>JAANMT010003238.1_pt1 | contig 11967 bp, 8 predicted proteins | sample 7279711 | NCBI WGS metagenome assembly JAANMT01 (sample SAMN14094538, study PRJNA606508) | bioreactor metagenome | isolation source: A lab-scale SPAN reactor treating ammonium-rich wastewater day 1 | place: Ireland: Galway | collected 2017-01-16 | reverse complement strand
GCGGCGAGCGCGGCCGCGACGTGAACGATGGCGGCGGCGTAGAGGGCGGCGGCGAGGTCGTCGAGGAGGATGCCCCAGCCGCCGGGGATGCGCTGGAGGGAGTTCGCCGGCCAGGGCTTGAGAATGTCCATGGCGCGGAAGGCGAAGAAGGCGAGGGCGAGCGTGACGACGCCCTGCGCGGGCGCGGCGAAGAAGGGGGGGGGCAGGAGGAACAGGACGAGGGCCATGCCGGCGGTCTCGTCGGCGACGACCTGCGAGGGGTCCTTGCGGCCGAAGCGGGCCTCGGCCTCGTCCGCGCCGGCGATGCACGCGCCGGAGAAGACGAGCAGCATGGCGAGCATGGCGATGGTGTAGACGGGCGTCGTCGCCAGGCCGAGCGCGAGCAGGAGCAGGCCGAGGGCGATGGGCGGGAGGGAGCCCCACGTGCCGGGGGCGGGGCGGAGGTGCCCGAGGCCGAGCGTGGTGGCGAGGGTGAGCGAGATCGTGCGCGGGGGGGGAGATGGCATGGCGAGGTGTCAGGGCTTGCGGGCGGTCAGGTGGAGAAGGTACGGGATGCCGGAGGCGAGCGTGACAGCGACGGTCGCCCAAGCCGCGGCGACGACGACGACGCGGCCCGGTTCGCCGGGTGACCACCGGCCGGAGGCGAGCGTGAGCAGGATGACCGGGACGGCGAGGGACTGGACGATCATCTTCGCCTTGCCGGACCACTCGGCGGAGAAGTCGCCGCCCTCGCCCTCGACCAGGGCGCGGAGCGAGGTGACGAGCAGTTCGCGGGCGAGGATGACGACGGCCATCCAGGGCTGGACGCCGCTGGCCTGGTAGCCGAGGTCGATGCCCTGTGAGCGGGCGAAGGCAGGCCCGGCGAGCACGACGAACGCACCGAGGACGAGCACCTTGTCGGCGAAGGGGTCCATGACACGGCCGAAGCGGGAGATGACCCGCCAGCGGCGGGCGAGGAAGCCGTCGAGGGTGTCGGTGAGCGCGGCGACGACGAAGATGGCGGCCGCGAGGAGGAGCAGCGAGGTGGACCCGGCGTCGCCGATAGAGAGGAGCGCGACGAAGACGCCCGCAAGCACGAGCCGCAGCCAGACGAGGGCGTTGGGGAGGTTGCGCTGAAGGGGCGTGGGCGGCGGGGCTGAGTCAGGGACGGGCACGGGTGCATGGTATGGGAAGAGCAGCAGAACGGCTGTGCTGCGGTTGCTGGTCAGGGGGTCGGGGTTGTTTCACTTTCTTGCGGGACGGCCGTCTCGACCGCCCCGCCTGCGAGATTGTTCAGCGATTCCGATTCCTGCCGTCGAGAAAGCGGTATAGTACTCGTTGACCGATACACACGGGCAACCCGCATGTCGCCTCGGCTTGTCAAACTCTTTGCCCTGCTCCTGCTGGTTGCGCAGGGGGTGGCCGGTGTGGTGCCAGGGCGAGTGCTGTGCATCCCGCTGCCTCATTGCCACGAACATGCGAATGGCGGGTTGGAATACGGCGAATCGCACGCGGGCAGGTATTGCGGGGAGCACGAGCACGGCCCGCTGAGCCTTGCGTCGCACGCGTCTGATGAGTGCGGCTGCCACGTGCACGTGCCGGTGCCGGGCGAACAGCCCCTGCCGGCAGCCCCACGGGGCGAGGTGGTCGACGCGCGTCCGGCGCTGACCCCGGCGGTTGTTGTGCTGCTAGCGCACTGGGCGGGGGACGCGCCGCGCGTGGGCGCGTGCCTGCGTCCGCCGGATTGGAGCGCCACAGGCCAGGTGCGCGCGTTGAAGGCCACGCGGCTGCTGATCTAGCGAGAGCGTTTGGCCCGTCGCGCCCGGACGGATGGCGTCCGGTGCGGCGGCGATGCTGCGCGCTTCGCCGCGGGCTGCGGTGCCCGGGCGGCGGGGCAGATCTCCCTACACATGTGCAAGGTTCGCTGCGGCGCAGGGCTGCGCCCATGCGGCGTGACAGCGCTCTCCGCGCGACAGGGTGGCTATCCGAGTGGAGTCTCGAATGTCTCGATCGTGCAGCACGAGCGACTGTCGGCGCATGCGACTACGCCAGCGCGGGCTCGCGGTGGGCGTGCTCAGCGTGGTGCTCGCGGCTGGGTGCCAGTCGTACGAGCGGCGTCCGCTGGACCTGGCGGGGCACGGGGCGGCGTTTCTCGCACGGACGCCGGACACCCCCGAGGTGCGCGAGTTCGCGGCGCGTCTCGCGGCGGAGACGGACGGCGCCGGGGCGTTCGACACGTCCGACGGGATCTCGTGCGCCGAGGCCGAGGTGATCGCGCTGGTCTTCAACGGCGAACTGCGGCTGGCACGCCTCCGGGCGGGGGTCACGCGGGCGTCGGCGGAGAACGCCGGGTTGTGGGAGGACCCGACGTTCGGCGTTGACCTTGCGAGGATTCTGGACGGCACGCCCGAGCCATGGAAGGTGTTCGGCAGTCTGGGGGTCACGATCCCGATCTCGGGGCGGCTGGAGTTGGAGAAGTCGCTGGCGGGTGAGGAGCACGCGGCGGAACTGGCCCGCGTTGCCGAGCGGGAGTGGGCGGTGCGGATGGCGGTGCGCCGCGCGTGGGGGGAGTGGTCTGCGCTGGCGGTGCAGGGCGATGCGACGCGTGAGTTCATGGAGCGCATGGATCAGATCCTGGTCGTCGTCGACGCGATGGAACGCGCGGGGGAGATGCCGCGGGCCGAGGCGCGGCTGTTCCGGATCGAGCGGGCGACGAAGGCGCTGGACCTGGCGGCGATCGAGTCGCGGGCGCAGGAGGTGAACCTGCGCCTGCGGGGGCTGATGGGGCTGTCGCCCGCGGCGCCGCTGCGGCTGATGGCAGGGGGGATGGGTTCGGCACATCGGGAAGGGACGGCGAGCGTGGATGACGCTGACTTGGAGCGGCGCAGCCCGGCGGTGCTGGTGGCGAGGGCGGAGTACGAGGCCGCGGAGCGGGCGCTCGCGCTCGAGGTGCGAAGGCAGTATCCCGACGTGCACTTGGCGCCCGGGGTCGGGCGTGAAGACGGGCAGGACCAGGTGCTGCTGGGGGTGTCGGTACCGATCCCGCTGGTGAACGCCAACCGCCGGGGGATCGCCGAGGCGCGGGCGCGGCGTGAGGTTGCGCGGTCCGTCGCGGAGACGGCGCTGGAGCAGGCGATCGGGGCGCTGCGGGCGGCGGAGGCGCGGGTGGCGTCGGCGACGCGCCGGCGCGAGGCCCTGGAGTCGGAGGTTGTGCCTCTCGTCGATGCGCAGTACGAGGACGCGCGGCGGATCGCGCGGCTCGGGGAAGTCAACACGCTGGTGCTCCTCGAGAGCCTGAAGCGGCAGCACGAAGCGAAGATCGCGCTGATCGATGCGGCGAGGGATGAGGCGCTCGCGGGCGTCGATCGCGACGAGGTGCTGGGGCCGGCGCCGGATTGTTCATCAGTGCCATCACCCGTTCCCGGCGGCGAAGGCCGCTGATCGAGCTCAAGAGGAATCCATGAACCAGCACCAAGTGCGAATGCTGCTGACGGCCATGCTGGCGTTAACGCTCGGACTGAGCGGGTGCGACCGCGCCGAGGAGAAGCACGCGGCCGATGACGGTCACGCCCACGGCGCGTCGTCGGGGGGCGGCGCTCCGGCGCCGACGAACCGGGTGGACATCCCAGCGCCGGTGCGTCAGAACCTCGGGATCACGTTCGCGAAGGTCGAGTATCGTGACGTCGCGCGGACGCTGCGGGTGGCGGGGCGGTTCGAGTGGCTGCCGACGGCCCGGCGCGAGTATCGCACGCCGCTGGCGGGGCGGGTGGAACTGCTCGTGGCGCAGTACGAGCGGGTGGAGCCGGGCACGGCGCTGTACCGGGTGGATTCGGCGTCATGGCGCGACCTGCACGAGCAGATCGCCGCGGTGCAGGCGCGGGTCGATTCGATGGGGCCGCTGCGTGAGGCCCACCGGCGGCACGAGGAGAGCCTGGCGGAGAAGGTGGCGTTGTGGGAGGCACGCCTGCGACAGTTGGACGAACTGCGGGCGGCGGGCGGGGGCAGCGCCGCGCAGTACACCGAGGCGCGGGCGACGCTGAACGCGACGCAGGCCGAACTGGCTGACGTGATGGAGAAGGAAGCGGAACTGCTGGCGCAGCAGCGCCAGGCCGAGGCGGAGCTGCGGGCGTTGCAGGGCCGCCATGACCTGCTGGTGCGCGGGAGCGCGTGCGCCGACCGGCACGAGGGGCTTGAGCCGGGGAGCGGGTACACGGCGTGCGCGGTCGCGTGGGGCGTGGTGGAGTCGATCGAGATCACACCGGGCGGGCTGGCGGAGGAGAACGGGCTGATCGTGACGCTGGTGCAGCCCGACCAGGTCCGGTTCCGGGCGCGCGCGTTGCAGTCGGACCTGGGACTGTTGCGGGACGGGCTGCCCGCGCGGATCGTGCCCGGGCAGGGCGGGAGCGTGCCGCTGGAGGACGCGATGCGCGGGGTGCTGTTCATCGGGCTCGCAGCGGACGCGGACGAGCGGACGGTCGACCTGATGGTGCAGCCCGAGGCGCTGTCGTCGTGGGCGCGGGCGGGCGTGTTCGGACACCTGGAGATCACGCTTGCGGGCGGGGAGGAGGAACTCGCGATCCCGATGTCGGCGGTGGTGCGCGACGGCGCGACGCCGATCGTTTTCCGGCGCGACCCCGCGAACCCGGACCGGGTGATACGGCTGGAGGCCGACCTGGGCATCGCGGACGGGCGCTGGGTGGTGATCCGCAGCGGGGTGCGGGAGGGCGACGAGGTGGTGCTGGGCGGGAACTACCAGTTGATGCTCGCGACGAGCGGGAACGCGGCCAAGGGCGGGCACTTCCACCCCGACGGCACGTTCCACGAAGGGGAGGACTGATCCGTGCTCGCGCGACTCATCGCCTTCTCGCTCAAGAACTCCTCGCTGGTGATCGTGTCGGCGGGGCTGCTGCTGGTGCTGGCCGGGCTGAAGGTGCGGGAGATGCCCGTGGACGTCTTTCCGGAACTCAACGCGCCCACGGTGGTCGTGATGACCGAGGCGGGCGGGCTGGCGGCGGACGAGGTGGAACTGAACGTGACGTTCCCAATCGAGACGGCGGTGAACGGGCTGCCTGGCACGCGCCGGGTGCGGAGCGCGTCGGCGACGAGCCTGTCGATCGTGTGGGTCGAGTTCGACTGGGGGACGGACATCTATCGCGCGCGGCAGCTGGTGAGCGAGCGGTTGTCGGCGGTGCGCGAGGCGCTGCCGCCCGATGCGCACGCGGAGATCACGCCGGTGACGAGCATCACGGGCGAGATCATGCTGCTGGCGCTTTCGAGCCCGGACGGGTCGGTCAGCCCGCTGGAGATGCGCTCGTTCGCGGAGTTTGAACTGCGGAACAAGGTGCTGGCGGTGCCGGGCGTGGCGCAGGTGGTGGCGATCGGCGGGGAACTGCCGCAGTACCAGGTGAACGTGCGCCAGGACCACCTGGCGCTGTACGGGCTGACCATCTCGGAGGTGGTGGAGGCGGCGCGGAACGCGCACAGCACGGCGAGCGCGGGGTACGTAGCGAACTGGGAGAACCAGGAACTGCCGATCCGCCAGATCGCGCGCGTGACGGGGGTGGAGAGCATCCGGGAGACGCTGGTGGGGGTGCGCGGCGGGGCGCCGGTGACGATCGGCCAGGTGGCGGACGTGCGCCTCGGCCCCGCGCCGAAGCGCGGCACCGGCGCGGACCGCGGGCTGCCGGGGGTGGTGATCAGCGTGCAGAAGACGCCCGGGACCAACACGCTGACGCTGACCGAGGAGGTCGATCGCGTGCTGGACCAGGTGGAGAAGGCGATGCCCGCGGGGCTGGTGCTGAACCGCGATCCGTTCCGGGCGTCGCGGTTCATCGACCGGAGCGTGCACAACGTGGTGAAGGTGCTCGTTGAGGCGAGCGTGATCGTCGCGGTGATCCTGATCCTGTTCCTGATGAACGTGCGGGCGACGTTCGTGACGCTGACGGCGATCCCGCTGTCGCTGGCGGTGGCGGTGCTGATCCTGTGGGCGTGGGGCCTGTCGATCAACGTGATGACGCTGGGCGGACTGGCCGTGGCGATCGGCGAACTGGTCGACGACGCGATCATCGGGGTGGAGAACGTGCTGCGCCGGCTGACGCAGAACGCGTCGCTGGCGGCGGGGGCGCGCCGCGCGTGGGTCGGCGTGATCTACGAGGCGAACCTGGAAATCCGGGCGCCGGTGCTCTTCGCGACGGTGATCATCTGCATGGTGTTCGTGCCGCTGCTCTTCCTGCGGGGGCTGGAGGGGCGGTTCTTCCAGCCGCTGGGCGTCGCGTACATCGTTTCGATCATGGCGTCGCTGCTGGTGGCGCTGACGGTGACGCCCGCGCTGTGCCGGCTGATGTTCCGCGGCTCGTTCGGGCGGTCGGGCGGGCCGGCGGACGGCGCGGGCGGCTCGCCTGGGCACGACGGCTGGCTCGTGCGCCGGCTGAAGGCGTGGTACGAGCCGATGCTGCGGAGGAGCGTGCGGAGCCGTGGTGCGGTGCTGGGGGGCGCGGGCGTGCTGACCGTCGGGTCGCTCGCGCTCGCGTCGACGTTCGGGACGTCGTTCCTCCCGGGGTTCAAGGAGGGGACGTTCACCGTCTTCCTGTTCGCGCCGCCCGGCACGTCGCTCCAGGAGAGCGACCGGGTGGCGGTGGGGATCGAGCGGCAGTTCGCGGGCGTCGAGGGCGTGTCGAGCGTGACGCGGCGCACGGGGCGCGCTGAGCGCGACGAGCACGCCGAGCCGGTGAGCAACTCCGAGATCGAGGTGACCATCACGCCCGGCGCGAGCCAGGAGGCGGTGCGCGCGGCGCTCGACCGGATCATCGCGAACATCCCGGGCGTCACGACCATGGTGGGCCAGCCCATCGAGCACCGGCTGAGCCACATCCTCTCGGGCACGCCCGCGGCGATCGCGATCAGCGTCTACGGCGACGATCTCGACACGCTGCGCCGGCTGGCGCGGGAGATCGAGGGCGAACTGCGGGCGATTCCCGGCACGCGCGACGTCGCCGCCAACCGGGAGGTGATGATCACCTCGCTGCCCATCCGCTACCGCGCGCAGGACCTGGCGGCGGCGGGGCTGACGCCGGCGTCGGCGGCGCGCCAGGTGCAGCAGGCGCTCTCCGGCGAGCGCGTCGCGGAGGTGAACCTGGGCGTGCGCCGCTACGAGATGGTGGTTCGCCTGGCGGAGGATGAGCGAGAGCGGATCGACCAGATCATGGACCTGCGCCTCCGCGGGGTGGGCGGGGCGGTCGTGCGCCTGCGCGAGGTGGCCGACATCGGCCCGGAGAAGACCAGCAACCTGATCACACGCGAGAACGCGCAGCGGAAGGCGGTCGTCTCGACCAACATCGCCCCGGGGTACAACCTGGGTCAGCTGGTCGCGCAGGTTCGCGCTCGGGTGGACCCGATCGTGCATGCGGCCGGGTACACGGTGCACTACGGGGGGCAGTTCGAGGCGCAGCAGTCGGCGAGCCGCACGATCTACGTGATGGGCGCGGGCGTCGCGGTGTTCATGTTCCTCCTGCTGCAACTCGCCACGGGCACGACCCGGGTGGCGCTGCTGGTGATGCTGAACCTCCCGCTGGCGCTGATCGGCGGGATCGCGGCGATCTACCTCACCGAGAGCCCGTCGCTCGTCGGGAACACGCTGGCGCTGTTCGGGCTGTCGTCGGCGCGGTACGTGGCGCCGGTGATCTCGATCGCGAGCATGGTCGGCTTTGTCACGCTCTTCGGGATCGCGGTGCGAAACGGCATCCTTCTCGTCAACCACTACAACCACCTCCAGCGGCAGGAGGGCGTGCCGATCGGCGACTCGATCATCCAGGGGTCGATGGAGCGGCTGGTGCCGATCCTGATGACCGCGCTCACGGCGCTGCTGGGCCTGCTGCCCCTGGCGCTGGCGAGGGGCAAGCCCGGGAGCGAACTGCTCGCGCCGCTGGCGATCGTCGTCCTGGGCGGGCTGGTCTCGTCGACGTTCCTCAACCTGTTCGTCGTTCCCGCCGGCTACGCGCTGGCGTTCAACGTGAAGCGGCCTCCCCCGGCTCGCCCGGGCGTGCTGGCCCGGCTCGTCGCGCGGGTTCGTCGTACGCCCGCGTCCGTGAACCCCTGACCACGGAGATTGCATCATGCAGACTGTTCGAACGTTCGCCCTGGTGTCCGCCGTCGTCATTTCGGCCTGCACGCTCCTGCCCGCCGGCTGCGGGAAGGAGCCGGATCCCGCCGCGCCGGCCGCGGGAGGCGCGAAGCCCGCGCGGCCCGACGCGCATGCGCACGCCGACGGTGACGCCCATGACCACGCCGACGGCGACGCCCATGACCACGCCGACGATCGCCATCACGGCGAGACGACGCGGTTGGGAGAGCAGACCGTCGGGGGCTTCACGCTGCGTGCGTCGCGCGATGGCGAGATCGTGCCCGGGAAGGACGCGGCGATCGACGTGTGGGTGACGGGCGGGCCGAAGGTTGTCGCCGTGCGGTTCTGGATCGGCACGCAGGACGGGCGAGGCTCGGTCAAGGCCCGGGCGGAGCTCGAGAAGGACAACTGGCACACACACGCGGAGGTTCCGTCGCCGCTGCCCGAGGGGAGCAGGCTGTGGGTGGAGGTCGAGGCCGCGGGCGGGGAGATCGTCGTGGCCGGCTTCGACCTCAAACGGAACTGACCCCAGGCCGGTCTTTCAAACGGCCGACCTCGACCTTCCGAGGGCATCGCGGCTTGAGCCTGGTGGACTTCCGCTCCGGGATCGGCGAGCAGCGCATGCCTCTGCGGAGGCGCCGGCCGGCTCGGCTGCCCTGTCCGCCGGCCTGGTGTCGTCCTCCCGCTCGTACCGGCGGAACACGACATCGGACCATGTGGCCGCCATGCCGCCGGGCTTCTCCGCTCAACGCCGGGCTTCTCCGGCGTGCGTTCCTTCCGCGCCGGCAAGTGCGGCCGCGCGCTGGGGGTGGTCGGTGCGGATGGCGTACCGCCCGGTGCCGGAGGCGGTGGTGGTGGAGGGGAGAGTGGAGAGAGTGGGGGGAGTGGGGGTGGGAGAGACGGCCTCTTCGCTCCGGAGGGGTGAGAGCCTGTAGCCGCGGGCGGCGTGACGCCGGGCAGCGGCTGCTCGCAACCCGTGGAAGCGGAACCCGTGGGAATCGTTCGTTTCTGCGCGCAAGGCCGGAGAGGCGTGGGAACCACACCGCCGCCCTTCCGCGCCCGGTCGGGGAGCCCGCCCTCCGCGTTGGCCTGAATCCGCCACGCGATTCGGCGGACGAGGAACTCCTTGTGGTACGAGCGCGTCTGCTCGCCGAAGACCTCGGCGTACCTGCGCCGCAGCTCGGTCACGGTCATGCGCCGCAGCTCGCTTACCATCTGGCCGACGTTCAACGCCACGCATCGCCTCCTTTCTCTCGCCGTTAACCGGCGACGCCATCAGGGCGAGGAGGTGCGGACAGTTCAAGGCATGTCTGCGAGGATTCCGGCAGATTCTCGGTGGCGGAACTCGCCCATGCAGCCGCAGAATCCCGCGCGCCAAGATGCTGGCGATCTCGTCGAGCCGGTCCTCCGGCTCCATGTCCGTCGGGTCGACCGGGTCCAGGCGCAGCGACATTGCGCACTCCTTCCGGAGATGCTCACCGTGACCGTCCGTGGATGGCCGAGGTGATCAGGGATCGGCCGCCGGGCTGTTTGCCGCAGCCCGCTACTGGATACCTACGCGATGGGACCTTGAAGTCACGCGCGACGGGCGCGAGAGCAACCCAGGCACTGACCCTGTGCTCAACCGCTGAGCACCCGCAAGTGGATGCCTTCCTCGCTCAGGCAACCCTTCTTCCTGTCGAATGATGGCACGATACGAAACCGCACGCTCATCCCTTCACGGAGGCTCAACCCTCTTGGGACGCGCGCATACACGTTCGGCCGACCGTCAACTCTCAGAAATGCCGCCTTGCCATCGCCTACCAGCTTCTGAACTGAGCCTTCAACAGGTGGGTCGACGCGATCCAGCTCCTGCCACAGCGATGCACGGAGTTGCTTGCGGACTTCAATGAGCGGCAGATTTGCGAGCCCATTTTCGAGCGGCAGACTCTCCAGCCGCTGCCGCATGTCTGCCCTGATCGGCCACCTCCGCGCTTCCCACGTGCCTTCGACGAATCTCCTCGCCAGGCAAGCCAACGGCATCTGCCCTTCGACAGCGGCCCACTCGCCAACCAGCAAAACGAACTTGCCGGTCATTTCCTTCAGGTCGCTGCCGAGCAACCCGAGGGCTGCGTCGGCCATCGCACTGCGCCGTCGGTTGAGCGTCCATTTCGCCGTCGCCAACTCCTGCAAGACCCACCATTCTCGTTTCTTGGCTGCTAGGCCGCCAAGTACCTTCACCGCATCTTCGACCCGCCCCAGCGCCCGGAGTGCGCGGCCGCGTCGGTACTCCAGATACGACAGGGTCCAGTTGTTCAAGGTGTTGCTCGCGATGGCGCGGTCCCACAGGCGCAGAATGTCATCCCACGCCCGCTCCTTCTCCATTGCATTGCTCATCAACAGGTGCCAGCGCTCGCGATGCGTGACCGACTCCTTGCCGTTGGTAAGCGTGGTACGTGTTGTGTCAAGAGCCTCGGGGCTCAACGGGGCCAGCAACTCCAGGGCAGTCTTCGCGCGTCCTTTGTTTGTGAGAGCCTTGGCCGCCTTGAAGGCGGCACGAATGTATGGCGAGCGTGGGTCGGTCAGCGATCCGCCGCTCTGCTCCAGCGTCTTGCGGATCGTGCTCGCGGCGCGCTCGAGAACGGCGGCATCATCGTTATCGCGGACGTCGGTGTCGTACACACACCACGCTGCTAGGCCATACAGCGCCGGCTTCAGCTTGTCAGGCCTCCACGTCCCGACTCCCTCCCCGTTGGCCAGCATCCGCGCACCTTCGCGCGCGATCGTCAACCCCTCACCCGACCGCCCGAGCTTGCGGAGAGCCTTGGTCAGGTACATGGCATCTCCGACCTCTCGCTGGGGTGAGTTCCATACCGGTAGCAGCAAGTCCACAGCCTCTTGCCACTGGCTGGCGGCAAGACGGGCTTTGGCTTGGTCTCGCACGCTCATGGGTCACGCCCCGGCCACTTCCCGGAACACCGATTCTAGCCTTGTAAGCAGCGCCGGCGATCCACTTTGGAGCACGCGGCCGGTGAATACTCCCTTGCGGCTGTACGAGGCACGAACCTTGCACACGCCCTCGGGCAGTGCTTGGCCGTCAAAGACGACAAACTGCACGGCGAATGGCTCCAGCCTCCACCGGATCATGAGGCCGCCGGTGTGCGCTGACGAGGCGATCCTCTCCAACACACTCCGAATACCCGGTGGGCACCCGTCGACGGGGGCAAGTGGGCATCGTGACCAGAGCCTCGCCTCGAGTTCTGGTCGGTTGAACGGAGGCTCGGACACCCCTGTGGGAAGACGCCAGGTAGTGTTCGTGATCTCGCCCTTGCCGTTGTAGACGGTGTCCAGACTCAGCAATCCCGAGTTTGTCGTCCAGTCGGCCTTGATCATGTGCTGAAGTCGCAAGAACCGCGGCGCACCCAGGCCGTGTGTGTCGGCCGCTTCGGCGATGACGCTCTCGATGGATTCCTCTATGGAAGTCACCTTCGGCTTTGCTGCCGGCACGGCGGCTGAGTTCGTTGCCTCATTCGTCGCCGCTGAGCTCGGAGTCACCAGGCCATCGGCCGCGCTCCACTCCGGCGCATTGAGCAGGTGCAGGGTGTGCCTGGCGCGGGTAACGGCGGTATAGAGCCATCGCAGCGTCTCCGCGTTCCGGAGGCCCTGTTGCGGGCCGAAATCGCATCCAACAAAGACCTCGTCCCACTCGCCGCCCTGCGCCTTGTGGCAGGTCGTTGCATACCCGTACTTTGGGATCAAGCAGTTCCAGCAGTCGTCGTTCAGCAGAGCCTGTTTGAACTCCGGCGTGCCGGGCTTGACCTTCGGATGATCCAGCTTAAACAGGATCCACCGGGCCTGTTGCTCCTGATCGGTGAGCTGCCGTTCCGGCG
>JAANMT010003234.1_pt1 | contig 11976 bp, 9 predicted proteins | sample 7279711 | NCBI WGS metagenome assembly JAANMT01 (sample SAMN14094538, study PRJNA606508) | bioreactor metagenome | isolation source: A lab-scale SPAN reactor treating ammonium-rich wastewater day 1 | place: Ireland: Galway | collected 2017-01-16 | reverse complement strand
CGCCGCCGTCAATGTCGTCTTGCCGTGATCGATGTGGCCGATCGTCCCCACGTTCACGTGCGGCTTCTTGCGCTCAAATTTCTGCTTCGCCATGACTCACGTTCCTTTTTTTCGCAGTGCTCTCGCAGCTTACGGAAGAAGAGCCCAGGAGCGGAATCGAACCGCCGACCTCCTCCTTACCAAGGAGGTGCTCTAACCGACTGAGCTACCTGGGCCTACGTTCAATTTTCACGGGTCTGAAACTGTCCTTCGAATGGAGAAAAAGAATGGAGCGGGAAACGGGACTCGAACCCGCGACCCTCAGCTTGGAAGGCTGATGCTCTAACCAACTGAGCTACTCCCGCATACCATCTTTCCGTATGGCTTCATCGTGTGTCTGCAATCATATGGAGAGGGGAGGATTCGAACCTCCGAAGGCTGACGCCGGCAGATTTACAGTCTGCTCCCTTTGGCCACTCGGGTACCTCTCCGTAATTCTGGAGCCGATGGCCAGAATCGAACTGGCAACCTACTGATTACAAATCAGTCGCTCTGCCTATTGAGCTACATCGGCCCGCACACCTTGCCACTCGCCGTGGCTCACAACGGGCCAGCATTACCGACCCTGACGCAAGAGTGTTCGCTTACATGAGCAAGAAATCAGTGTCAAGGCTTGCCCAGACGCCGTCGCACCTCAAAGAGCGCCACTCCCGCAGCAACCGATGCATTCAATGATTCTGACCGCCCCCACATGGGGATCTTCAAGCTGAAATCACATTTTTTCTGGATTAACGCATGGACTCCCACCTCGCCGCCCACCACAAGAACCAACGGGGCCGGCGCTTCAAATGAATAGATCTCGCTCCCTCCGTTGAGGGCTAAAGCCGCCACCCAATAGCGATGCGCTTTCAGACTGTCCAGCGCTCGCGCAAGATTCACGACACGCACGATGGGAATCCAGGCGCTCGCGCCAGCCGCCGCCACCTCGGCGGCCGGAGTCATCCCTGCCGCCCGATCCTTCGGCAACACCACTGCCGCCGCCCCAACAGCCTCGGCAGAACGGATGATCGCACCCAGGTTGTGGGGATCCTGGATGTGGTCGAGAACCACCACCAGGTCGCCCCCTTTTTCAAGAACGGATTCCAGTCCTACATAGGGAAACGCCTCGCAAAGCGCCGCAATGCCCTGGTGCTGGGTCGTCGAAGCGATTTCGTCGAGCCGCTCCCGGGAAACCACCCGGATCGGTATCCGGCCATCCCTGGCGACGGAGACCAGATCCCGAACTCTGGTCCCTGCCGCTTCATCATGCCAAATCATTTTGATCGCACCGGCCTCCGCCGCGAGCCAGGCGTGAACCACATGGATGCCGTAGATGCGACGACCGGGACCTTCTTTGTCCCGCCGGCGGTTTTCAAACTGCTTGCGTTTCATTACCATCCCCGAACTTTGCGCGTGTTGACTCGATACGTTCTTGCCGAGATCATCGTGCCTTCCCTGCTTGGCCTGGGCGTGTTCACGACGATCCTGCTCGTCGCGCGCATGCTGAAACTGGTCGAACTCGTGGTCAACCGCGGAGTCCCATTCCTCGATATCGTCCGGATCTTCTCGTACATCATGCCAACCTTCCTCGAAGTAACGGTCCCGATGGCGGTACTGCTGGGCGTCCTCGTGGCGTTCGGCCGGTTGTCCTCTGACAGCGAATTGGTCGCCCTGACCGCCTCCGGGGTGAGCCTGCAACAGTTGATCACTCCGGTTGCCATTTTTGCATTTCTCGCCTGCTCCATCGCCCTGGTCGTCTCCTTTTACGCTCGTCCCTGGGGAAATAGCCATTTTCGAAGCTCGCTCTACGAAATTGCAAAGAAGCGTGCGGCCGCAGCAATCAAAGAGAAAGTCTTCACCGATGAATTCGACGGTTTGGTCATTTATGTCGATCAGGTCGCCGAGCAGGGAACGGTTCTGAAGGGCATCCTCATTTCCGACACGCGGGACAGTTCTCAACGGAATACGATCTTCGCAAGAATCGGCTACGTCATCCCCGCCAAAAACGACCAGGGATTGAGTCTTCGCCTGGTAGATGGGTCCCTGCATACGTCTTACGAAAGAGACAGAAGTTACCACCGCACCGATTTCAGCACGTACGACATCACACTCGACCTCGGCACCGCACTGGCGCGGCTGAGTCCACGCGAACGCGACCCGAATGAACTCACCGTCTCGGAACTCCGGTCCGAAATCCAGCAAAAACGGCAATCCGGAGATCCCGCGCTGGCCGAACGGGTCGAGTTGCACCGAAAGTTCTCGATTCCATTCGCCTCGCTCATTTTTGCCATCGTCGGCGTCCCGCTGGGGATTCGGCCAACGCGAGCCGTCCGTTCACGTGGCTTTGCCATGAGTCTGGTACTGATCTTTTTCTATTATCTGCTTCTCACGCTCGGCGAGAGTCTTGGGCTGAGGGGCATCGTTCCGCCGTCCCTGGCCCTTTGGCTTCCCAATATCGTCTTCACCCCGATCGCTGTGGCGCTTTTCTGGCAGGCGAGCACGGGAGGCGGCTTTGTCACATCGAACCCGTTCTGGTTTTTCTCACGCCTCCGTTCACTCTTCCGCCCCAACCTTCCGGCAACATGATGCACCCGGCACCCCGAATTCCACGAAGATTGCCCGGCAGCGTATTGGTCCGCCACCTGATTCGGGAATTGCTCGGTTTCCTCGTGCCGATCTTGATCGGCTTCGTCATCCTTTATCTCATCATCGACCTGTTCGAGCGTCTCAATATCCTCCTCAAGAACGATGCAACCTTTTCCGCCGCAGTCCGTTATTTCGTGTTCAAAATCCCGCTGATGATCACCCAGATTCTCCCCCCAGCGGTGGTCGTATCCGTCCTTTTCACTTTCGGAATGGCAGGGAGGCGAAACGAGATCACCGCCTTGCGGGCGGGAGGAATCAGCCTCTGGCAGTCGTCCCTTCCGATCCTGGGGCTGGCCGCACTCATCAGCATCCTCGCCCTCGTGTGGAATGAGACGGTGGTGCCGCCATGCACCCGATACTACCAGGAGGTGAATCTGATCGAGATCCGCAAGCGAGAACGTCGATCGCTCCTGAATCAAAGGGAGACCTGGTACCACGGCGCACGAGGCTTCTACAACATTTCCTACATCGACTCGCAGAAGGAAACTCTTTACGGGGTCGCCATCTACCAGGTGGATTCGGAATTTCGCCTGGATCGAGTCGTTCACATTGGCCGGGCCCAATGGTCCGGCAACCAATGGGAATTGACGGACATATCGGAAAAGAAGGAAGGTCCCGACCGCGAAGTGACCTCGCGCGACCTGCGCGCAACGGAGTACACGCTTCCGGAGCGCTTCGAGGATTTCCTCGAGGTGCAGAGGGAACCCGAGGAAATGAGCTATTCCGAATTGCGGAACCGGATTGACGGTTTGCAGCAAAAAGGCATCGATGCCTCCAACCTGTTCGTCAATCTCCACCTGAAGCTATCGATCCCGTTCGCCAGCTTCATCCTCGCCTGTGTGGCCGCTCCCCTCGCGGGCAAGGTTCGCCGGCATCCGAGCCTTGCGGCCATTATCGGGGCCGGGGCTGCCATTGGCTTCGGCTACTGGGTAATTCTGGGACTGTGCAAGTCCCTCGGTGAGAGCGGGGTCTTGCCAGCCCCGGTGGCGGCATGGAGCGCGAACGCGCTGTACGGCTTGCTAGCGTTCGCGCTCTATCTGCGCTCCGAGTGACGGCTTGCGCCGCCAGAACTCAGCGCTTCGAGTATTGAGGCCGTTTGCGCGCCTTGTGGCGCCCGTACTTCTTGCGTTCGACCTCACGCGGATCGCGTGTGACATACCCAGCCTTCTTCAACGGTGGGCGGAGTTCAGGATTTGCGGCAATCAGGGCGCGGGTGATTCCGTGGCGGATCGCTGCCGCTTGTGCCGCGACACCACCACCGCACACATTCACGCTGACGTCATACTGCCCGCGCGTCTCGGTGATTTCAAACGGCTGGTGCACGATCATACGCGAGGTGGGGCGCCCGAAATAATCGTCCAACACACGCCCGTTCACCTGCACCTGTCCTGAGCCGGCAAACATGGCCACACGGGCCACGGCGGTTTTGCGCTTGCCTGTTGCGGTAAAGCCTTTTCGTTCAGCCATGGATCACCTTCCCTCGGAAACGGGAACGGGGCACTGAGCCGCATGTGGATGCTCGACCCCGCGATAAATCTTGACCTTGGTGGCGAGTTGGCGGCCCAATCTGTTCTTCGGAAGCATACCGACGACAGCGTGCTGCAGCATTCGCTCGGGATTTGTTTCCAACTCTGTTTTCGCCGCACGCTCGCGTATACCTCCCGGGTACCCGGTATGGCGCCGATAGACCTTCTCTTCGATCTTGTTACCGGTCATCCGGAGTCTTGCCGCATTGATCACGATGACGAAGTCACCGGTATCCTCGTGTGGCGTAAAGATCGGCTTGTTCTTGCCACGTAGAATGTTGGCGATCTGGCACGCGACGCGTCCGAGCACCTTGTCCTCTGCATCTACCAAATACCAACGACGTTCTTTGAGAGCGTCCTCGCGTCTGGCCATGAAGGTTCGTTTCACCATTGCCGTTCCTTATGAGTTCCTCGATACGGTGGGCCAACCAAACTCTCGATCGTTCCCACCGCTCTAGAAAAAAATGGCGGGGTGGACGGGACTTGAACCCGCGACCTCCGACGTGACAGGCCGGCGTTCTAACCGAACTGAACTACCACCCCTTGAAAAATTCCTGCGATTTTCGAATCCAATGCTCCCAGACAGTGAACCATGGCAATGGGCGGTATCCGATTTGAACGGATGACCCCCGGCTTGTAAGGCCGATGCTCTCCCGCTGAGCTAACCGCCCCCTCGAATGAGGTGTTCGCGATCCCTTAGTTGAGAGAGTCTTTCAGCGTCTTGCCTGCCTTGAATTTTGCCGCTTTCGATGAAGAGATTTCGATGGTTTCCCCGGTCTTGGGGTTGCGCCCCGTCCGAGCCTTGCGCGTCGAAACCGCGAAGGTACCAAACCCTGAGATATTTACCTTCTCGCCCTGCTTCAAGGCCGCCACAATGTCATCAAAAAGCGTATTCACAGCACGCTCCGCAGTGGCCCTGGGCAAATCGACTTTACTCGCAACCGATTCAATGAGTTCCGCTTTCGTCATGGCGTTCCCTTCCCCCGTTGCGAAATCCCCACGCCTATAACGTCAGGGGTTCGGAGTGTCAAGAAATCGAAGCGACCAGAACCGGCTGGCTCGGACTGGGCACGAAAGTCTCCGGCGGCACCTGATCGTGGCGGGGTGCAAGGAATTCCTCGGGATTCTCCAGAGCGAGTGCCCGCCGCAACACCTCGTCCATGTGGTTGACCGGAACCAACTCCACAGACCGTTGCACAACGGCTGGGATTTCTTTGATGTCCTTCTCGTTTTCGCTCGGTAGGAGTACCGTGCGAATGCCACCCCGGTGCGCCGCCAGCACCTTTTCTTTCAACCCACCGATCGGGAGGATCCGCCCACGGAGAGTCACCTCTCCCGTCATGGCCAGGTCATGGCGGACAGGCACCTTGATGAGTGCCGACACCAGCGCCGTGGCCATCGTGATTCCGGCAGATGGCCCGTCTTTCGGTGTGGCGCCTTCGGGTACATGGATGTGGATGTCCACATGCTGGTAGAAGTCCCGCGACAATCCCAGTTCCTCGGCTCGCGAACGGACATAACTCATCGCGGCCTGGGCCGATTCCTGCATCACATCGCCCAGGCGGCCCGTGATGATCAGTTTTCCCTTCCCCGGCATGACCGTGACTTCCGTAGCGAGCAACTCTCCGCCCAGTTCGGTCCAGGCCAATCCGGTGGCAACGCCGATCCGCCCCTCCGACTCGGCCTTCCCGACGCGGAACCTGGGGGTGCCCAGATACTTCGCGACGCTCTTTCCCGTCACAACAACCTTTGTCGCGCGATCCTTCTTCAGAATCTCGACGGCTGCCTTGCGGCACACGGTGGCCACCTCGCGCTCGAGATTCCGAACACCCGCCTCCTTGGTGTAGTGGCGAATGATGTTCATCAGCGCATTGTCGGAAATCTCCAGGTTGTCCTCGGTCAACCCATTGGCCTCGCGCTGTTTCCCGACAAGGTAGCGTTTTGCGATATTCAGTTTTTCGAGATCGGTGTAACCAGCGATCCGGATGACCTCCATCCGGTCCTGTAGAGGTCGTGGGATGCGTTCCAGTGTGTTCGCCGTCGTAATGAACATCACTTTGGACAGATCGTAGTCCACATCGAGATAATGGTCGTTGAACGTCGAGTTCTGCTCGGGATCCAGGACCTCGAGCAATGCCGACGAGGGATCCCCACGAAAGTCGGTCGACATCTTGTCTACTTCATCCAGGAGGAACACCGGGTTACTGGATCCGGCCTTCTTCATGCTTTGGATGATCTTGCCCGGGAGGGCCCCGATATACGTTCTGCGATGGCCACGAATCTCGGCTTCATCCCGTACGCCACCAAGAGAAACTCTGACGAATTTCCGCCCCGTAGCCCGTGCAATAGACTTTCCGAGCGACGTCTTGCCGACTCCCGGAGGACCGACCAGACATAGGATCGGCCCTTTGTTCGCCTGTCCAACCAAGGACTGGACCGCAAGATATTCCAGGATGCGTTCTTTTACCTTCTCGAGTCCGTAGTGGTCTTCTTCGAGGACCTTCTCTGCATCGGCGATGTCCAGCTTGTCTTCCGTGAAATCGTTCCACGGCAACGAGAGAATCCAATCGATGTAATTTCTCACCACGGTCGCCTCGGCCGACATGGGCGACATCATCTTGAGTTTCTTCAGTTCCTTTTCGGCCTTCTCGCGAGCTTCGGCGGAGAGCTTCTTGTGCTTGATCTTCTCTTCGAGTTCCTGAATTTCGTTCTTGAATTCGTCTTTCTCGCCGAGTTCCTTCTGGATCGCCCGCATCTGCTCGTTGAGGTAGTATTCCTTCTGCGTCTTCTCCATCTGTTTCTTGACGCGAGTACGAATACGCTTCTCGACCTCGAGGATCTCGATTTCCGAACGCATGTAACCGAGGACCTTCTCGAGGCGCTCGGCCGGATTGCTGATTTCCAGAAGCCCCTGTTTGTCCTCCAGCTTGATCCCGAGATGGGCAACGATCGTGTCCGCCAGTCGTGCCGGATCGTCGATCGAGGCCACGGACATGATCATCTCCGGCTGGATCTTCTTGTTCAGCTTGACGTAGTTTTCGAAGGTCGAGTTTACTGAACGGACCAATGCCTCGACTTCGGTGTTCTTGTCACAAACTTCCTCGATCTCCTCGGCCTGCACGAGAAAGAACTCGGTTTCATCGAGGTAGCGAACCACTCTCGCCCGTTTCTTGCCTTCGACGAGCACCTTGACGGTGCCATCGGGCAGACGCAGCAACTGCACCACCGTCCCCAGGGTTCCCACTTGATAGATGTCGGCTTCCGCCGGGTCATTCGTCTTGGCGTCACGCTGCGCTGCCAGCAGGATGAACTTCTGTTTGTTCATCGCATCTTCCAGGGCTTTGATCGATTTCTGGCGCCCGACGAACAGGGGCACCACCATGTGCGGGAAAACGATAATGTCGCGCAGAGGTAGTAAGGGCACACGGATGCCATTCGGATTATCGCGTTTGTCGTTGCGGAAAAGCATAACGGATTCAGCCTCTCGTTTCGGCAGGTCCAGAAAGCCTCACGCGGTTTCTGCTGCCTTTTGATGGAGGACAATAGGTTGCTCGCCCTTCGTGATGACCTCCTCCGAGATCAAGACTTCCTTGATCGTCGGTTGTGAAGGGAGCTCGTACATGATGTCCAACATCGTGTTCTCGAGGATGGCCCGCAAGCCCCGCGCACCCGACTTTCTTTTGAGCGCCTCGCGCGCAATCGCCATCAGGGCACCTTCCGTGAACTTGAGATGGACCCCCTCCATATCAAAGAGCTTCTGGTACTGGCGTGTCAGTGCATTTTTCGGTTCACGCAGGATCCGAACCAGATCCTGTTCCGCGAGTTCATCCAACGTGGCGATGACGGGCAATCGACCGACGAACTCGGGAATCAGGCCGAACTTGAGCAGATCCTCGGTTTGCACGTCGTGCAGGAGATCACTCACGCTGCGCTCATCCTTACGGCGGATGTCGGCACCAAACCCAACGCCGCGCATGCCGATCCGGCGGCGAATGATCTCCTCGAGGCCGACAAACGCACCGCCGCAGATGAAGAGGATATTGGAGGTGTCCACCTGCAGGAACTCCTGCTGCGGGTGCTTGCGACCACCCTTGGGCGGCACACTTGCTGTGGTTCCTTCGATGATTTTCAACAGCGCTTGTTGGACCCCTTCACCAGACACATCACGGGTGATCGATGGATTGTCTCCCTTGCGTGAAATCTTGTCGATCTCATCGATGTAAACGATCCCCCGCTGTGCTTTCTCGACATCGTAATCGGCATTCTGCAACAGACTGAGAATGATGTTTTCGACATCCTCTCCGACGTACCCGGCCTCGGTAAGGCTCGTCGCATCGGCAATCGTAAACGGCACCTGCAGAAATCGCGCGAGCGTCTGCGCCAGCAACGTTTTCCCGGAACCCGTCGGTCCGATCAGCAAAATATTCGATTTCTGCAGTTCGACATCGCCCGTGACCAACTGGCTGTCGATCCGCTTGTAGTGATTATGCACCGCCACCGCGAGCACTTTCTTCGCCCGCTCCTGACCGATGACATACTGATCGAGGACCTTCTTGATGTCGGAAGGCTTCGGTACCGCAGACGATGATGCGATCCCTTCTTCCTGATCGCATTCCTCTGCAATGATGTCGTTGCAGAGGTCGATGCACTCGTCACAAATGTAAACAGTCGGTCCGGCAATCAATTTTCGGACTTCGTCCTGACTCTTTCCGCAGAACGAACAGACCAGGTTGCCACTGCGATCATCTCCGTGCTTCGCCATAGCTCCCTCACTGTCGCTTCGTCGGCCTTGCCACGATCACGTCGTCCACCAGCCCGTACTCCGCGGCTTGCTTGCCCGTGAGAAACAGGTCGCGATCCGTGTCCTTCTCGATCCGCTTCAGGCTCTGCCCCGTGTGCTTGACGAGGATGGTGTTCAGTTGCTCCCGAATGCGCAGGATTTCCCGCGCCTGGATGTCGATGTCCAGAGCAGCTCCCTGGATACCTCCCAGCGGCTGGTGAATCATGATGCGCGAGTGTGGAAGCGCGTAACGCTTGCCGGGTGCACCGGCAGCCAGCAACCAGGCTGCCATACTGGCCGCTTGACCAAGGCACAGGGTGGACACTTCGGGCCGAATGTACTGCATGGTGTCGTAGATGGCGAGCCCGGCAGTCACGGAACCGCCAGGCGAATTGATGTAGAAATGGATCTCTCGCTCCGGATCTTCCGATTCGAGAAAGAGCAACTGGGCAGTGATCAGATTGGCGATCTCGTCCGAGACCGGCGATCCGAGAAAGACGATTCGGTCTTTCAGCAGACGCGAGTAGATGTCGTAGGCTCGCTCACCGCGTCCCGTCTGCTCAACAACCATCGGAACAAGATTCATGACTCCTTCGCGCACCGCATCCACCTACGTAACTAGCGGTTTTGGCCCGCGTCAGCAATCTGGCTTTCGGCCGGTTCATCATGGATCCGGGCACCCTGGACAATGTGATCGACAGCACGTGAATGCAACATGGAAACCCGCAAGTGTTCCCGGGCCCGTGGAGCGGCATAATAGGCACGCATCCGCTCACTCATCGCCCCCGAGTGCTGCACGATCCCTTCGATGCGCTCGTCCAGTTCCGCGTCGGTCACTTCGAGCTTTTCCTGTTGCGAAATGGCGTCGAGCAGGAGAGCCAGCTTCACCTGTTCACGCGCCCGCGGCTCCAGATCCACTCGCAGTTGCTCTTTGGCCGCAGCCTCATTACGCGGTTGGACACGCCGGCTCTGCCATTCTTCCCAGACTTCATCGACCATCGACTCCAGCCGGTGAGCCACCATCGAATTCGGAACGACAAAGTCATTTCCTTCGACGAGTTTGTCGAGCAGGCGTCGTTGTACGATTTCGTTTGCAGTCCGATCCGCCTCCTGTTGCAGCCTTTCACGAACCCGCGCCAGGAGTTCTTCAAGCGTTTCCGCATCACCGTGCGTCTTGGCGAAATCATCGTCCAGCGCCGGAACCTCCTTGGTCGACAACCCTTCGATCGTTACAGCGAACTGCACACTCTTCCCCGCCAGTTCCTGGTTCGGGTACGGGTCGGGATACATCAACGTGAATTCTCGGAGATCCCCGGTATTTGCCCCGAGGATCTCCGCATCAAAGCCCTCCGGAAACCCGTTGTGACCTAGTTCGACTTCCCGATTTTTTCCGCGTCCCAGCAGCTTCCCGTCGAGCGTCGCTTCGTAGGTCAGCGTCACCACGTCCCCCGGCTCCACCACCGCCCTGTCGGCAACCGGGTGCAGCCGGGCATGGGATTGACGCATATTTTCAAGGACCGCATCCACCTGTTCTTGCGACACGACATGCACGGGACGCGCCACTTCCAGCCCATGGTATCCCTGTGCGACGACATCCGGCCGGACTTCGACCGTGGCGTGGTACCGCAAGCCATCCTGCAGGTCGGCCGATTCCGTTTCGAATTCGGGGGCACCCACGACGGGCAACTGCCGCTCTTCGACGGCTTCGACGAACGAGTCACGCACGAGACGTTCCAAGACCTGACCGCGCACGCGGTCTCGGAACATCCGCTCCAGCACATGCCGCGGCACACGCCCCTTGCGGAAACCCGGCACATTCACCGAGCGGGCCAGCTCACTGTAGGCACGCTCGACTTCCGCCGTTACCGTCTCCGCGGGCACCTCGACGGCGACCCGGCATCGCACGCCATCGATCTTTTCAATGTCGACTTTGAGCTGCATTTTTTCCGTATTCACGTGGGGCGCAGCTTAAGCACAGCGATCCTGGGCGTTCAAGGAAACTTCTGGAAGGAGTAATTCCACGAAAGAATATGCGAGAGGGGGGACTCGAACCCCCACGGTATCCCACTAGATCCTAAGTCTAGCGCGTCTGCCAGTTCCGCCACTTTCGCGCTGCACGGCCTCGCTGCTGCAGGACCGGGATCGGAAACGGAAACGGAGGGGATGGTGAGCCGCGTAGGAATCGAACCTACAACCCGCAGATTAAGAGTCTGCTGCTCTACCAATTGAGCTAGCGGCCCACTCGTCGCGACTATAACCAGCGAGACGCCCGGGGCGCAACCCCCGCCGCCTCAGAGGAGGCTCTTGATCTCCGCGCGGCCGACCTCGGAGACCGCCGAGATGATCAGGGCGGCAGTCCCGCGCGCGAAGGCGGGCATCTCGATCGCGACCTCGAGCCGGCCCTCCTCGTCGGTCTCCCCGGCGTTCACGACCCGGGGCTCGGCCACCGTGGAGAGGATCTTGACCTGCACCTGCGCTCCGGCCACCGGCTGTCCGCTCCGGCTCGTGGTCGCCCGCACCGCCACCTGGCTCCGCGCGCCGGGGGCGATCTCGGCCTCGCCCTCGAGGGAGAGCACCAGCTGATCCGTCTCGGCCTCGTTGGAGAGGTACTCGAGGATCACCTGGTCGAGCGTCGGGCCACCGGCTGGCTCCGGCGCCAGGACCGAGGGGGCCGCACCGGAACGCAAACCCGGCTGCGGGCCCAGCCGCTCGACCAGTCTCTCGTCGAACCGGCCGGAGCGGATGGCGGCGATGATCGTCCGGTGCTGGTGGTCCATCATCGAGGCCACCGCCTGCTCCCAGAACCGCATGGCGCCGGCGCGGTCCTCGGGGTGCAGCGCGTCGAGCCAGCCCAGCCCGGCGCTGGCCGCGGGGTCGAGCCCGGTATGGGCGGTCCATTGCGGGCTGCTCCAAGTCCACCGGCCGCCTTCCCCCGCGCGCCAGACCAGTTGCGGGATGCCCTCCATCAGCGTCTGCAGCCGCAGCTCGGTCTCGCGCAGGCCGGTC
>JAANMT010003224.1_pt1 | contig 12012 bp, 13 predicted proteins | sample 7279711 | NCBI WGS metagenome assembly JAANMT01 (sample SAMN14094538, study PRJNA606508) | bioreactor metagenome | isolation source: A lab-scale SPAN reactor treating ammonium-rich wastewater day 1 | place: Ireland: Galway | collected 2017-01-16 | reverse complement strand
CCTGGTCCCGCAGGAACTTGATCCCCGTGAAAATCAGGAACGCGCCAAAAACGTAGATGATGAAGTGCAGCGTCCCGAGAAGGAAACCCGCTGCCGCAATCAGCACCGCCCGCATCACCAGCGCCCCGACGATGCCCCAGAACAGCACCCGGTGCTGATAGGCGGCCGGCACGGCGAATGTCGAGAAGATCAGGAGGAAGATGAAGACGTTGTCGACACTGAGCGACTTCTCGATCAGGTAACCCGTTGTCCATTCGATGCCGGACTCGGTGCCTTTGAAGGCGTACACGCCGATGTTGAAGACCATGGCGAGGCCAATCCACGCGGCGCTCCAGCCCAGCGCCTCTTTGCGCGACACCTCGTGCGCATCGCGGTGAAAGACGCCCAGGTCGAGCGCGAGCATTCCCGCGACGAAGGCCAGGAAGACAGCCCAGGGAAGTAGTTCGATGAACAAATGAAAGTCCGTGCCCGGTGAAGATTTCGATGGAGTGCCCGGGGATGCGCGGCCGTGAACAGGTCGCTCCGCGCGTCCCCGGGCAGCGGAAACGATGCAGGGTTAGTCGAAGTCGAGGTCCGCTTCATCGCGGCGACCGCGGCGGCGATCGCGGCCGGGACGCTCGTCGTCCCGGGGGCGGTCTTCCTCGTCGCCGTCCAGCGCCGCCGCCAGGCGGTCGAACAGGCCGCGGATGCCTTTGCGCGGCGGGCGCGCGCCGGGGCGGTCACGTTCCGGGGTATCGCGTTCGAAGAGTTCAAACAGGTCCAATGCGAGCCTCCTTTGCGGTCCTGGCAAACGACGCCTGGCCGCATCCACCAAAATGGATGAGCCAGGGTCTCACCAGGCGAAAAGGCTCGCCCCGCACTGCCGGCGTCCCGCGACGCGTATTGACGGCTCGTGCGATGCACCCGGGGGCGGGTGCCGGTTACTCCCCCTTGCTACACGTTCGAAGTTATACGACATGTCTGTCGTATGTCAACGGAGCGGCCGTGCCGGCGAGGCCCTCCATTGCCGTCTTGCTGATGGGCCAGCGCGATATACTGGCGCTGTGGAGACCGTCGTATTCATCCCTGCCGACGAGGCCGCGCTCCGTCTCGCAATCCCGGTCGATGGCGTCCGGGCTCTGGTTGCTGCCGGCGCGCTGGAGGCCCGCGAGACCGAGGCGGGCCTGGCCGTTGCCGAAGACGATGTCGCTGACCCGTTCATGAGGCGGGACACGCCGCGCTGGCTCCTTGAGACGCGCCGGCTTCAAAGGCGCGAATCGCGCCCGGTCGACACGGCACGGATGGTACGAGAGCTCCGCGAAGAACGTGACGAGTACGGCGCCTGAGTGTCGCTCATTGCCGTCGTCGACACGTCGGTCATCGTTCCGGCCTTTCTGACGGACGAGGGCACAACAGCAGATGCCCAGGCGCTACTCCGAGTGGCGGCAAACGGGACTTGCCGCCTCGCCACGAGCAGCCACGCAATACTTGAGACAACCGCCGCATTTCACAAAGCCGTGCGACGCGACCGCTTGTCCAGCACGGCCGCCCTTCGAATGGCGTCGCTGCTACCATCGCTCCCGATCGAGCGCATTCCAGTGACGAGAGTTCTCCGTCGCGCCACGAGGATTGCTTTCGAAGAGGACATGACGGTCTATGACGCGCTGTTCGTGGCCACCGCGATACACCTTCGCTTGCCGCTCGTTACCGCGGATCGCCGGCAGGGCCAATTGGCTACAGGGCTCGTGCCGGTGCTCTCACTTCGCGAGGCCCTTGCCGCCGCCCAATGAGCCTGCTCTTCTATGCCACGTGCTGCGGCTTGGGCCTCGCTTCCGCCCCGGCGGGCGCTTCCCCGTCCTTCTTCGCTTCGGCCGCCTGGGCCTGCCGCATCGGGCGCCTGATGCTCCAGCGCCGGAAGCGCTCTTCCATCGGTTTGCCCGGCTCGCGCTTGTCGCGCTCGGCCCGGTCCTTCAGGAAGTCCTCGCGCGTCCGCCCGCCAATCTGGCTCGTGTGGCAGAGGATCGCGTCGACCTTCTTCTCCCAGTGGTCCGTGATGTCGACCGCGTAGTCCGGGTTGGCCGCACCCCCGAGCAGCACCTCGTTCACCTGGTGCGAGTCGAGCCCTTCGTCCTCATGTCCCTGGTAGAACAGCCGGTCCCGCACGATCGGGTAGATCGCGTCCATCGTCGCCTGGCCCACGTTCCGGTGGTCCCGGTGGTTGAACGTCCCGCGGAATGCGTCCCAGGTGATCACCACGTCCGGCCGGTACAACCGCAGCAAGCGCACGATCTGTCCGCGCAGTTCCGCGCTCTCGCTCGTGAATCCGTCCGGGTACCCCAGGAAGATGCACTCCTTCACGCCCAGCAGCCGGCAGGCAGCCCGCTGCTCTTCCTCTCGGATGGCGGCCAGCTTCTCGGGGTGCATGGTGCCATCGTGGGTGCCCTTGTCGCCGCCGGTCACCAGCACGTAGTACACGTCCCAGCCCTCGGCACACCACTTCGCGACGGTTCCCGAGCACATGAACTCGGCGTCGTCCGGGTGCGCCATGATGACCATTGCCCGCCCGGGCCCTTCGATCGGTGGCAGCTCCTCCGCCTGGGCCGAACCCAGCGGCGCCGTCGTCTGCGGCCGCGGTCCGTGTCCGTTCGTGGCAACAGCTGCTGCCGCCCGCGCTTTCTTCTTGTCGAGCTTCTTCGCCTTGTCCTTTTTACTCATCAAACCACCGTAGAGGCCCAACATGTGGGCCGGTCTTGCCTGCCCTCAACTATAGCGGAGCAGCGCCGAAACCGGCCGATCGCGGTCACGCGCAAACGGGGCGAACTGCCGTTGCTTCAGCAGCCGCCAGCCAGGGTTTCGGCCCCCGCCCGCGCCCTAGACCTGTGCCTGCACCACCCGCAGCGGGAACGTCGCCAGCACTTCGTAGCTTGCCCCGCCCGGCCCCAGCTTGCTGCGCATCAGGGAAACCTGCGACGTCCGCCAGCTTACTCCCGGCACGTCCGTCTTTCCGACCGCCACCTCGATCTCCGCGCGGTGCCGCGTCCCGATCTCGTCGCGCACCCGCCCGAGCGTGAGGTGTGGCCGGAACGGCCGGCGCTCCGGTTCGAAGCCGACCACTGCCAGGGCCGCGTTCACCGCCCGCACCAGCGCTTCCAGCCGCAGCACGTCGCCCGCGATGCCCACCCACATGATCCGAAGGCCCTCGCGGCCGCCGAACGTCCCGATGTTCGAAAACTCGAGCTCGAACGGCGAATGCCCTACCACGGCTTCCTGGATGGCCAGCTTCACCGCCGGCAGTTTCTTCACTGGAACTTCGCCGAGGAACTTCAAGGTGACGTGGACGCCTTCAGGCTTGATCCACCGCACCGCTGGCCCGCTCTTCTTCCGGAGGCCCTCGATCGTTTCACCGATCGCCTCCTTCACTTCGTCTGGAACTTCGCAGGCCACGAACAGCCGGACGTGGTCCTGGGGAATGTCACTCATGGGTTGTTGCTATCCGAAAGAGTCTCTCGGCGTTACCGCCACACACTTGCTTCGCCACGTCGCCCGGGAGTTGCCCGAGGAGGCGTTGGAGCTGGCGCCGGGGCGAAAGCAGTGGGTAATCAGAGCCGAAGATCACGCGTCCGGGACCGGCAAGGTCCACAAGCCGCGCGACACTTTGTTCATCATACAGCAGCGTGGCTGCCGCGGTGTCGAAATAGACGTTTTCTATCGCCGCTTTCACCTCAGGCATTTGCAGGTAGTACGCGAGCCCCCCGCCAAGGTGCGCGCCGACCATCTTCACGCCGGGGAACTCCGTTGCCACCCTGCACAGCTCAACCGGCGAGATCCCTCCCTCTTTCCCCGGGTAGCCGTGGCCGACCGGTTCGCTCACATGCCAGAGCAACACGGCACCCGCATCCCTGGCGAGCCCGCAGAGCGCCCGGCCCGCCGGCTCAAGCGGCTCCCATCCCTGGTTGTGCGGCCGCAACTCCCCGAATCCAACCGCCCCTGCATCCAGTGCCTGCCGCGCCCGCCGCTCCCAGCCCGCCAGGCCGGGGTTCACCGTCGCGACCACCGCCACCCGGCCCCGCGAACATCGCTGTGCCTCCGCCAGGTATGCGTTCTGCTCCTCGATGTCCCGCTCGTCCGCGAACGCGAACCCCGCCACAACCGCGTGCCGGATCTCCGCCGCATCCAGCGCCCCCAGGAGTTCCGCAACGGTAGCCATCTTCGCCTCCGGAGACCCGTACATCTCCGCGAAGGTGCGGTCGCGCTCCGCGATCTCCCCGCGCGCTTCACGCTGCGAGGGCGAGAACAGGTGCGTATGGGCATCGACCCAATTCACGACACCGATGGTACCACCCGCCGCTACCGGCCACGCTTCCATCCCGTAGACTCCAGCCGACAATTTCGCGGAGGGTTCCATGGGAAGGCTCGAAGGCAAAGTTGCGGTCATCACGGGTGGGGCCAGCGGTATTGGAGAGGGCACCGTGCGCCTTTTTGCCGAAGAAGGGGCCCGCGTCGTCATCGCCGACGTCCAGGACTCCCGCGGCCAAAAGCTCGCCGAGGAACTTGGCCCGGTCTCCAGCTACTACCGCACCGATGTTTCCCAGGAGGAAGAGGTCCGCGCCGCCATCGCCCACGCAGTCAAGAAGTGGGGCGGGCTCGATGTGATGTTCAACAACGCCGGCTTCGGCGGCGTCTCCGGCCCTATCGAGTCAACCGACATGGCCGAATACGACCGAACGGTCGGCGTCCTCCTCCGGGGCGTCATCATCGGCATGAAGCACGCCGCACCGATCATGAAGGCCCAGGGCAGCGGCTGCATCATCAGCACCGCCAGCGTCGCTGGTGTCGGTATCGGCTTCGGGCCCCACGTCTACAGCGCGGCCAAGGCCGCCGTCATCCATCTAACGAAGTCCGTCGCCAACGAACTCGGGGAAAGCGGCGTCCGGGTCAATGCCATCTGCCCGGGGGGCATCGCCACCCCCATCTTCGGCAAAGGCATGGGCCTCGACCCCGAGCAGGCTGACCTCACGGTCGACCTGATGAAGGTCCGCCTCGCCCAGGGCCAGCCGATCAAGCGCGCCGGCCTCCCGCGCGATATCGCCGAGGCTGCCGCCTGGCTGGCCAGCGACGCCGCCAGCTTCGTCACCGGCCACGCGCTCGTCGTCGATGGCGGCATCACCACCGGCCGCCTCTGGTCGGAGCGCCAGGCCGCGGGGGAGCAGCGCCTCGCGCAGTTCAAGCTGCCGGGGAACGTGTAGCTCCGCTCAGCGCAGGGTCGGCAGCCGCGTCCCGTCGAGTTCCTTCGGGCGTTGGACACCCCGGTACATCAGACTCCCAGGGTCGTCGTCCAGCGGCACGCCGTAGTGCGCCTGGGCCACGACCCGGTAGAGCAATCGGTACAGCCGCTCCTGGTGTTCGGGCGTGCCCGGCCCGCCGGCGTCGTACCCCGAGACCACACCCAGGTTTTCGTCGGGCCAGGCAAGATCCACATGGTCCGTCACCGTCGGCGCATTCGCGAAGCGATTGTCGGTAACGCCGATGATGGTTGGCCCCGGCCGCACCAGGCGACCTGAGACCGTCGCCCTCAGGTCGTCCCCGAACTCCTGGCTCCACGAGTCCAGTGTCGGCATGTAGTAGGACTTCGGCGGCGGGACCCGGAGGTTAACCCGGACACCCAGTTGGGACTCCAACTGTTTCACTGCCACCGTCATGTCTCCTTCGAAAGCCGGGTCAGCCAGCGATCCATCAAGGACCACGCAGATCACCTCGCCAAGGCACGGCTGCGGCCCGGTGGGCCAGTTCGCCTGCATGGAATCCAAATCGCTGAGCCCGTACATCTCGTAGTAGTTGAGGTAGTTGATGTCCTCTTCGGTCGGGTGGTCGAGGTACAACAGCGCGGTGTAGCGAGCCGCGTACTTGACCACGCGCTCGTAGAGAAGGTCGTCGTCGAAGGGGCTTCCATCGTAGGGCGGCACCGTTCCCATGCGGAAGTACGAGAACACACCGTGGTTGTGTCCGAACGGGCCACCGCCCCAGCGCGATCCGAACAGCCAGCCGAACTCTCCATCCCGCGCGTCGATGGCCGTCATTGCGATGAACGTGCTCGGTGTGAAGCTGTTCACCCCGTAGTGCTCCTGCAACTGCGCCCAGAGCAGCTGGGTGGTTACCTGTGATGTGTTCGTATCGACCTGGGCCGGCGTGAGCGGTACGCCCGGGAGTACCAGCACCTCGATCCCCTTCGTCTCCCGATGGAAGTCCACGATGGCCTCCACCACATCCAGCCGAACCCACCCGACCGGCACCAGGCAGAGCCGCGCCACGGCGCCCTGACAGAGGGACGGGTCCACGGCAATTGCGTCGACCTCCGGGTTCGGCTGAAGGCACTCCGTGAGACGGTCGCCGTAGCACTCCGCGTCCGCGAACGGGTGATCTCCGCCCCACGGCGACTCCCCCATGTCGTCGAGCGATATGATCTCGTCGTCGGCCGGCTTTTCAACCTCGACTGGCTTCCCATAGTCGAAGTACTCGATGACGTTGCTGAACCTCGCCGGGCCATCACCACCCAGGTCGAGATCTGCCGGATCGATCTCGAACACAACCGAGAGACGCACTGGCAACCCGTCCTCGTCCACCCAGACGTCGAGTTGCAGTTCCCCGATTGGGTCTGCTGGAGCTCCAAAGTGGTCAGTGGTGACATCTTCGGGATCCAGCGTGACCGAGTATCGCTCCGCTTTCCTGCCGCGAACCTCCTCGGTGCCTGTGTGCGTGATGTTCCCGCGTGAGGCTCCGACCTCCTCGATGGGTGCAAACGGGTCGGAGATCGGCCCAAGGTCCTCGAACCAACCGTCCGTGACTTCGGCTGGCCCTTCGATCCAGCGCTCTTCGCCAAATTTCACATAGCTCACGTCATCGATGACTCGCCATTCGAGCGAGAACCCCATCGACTCGATGGCCATCCATGCTCGTCGAGATCCGACGTCGATCGCCCCTCGGCCGGAGACCTCGTACTCATCGGCGTCTTCGACTCCGTCGATCGTCACTGACATCTCAAAGGCGACTGAGTCGACACGCGATGCCTTTTCCGATGCCGCCTTCACGATTGCCCCGGCCGACGGCAGATTTCCGTTGCACCCGGTGAGCAGCACCACGGCCAGCATGGCCAGGGGAAACACCAGCAGAGTTCGCGAACGCATACCCGCTCCCTGGGCGTATGAGCCCTCGGAAGAAACAACGTCACGGTATGGCCGCGCGCCAGCCTCCATCTGGTTTCAACATGGTGAATCTGGCACCTGCGATGTACGGGGGACACTCCCGCGGCCGCCACGTACACTCCGCTCACATCTCGCCGGGAGTTCGCCCATGCCTCGCCTTCAAGACCACGTTGCAATCATCACTGGCGGCGCCAGCGGCATAGGCGAAGGCACCGTCCGCAAGTATGCGGCCGAGGGCGCGCGCGTTGTCATTGCTGACGTCCAGGAGGGCCGCGGCAGCCAGCTCGCCGAAGAGCTCGGCCCCCAGACGGCCTTCCTCCGCACTGACGTCAGCGACGAGGCCCAGGTAGCCGCCGCGGTCGACCTCGCGATGAACCGCTGGGGACGCCTCGACGTCGTCTTCAACAATGCAGGCTTCGGCGGCGTTTCCGGCCCGATCGACGAACTCGACATGGTCGGCTACGACCAGGCGATGAACGTCCTCCTCCGCGGCGTCTTCCTCGGCGCCAAGCACGCGGCGAAGGTCATGAAGCCCGCCCGCCGCGGCGTCATCATCAACACCGCGAGCATCGCCGGCCTCCAGTCCGGCTTTGGGCCGCTCACCTACAGCGCCGCCAAGGCAGCCGTGGCCCACTTCAGCCGCTGCCTCGCGGTCGAGCTCGCCGAGTTCAACATCCGCGTCAACGCCATCTGCCCCGGCCTCATCCTTACCAACATCTTCGCCAACGGCATGGGTATCCAGGGGCCCGCTGCCGATGCCGCCCTCAAGAACATCGACGCCGCCTTCGCCGACTGGCCCCCCCTCGGCCGCAGCGGCGTCCCCGAAGACATCGCCAACGCCGCACTCTGGCTCGCCAGCGACGAAGCCAGCTACGTCACCGGCCAGGCGATCGTCGTCGATGGCGGCATCACCGCGGGACGCCGCTTCGGCGAGATGGGCGAGCGTATTGCTTCCGGCTTCGGCATCGATCCCGCTGCCTTCCGCGCCCAGCGCGGCGGCTGACGCTGTGTTCTGGCGGAAGAAGCGCGACGATTGGGTTCGGCCGGAACCGCCGGCCCGCGTCACCCTCGAAGCCATCGGCTACGTCCGCAACGATGTGAAAAAGCCCCGGCCCCGCGGCTGGGAGCAGGTTGAAAGCACCATTCAGATGCTGCCCGAACACGAGGCTCGCCTCCAGGGTATTGAGCGCTACAGCCACATCGTCGTCGTCCTCTACCTGGACATCGCCGAAGGCGCGCCCGATAAGCCGGCGCAGCTGACGCTCGAGAGCGGCCGGACCTATGGCATCTTCGCCACCCGCAGCCAGCTCCGCCCCAACCACCTCGGGGTAACCCCGGTCCCCCTGCTGGCCCGCGATGGCATGGCGCTCAAGGTGCGCGGCCTCGATGCGGTCGATGGCACGCCCGTCCTGGATATCAAGCCCTATCTCCCTGCCTACGACGCCATCGAGGACGCCCGGATCCCCTGAGGGCGTGACCTTCTCCACACTCCGGTTTGTTGCTTTGTGAACTATCCCACGCCAGGCCCCACACCTCCGTCTTTGGTCTGATCTTCGGCGCCCCCGGACCACGCTACGGTCGTTTGCAAGGCCGCCACAGACGGCCCCCAAACAGGTAGAGGAGAACAATCAAGCGTGGAAATCACCACCACACTGCCACAAGTTTCGAACGAGGCGTGGACCGCGTTCCGGCTCCGCATCAAGGGCCAGGTCGTCCTCCCCGGTGACCCGGACTACGAGGCCGCCCGGGAGGCAAAGAACACCATCTACAACCGCAAGCCGGCCGTCGTCGTCCGGGCCGAGGATGCCGCCGACGTCAGCAGGACCATCACCTTCGCCCGCCGCTTCGGCCTGCCCTTCACCGTGAAGGGCGGTGGCCACAGCATCGGCGGACACAGCGTGAACAATGGCGGCCTCGTCATCGACATGCGCCGCATGAACAACATCCGCGTCGACGCCGAGAACCGCACCGCCTGGGCGCAGTCCGGCGCCATCGCCCGCGAATTCCTTGCCGCTGTCGAGCCGTACGGGCTCGCTGTCCCCTTCGGCGATGCCGGTTCGGTCGGACTCGGCGGGATTACCCTCGGCGGCGGCATCGGCTACCTCGTGCGGAAGCACGGCCTCACCATCGATAACCTGCTTGGCATCGAGATGGTGACTGCCGACGGCCAGATCGTGCAGGCGACCGAGACCGAGAACCCCGACCTCTTCTGGGCCCTCCGCGGCGGCGGCGGCAACTTTGGTGTCGTCACCGGCTTCCAGTACAAACTGGTCAGCGTGCCCCAGATCTACGGCGGCGCGCTCGTGCTCCCGGCCACGAAGGATGTGATCCGGGAGTACGCCAGGCTCTCGCTCGAGGCGCCCGAAGAGCTGACCTCCATCTCGATGGTGACCAAGGCCCCGCCGATGCCCTTCATCCCCGAGGACAAGGTGGGTGTCCCCTCCCTGATCGTGTTCGTCGCCTACATTGGTGATATCGAAAAGGGCCCCGGTGCGGTCGCCCCGCTGCGCGCGCTGGCCGAGCCGATCGCCGATGTCCTCGGGCCGATGCCGCTTTCCGGCCTCTATGCCTACCTTGAACCGGCCGAGCAACCTGCCCGCGTCCGCGTGCGGTCCGGGTTCTACAACGAAATCAACGACGAAATCCTCGATGCAACCCTGGCCTTCATCGAAAGCGGCCCGCCGAGCATGAACTTTCTCCAGGTGCGGCCGATCGGCAATGGCGCGATGAACCGTGTCTCGCCTGAGGCTACCGCGTTTTCGCACCGCGACGCCCAGTTCCTGCTGGCCATCATCGACCACTGGGAAGACGCCGAAGAGGATGGCGCGAACGAAGCCTGGGTCGATGCCTTCTGGCAGTCGATTGCCGGGTATCGCCAGGGCGTCTACTCGAACTTCCTCCAGGCCGAGGGCGAAGCCCGCATCCGCGAAGCCTATGCGGCGGCAGCTTTCGACCGCCTGGCAAACCTGAAGCTGCGCTACGACCCGGCGAACGTGTTCAGCGGCAACGAGAACATCCCGCCGAAGCCGCTCAGCGCCGCCGCCTGATCCGGGCGCACCCTCCATCGTTCCCAGGAGCCCCCGGCCCCCGTCCTGCCGGGGCTCCTGCTTTCAGTGAGTAGCTGCTCGCAACTTGCCCTATACTTTCGCCCACTGCGCCGCTTGCGCACGGGAGTACCACCAATGTCCGATGTCGTCCTCGTTTCCGATGATGGCCACGTCCGCACCATCCGCATGAACCGCCCCGACGTGAAGAACGCCGTCAACATGGATCTCGCCTGGGGGGTCCTCGGGGCCGTTGAGGACGCCATGAATGACGACAACGTCTGGCTCCTTTGCCTCACGGGCTCGGGCGATGCCTTCTGCTCCGGCCTCGACCTTCGCGGCACCGGCGACTACAGCCCGAAGACGCCCCAAAACACCCAGCTCGATGACCTGGGCTGGGTCTCGCAGTTCCTGCTCACCCTTCGCGAGAAGTGCGAAAAGCCGATCGTCGGCGGGCTCAACGGTGTCGCAGTCGGCGCCGGCCTTTCGCTCGCACTGGCCACCGACATCCGCCTGATGAAGCGCAGCGCCCGCATCCTGGCCGGCTACCCCCGGATCGGCGGCTCGCCCGATGGCGGCATGACCTTCACCCTCTCCCAGGCGCTCGGCTACGAACAGGCCATGCGCTTCCTTCTCGAGAGCAAGACCGTCGGCGCGGACGAGGCGCTCCGTCTCGGCCTCGTGGGCGAAGTGGTCGACGACGACAGGTGGGACGCCCGCCTCGCCGAGTACTGCCAGCACCTCTGCTCGGTCGTCTCACCCATCACCATGCGCCTGACGAAGCGCACGCTTGTCCGCGCGACGACCGCGATCAACCTGGAGTCCCAGTGCCGCCTCGAACTCGGCAGCATCCGCATGGCCTTCGCCAGCGAGGACGGCAAGGAAGCCCGCCGGGCGTTCATGGAAAAGCGCCCGCCCGTCTTTGAGGGCCGCTGAGGGCTCGTCCACGAAGTTGACCGTGGTCCATGGAGGAAAAGCGGGAACCGTCTCCCGGTAGGTGCGAGGTTCGCCCCGAGGGCGGGACCACAGTCGGCATCTAGCTTCTCCGTCGCGCAAAGATCCGGCCCGGGCGAGGGGCCCGGGCTTGCCTTTACCCTGTAATGTTTCCGCGATACCGCTAGGGTAGGATCCCGCGCTGGAGGTGAGGCATGTCTGGCCCCACGACACCGGAAGAAATCGCCGAGGCCTTGCGCCAGCTTGGCGGCGAAGCGGACGTTGGTGACATTAAGAACCGGGTGGAGTCGAACCGAGGCGGTCGCCCTTCCCACTACGCGAGTGAGTGGAGCTACCGATGCACGATCCAAGGCATCATTAACCGTCACTGCCCTCAGTCCGCCAGTTACGCGTTTGTTACGCCCACGTTCGTCAAGGTGAGGCGAGGGCGATATCGTCTCGATTAGCCTCACGTACGGGACAGTTTCCAGCCAGCCCGCCTTCTCCACTAACCACCACGCGCCACAGTCTCGCCGGGCCCGGCAACGGTCCCCGCTGGGAAACGTGCGAAACTGCTCTACCGCTGGCGCAACTGCGCGCCGCCCGCCCCTGTCACCAGGTCTTCCGGCAGGTGCCCCACCGCGCAGGCCTCCACCAGCGTCAGCCCACCGCGCGCCGCCTCGATCGTCGTGATTGCGCAGTTCGCCATCGGCACGGGCACCACCCGGTCGTCACCCATTGCCTCCCCGATCGCCACCCCGATCGCGATGTAGTGGGAAACCACCACCAGGTCCCCATCCCGCGCCGCCGTCTCGAGTCCAAGCTGGATGAGCGTGTCCACCACCCGCTGCCGCCAC
>JAANMT010003222.1_pt1 | contig 12025 bp, 8 predicted proteins | sample 7279711 | NCBI WGS metagenome assembly JAANMT01 (sample SAMN14094538, study PRJNA606508) | bioreactor metagenome | isolation source: A lab-scale SPAN reactor treating ammonium-rich wastewater day 1 | place: Ireland: Galway | collected 2017-01-16 | reverse complement strand
GAATGCATTACAAAAACGGTTCTGGTTTATACTGATTCTGTTTATAGCATTGGCAATATTTGCATCAATTACAATTCCGAAATCACCATACTTTATTTTTGCAGATGAACAACCCGCAAAGATCATCCATGTGGCTTCAAAGCAATTTTATTTTATAATGTCTAATCAAGCAATAAATCCTGATAATCCAACTGGTGAAACTTCAATTGATATTCCGGTTGATGAGTTAGTAGAGTTTAGAGTTACAAGCTTTGATGTAAATCATGGCTTTGCAATTTATAACTCTGCAAATGAATTAATTGCTCAAACCCAGGCAATGCCTGGTTATGTCAACAGACTGCGTTGGAAATTTACCGAACCTGGCAATTATGATGTATATTGTCTGGAATATTGCGGAATGGCGCATCAGGTGATGAAAACTTCTTTTATTGTTAAATGAGATTATTATGGAAAACATTTTATTAAAAAAAAATACAGCTTTTTGGATTATAACTATACTGGTGTTGTTCGTATTAAGCATTATACTTGGCATTATCATGCGATTAAACCAAGGTGCGGTTATTAGTTTATCCCCTGTCACTTTTTATACTGATATGACCATTCACGGACTTACTATGATTGGGATATGGTTTGTTGCGGGAATGGCGGGGATAAACTTTATTATGGAACGATATGTTAAAACAAGCTATTTGGCAAATCTGCTGGCTTTGGTTTTAACAATTGCTGGCATACTAATGTTATGGACTTCGACACTTATTGGAAATTTTCATGCCGGTTGGACTTTTCTTTATCCTCTGCCATTTAAAATAATGTGGAGTGCTTGGGCAACACCTTTATTTTTATTTTCACTAACAACTTTTGGCGTTGGCTGGTTGATTTGGTGTTTAAGTATGGTTACAGCATTGTTAAAAAAATACTCGATACCTCAGGTGTTTGCATGGCAGCATTTTAAAAAAAATCCTAAAGTTGAAACTCCTCCTTTTGTTTTGATCTCAATGATAAGTCTGGTTGGTATAATTACCTGTTTAATTGCAGCCGTGGTTTTGTTGGTTTTACTTTTTTCAGAGTATTATTCAAACGGCAGCTTTGTGAATGATGCGCTGTTGATGAAAAATCTAACCTATTTTTTCGGACATACACTCGCTAATGAGATGTTGTACCTGGGTTTGGCAATTTTATATGAATTGTTCTCAGAGATAAGCGGTCAGCCAAAATGGAAAACTACCTGGTATGTTGCATTAGCCTGGAACTTTACTTTGATCTTTATATTGACAGCATTTTTCCATCACTTGTATATGGATTTTGTTCAGCCTGAAGGATTTCAGATTATCGGGCAGATTGCATCTTACTCAGCCAGCTTACCGGCAGCAGGAGTAACTGTATTTAGTGTTATTGTTTCAGTGTTTCGGAAAAAAATTAATTGGTCATTACCAAATCTTTTATTTTTCATCGGAGTAGTCGGTTGGGTAATTGGAGGAATAGGCGCTGTTATTGATGCTACTATTTCAAATAATTTTGTTTTGCATAATACACTTTGGGTGCCTGCTCATTTCCATACATACAATGCTTTGGGAAATGTGCTTTTTAGTCTTGCTTTCTTTTATTGGTTTTCTAAACAATATACTAATAGTAAAACTAATGACAGGTTTTCCACACTTAAACTTTTATTTATTGTAGTGGGCGGGATAGGCTTTTTATTAGCTTTCTATGTAGGCGGCGCTGATTCTATACCAAGAAGATATAGCGACTATCCCGATGCATTTACAAGTGCTAAATTACTTGCAACTATAGGCGCTGCTTTTGCTTCAGTTTATCTGGTTGGAATTTTAATTCTTTTTGTAAATATATCTAACAGATGTTTAAGCATTTTATTTTCTCGTTCCTGATTTTTGTTTTTGCCGCGGTCAGTATCGTTCAATCTCAAACACCTGCTTGGAGTGAAGAAACCAATATTTATGATAGTATATCAAATGCTCCGTTAAAACTAATAAACGGAGAAGATATTTATCTGCATCAGCTTGCCGCTAAAAGACCATTAATTGTTGCACTGATTTTTACCAGATGCACAGGTGTATGCAGTCCTTTACTTTTTCAGTTGATGGAAAATCTACAACATATCACTTCCGGCAGAAACAAAAACTATTATGTTTTAGTAATTAGTTTTGATCCGCTTGATTCATTAAAAGATATGAAGTTGATGGCACAGCGGATTGAATTAAATGATAACGAACATTGGCAATTTGCTATAACCGACAGCATTAATCAGCTTAATGCTTCTGTTGGATTTAATCCGGTATGGAACGATGAAATTAAACAATTTGATCATGATGCACTTTTGGTTGGCGTAAATTCAGATGGTTACATAACTAAAAAATTAATCGGACTCCGAAATGAAAAAGAAATTAGCTTATTGATCAGCAGTATTAACAATGTTTTTTCACCCACCTATCGTTTACCAACTCCAAATAATCTGTTTTCCTGCTTTAACTATGATCCTGCAACCGGGAAAAACACTCCGGGTTTAGGACTTTTATTTATCGCTCTCCCTGCTGTTATATCATTTAGTCTGGTAATTGGAATACGCTTTTGGGTAAAGCGAAAAATAATCTAAACTTGCAAAGGCACACAGCACTTAATAAGTATAAAAATTACAACTTACTTTTCAAATAATTCTGTTTTAAGACTCTAGTATTTTCTAAACGACTTGTTCAATCAAATACACTCTATCATTTCTCCTTACCAATGAAGGAGTTTTAAAAGTAACTTCATCGCCGCGATTTGCAGTTTGACCCTCTTTATCATTAACAACAATTTTTTCAAGTTTAAGTTCAAGAACTCCGGTAGTTTCGCCCATAATCAACAACTCATCTTCAATTTTTATCTGACCTGATTCAATCAGTATATGTGCAATCCCAATTTCTTTAAAGTAATTAAGAACTTTACCAACATAAGATTTTCTGGTCGTCGCTTTACTTCCTTCAACTCCGGCATATTCTTCAGAGCTTGGGACACTGAAATAAAATCCTGATGAAAAACCTCGGTTATAAACTTTTTCAAGTTCTGTAAGCAACTCTTTTTTCTTTGCAGCGGTAAGCTTTCCTTCAAAGTAAAGATCAATAGCCTGACGATATGCAGATACAGACTTTGCAACATATTCAGGTGCCCGTTTTCTCCCTTCGATTTTAAAAGAGTCAATGCCCGCTTCAATCAACTTATCAATAAATTCGATTGTACAAAGATCTTGTGGAGACATTACATAATCCTCACCAATGAGAAGTGATTTTTTTGCAGCGGAATCATAAACTTCATACTCTCTTCTGCACGGCTGAACACATTCACCGCGGTTTGCACTCTTACCAAAAAGATGGTGACTCATAAAACATCTTCCACTTATTGCAATGCACATTGCTCCATGGATAAAAGTCTCTATCTCTAGATCGGTCTTTTTACGAATTTTTTTTATCTCTTCAAGTGAACATTCACGCGCAAGAACTATTCTTACAGCACCCATTCTTTTATAAACATCAGCAGCAAGTGAATTTGAAATTGAGCTTTGAGTTGAGATACAAAACGGCATCTGATGTTTAAAACATAAGTCAGCCGCTGCTAGATCAGAGCAGATTATTCGATCTACTTTGTTTTCTTTTGCTGCAACAATTATTTCTTCAAGTTCTTCAAGTTCTTCTTCAAAAACAATTGTATTTAATGTGAGGTATGTAGTAACATTATTTTCTTTGCAGTAAGAAGTAAGTTCTTTCAGATCATCAAGAGTAAAGTTTTTTGCTTTTGCACGCATATTTAGTTTATCCAAACCAAAATAGACTGCATCAGCACCGTTATTTACTGCTGCACGCAGCATCGTCCAGTCTCCGGCAGGCGCCATTAACTCCGGAGGTCGGCTGGGGATTGGGAGCCGGCTGTCTGTTATGTTATTTGAATCATTTCTCTTTTGAGTTTTCATCAAGAAAGTTTCTATAAGAATTTTAATTAACAAAAGACTAAGTCAAATTATTCAGCTTTTCTGCAATAGATAACTTCAAGTTCTTCAGATTTTTCTGATTAATAAGAGCAGATATTAACCTATAAAAATCGCGCAACAATTATCTTCAAATTTCCTAAGCTTTTTCTTCCCAGACTTTTGCAACTTCAACAATTGTTTTAACAGCCATTTCCATATCCTGAACCGCAACCCATTCGATCTGCGAATGGAAACTCTGCTCACCGGCAAAAATATTTGGCGTTGGTAATCCCATAAAAGATAAACGAGAACCATCCGTACCTCCGCGAATCGGATGCATAATCGGTTTTATTCCAAGTCGTTCCATTGCCTCTATAGCATATTGAGTAACGTGTTTATGATTGTCGAGAACTTCCTTCATATTTCTATATTGCTCAATTACCTGAAACTCAAGCTTTGAACCTGGGAACTCTTTAACTGTATCTTCAGCAATTTTCTTTAATAATTCTTCGTACTCCTTAAGCTTTGGTGTTTCAAAATCACGAATAATAAATTTCAATGTTGTTAATTCTTCATTCCCGTTAAAAGCACCGCAATGAACATAACCTTCACGTCCTTCTGTGGTTTCAGGTGAAAGACTATCCTTAGGAAGTTTTTCAATAAAACGGGATGCAATTTTAATAGAGTTTATCATCACATTTTTTGCATAACCGGGATGGATATTTTTTCCGAAGAATTTTATTACAACAGCATCTGCAGAAAAAGTTTCTGTTTCAAGTTCGCCTCTGCATGATCCATCAATAGTATAAGCATACTTTGCACCAAGTTTTTTCAGATCAATCTTTTCAGTTCCCCTTCCCACTTCTTCATCCGGTGTAAAGCATACTTTGATATCGCCATGTTTTACTTCAGGATGAGTTAACAGATAATTGATTGCATCCATAATTTCAGCAACACCTGCTTTATTATCAGCGCCTAACAGCGTTGAACCATCAGTTGTTATTAAGTCGTATCCTATCACTTCTTTTAAATACGGATTTTCATCAACTTTAATTACCCAGCCGCCATGTTCAAGTTTAATGTCTCCACCCTGATAATTTTTTCTTATCATTGGCTTAACATCTTTTCCCGATACAGCTGGTGATGTATCTACGTGAGAGATAAAAGCAATTGGATCAACTTTTTTATTTGTGTTAGATGGAAGAGTTGCCATTACATAACCCCATTCATCCATATGTGCATCTTTTAATCCAATCTGCTTTAATTCTTCAGCTAGATCTTTTGAAAGAATTTTTTGTTTTTCAGTTGATGGAAACGAAGTGGAATCTTCATCAGATTGAGTATCGTATTTCACATACTTTAAAAATCTTTCAACACAAGTAAATTTATAATTAGAGTCGAACATAAAACCTCCGGTATTTAAATTTGAGCAAAAATTTCTGTTTGCATAGTACAATAATATTTTATTACAAAATTAACTTTAATCTTTCTGAAGGCAAAAAAAAATTATGCTTTGTTTAAGGAATAATGCAGCTTCTTTTGTAATTTAACTGCAACAAAACATTTATTTGATATGAAAAAAATCATTTTGCTTCTGCTCTTTTTTATAATAGTAAATAATTATCCGCAGGACCAAAAGAGCTGGATAAGAATAAACCAACTTGGCTATTTAACTAAATCAATTAAAGCTGCAGTCTTTATCAGCAAAGAATTTAAATTACCTGAAAACTTTTCAATAAAGGATGCGCTGACAGAGCAGATAGTTTTTACATCGAATAAAATAAAATCTTTCGGTACGCAATGGTCTTTTAATTCAACAGCAAGATTAGATTTTTCTGAGTTTGAAATACAAGGCGCGTTTTATATCGAATGCAATGGAATTAAATCCCCTTCTTTCAGAATTGATGATGATGTGTATAACGGAACTGCTGATTTTCTGCTCAACTATATGCGTCAGCAAAGATGTGGTTACAATCCCTTTTTAAAAGATTCCTGTCACACTCACGATGGATTTATAATTTATCATCCGGCGCTTGATTCAACTTTTATCAATGTTGTCGGCGGCTGGCACGATGCTTCTGATTACTTGCAGTATGTTACAACATCTGCAAATGCAGCTTATCAGATGTTATTCGCATATTCAAAAAATCCGGAAGCATTTGGCGATAAGTATGACAAAGATGGAAACAAGGCTTCAAATGGAATTCCTGATATTCTTGATGAAGCAAAATGGGGAGTTGACTGGCTGATGAAAATGAATCCCGAAAAAGATGTTATGTTTAATCAGATTGCTGATGACAGAGATCATCGCGGATTTAGACTGCCAACTGAAGATACAACAAGTTATGGAAAAGGATTGGAAAGACCTGTTTATTTTGCAACCGGAAAGCCGCAGGGAGTTTTTAAATATCAGAACAGGGCAACGGGACTTGCTTCAACTGCAGGCAAGTTTTCTTCTGTGTTTTCTTTAGCCGCAGAATTGCTTGGTAAATATTATCCTGAATTGTCTGAAACATTTTATCAAAAATCTAAAGATGCGTATATAACCGGAAAGAACAATCCCGGAGCTTGCCAGACGGCACCTTGTGTATCACCTTATTTTTATGAAGAAGATAACTTTGTTGATGATATGGAACTTGCTGCTGTGCAATTATTTAATGTTTCGGGTGATGATAATTATTTATCTGATGCAATTAATTTTGGAGTAAGCGAGCAGATTACCCCGTGGATGGGAGCTGATACTGCAAGGCATTATCAATGGTATCCTTTCGTTAATCTTGGTCATTACTTGTTGGCTGAGAATGATCTTAATGCTTCAAAAGAAATTTTTTTATCGTTTATGAAAAGAGGAATTGATTCAGTTTATCAGCGCGGTATTGATAATCCGTTCCAAATAGGTATCCCGTTTATCTGGTGTTCTAATAATTTAGTTTCCGCAATACTTACTCAATGCAGATTGTATAATGAGATTTCGGGTAATGAAGACTATCTTGAAATGGAAGCTTCATTACGCGATTGGCTGTTTGGATGTAATCCGTGGGGCACAAGTATGATAGTCGGATTGCCGGCAAATGGTGATTATCCATCTGATCCTCATTCTGCTTTTACACATCTTTATAATTATCCGATTACTGGCGGGCTGGTTGATGGTCCGGTTTACGCAACTATCTATAATAAACTTATTGGGATACAGCTTTACAGCCCGGATGAATATGAACAATTTCAAAACAATTATGTTGTTTATCACGATGATTATGGAGATTACTCAACTAATGAACCAACAATGGATGGAACAGCAAGCTTAACTTACTACTTGTCAGCGCTTCAGAACAAAGGGAATAAATCTTATGATAGTTTTGTTATCAATCATGGCGGAATTATTAAAACCGATACTACACAAAAAGAAGTGCATCTTATTTTCAGTGCACACGAATTTGATGACGGTGCAAAAATTATAATGAAAACTTTAAGAGATGAAAATGTTAAGGCAAACTTTTTCTTTACAGGAAATTTTGTAAGATCTCATCTTGAATTAATAAAAGAATTGAAAAACGATGGTCATTATGTCGGTCCTCATTCGGACAAACATTTGTTATATGCAGATTGGGAAAAGAGGGATTCCACATTGATCACAAAAAAAGAATTTCTAACTGATCTGAAAAATAATTATAGGGCTTTAGATCAAGCTGGAGTAAGTAAAAGTCAATCTTCAATTTTTCTTCCTCCTTATGAATGGTATAACGATACGATATCTGTCTGGGCAAATGAAATTGGTATAAAGATAATCAATTTTACTCCGGGAATCATTTCAAACGCAGATTATACAATTCCTTCGATGGGGAAACAATATCGTTCAAGTGACGAAATCTTTAACAGTATTATCAGCTTCGAAAATAAATATGGATTAAACGGGACAAATATTCTAATCCATTTCGGAACAAGCCCTGAACGAACCGATAAATTTTATAACAGACTTGAAGAACTTATCAAAAATCTAAAATCTAAAGGCTATAAATTTGATTTGATAAAGATTTAACACAGAATCTAAAATCCTCTTTTTAACACTTTATCCATATCGGATTTTATCATCAGCTTTACCAGATCTTCAAACTTTGTTTTTGCTTTCCAGCCAAGTAATTTTTTTGCTTTTAACGGATTGCCTATCAACAAATCAACTTCTGTAGGTCGGTAATAATTTTTATCAACCGTAACAACAACTTTGCCCTTCTTAAGTTTTGTGGTAAAATCATATTTATAAAACTTAGAGTTTTTTCTGTAATCAATCAAAGCTCTGGCTTTGTTGAAATCTACACTGCTGATAACACCTTTTTCATTAATTCCTTTTCCCTTCCATTCCAACTCAATTCCAAGGTGATTAAAACTATGTTCAACAAATTTTCTAACGGTATTAGTTTGACCGGTTGCAAGAACAAAATCCTCAGCTTGCTTATACTGAAGTATTCTCCACATTCCTTCGCAATATTCAGGAGCATATCCCCAATCTCTTTTAGCATTAAGATTTCCAAGCGAAATACTTTGCTGCATCCCGGCTGCAATTCTGGATGCAGCACGAGTAATTTTTCTGGTTACAAATGTTTCACCTCTTCTCGGTGACTCGTGATTGAACAAAATTCCGTTACAGGCAAACAGATCGTAAGCTTCGCGATAATTTACAATTATCCAAAAACCATAAAGCTTTGCAACGCCATACGGTGAACGAGGATAGAAAGGCGTCTTTTCAGTTTGTGGAATTTCCTGAACTTTACCATACAATTCACTTGTTGATGCCTGATAGAATTTTACTGTTCTTAATCCTACTTCTCTTATTGCATCCAGGAATCTTAGCGTGCCAAGTGCATCCACTTGTCCGGTGTAATCAGGAACTTCAAACGAAACTTTAACATGACTTTGTGCAGCAAGATTATATATTTCATCAGGCTGAATTTTTTCAAGTAATCTGTTCAGATTGCTTGTATCAACAAGATCGCCGTAATGAAGAAACAATTTCTTATTAAGAATTTCAGGATCGTTGTAAAGATGATCTATTCTTCCGGTATTAAAAGAGCTGCTTCTCCTGATAATTCCGTGAACTTCATATCCTTTTTCAAGAAGGATTTCTGTTAAGTAGCTTCCATCTTGTCCTGTTATTCCTGTTATTAATGCTCTTTTCATATCTTCAACTTTTGATTAAAATAATGGGACATTGATTTAACTGATAAAACCGATTTAAATTGATTTTCTAACCCGTGAAAATCCCTTTGATCAGTTCAATCCGTGTTCTATTCACTAAGCAAATTTACTTAAAAACCAGTTATAAGTCTTATCAATTCCATCTTGCAGTTCAGTCTTATACCGCCACCCTAGTGAATTTATCCGCGAAACATCCAGAAGCTTGCGAAGAGTTCCATCCGGTTTTGATGTATCGTGATTAATACTGCCTTTATATCCAATAATCTCAGCTATCATTTTTGCAAGATCATTAATAGAAATATCTTTTCCGGTTCCGATATTTAAATGAGTGATTCCTTTTCCATAAAGATCTTCTGAGTTTACATTCTCCATTAAAAACAAAATCGCACCAGCAAGATCTTCTACAAATAAAAATTCACGAAGAGGCTTGCCTGAACCCCAGATTACAACTTCCTTTTCATTTTTTACTTTTGCTTCATGGAATTTTTTTATAAGTGCCGGAAGAACATGTGAAGTCTCAAGATTAAAATTATCGTTTGGTCCATAGAGATTAGTCGGCATTGCAGAAATAAAATTACATCCATACTGACGATAATAATTTTCACACAATTTAATTCCGGCTATTTTTGCAATTGCATAAGGCTCATTTGTAAATTCAAGAGTGTCAGTAAGCAAATACTCTTCTTTCAAAGGCTGAGGAGCTAGTTTTGGATAAATGCACGAACTTCCGAGAAAAACAAGTTTCTCAACTTTATTTAAGTAAGATGAATGAATAAGATTTGATTCTATCATCAGATTATCATAAATAAATTCTGCTCGATAAGTATTGTTAGCTAATATTCCACCAACCTTTGCTGCAGCAATAATAACAACTTCCGGTTTTTCTGTCTCGAAAAATTTTAAAACATCTGATTGGTTTCTTAAATCTAATTGTGAGAAGTCTTTGGTAACAATGTTTTTATAACCGGATGATACCAACACTTTATAAATAGCTGAGCCAACCATACCATTATGACCGGCAATGTAAGTCTTTTTATTTTTCAAGTCATTTATCAAAATTATAAACCATAATAAATTGAGAAATAAAACTCATTTAATACTTTATCAGCAAAACTTAAATCATCTTGCTGCAAAGAAGAATTTGTCCTTTGATATTGTAATTTTCCAAACAATTCGTGTGTGTATTCATACTTTATTTCAGCTCCAAAGTAAGAATAGTTTTTTCGCAAGCCAAATAAAAACGGCGGCTGCGGCTGAATAATGTACTGCTGCTGAACATTTCCGTTTTCACCTTTACGGATGTACTGAGCCCATACTGTAGCCTGCAGACCTCTTATAAATCTATAGTTGAGTGATCCATAAATCAGATCAGAATTGTGTCCCATCCAATGACCAAGCAAATATCCAGAGCTTTGATAATCTGTTGTTTGAATATAATGCCGGTAAACGAACGGATATATTTTTGTGAATTCAATTGTTGCAGTCAGATTCTCTATCGGCAAGTCAGTAACCGAACCACCAAGAGTAAACCCAAATTGATTACGCTGTTTGTATGAATCAAATAAACCGCTGATTGTTATTTCATCAATAAATAATGTTCCGTACAAATGAGTATTTGTTATGTTACCCCTTGAACTTATTCCAAAAAACATTTGCGCATTGCTTCCGGCAGCGTTTAACTGATGGCTTAGCTGATGATCTGCTAACCGGAAAAACATTATTGGCATTAAGTATAAAAGTTCAAGCTTTTTATCATAAACGATCGATTCTCCAAGTGAAATATCCAATCCTTTTAGTGGTGTAACTGTCAATGTGTGGGAAGCAATAAACTTATCAATAAATGAAAAACTGATGCCGCCTGATAGATTATGAATTATTGTGTTAGAGTCCAATACTGTTGATGATAACCAGCCGTGCAAATAATTAAACCTGAGCCAATCAACAGGTTTAACATCCAATCTTATAAATCCGAATGAGGGAGCTTTTTGTGATAGAACCAGCAATCCGCTTTTACCATAACCCCACTCCATTAAATCTTTACCAACTGCAAACGATCCCCAATCCCATTCAGTTGCAACTACAGCGTTTATTTTACTATACTCCATTTTATCCGGAGGAAAAACCGGGGTAGTTAAATCCGATTTTGCTTCGACGCCTGTTATTGGTGTAAACTGTTTTAACTTATCTATTGTTTTACCGGTTTCAGTATTGTCTCTGAAATCAAAACTAAACCCGATATATTTATCAATGTAGCCGTAAGTGGCAATTCCATTCCATATATGGGTTAGCTTTTCATTGTCACGAGTACCAATTTGTAAACCAAGTATCGGGCTTATATTTAATCTGAAGAAATTATTATTAAAACTGAATAGCCTTAATCTTTCTGATTTATCATATCTGAAAAATAAAATTCCTGAAGAATCTTCCTTAATATTTTTCAGCAGATCAAATTCAAAACGAAAATCTTTGCTGTAAAAGTCTAATTCATCCTTCTCCAATGAAGTCAGTTTATCAGATTTTCCGGTAACTTCAATTAGTTTTTGAGCGATATATTTTCTGCTAACAGGTCTTATCTGATCGTTAAACTCAATAACAGATTTTTGGCTAAGTCTTGCGAGGAATGAATAAATATCTTTGTGCAGCGGCTCATAAACCACCTGTGCAAATGTGATAAAACTAAATAGCAGTGACAGAAATATCTTTTTTAACATAAGATACTTTTACTTATTGAAAAACTTTTTTAAAGTTTCAACTACATACACAAGTTGATCATCACTTAACTCAGGGAATATTGGTAAAGCTAAGGATTTATCTGCCGCAAATTCTGATACGGGAAAATCTCCTTTTTTATAACCAAGCTCATTAAAACATTCCTGT
>JAANMT010003220.1_pt1 | contig 12054 bp, 9 predicted proteins | sample 7279711 | NCBI WGS metagenome assembly JAANMT01 (sample SAMN14094538, study PRJNA606508) | bioreactor metagenome | isolation source: A lab-scale SPAN reactor treating ammonium-rich wastewater day 1 | place: Ireland: Galway | collected 2017-01-16 | reverse complement strand
GGCGGCTTCTGGGCCTACTGGGTCGCCTTTAGCCACCCCGATCTCTTTGGCCGGGTGGGAGGGCACAGCCCGTACTTCTACACGCCAGATTACCCGTCTGACAAGAATCCGGGCAACCTGGTCGACACCGCGCGGGGTATCGAACGGTTGGCGATGTACTTCGACCACGGCCCGCAGGATTACGACGAGGTGATCGCCGGGGTGCAGAACTTCGTCACGCGGCTGGAGCGGCGCAGTATCCACTCTGAGCATGTCGTCAACCCGACAGGCGGGCATACCGAGGAGTATTGGGCCAGGCACGTCGCGGATTATCTGGCCTTCTACGCCGCGGACTGGCCGCGTGACGTGGCTAGCTTTCCGAGCTGCCACGTGCCGAGCCCGTCCGGCCCAGGCGGCTGAGTCCCGCAGCAGGTGGTGGCAGATCATGCCCTCTGAACGGCTGTACTATGCGGACGCCTATACAACCGGCTTTACCGCCCGCGTCGTCGAGCGGCTGAGCGTTGAAGGGCAGCCCGCCGTCGTGCTTGACCGCACCTATTTCTATCCCACCGGCGGCGGCCAGCCGCACGATGCCGGTACTATTGCCGGGGTCGAGGTAGTTGGCGCGCAGGCGCGTGAGCCGGACGGCGCGGTGCTGCACCTGCTCGCCGGTGAGATCGCCGCGGACGAAGTGACCTGCCAGGTCGATTGGCCGCGCCGTTTCGACTTCATGCAGCAGCACACCGGCCAGCACATCCTGACGCGCGCCTTCGAGCAGGTCGCCGGGGCGCAGACGGTCAGCTTCCACCTCAGTCCGGAGAGCGTCACGATTGACCTCGACCAGGCCAGCATCCCGTCTGAGACGCTCGCGCAGGTCGAGGACCTGGCTAACCAGGTTATCGTCGAGAATCGCCCGGTCACGGTGAGACTGGTTGATGCCGCTCAGGCTGAGGGCGTCCGCGTGCGCCTCACACCCGACCATCTCCACACGGGCGGGCTGCGCGTCGTCACCGTCGAGGACTTCGACGCGACGGCCTGCGGCGGCACGCACGTGGCCCGCACGGGCGAGATCGGCCTGCTCAAGCTGCTCAAGCTGGAGAGCTACAAGGGCGGCAGCCGTGTCGAGTTCTGCTGCGGCGGGCGGGCTCTGCGAGATTACCGCCAGAAGCACGCCATCCTCGGCCAGCTCGCTGCCGATTTGACCGTTGGATACTGGGAGGTTGGCGACGCCGTGGCCCGCCTGCGCGACGAGCTTCAGGCCGCGCAGCGCGCGCTGAAGGCGGCTGGCAGGCAGCTCGTCGCGCATGAGGCCGGGCGCCTGCTCGCCGGGGCTGCCACCCGCGCCGGGGTGCGCGTCGTCAAGGCCGTCCTCGATGGCCTGTATGCTGACCAGGCGCGGGAATTAGCCAGCCGTCTCGCACAGGAGCCTGCCACGCTTGTTCTGCTTGGCGCGCCGGGCGAGAAGGCCCAGATCGTGCTGGCCCGCAGCCCGGACCTGCCGCCCGACCTGAACCCGGCTCTTCAGGCCGCGCTGCGCGCGCTGGGTGGGGGGCGAGGCGGCGGACGGCTTGATTTCTGCCAGGGCGGCGGCCTGCCCGCCGGGCCGGATCAGGTCGCGGCTGCCCTCGACGACGCCGAGCGTGCCATCTTCGAGCCGGAAGGCTAAGCCCGCCGCCGCATAGCGCGGGCACCTGACAGGTATTGCATCTGCCGATGAAAGAGATCGCGCCAGGGGTATACATCACAACGCAGGCTGCGCCGGTCACCGCCGGGGCCATCCTGACGAGCGACGGCTGGGTGTGCGTCGATGCGCTGCCCGGCCAGAAGGACGCGCAGGGCTGGCTGGCCGCGCTCAGAGAGGTGAGCGACCAACCGGTGCAGTACGTGATCAACACTGACCACCATCCAGACCGGACGCGTGGCAATGGCTGGTTCAACGCGCCCATCGTCGTCCACGAAGCGGCTGCTGAGGAGATGCTCGCTGAAGGCAGCCCCTTGCAGGGGCTCAACGCCAACGGCGACGACCCACCCTACGACTCTATCTCGAATCCAGCCCCGCCTCAGCTCTCGTATTCCCGGTCGCTGGCCTTGCACTGCGGCGAGCACCAGGTCGAGCTGGCTCACCGGCCAAGCGCTACGCTGGGCAGCACGTGGGTGATCCTGAGGCAGGAGCGGGTCGTCTTCGCCGGAGACAGCCTGTGCCGGACGCAGCATCCCCACATTTCCGATGGCGCGTCCAAGGCATGGCTCGACGCGCTCAACACGCTGCGCCGGGAGCGCTACGCCGGGTGGACGCTCGTCTCAGGCCGCGAGGGCATCATCGCCCCGGCGGAAACGGAAGCTCTCTCCGAGTACCTGCGCGCTGCGCGGCGGCGCGTCGGCCACCTGTGCCGCTCCAACCGCCCGCGCGCCGAGCTGTCGCAGTTTATGGCTGACTTCATGGCCTTCTTCCCCTACGCCGAGTCCGACCGCGAGCGGGTTCAACGCCGCGTCCGGGCCGGGCTTGAAGCCATCTACGACGAGATTCGTGGCCAACGGGTGGAGGAGGTCGAGGTCGAGTAAGGGATGGCAGGGCCTCGACCCGGTTTCGCTCCGTCACAATCTCAGGTACAATGCGGATCAGCAGGCAACCCAAGATGGCAGCTCACACCCGAGACTGAGGAACATGGCGACGACAGACACCGAACTGGAGGCACTGGTCGGCCACCTGTTTATCGTCGGCGGGCGCACGATTAGCTCGGCTTCGCCGGGCGCGATTGCCATGCCACCCCCGCGCCGCCCCGCCCGTGGCCGCGACGGTGATACGCTCTTTGGCCTGATTACGCTAGGGGCGGGCGAGCACCAGGCCGCCGCCTTCTACGAGGAACTGACGGGCGAGTTCTCCGGCACTTACTTCAGGACGAGTGGCGGCGTTACCTCCGCCCTGCGCGAGGCGCTCAACGCAGCCAACAGCCTGATGGCCAGGCGCAACGCAGCGGCTGAGGGCGCGGCTGCCGTGGGCCTGGCATGCGCTATCCTCCGCCAGCAGGAGGTGTACGTTGCCATCGTCGGGCAGGCCCGCTGTTTCCTGCTCCGTGAGGGCGAAGTCGAGCGGCTGCCGACCGAAGAGGAGCTGGCCGAAGGCGTCGCCGGGTTGGGCGCTCACGCCGAGCCTGACGTGCGCTTCTACCGCCGCGAGATCCGCGCGGGCGACTTTTTGATGCTGGCCGATGCCTCTCTTGGTCGCCTCACCGACGTCACGCTCCGCCACGCCGTCGAGAGCGGCGAGGTGAATGACACGCTCAATAACCTCGCCAGCGTGTCCAGCGAGTTCTGCACTGCCGAGGTGATCAAGTTTGTCACTCCTCTGATCGAGGGTGAGCTTGATGCGATCCCGGCCACCAAACAGCGCAAAGTGCCCTCGCTGCCGATCTTCAGCGGGGCCGCTGCCAGCGCTGCACGCGCCAAAGCCGCCCCGCCAGCTACCGAAGCGGACGACCCCATCGCTGCCAGTCACGTGGCGCCAGCGGGCGGGAACCTCTTCCGGCGAGCCGGGCACGGAACCGCTCTAAGCCTCGCGCAGGCCACGGCGGGCATGCGCACGCTCGTCGAGCGCATGCTGCCCGGCGATGAGTCGGGGGGGACGCTCGCCCAGCGTCTCCAGCTTTCCACCACCCTCCAGGTCGGTGTTGCCATTGCCGTTGCCGTGCTCGTCGCGCTGCTCACCACCGCCGTCTACCGCTTCCGGGGCCAGACCTCCCAATATGCCCAGCTTGTGCGCGAAGCCCAGAGCGAGATCGACCTGGCCCGCGCCGGGAGCGGCGACCAGGCCGCAGCCCGTTCCCACTGGGAGACGGCGATCTTTCTGCTTGACCGCGCTGGCGAGATCCGCGACTCCGGCCAGGAGGTCGTGACACTGCGCAACGAGGCGCTGGCCGCGCTCGACGCCTACGACCACGTGACGCGCGTCCAGCCGGTGCTCCTGCGTTCCTACGAGTCGGGCGCGTACCTGCGTGGGCCGGTCGTTCAGGGGCTTAACCTCTACGTGATCGACACCACCCAGGACATCCTCTACCGCGAAGACCTGGACGAAAGCGGCGCTCGCCTCGTCAACCGCGAGTCCCAGATTGTGACCCGCCAGGGCGATCTGATCGGCAACCAGGTCGTCGGCGGCCTCATCGACCTGGCCTGGATGGAGGAAGGCGGCGTCCCACAGCGCAACGTGCTGGCCATGCTTGCCCGTAACGGGTTGTTGATCACCTATTCCCCCAGCTGGGATGTCACCGCCACCCTGCTGCCGGGCTCCGAAGCCTGGCGGGATCCGCGCGCCCTCGCCATCTACAACCGCGACCTCTACATCCTTGATGCTGGCGCTAACGAGATCTGGCGCTACCCGGCTGCCGCCGACTCCTACCCCAACGCCCCGCAGCGCTACTTCACGGACTTCGTCCCCGACCTGAGCGATGCGGTCGATATGGAGATTGACACCAATGGCAATGTCTTCGTTCTACACACCGGCGGGCGCATTACCAAGTACTTTTTCGGGCGCAGCGAGACATTCCAGTTTGAGGGGCTGCCCCAACCTCTCGCCCGCCCGACTGCGCTCTTCCTCAACCTGAGTCTGTATGACCGCACCCTCTTTATCGCCGATCCAGGTGGGGGGCGGCTCTACACCTCCGCTTTGAACGGCACGTTCCTCGCCAATTACAAAGACGGAGACGACCAGATTTTTGCCGCCCTGTCCGGCGTTTTCAACCAGGACCGGCCACCCTACATCTACCTCACCGCCGGGAACCAGCTCTACTACTTTTCGCGTCCGCAGTAGCCGCATGCTATAATCCCGCGCCACAGGTGAATTGGTGAACAGTCCGGATTCTCGTGTAGCTGGATAAGCCCCTTTATGCGCTCCCACGATTCGCAGCATGTCCGTCGTCGCCGCTCCAGGATCATCCTGCCGAACTGGGCCGTCTATGCCCTGCTCGTCGCGTTCGTGGCCCTCATCATCGGGCTGGCTTATGTGACCTTCAACAGCGTCAAGAACCTGGTCGCGCGCGCCCCGCTGGGTGTCGGCGGTGAGGCCTACTCGCCCGCCGAGGCTGCTGCCCAGGAGGCGACTGCCCAGGCTCAGGCTGAGGCTGAGGGCGAGGAGCACGTCGCCTGGTCAGAAGGGCGCGTGACCGTGCTGCTGCTCGGCATCGACGAGCGCGAGTCTGAAGAAGGCCCCTGGCGCACCGACACGATGATCCTGCTCACGCTGGACCCTGCCACCCGGACTGCCGGGATGCTCTCCATCCCGCGAGACATGTGGGTGGAGATCCCCGACTACGGCGTCTACGATCGCATCAACACCGCCTATTTCCGGGGGGACGCCGATCGCTACCCCGGCGGAGGCGGCCCCGCCCTGGCGATGAAGACCGTCCAGCAGAATCTGGGCGTCAACGTGAACTTCTACGCCACGGTGAACTTCAACGCCTTCCTCACCCTCGCCGACCGTATCGGCTGCGTGCCCATCACTGTGCCTGAAACGATCGACGACCCGACTTATCCGGCGCTGACTGGCCCCGGCTATGACCCGTTCTTCATCGAGGCCGGGGATTACTGCATGAGCAGCGACACCCTGCTCAAGTATGCCCGCACGCGCGCTACCTTCGGCTCCGACTTCGACCGTGCTGCTCGCCAGCAGCAGGTTCTCCACGCTATCCGCGAGCACGTGCTGAGCACCAACCAGCTCCCCAACCTGATTGCCCAGGCTCCGGAGATTTACAACACCCTCGAGGACAACGTCACCACCAACCTGACTGAGGGCCAGATCATCCAGCTTGCCCGGCTGGCAGGCGACATCCCGCGCGAGGACATTTGCTCTGCCGTCATCAGCGGCGACTACATCGAGCGGCTGGAGACTCTGCCCGATGGCACGCAGGTCGTCCTGCCCAACCGGGTCAAGGTCCGGCAGCTCATCCTGGAGATTTACACGGGAACAGGCCGCTGTGATCCGGCAGCGCAGGACTTCGCCGAGGCGGCCCAGGCCGAGAACGCGACGATCAACGTCCAGAACGGCACGCGCCAGGAGGGGCTTGCCACCCAGACCAGCGACCGGTTGACCGCCGCCGGGCTGAATGTGATGGCGGTGGGCAATGCCGACCGCTTCGACTACGAGACGACGATTATCCGCAATTTGAGCGGTAAGGAAGCCACGGCACTCTACATCGCCAGCGTCCTGCACGTGCCAACTACTGCGATTGTTGAGACGAGCGCTCCCTCCACGCTGTACGACATCGAGGTCGTGCTGGGCAACGACATGGTTCCCTGAGGTCGCTACCCCAATGCAAGGCAAAGGCCGGGCATTTTCGCCCGGCCTTTCTGTGTTTGTTCAAGGGTCTGACCCGGTTAGCGGGCAGCGATGCCGTTCGCCCGCGCTATGTCCTCAGCTAGAAAAAACACTTCATCTTTGCCCGACAGCTTCTCCTGAATCTTCTCGACGATCAGATCGAGGTGCGCACTGTGCGTCACGAAGTCGAGGTCGTCTGCCGGGACGACCAGCACCGGGCACAGCCGGAAACTCTCTATCCACGCATCGTATAACGTGTTGAGCTGCCCCAGGTAGGCCGGGTCGATGTCCTGCTCGAACGCGCGCCCACGGAGGCGGATGCGCCTGAGCAGCGTCTCGACTGTGGCATGCAGGTACACGACCACATCCGGCGGCGGCAGGAACTGGATCATCGTCTCGTAAAGATCGCGGTAGGTGCTGTAATCGCGCTCATCCATCGAGCCTTGCTGGTAAAGGTTGCGGGCAAAGACCTCCGCATCCTCGTACACGCTGCGATCCTGGACGACTGGCCGGGGATGCTTGAGCAACTGGCGGTGGTGGCGCAGCCGCCGCGCGAGGAAAAATATCTGCGAGTGGAAGCTCCAGGCGCGCATATCCTGGTAGAAGTCAGCCAGGTAGGGGTTATCATCAACCGCCTCGTAGAACGGCTCCCAGCCCATCCGCCGGGCAAGCAGTTGCGTCAGGCTGCTCTTGCCAACGCCCACGTTGCCCGCGATGGCAATAAACTTCTTGGTGCTGGCGGTCATTCCTTCTCCTTTACCACGCGGCCATCCTGCCAGGTGCGCCCGGCGTTCTGTGACATCTTCTCCAGGTAGGCTTTCTCCAGATCGACCCCGGCGTAGTTGCTGAGCTTCAACAGGTAGGCCAGGCTGTCGGCCAGCTCCTCCTGAATCTTGGCGCGATGCTCAGCCAGCGCCTCGGTGCGCGCCTCCGGTTCAGGCCTGCCCGCCTGCTGGAGCGTCCCCTGCTTGACCCACATGCGCTTGAGCGCCCGCGCCAGCTCGCCAATCTCCTCGCTCAACGCGATGAAATTCAGAAAGGGGTCGGGGTCAAAGCCCTTCTCCGCGTCGAGCGAGACGTGAAACTGCTGGAAGTCCGTCAGCCGGTGCGGCCCCACCTCCAACTCATCCAGGATCGCCTCCGGCTTGGCCCCCGCCAGCGCCCCGACCCCCGGCAGTTGCGCCTGGTAGGTTCCGTATTCCAGGCTGCTCTTGACGCGCTGCACAACCGATCCCAGGTCATCCAGGTTGTGCACGATGTTCAGCTTGTTCGTGTCGACTACCAGCACCGGCGCCTGGCTGTACGCGGCCACGAATTCCTCGTAAGCAACGCGCAATTCCTCGATGTAGTCCGGGTCCATGTTGCGCTCGTACGGGCGGTCGCGCGCCGCGATGCGCCCCATCAGCACGTCGAGGTCGGCGCGCAGGTACACCAGCAGGTCAGGCACCGGGATCTTCTCGCTCAACGCCTCGTGCACGCGCTCGTACATCACCAGCTCGTCGCCCTGCAGATTCAGGTGGGCGAACAGGCTGTCTTTGGCGTAAGTGTAATCGGTGATGACCGCTCCCCGCCGCAGGGCCGGGGGGATTCTCAGCGCCTGCTGACGGTAGCGGCTCAGCAGAAAGAAAATCTGCGTCTGGAAAGCGTAGCGCGCGCGGTCGCCGTAGAAGTCGGAGAGAAAGGGGTTCTCCTCAAATTCCTCCAGCAGGACTTCGCCGCCCAACTCCGGCTGGAGCAGGCGAGCCAGCGTCGTCTTGCCAACCCCAATCACTCCCTCGATGGCCACATAGGGGTGCCGTGCCATAGCCCTTTTCCGTTGTCAGGAACCTGTGTGCAGGTTGTGATCTTGCGAGTCTGGCTCGGCCAAACTCCCCGTGTGCAACCACCATCCGGATGCTGCGATCCGGCCACTGCCTGGGGACGGAAGCCAGGTGTCCGTGCTGCCCTGGCCTGTTTTCAGAAGCATACATGAGCCTGCCTGGCAGCGCAACTCTGATCGTTAGGTTTGGGTGTGATCGCCCCTTTGTTCAAGGAGCCGGATAAGCCAGGGTGTGCTCTTTTGGTCATTACCGCGTAGAATAGCCGCCAGATCAATCACTCAGGAGGTATGCTATCCCGATGACAGCCCCGGCAAGCCCAACACGCGCCGATCAGCCGCCCTCCACCTTTGAAGTTGAGGCCGTGCGCGCCCGCTTCCCGGCGCTCGCCCAGACGGTGGACGGCGTGCAGCCCATCTACTTCGACAACCCCGGCGGCACCCAGGTCCCGCAGCAGGTCATCGATGCCATGCAGCGCTATCTGGTCGAGGCCAACGCCAACAGCCACGGGGCGTTCCGCACCGCCCGCCTCACCGACCAGACCATCGACGCAGCGCGCGTGGCAATGGCCGACCTGCTTAACGCGGCCTCGCCCCGCGAGATCGTGTTTGGCCCCAACATGACGACGCTCACCTTCCAGTTCAGCCGTGCGATTGGCCGCACGCTCTCCCCCGGCGATGAGATCGTCGTCACCCGCATGGACCATGACGCCAACATCGCCCCCTGGCTGCTGCTTGCCCGTGACCACGCCCTCACCATCCGCTGGGTGGACTTTGACCCTGAGAGCGGCATGCTCAACCTGGATCAGATGGCTGCCACCATCACCCCCCGCACGAAGGTCGTCGCCTGCGTCTACGCCTCAAACGCGCTGGGCACGATCAACGACGTTGCCCGCGTTGTCGAGCTGGCGCACAGCGCCGGGGCGTTGGCCTACCTCGACGCCGTCCAGTACGTGCCGCACGGCCCCGTGGACGTGCAGGCGCTTGGCTGCGACTTTCTGGTGTGTTCCGCCTACAAGTTCTTCGGGCCGCACGTTGGGGTGCTCTATGGCAAAGCTGAGCATCTCACCAGCCTGCCTGCCTACAAGGTGCGCCCCTCGCCCGACGAAGTCCCCGACCGCTGGGAGACGGGCACTCAGAACCACGAGGGGTTGGCGGGCGTCACGGCGGCGGTTGAGCATCTGGCCTGGATCGGTGAGCAGTACGGCACGCCCTTCGAGGCGCAGGTGGCAGGCTACGCCGGGCGGCGGCGCACGCTCAAGCTGGCGATGCGCGCCATACAGTCTTACGAACAGACGCTCAGCCAGGCCGTGCTGGAAGGGCTGGCCGCGATTGACGGCGTGTCGGTCAAAGGCATCGTCGAAGTCAAACGCCTCGGCCAGCGTGTACCGACGATCATCTTCGGCGTCCGGGGCAAGCGCCCGTTGGAGGTTGCCCAGGCGCTTGACCGGGCAGGCATTTACGTTTGGGATGGCAACTACTACGCGCTGGCCGTCATGGAGCACCTGGGCTTAGAGGAGCAAGGGGGACTGGTCAGGGTCGGCCCGGTGCACTACAACACCCACGCCGAGGTCGAGCGCTTCCTGGCCGAGCTTGCGCGCATCGCCCACGCAGGCTGAACACCGTCCGGACGCGAGAGACTTCTAACCACAGAGAACACGAAGAGCACAGAGATTCTGAAATGATGTCTCTGCGTCCTCCGTGTTCTCTGTGGTTCAAGAACGAAGCGCTACGCGCTCTCAGAACAAGTAATCACGAAGCTGGCGCGAGCGGCGCGGATGGCGCAGCCGCCGCAACGCCTTGCCCTCGATCTGCCGGATGCGCTCGCGCGTCAGCCCGAACTTCTGCCCCACCTCTTCGAGCGTATAGCTGCGCCCGTTCTGCAAGCCAAAGCGCAGCCGCAGGATGCGCGCCTCGCGCGGAGTCAGCGTCGCCAGCAGCTCTTCCACCTTTTCGCGCAGCAGGTTGTCCTGCACGCTCTGCGTCGGAGTGGGGGTGGTGTCGTCCTCAATGAACGAGCCAAGCTCGCTGTCCTCCTCTTCGCCCACCGGGTGTTCAAGCGAGAGGGGCTGCCAGCTCACGCGCAGCATCCACTGCACCTTGCGCGGCTCCAGCTCAAGCACGTCGGCGATCTCCTCCGGCGTCGGCTTGCGCCCGTTCGTCTGCTCAAGCTGGCGCGCCGCCTTGTAAAGACGTCGGATGCGATCCGACATGTGGACAGGCACCCGGATCGTGCGCCCCTGGTCGGCGATAGCGCGCGTGATCGTCTGCCGGATCCACCACGTCGCATAAGTGCTGAACCGGTATCCCCGCTGGTAGTCGAACTTCTCGACCGCCTTCATCAAGCCCAGGTTCCCTTCCTGGATCAGGTCCAGAAACGGAACCCCGCGCCCGATGTACTTCTTGGCGATGCTGACGACCAGGCGCGTGTTGGCCTTGATCAGATGTTCGCGCGCCAGCCGCCCATCCTCGACCAGGCTCGCCAACCCTTGAAGTTCTCCCTGTGAAAGATTCCCGTTCGCTGCCGCGAGCTGCTCCGCTGCGATAAGCCCCTGCTCCAGGCGGCGTGCCAGGTCGATCTCTTCCCCGGTGGTCAGCAGCGGCACCTGGGCCATCTCCTTAAGGTAGAGGCCCACCGTGTCATCCGATGCGATCCCCGACAGGTCGAAGGACGATTCCTCTTCAGGCAGATCGGCAAGCTGTCTGTAGTCGAAGGCGTTGCTCTCGTCTTCGTCCTCTTCCTCAATCTCGCCGATCAAGGCCCGGCGGCTCACGCTGGGCACATCGTCCTTGTCCTCGTAGATCTTGACCCCAGCCGCGACCAGCGCAATGAGGATGTCGTCGGTTGGGTCAAGCCCGTCCTCGTCCATGTCTGGCAGGACTTCCAGGATATCTTCGGTGGTCAGGAAGCCCTGTTCTTCGGCCCTATCCAGGAGCTCCGCGACCAGTTCGATATCCCTGCCTTCACCATATCCCATCAAGCATCTCCGTTCCCATTGAGCCAAATAGCCAACACTACCGCGAGAGAATAAGAAGATAACGTTCTGCTATATTCGAGGCTATAACTTACAACACCGACTCGCCGCCGGTGTTGCACTTTCACTCTTCGAATTCTTCTAACAGGGCGCGCAGAGAAGCCAGACGCGGGTCGATGTGCTCGTGCTCGCACTCGCAGGCGCCTTCGTTCAGGTTCTGCCCACATTCAGAGCAGAGCCCCCGACAGTCTGCTGAACACAAAGCCCGGATCGGCACGGCCAGGATACTCTCTTCTCGCACAATGGGTGTCAAATCGATGAACCCACCTTCGTCGACGATGTTCGATGGTGGAACGTCCACCTCGCGGGTATGGGATAGCTCCTCGGGGATGAAGAGTTCGGAGATCTCGATGGAGTAGGGAAGCTCAAATGGGGTCAGGCAGCGCACGCATTCAAGTGACATGCTCGCCTGAAGTGTGCCCTGAGTCAGCACGCCCTGTGGAGTACGCGAAAGGCGCAGGCTCCCTGCCAGGCCACTGATCAGGATGTCCTCAGCTCGTACGGCCCCCGGCTGGTCGAAGATGATTTTGCGGCTATAACCGGCTCCCTGCTTCAGGATGAATCCGACGTTCACCCGCAGGAAGCGGCCATTGGAAGGTGATGGGCTAGTCACAACCAGGCACCGTATCTTGCTAGTTCATACAATACAACAACAACTGACCATACAATAAAGGACGACAGTCTGTGCGTCGTCCGGCTTCTGAAGGATTATCGCTTAAATGGAGACCTCGCGTTTTCTTTAAGGTAGCTCTCGAATTATAACACAAACTTAACCTGACGGTCAAGGCTTTTGTTAAAATGACGCGCGGTATTATCCCGCTACGTACTCCAATGCTGCTCACGAGCCGCGCCACCCCCGGCCATCTTTTGAGCACAAGCGGCGGCGCGCTATACTCTGAGCAGCCCTGAGTGCCGGG
>JAANMT010003204.1_pt1 | contig 12121 bp, 8 predicted proteins | sample 7279711 | NCBI WGS metagenome assembly JAANMT01 (sample SAMN14094538, study PRJNA606508) | bioreactor metagenome | isolation source: A lab-scale SPAN reactor treating ammonium-rich wastewater day 1 | place: Ireland: Galway | collected 2017-01-16 | reverse complement strand
TCATACTGAAGTCAGAGATTCTAAAAGAATCTTTTGGCGGCGGACACGTGCATTAAGAGGTATGAAATGAATAAAATAATTGATTTTGTTTTACATAACCGTCTGTTAATTACAGTTCTTGCAGTTATTATTATGGCTGCTGGTTACTTAAGCTATAAACAGCTCCCGATAGATGCTTTTCCGGATGTTTCGCCGACACTAGTTCAGGTGTTTACAATTACTGAAGGGCTGGCTCCTGAAGAAATTGAAAAGTATGTTACTTATCCTGTTGAAACTGCGATGAATGGTTTACCGAATCTTGAGCTGATCAGATCCGTTTCAAACTTCGGTTTATCTGTTGTGAATATTTATTTCGAAGATGGAACTGATATTTATTTCGCAAGACAGTTAGTTAATGAAAGATTGATAGAAGCGCGTGAACATATTCCGGAAGGTTTTGGCGATCCTGAAATGGGTCCTATTTCGACAGGTATGGGAATAATACTTTTTTATTACCTCGAGGATGAAACCGGAAAATATTCACTTGAAGAATTAAGAACAGTACAAGACTGGCTTATTAAATATCAACTGCAAACTGTGCCCGGTGTAACTGAAATTCTTGGAATTGGCGGCTGGGAAAAACAATATCAGGTTGTTGTTGATCCAAACTCTTTGCTTCGGTACAACCTAACAATTAATAATGTTGTAGAAAAAATTAAATCTAATAATCTTAATGTCGGTGCTCAGTTTATTGAAAAAAATGCTGAAGAGTTTATTGTGCGTTCAACAGGACTTATTTCAAATGTTGAAGATCTTGAAAACATCGTTCTTAAATCTGAAAATGGAATTCCGGTTTATTTAGATCAGATAGCAGATATAAGAATCGGCGGTGCAATAAGAAGAGGTGTTCAGACAGCCAATGGTGTTGGTGAAGTTGTTTCTGGAATGGTTGTGAAATTATTTGGGACTAATTCTTCGGCTGTTATACAAGCAGTGGAAGACAAACTTGAGGAAATAAATAAGTCGCTTCCTGAAGGAATCAAAATCATTCCTTATTATCAGCAGAAAACGCTTGTCGAAGCAGCAGTAAAAACTGTTACAAATGCTCTGCTTGAAGGAATAGTTTTAGTGGTAATTGTTTTGTTTGTGTTTCTTGGAGCTGTCAGACCAAGTATAGTTGTTGCATTTGCAATACCTTTCTCTGTACTGTTTACAATGATCGGGATGTATCTGTTTGGTATCTCGGCAAATCTTATGTCTTTTGGCGGATTAGCGATTGCAATAGGAATGATAGTGGATAGTGCAGTTGTTATAGTTGAAAATACTGATCGTCTGCTTCGTTCACGTTCTTTGGAAGAATCAAAAATTCAAGTGATTGCAAAAGCATGTAAAGAAGTAATTAAACCGATCATTTTTGCAGTAGTAATTATAATTATTGTTTTTCTTCCACTGTTTACACTACAGGGAGTTGAAGGAAAAACATTCAAACCACTTGCTTACACAATCGCACTTGCAATGTTTGGCTCGTTGCTGTTTGGAATTCTAGTAGCACCGGTTCTTTCTTCTTTCTTTATGAAAGTTCCTACAAATAAAAAAACCGATAAGAAGAAACCAAAAGATATTGCCGTAAGTAAAAACTCTGAGTTCGGAGATGAAGAGCAGATATGGATTCTTAAAAACTTAATAAACATCTACAAACCAATTGTTACTTTCTTTGTAAAGAAAAGAACAGCTGCAATTGTACTCGCAGTTTTTTTAATAGTTATTGGTATAATAATTTTTCCGCGTCTTGGTTCTGAGTTTACTCCAACTCTGCAGGAAGGGACTTTAGTTTTAAGAATGACAATGGCTCCTTCAATATCGCTGACAGAAAGTACTCGGCTTACACTTATTGCTGAAAGAAGATTGATGAAAATACCGGAAGTTTCTGGTGTGGTAACAAGAATTGGAAGGGGTGAAGTTGGTGCACATGCTGATCCTATTAATAATGCTGAAATGCTGATCCTTCTCAAGCCAAACGATCAATGGAGAAATAGTGCATCACAACAAGAACTGGAGGAAATGATAAGAAAAGATTTTGGTGAGATGCCCGGAGCACTTATTAATTTCACTCAGCCAATTCAAATGTCGGTTGATGAATTGCTTGAAGGAGTTCGTGCTGAACTTGCAATTAAACTCTTTGGTGATGATCTTGATGTACTTAAAAACAAAGCAGGCGAAATTGCTGATCAAATTAGAAAAGTAAACGGTGCTGCCGATGTTCAGGTTGATCAGGTTACAGGAGCTCCGCAATTGAGAATTGTAATTAACAGGCATCAGATTGCACGTTACGGAATAAATGTTGAAGATGTTCAAAACACTATAAGAACTGCAATCGGCGGTGAAACTGCAGGACAAATATTTGAAGGTGTAAAACGATTTGATATTTATGTCCGGTTTGATGAGGAATTTAGAAAGGATTTTAACTCAATTAGTAAATTGTTAATCGAATCTCCTAGCGGTATTCAGGTGCCACTAATTCAACTTGCTGAAATTAAAGAAGTAGTTGGACCCCGGCAGATTACGCGTGAACGTAATCAGAGATTTATTACTATTCAGTGTAATGTTGTAGGGAGAGATATTGGCTCGTTTGTTGAAGACGGGCAGAAAATTATTGATCAGAAAATTAAACTACCTGCAGGATATTTTGTAACCTGGGGCGGACAGTTCAGACTTCAGCAGGAAGCAAATGCAAGATTGGAAGTGGTTGTTCCAATTACATTGTTTATAATTTTCATTATGCTATTCTCCAGTTTTAATTCTTTAAAAAATTCTTTGCTTATTTTTCTTAATATTCCTCTTGCATTAGTTGGCGGTATTGCAGCTTTGTGGATCTCAGAACAAAATCTTTCTGTACCTGCTTCTGTAGGATTCATTGCTTTGTTTGGAATTGCACTGCTCAATGGAATTGTTTTGATAACATATTTAAATCAATTACGGATACAAGGTTCGAATATTGATGATGCTTCAATCCACGGTGCATGCTTAAGAGTCAGACCAGTTTTAATGACTGCCTTAACTACTGCAATTGCTCTAATACCCTTGCTTTTTGCTTCTGGAACCGGTAGTGAAGTACAACGACCTCTTGCAACTGTTGTTGCCGGAGGACTGCTTACATCAACTATTGTAACTTTATTGGTACTTCCGGCATTATATAAATGGTTTGCAGTTAAAACTGAGGCTAATGGGATGCAGTAAATCCTGACAAAAAATTTTTCAGCTCAAAAATGAAAAGTTTATTATTCAACAAAAACATAAAAGTACCGATAATAAAGGTGGGTTAATATAATTGACAAAATCAGGATCAAATGGTTGAATTCTTAAATCCTTTTCATTATATATGTATCAGAATTGAATCAAAAAGTTTTTTGTGATGATAGAAAAAGATAAAATATTATTGGCAGCCGAGTATTTTGATAAAGCATTTAAATTTCATTTAGATGGAAATATTAACGAAGCAATTGAAGCATATAAAAAATCTATCGGTTATTATCCAACCCCTAAAGCACATACTTATTTAGGCTGGGCATTCAGTCTTAATGGAAAATTTGAAGAGGCGATTGAGGAATGTAAAATTGCAATTGATTTGGACCCGGAATATGGAAATCCATACAATGATATCGGCTCTTATTTGATTAATCTTGAAAAACATGATGAAGCAATATACTGGCTTGAAAAGGCAATTGAAGCATCTGATTATCAATCAAAACACTTCTCCTTTTATAATCTGGGAAAAATTTACGAAAAGAAAGGAGCCTGGTTTACTGCTCTCAGTTATTATTCTGAAGCTCTGAAAATCAAAGCTGATTATCAATTAGCAAAAGACGCATTTGTAAGGTTAACTTCATTAATGAATTAAAGTTACAATTACTTTAACTATTAATTGTAAAACTATACTTCCATCGTTAAATTTACTCAGGTAAATTCATATAATTTTTAATTTCTTATTTGAGCTAATATGAAAGTAAGTGATCTGCTAAAACCGGAGTTTGTTGTTCCTGATGTAAAAGGCGTATCAAAAGAAGATGTGATTAATGAATTGATTGATCTGTTTAAAAATGATAGTAAAGTTGAAGATATTGAGAAAGTAAGAGCTGCAGTTCTGGATCGTGAAAAAATTATGTCCACCGGGGTTGGAAAAGGATTCGCGATTCCGCATGGGAAAACAAATGCAGTAAAAGATATAATAGGTGCCTTTGGAAAAATTAATGAAGGAATTGATTATGATTCCCTTGATGGAAATCCGGTACAATTAATTTTTTTATTAGTAGGCAAGGATAATTTGATAAGCACGCATATTAAGCTTCTGAGCAGAATATCCAGATTAATGAATAAAGATGATTTCAGACACCGATTGCTTGAAGCAGATACTAAGGAAGATATAATTAAATTGTTTTCTGAAGAAGAAGAACATTTTCTTGAACTTTAATAATTGTTATCCTGAGCCGGTCGAAGGATAACCTGCCTTAATTAATTATTACTCTGTCACACTTCGACATTGCTCAGTGTGAAAATAAATCCAACTGATAAATGATTAAATCAATAACAGGGACAAAAGATATTCTGCCGGCTGATATTGCAAAATGGCAGTATCTTGAAGAACTATTAAGAGAAACTTTTCGTCTTTTTAATTACAAGGAAATTCGTACTCCGGTCTTTGAAGAAACAGCTTTGTTTATTCGTGGAATAGGTGAGGAGACTGATATTGTAGGAAAAGAGATGTACACTTTTAAAGATAGAAGTGAAACAAGCTTAACATTAAAACCTGAAATGACAGCACCAGTTGTACGCTCTTATATTGAGCATTCACTTGGGGCACAACAGCCGCTCACAAAATTGTTTTACATCTCACCGATGTTCAGACAGGAAAGACCGCAGGCAGGCAGACTAAGACAATTTAATCAGTTTGGTGCAGAAGCAATCGGCAGCAGGTCTCCTTTGCTGGATACTGAAATGATTCAATTGGCTTACGGAATTCTTAAATCACTCGGATTAAATAATCTTACTGTTAAAATAAATTCTTTAGGCACACCTGAAACAAGAGAAACTTATAAAAAGCTGCTTAAAAATTATCTTGAAGATAAAAAGAGTTTGCTATCCGAAGACAGCAGAAGAAGATTTGATACTAATATCTTAAGGATATTTGATAGTAAAATCGAATCAGATCAGACTATTATAAAAGATGCACCTAAGTTAATTGAACATCTTGATGATGAGAGTAAGCAAGATTTTGAAGTGGTAAAAAACCAGTTATCAAAAGCCGGAATTCCTTTTCAGATTGATACCGCACTTGTCAGAGGGTTGGATTATTATACAAAACTGACTTTTGAAATTGACAGCGGAAGTGTTGGAGCACAAACAGCATTATGCGGCGGTGGAAGATATGATCTGCTGATTGAAACACTTGGAGGTAAAGCAGCTCCGGCAACTGGATTTGCTGCCGGGATAGAAAGAATTCTTCTTGCTTGTGAAAATGAAAAATCACTTAATATTCCCGATCAATCAATTGATGTATATTTGATAAGAGTTGATTCTGGACTGGAAGATAAGATCGCTGAATTTGCTTCTGTTTTGAGAACACAGAATATTAGCTGCGATTATGATTATCTGAATCGAAGCGTAAAAGCACAAATGCGTGAAGCAAATAAAATGAATACAAAGTATGTATTATTTGTCGGCGGCGATGAATATAAAAAAGAATTACTGAAGCTTAAGGATATGTCATCTGGTGTTGAAGAGATAATTGCTCTAAGCGAATTCAATACACTTTATGCAAAACTTAAGTGAAGAACTGTTTAGTATTAGTAGTGTAGAGAAATTAAAATTAATAGTTTGATATACAGTACCTCAGTTTTGCTTAACGCTATAATTAAGAATTCCTGAATATTTTATGAACATAATAATCGGAAGAAAACCTGTTCTAGAAGCATTAAATTCTGATGAAGATATTTCTCAGGTTTATATTCTGTTTGGTCAGCAGGGGGGAATAATTGATGCAATTCGTATTGCTGCTAAAAAAAAAGGAATAAAAATAAATCAGATTCCTTCTGATAAGTTTAAACTTATTACCAAAGATAAAATCGCTCAGGGTGTTGCTGCTGTTAAATCCTCGTTTAAGTTTTATTCACTTGATGAAATTATCAAAATTTCAAAATCGAAAGAAAGTGAAGCTCTTCTTCTAATACTTGATTCAATTCAGGATACACATAATGTTGGCGCAATTTTACGCAGTGCGGAATGCAGCGGCGTTGATGGAGTTATTGTTACCAAACACAATTCAGCACCTATTAATGAAACAGTTGCAAAAACATCTGCCGGTGCAAGTGAGTATATTAAAATAGCTCAGGTTAATAACTTATCTCAGGCAATTACCGAACTCAAAAAAAATGGTTTCTGGATTGTTGGCTCATATCTCGAAGGTGCTAAAGATTATACAACAGTTGATTACAAAACTCCGATTGCATTGATAGTGGGTAATGAAGAAAAGGGAATCAGAAAGCTTACTGCCGATAACTGTGATCATCTTGTCCGTATCCCGATGAAGGGGAAAATTCAGTCATTAAATGTTTCAGTTGCAGCGGGAATATTGCTTTTTGAAATAATCAGACAAAGAAATCTTAGCAGTTAACTTACTTTATGTTTTTGCTTAGTAAGCATGAATATTATTTTTAAGAAAACAGAATAAAATATTTAATGTTATCTCCAACAGTTGTTAACTTTTCATTATCACAACAATTCCAAATTCAAACGGACAAACAAAACTTACAATTACTTTTCATTTGATGTTTTGAGCGTTACAAAAACATTTTCCACTCAAACACCTGTATCTTTTTATGTATTATTATCAATTCACAGTTGGACAGAATATTGATTTATTCTACCAGATATTACTTTAAAAACTTTTTGAGTTTAATCAAATGAAGTTGCAGGCTTGGAAAACGAATGTAGAAATTCCTGTAGTTATGATCCGAAATTTATTTAAGTAACATATTTAGCTACAGACAAGGTTTACAGAGTGAGACTCGGTTTAAAGGATTATAATTGGTAATTTTATCAAAACAAAAGATAAATTTTCTCAAACAAATTTAAGGGATGAAATGAAGATAATTTATTGTATAACGTTTTCTGTATTAGTCTCATTTAATTCATTTACTCAAACATTACCGGTTCCCCCAAGATCACCAAATGCGATGTCTGGCTCTTCCTTTGTAAATTTAATCTGGAGTATGTCTTTAGAGGATAGAGAAGAACAGATATACTCTCAAATTACAACCGGAAACATTCCTGAGTTTATGAGACAATTAAATTCAATCACAGCTAATGTAAATATCGGGGGAAATAATCATTCAGTAAAATATTTTGCTATTCCCGAGTATCTTGCAGTTGGATCTGACTCAGATTATTTTTTATGTCCGATGACGCCGCTGCTTGCTCAAAGGATATGCAATTATCTTAATTGTACACTTCCGACAAAAAAAATGGTTGATCAGATTTATACTTCATCAACATTAAAATTGAGACCGCAGCCAATTCCTCCAACCGGTGCAATGACAACTGTTCCGGTTTTTTCACAGCATAATGATTCTGTTAAATCAATAAGATTTCCTGTTATCCCGCAATATCCGCTTGGAAGCTTAGTGGGTGGAACAAAGAAAGATGTAATAATATCGAACAGCATTTACCAAAATTTAAGACCAAACGTCCCAAAGCCTGTTGTAATTTATGGCTGGCATCAGTTGAATGGTTCTCCAATCCAGCCTGTTTACAACGGACATAGTGAAACTTATGCTGATTATAGCCATGGTATCCGTTTAGTTTTGGATTCAGTTATTGTTGATGGCAGCCCCACTACTTTTGCACAGCTTTTAGCTAATCCTAATTTATGCAGTCTTGTCAGTGATGAAGGAACAATTTTAAAACCATATTATACTCTTTCCGGTAATGCTCCGCCTCCGCCTAAAACATTTGGAATAATTTGGAACTCACCTTCAAGCTTAAAGATTTTTGTTTTACCAACTCCGGGTATAACTTACAAAGCATTCTATGGAAATGATGGATTAACTTTTAATGATTCTACTTCTGCATTTACTGACAGTATAATTGTAAGCGGTTTGTCAATGGATAGCATATTCTTTTTCCGATTAAGGGCTCAGAATTCTGACGGTTATTCTATTCCATCTGAAGTTTTAGGGGGTATTACTTCAGAATCTAATTCTCAGGTTCTAATTATCAATGGTTTTGATCGCGCTTCTTCAGGAAACACTTACAATTTTATTCGTCAGCATGGAAAATCTTTTAAACAAAATGGTTATTCATTTTGTTCTGCAACAAATGATGCAGTTATTCAAGGGTTAGTATCGCTTCAGGATTATTCAATTGTAGATTATATTCTTGGTGATGAAAGCACTGCAGATGAAACATTTAGCAATACTGAACAGCAGATTGTAAAAAATTTTCTGAAAAACGGAGGCAACCTTTTTGTATCAGGAGCAGAGATTGCATGGGATTTGGATAATAAAGGTTCTTCAAGCGATAAAGATTTTATTCACAATTATTTAAAAAGCCAGTATGTATATGATGCACCAAATAATATTTCCGGAACATATTATCAAGCAGAACCTGTATCATCCGGAATATTTGATGGCATTGGTGTGATTAATTTTGATAACGGAACACAGGGAACTATAAATGTTCAGTATCCTGATGTAGTTAAAGGAGTAAATGGCGGAGTAAACTGTCTGCAATATTCTAATCTAACAAGTCAATTCGCTGCTGTTAACTTCGCAGGTATATTCCCCGGTGGTTCTGAAAATGCTAAAGTAGTTTTTATGGGTTTCCCTTTTGAAACTATTTATCCCGAAGCTAAACGAGATTTGTTTTTAAGCAAGGTAATTTCTTTTTTTGAATCACCCGTAAGTGTCTCTGATAAATTAACTTCGATACCTGAATCATTTCAGCTTTTTCAAAACTATCCAAATCCATTTAATCCATCAACCAGAATACAGTATGCAATAAACAGTACTCAATACGTTACACTTAAAGTGTATGATGTTCTAGGAAATGAAATTGCAGCATTGGTTGATGAATACAAATCCGCAGGTACTTATGAAGTTGAGTGGTCTCCAACTAATCTCTCAAGTGGAGTTTATTTTTATCAATTAAATGCAGGTGAATTAGTTCAAGTGCGCAAAATGATTTTGCTGAGATAAAATATTATCCCTTACCTTGCAACTTGGAAATGAAAAATAATCAGAGATTGGCTTTAGCCATATAAAGAGATTCATTAAATACAGGATTCATCTCCCTGCCACTTCCCGTAAGAAGAGAAGGAGAGAAATCCTTTCTCTTTTTAAGAGTTTGACTTAGGATGAGTTCACTTTAAAAAGAAAAGATATAATCAAATATTTTTCAATCAGAAATAGGATGAATTTTGAAAACTATTTATAGAATCCTGTTTTTCTTTATCCTTGTAACGCAAATTTATTTTGCACAGGATCTTCCTCATCAGATGACAGAAGAAGAAAAACAGTTATGGCAAAATTACCAGCCTTTATTATTTCCGGAATTTTCTGAACCGCCGCCAACACCTGTAAGAACTATGGCTGAATGGGAAGAACTGCAGGGTATATTAATTACCTGGACATCTTATACTTCGATACTAAGGCAGATAGTGGATTATGCTCAAGAAGAAGGATTAGTATATATAGTTTGCAGTGATTCCAATAGTGTTAAAAATTATCTTTCTGCCGGAGGGGTACCTTTAGTTAATCTTAAATTTCTTATCACTTCATTCAATTCCATTTGGGTCAGAGATTATGGTCCATGGAGTGTATATTCAGGAGTTTCTGATACATTAAAAATTATTGATTGGATTTATAACAGACCACGACCTCTCGATGATGTAATTCCGGTATTCTTTGCTAACTATACTGGACTTCCGATCTATCAAACAACAACACCTCCTTATGATCTGATTGCTTCTGGCGGAAATTTTATGACTGATGGACATGGAACGGGGTTTTCATCAAAACTTATATTAAATGAAAACTCAGGTAAGACCGAAGAACAAATCAATCTTATAATGAATAAGTTTATGGGGCTGGACAGATATATAAAAATGGAAACACTTCCTTACGATCAGATACATCATATAGATATGCATATGAAATTACTTGATGAAGAGACTTTGCTAGTTGGTCAGTACCCGCCCGGTATTGCCGATGGACCGCAGATAGAAGCAAATCTTCAGTATGTGTTGAATAATTTTTTAACCTGTTATGGAAGACCATTTAATGTTGTCCGTATTCCAATGCCTCCTGAAAACGGACAATACCCGCCTGCAGCTAATTACAGAACTTATACTAATTCTCTGATAATTAATAAGACAGTAATTGTTCCAACTTATGAATTACAATATGATACAACAGCATTAAGAATATATAGAGAAGCAATGCCGGGTTATAAAGTAGTTGGAATAAATTCTAATTCTATAATTCCTGCACTCGGAACAATTCATTGTATTACAAAAGAAATCGGGGTAACTGAACCGGTTTATATTTCACATCCAAAATTAAGCGGCACTATAGTTTCCTCTGATTCCATTGAAATAAAAGCATATATCAAAACCAGATCAGGAATAGCAAATGCTTTTGTTTACTGGACAAATGATACTACATCAGGTTACACTCAATTACCAATGAATGAGACAAGTAATGATACATTTAAAGCTTTTATTCCTGCTCAGATAAATGGAAATAGAGTTTTTTATTACATCTCTTCTTCTTCAAACAGCGGTAGAACTGTAACAAAACCATTAACAGCACCAATGGGTTTTTATAATTTTGAAATTTCTAATACCGTTCCAGTTGAATTAATTTCACTCACTGCGAATGTTGAAAAATCAACTGTTATGCTTAATTGGATTACTGCAACTGAGGTCAATAATTCGGGATTTCAAATTGAGAGACGAAAAACTTGGGAAGGAAAAAATTCTATATGGGAAGCTATTGGTTTTATTAACGGAAACGGAACAACAACAGAAATTAATTCATATTCATATATGGATGAAGAATTAGCTGCAGGAAAATACAATTACAGGTTAAAGCAAATAGATTTTGATGGAAGCTTTGCTTACTCGGATATTGTAGAAGTTGAAGTTGCATTAACGGAATTTAAACTCGCTCAAAACTATCCAAATCCATTTAACCCATCAACAAGAATACAGTTTGCAGTAAGCAGTACACAATACGTTACACTTAAAGTGTATGATGTTCTAGGAAATGAAATTGCAACATTGGTTGATGAAAAAAAATCAATAGGGAATTATGAAGTTGAATTTAATGCGAACAATTTAACCAGCGGCGTTTACTTTTATCAGCTTAAGGTTTACTATGAAAATGATAAAGATGGGAATTCTGTCCAAACAAAGAAAATGGTTCTGATAAAATAGTGTAAAATGAGTTTACAGCATTGGTGATGTTTATCCGGATTGTATTAATTGCAAAAACAATCCGGATATTAAGTCCAAAATAAGTTCAATGCTTTTTCTTTTGACCTTTAAATACTTTATAAAAAGTATAAGTAACTAAAGTAATTATTATTAACCAGGCTGTTATTAAGAAAATGTAACCGGCAGTTGTTAATCCCATTATCTTACCTCCTTATGATTATTATCCCAGGCTTTTTTAACCATCCATAAAAACATCAAAGCGATCGTAACCATTAAAACTCTTGATCCCCATATATAAGGAATATTTTCAGGTTTGACATGCTTGAGCAGAAGTGTTGGTAAAGCACTTTCAATAAACCACCAAATCATTAATATCATTAATATCACAGGGGTTATGTATTTCATAATATAATAAAAGAAAAACGGTATCTTAATATCACCGCCGTAATTCATTTCTTTCCAGGCTTTGTCTGCACCAAACACCCACATAAAAAGTATGGTTTCAATTAAGGCGAAAACAACAAGTCCAAAAGTACCAGCCCAATAATCCATTTCATCTAAAAAACCATATTTAAGAAAGAACACTACAAACTGAACAGCAATTAAAACTCCGATTGCTAAAAACACTACAGCTTTTTTTCTGTTCATTCCAAG
>JAANMT010003201.1_pt1 | contig 12134 bp, 8 predicted proteins | sample 7279711 | NCBI WGS metagenome assembly JAANMT01 (sample SAMN14094538, study PRJNA606508) | bioreactor metagenome | isolation source: A lab-scale SPAN reactor treating ammonium-rich wastewater day 1 | place: Ireland: Galway | collected 2017-01-16 | reverse complement strand
GGGTCGATGCTGGCCGTCGCCTCGTCGAGGATGAAGATGGCCGGTTTCTGGATCAGCACGCGCAGCAGGCTGACTAGCTGGCGCTGGCCCATGCTCAGCCGCGCACCACGCTCACCGACGTCGGTTTGCAGCCCGTCAGGCAGCGTCTCCAACCATTCGCCGCTGCCCACGCTGGCAGCAATCGCCTCGATCTCGGCGTCGCTCGCTTCCGGGCGGCTGTAGCGGATGTTTTCGGCGATGGTGCCGCTGAACAGGAAGGGGCTTTGCGGCACCAGGCCCAGTTGGGCGCGGTAACTTTGCAGGTCAAACGAGCGGATGTCATGCCCGTCGATGCATATCTGCCCGGCCTGGAATTCGTAGAAGCGCGTGATCAGCTTGGCGAGGGTGCTCTTGCCTGCCCCGGTGTGCCCGACGAAGGCGACGTTCTCGCCCGGCGCGATCTCCAGGCTGAAGTCCGCCAGGATCGGCTCGTTGGGCCGGTAGGCGAAGCTGACCCCGTCGAACACGATCCGCCCCTGGAGGCGGCTGGCGGGCTGGGCATCCACCTGCTGCACGGTGTTGTCAGCGTCGATGAGCGCGAAGATGCGCTCCAGATCGCTAAGCGCCTGCTGGAACTGGCTCCAGTATGAGGCGATGTTGATGAAGGGGAACCAGAAGCGGTCTACCGACTGGATGTACAGATACCAGACGCTCACGCTGATCGCGCCGCCGACGACCGCCGTCGCGCCGATGTAGACGATGATCGCGCTCGCCATGCCCGCCAGCGTGTTCAGCGCAGGGAAGACCGCCGAGAGCACGAACCCGCGCCGCATGTTGATGCGGTACGACTGGGTGTTGACGTCGATAAACTCGTTGTAGATCATCCCCTCGCGGCGGAAGTTCTTGGCGACGGCAACCCCGGTCACGCTCTCCTGAATGTTGTCGTTGACGGCGGCCATCGCCCGCGCGCCCTGGCGGGTCACATCCCGCGCGAGTTTGCGGAACAGCAGCGCCACGCCCACCACCGCGGGCAGAAAGAGCAGCATGATCAGCGTCAACTGCACGTTGCGGCTGAACAGCACCCCGATCAGGATCAGCGCCTCGACGAGCTGGCTGACGACGTCCGAGGTGTAGATCAGGACCTGCCCGAACTCCTCGGTGTCGCTCGTGATGCGGCTGAGCACCTTGCCCGACTTGGTCTCGTCGTAGAAGGCCATATCGCGCTCGACGGCAGCCGCCAGCGCATCCTTGCGCATGTGGGCAATCGTCTTGGCGACGGCCTGGTTGAGGCTGAGGCGGCGCAGCCAGTTCGCCCCATACTGCATGACGACGGTTGCCAGCAGCGCGCCAACCAGCAGCGCGAGCTGCTCCACACCCGCGTCCCGCTGGAGCGCGTCGATGCCGCCTGCCACGATGATCGGGATCAGCGCGCCAGCCAGCGACATCGCCAGCCCGGTGACGGTGACGATGGTCAGCCGCCGCCAGTGGGGTCGCAGGTACTGCACCAATCGCCGGAACAGGTAGGAATCGGGGTACTGGCGGTCGTACTTCTCCGCAGCCAGCCCTGAGAACATGCCCCCCATACAGGCGCTCCTTAACCGGCAGCCGAGTCGGCCAGCCGCCCGCCGGAGACGGTTGGCGGCGAGGCAGGCCCCTCGTAGCGGGCGAAGATGCGGCGGTACGCCTCGGAGGATGCCAGCAACTGCTCGTGCGTCCCCTGGGCGGCGATGCGCCCCCGGCGCAGCACGACGATGTGATCGGCCCACCGGATCTGCGAGAGGCGGTGCGTGATCAGGATCGTTGTCCGGCCCTCGGTGGCAGCCCAGATCGCTTTCTGGATGCGATCTTCGGTGGCGCTGTCGATGGAGCTGGTGCTGTCATCGAGGATCAGCACCTGGGGGTTGGTCAGGAAGGCGCGGGCGAGCGCCAATCGCTGCCGCTGGCCGCCGCTCAACGTGACGCCGCGCTGCCCGACCAGCGTATCGTAGCCATCCGGGAAGCCGAGGATGAACTCGTGCGCCTGCGCCTTGCGGGCCGCCGCCTCGACTTCCTCGCGGGTGGCTTCGGGGCGGCCAAAGCAGATATTGTCGGCGACGCTGCGGCTGAACAGGAATATCTCCTGCTCGATGATGCTGATCTGCGAGCGCAGCGCCTCCAGATTCCACTCGCGCACGTCCACGCCGTCGACCAGCACGCGGCCTGCATCGACATCGTAGGTGCGGTTGACCAGCTTGGCGAGCGTGCTCTTGCCGGAACCCGTCTGCCCGACGATGGCGACCGTCTGCCCCGGCTCGATGGCGAAGGAGATGCCCTGCACGACCGGCTGCCCGCCCATATAGCCGAAGTCCACGCCCTCGAAGCGGATCGCGCCGCGTATCGGCGCGCTGTGCCCGGCCTGGTTCTGGTCGAGGTCGGTCCTGGCGTTGATCACCCTGAGGATGCGCTCCGCCCCGGCGTAGCCCGACGCGATGCGCGAGAGCGAGAACAGCGAACTGAAGACCGGGAAGCCGAACAGGACGATCTGCCCCATGAAGGCCACGATGTCGCCCGTGTTGATCGCGCCCAGCCGGTAGAGGGTAATCGCGTGCAGGAAGGCAGCGACGAACGTCAGGCCGAGCAGCAAGGCAGCGAAGTAGCGCGCCTCGATGCGCCCCTGCTCGATGAAACGGTCGCGCACCTCGTCGGCCAGCGAGTTGAAGCGCCCGCGCTCCTGCTCCTCCTGGGCGGCCCCCTTGACGATCTCGATCCCGTCGAGCGTCTCGGCCAGGTGCGCGTTCATGCGGCCAAAGCTGGCGCGCACCTGCTGGGCAACGCGGTGCAGCGCGCGCAGATAGCGGTACTGGATGAGCGTGTACAGCAGCGTGAAGGCGAGCGGCACGGCGATCAGCGCCGGGTGGATGGTCGGTGAAACGATCAGCGGCAGCAGGATGAACATGCTGGAACCGATGATCAGGTTGAGGCCGGGGCTCATCATCAGGTTCATCTCGCGCACGTCGTTGGTCACGCGCGCCATGATCTCGCCCACCGGCTGGCGGTCGTGGTAGGTCATGCTCTTGGCAAGCAGGCTGGCGTACAGCTCGTCGCGCACGTCGCGCTCGATGCGCTGGGCGAAAGTCTCAGCCGCGTAGTTGCGGGCTAACTGGAGCGCCCCGCGCACCGTCTGGCTGACCACGATCCAGAGGGTGATGACACCTACCCGCCGCAGGTCATTGCTGCTGATGATGGCGTTGAACGCCTGGCCGATCAGGTAGGGCAGCGCGGAAGCGAGCGCCGCGTTGCTGAACGCGCCAAAGACCATCATGAAGGCCACCAGCGGGTGGCGGCGGATGTGCGACCAGACGAAGCGGGCCGGGCTGGTGTGGTCGGTTGTGTTGAGCGAGCGCGCGATGAACTCGGCGGACATCTCGACCTGTACCCCGAATACCTTAGGGGTTACGCAGTTGGCACGTTTACCTGGCAGCAAGGGCCAGATAGTCCACTAAGGACACTGAAGGCACAAAAGATTCATCTGTGTTCTTTGTGTCCTTAGTGGACAAGCGCCTCTGCCCTATTGTTCAACTGCGTAACGCCTATACCTTTGAACCTGAGCGTAACAGACGCTGGCAAACGCACAGACTATGCCAGGTCGGCCTGCAGCAGGCCAGCGGGCGCGTTGCCTGAGGTGCCGTTTAGCGGTACAATGCCAGTTGCTCGCGGGCATGGTGTAACGGTAACACATCAGCCTTCCAAGCTGTTGTTACGGGTTCGAGTCCCGTTGCCCGCTTATGCAGGGCCTGTAGCTCAGCGGCAGAGCGCCCGGCTCATAACCGGTTGGTCGCAGGTTCGAATCCTGCCAGGCCCATCATCAACAGACTGCCCAACCGTGCGCTGGGCAGTTCTTGTTTATCCGGCACCCGCCAGGAGGAGAGCAGGTGAAGATCGGCGTCCTCTCCGACACGCACAACCAGGCAGACGCCACCCGCCGGGCGCTCGACATCCTGCGCGAGCAGGGCGCGATGCGCCTCATCCACTGTGGCGACATCACCACCCCGGCTATCGTCGAGTTGTTCGTCGGGTGGGAGGTGGCTTTCGTCTACGGGAACATGGACGCGAACCGCCTGGCGCTGGAGAGCGCCGTCGCGCAGCTTGGTCAGGCCTCGATCGGGCACGTGCTCAACGTGACGCTCGGCGGGGCGCGCATCGCGGCCTGCCATGGTGACGACGCGCCGCAGCTCAAGGAGCTAGTTCGCAGCGGCCTGTATGACTACGTGCTGCACGGGCACACGCACACGCGGCGGGATGAGCTGGCGGGCAGCACGCGGGTCATAAACCCCGGCGCGCTGGGCGGCACGCGACGGCAGTCGCGCTCGGTGTGCCTTCTGGACTCCGCTGCAGGCGCAGTCAGCTTCGTGGAGCTAGACGGCTTTTGAGCGTATCCCACAGCAGGCGAATCTCCTCCAGCCCCAGCGCGTTAGCCAGCCACACGTAGGCTGCTGCCCCGGCGACCCCCGGCCCGGCTACGGCCAGCACTTCGCCCGGCAAGCCGCCAACCGGGAGCGCCTGGACGGCGACCAGCGTCCCGTAAGTCACCGCGCCCATAGCGGCTGCCGCCACCAGCACCAGCCCCAGCGTCCGGTACACGCCGTGTTTGCCCAGCCCGCCCAGCCGGTGGCTGAGAATCAGCGTCGAGATGAGCGTGTGCAACAGGTGCTTGTACGAGTCGGCGATCATCAGGCTGAACAGCCCCCACGTCGGCAGCAGGCCCGCCGCCAGCAGCAGTGAGGTGACGATTGTCCCCACGCCGATCAGGGCGGGCGTGACCGTGTCCTGCCGCGCGTAGAAGGCGAAGACCAGCAGCAGGTCAATCGCCGCGAAGGGCAGGCCGAGCAGGTAGAAGCGCAGCGCCCAGGTGGTCATCAGCGTGTCCAGGGGCAGGAAGGTGCCGTGCTCGTAGAGCAGCTCGACCACCGGGCGGGCGAGGATGAACAGGCCAACCGTAGCGGGCACAATCAGGGCGATGACCAGCCGCAGCCCGCGCGCCAGCGTCACGCGGAACGGCCTGTCGGGCGCGTTGGCCGCGTCGGTTGCGGCGTGGGCGGAGAGGGTCGGCAGGATGGCCAGCGAGATCGCGCTGGCGACCAGTCCCTGGGGAAGCTGCACGAGGTAGGTTGCGTAGATCATCCACGAGATGCCGCCCTCGCCGGTCTGCGCGGCGAGCCGGTACAGGATCAGGCGGCTGACCAGCACGTCGACCACGAGCGGGACGAGGCTCGGGGCGTAGAGCATCGCCACACGGCGCAAGCCGGGATGGTAGAGCTTCAGGCTGAAGCGGTTGGCTACGTCGCGCAGGCCGGGCGCTTGCAGGGCGACCTGCATGATCGACCCGGCCAGCAGCCCAACAGCCATCGCCGCGATGCCCAACTGGCGGTGGAAAAGCAGCGCCATGACGACGATGGTCGCGTTAAAAACTGCCGCGGCAAAGGCCGGGAAGGCGAACCGCTTGAGGGCGTACAGCAGTCCAGAGAGCACGCCTGAGATGCTCAGGAACAGCACAGCCGGGATGGTGATACGCAGCAGGCGCGTTGCCAGCGCGAGCGTGTCAGGGGAAGCGCCGCCCAGCAGCAGAAAAGTTAGCTGGGGCGCGATCGCGTAGATGACCAGGACAAAAGCGGTGAGGGCCACGACCGTCAGGTTGAGCAGCGCGCTCACCAGCCGCCACAACTCGTCGCGGTTGCGTTCGGCGTAGGCGCTGAAGACCGGCACCAGCGCCCCATTCACCATACCACCGATCAGCAGGTCGTAGAGCATGGTGGGGACGATAGTCGCCACGCCGTAGGCGTCCACGGTAGCCCCCGCCCCGAAGAAGTAGGATTTGACCGTCTCGCGCAGCAGGCCGAGCACCCGGCTGGTGATGTTGCCTAGCGCCAGCAGCCCGGCGGCCCGCGCGATCTGGGCCGTTTCCTGGCTGCCGCCTGGTGGGGGGATGATCACCGCTGTGGTGGGTGGTGCGCCTTCGCCGGGCGGCTCGACGGGCATGGGGTTGCTCCCTGGCAAATGTCGGGGCAGGCCCCAGACGACCCCTGGCCGCCGCTTGCCCGACAAGCGCGCCCGATTGTACTGTGCGCTGGCAGGCGTCGCAACCGGCCCCCAGCCGGGCTAAAATCGGCGTGACCGCCCGCCTGCTACCGCTACTCAGGAGGCCCTATGTCACCACCTGCCATCGCCAGGCTCGTCGAGCGGCTGGCCGCGCTGCCGGGCACAGACCGGCTGTTCAACCCTTATGCGCCGGGCGACCCTGCCGCTGCCGTGCGGCGCGCCAATCTGGCCCGCTACCTGTCCGATATGCAGCGTTTCGAGCCGCGCCTGCTGCTGGTGGCCGAAGCGCCTGGCTACCGGGGCTGCGCGCTGTCAGGCCTCCCGGTCACCAGCGAGCGGATCATGCTGGCGGGAATCGAGAAGTGGAGGCTGTTCGGGCCGGGCTACCACCCGACGAGCGGCCACCCGCAGGGTGTGGCCGAGATGACGGCGACCATCCTGTGGGGCGCGCTGGCCGAGCACGCCGCGCAGCCGCCACTGATCTGGAACGCGCTGCCGCTGCACCCTCACCGGCCAGGGCAGCCGCAGAGCAACCGCACGCCCACCCTCGCCGAGCTGCGGTTGGGGCAGCCCTTCATCGAAGCGGTGACGACTCTTTTCCCCATTGAGACGGTGCTGGCGGTGGGGCGCAAGGCCGAGCGGTCGCTCGCGGAGCTGAGGATCGCCCACACCACATTGCGACATCCCTCGCAGGGTGGCAAGACGCTGTTCGTGGAAGGGTTGCAGCGTGCGCTGGAAGATCACTCCGGCGCGTAGCCGTGCAGCTCCTCGACTTTGCGCTGGCGCAGCACCTCCAGCGGGATGGCGACCGCCAGCCGCGTGCCCTGGCCGGGCGCGGAGTCGATGTGTAGTGAGCCTTCAACCAGCGCGGCCCGCTCCTGGAGGTTGATCAACCCCAGGTGGCCCTCCCGCTCCCGCGTCGCGGCCAGTGCCTGCTCCACGTCGAACCCCCGCCCGTTGTCCTCGATCCCCATCACCAGCATGTCCTGGTGGACGGCCAGCGTCATGTTGAGCAGGTCGGCTTCAGCGTGCTTTCGGGCGTTGGCGGCTGCCTCGGTGGCGACGGAGAAGAGGGTCAGCGCGGTGTGCGTGTCAAGCAGTTGGTCGCACTGGTCGATGATCTGCACCTCGATATTTTGGTTGTAGGTGTCCTTCATCGTCGCGGCGAGCTGCTGTAGCCCCGCTCCCAGCCCCTTCTCCAGCGACTTGGGCCGCAGCTCAAACAGCATTGCGCGCACCTCTTTGGTCGTGCGTCGGGCCAGGTCTTCGATCTGGTATAGCTCGCTCATTGCCTCCGCCGGATTCTTGTCGAGCAGGCGGCGGGTGTAGTTGAGGCGCATGGTCAGGGCCGACATGCTCTGCGTCGGCCCGTCATGAAGCTCGGCGGCAAGGTGCGCGCGCGCTGCTTTCTCCACCTCGACGATGCGGTCGCGCTGCTCGCGCAGGGCGACGTACAGCTTGGCGTTGTTCAGCGAGGCTGCTGCCTGGTTGGCAACCGCGCGCATGAGCTGGACGTGAATGTCACGGAATGCTCTGGCCTCATGGCTGCCGATCAGCATCACGCCGTAAGTCTCCTGCCCGGAGGTGAGCGGCAGGCACAGCACCGACTGGCAAGCGCGGAACCGCTCGAACTGGCTCAGTTCCGGGTCGGCGCCCGGCGCATCGGCGACTGCCGGTTCCAGCCCGCGCAGCGCGTGCCCGATCGCCCCCGCGACCCCCGGCACGGCGACCGCCTGGTCGACTGGCGAGAAGCTGTGGCTGGCGCGCGCCACGCGCAGCACGGTCTCTAGCCCCTCGCGCTCGCTGGCAAAGAGCAGGATCGCGCTGGACAGCGGCGGCTTGACGCCGACGCGCTGCAACCCCTCCAGCCCAAAATCGACTGCCGAGATCAGCACGCGGTTGGGGTCGAGCTTCGAGGCGCTGAGCACCTCGGCCATGTCATACACCACGGACATGTAATCGGTTGCCCGTCGCGAAACCGGCCCTGGCTGCTGCCCTTCGTGCGGCTGCTTCGGCACGCGCTGCCCGCTGAGGAGCGTCTGGCCGTTGGTCAGCAAGGCGGCCAGTGGCCCGGCAGCCGTGAGGACGGAGGCCGCCAGCGCCAGCAGCGGCAGGTCGAGCCTGTGCGGCATGGAAAACAGGGTAAGGCCCACCAGCGCCGCAGCCATGCCCGCGCCGAGCGCCAGCCCCGCCATCCAGCCGAAGTACAACCCGGCGACCATGACCGGCACCAGACCCAGCCAGGCTTGTTGCACGCCCATCAGGTAGACGATCGCCCCGCACACGATCGTGTCGACGGCGAGCGCCACAACGACCACAAAACCGGCCCAGTAGTTGCTGACGAGCAGGATGGCGACCAGCAGGTTAGAGAGGATCGCGCCGATGCCGACGAGCATGATCAGCATGAGCCGCTGCTGGCCCGGCGGGCTTCCGGCGAGCAGCGTGAAGATCAGCAGGCTGGCTGGGATGACCCAGCGCAGCCCGAACAGTCCCCACTCTGTGCGTGTAACCGGGATTCGCTTAAACACCACCGCTCCCATCTGATCGAGGTGTGCCAGGACACCCTGCCAAAACAAAATGCGGCTCGCGCCTTGGGTACGCCGGACGCTGCCGCATGCCTGTGAACAGATGGTGGGCGCGGAGGGGCTCGAACCCCCGACCTCACGGATGTGAACCGTGCGCTCTAACCGGCTGAGCTACGCGCCCTGTTCGCCAGACATTATAGCATCGACGCCCAAGCGTGACAACCACCATTTTACGCCAGCCCGCCCGAAAAAGCGGGTAGGGTTTGAACGGATATCGTCAGAGCGCGCTGTGGGCTAAACTCTCTACTAAATGGGGGTGCTTCCCGTCCGGGTTTGGCCGCCCGAATTGCTCTGAAACACGTTTCGGGCGCATAATAGGCGCAGCAAAGACGCCGCCTGGCCCCGGCGAAGATTCCGGGGGGCGCATACCCTGTGACGAGCGGAGGAGCCATGAGTTTCCTGAACAGACAACGTGACCAGGACTACCTGGCCACCGATGCAGAGGAGCCGCGCGCCGGATTCGCCCTGAACCGCGAGGCCCAGGTAGGCATCGCGTTCGCGGCGACGTTTGTGCTGGGCCTGATCTGTGCCTTGACGGTGGTCGTCCCGGCGCTGCTGCCCAAGCCAGCGCCTGCGCCGCAGGCTGTGGCCGTCGGGCCTGACTTCTCGGTACCGACGGCACGCGAGGCGTACGTCCCGGCGGTCGAGTTGATCCGGCAGACCGACCCCGGCGCGCAGCTCGCCAGCAGCGCGGGCGCGTGGACGCCCGCGATCAGCGCGGCGAACCTCGAGGCAGGGCGCACCGGCTGGACCTTCTCCTTCTTCCTGCCATCCACCGGCGAGATGGCGACCGTCGTGGTAGACCAGGGGCATGCCGCCCGCCTGGTGGGGCTGCGCCCGTGGCAGACGCCGCCGGAGCTGCTGCCCGATATCCAGTGGCGCGCTGACAGTCCGCAGGTCATGGCGCTGCTGCTGGAGCAGTGCGCGGCAACGGCGCAGGCCGCGCCCGATGTGAAGGTCGAGATGCGCTTATCGACTGCTGCGGAGAACCGCACCATGCTGTGGCAGGCGCGGGTGGAGTCGGAAGAGGACCCGCTTGCCGTCTGCGAAGTGGTCGTGGACGGGATCACCGGCCTCGTCAGGTGAGCCAGGCGGGCGCTGCCCGCCGATATGGGGTCATTTCCCCATGCCACCCGTACTTGGGGCACATTTGCCCCGCGTTTGCATTGGCATATAATGGGCACATAATCATTTCAGCGGGCAAGACTGACCTTGATAACCCGGCAAGCACCGGACGCCTGCTGGACTGGCAGAGTCATCGACATTCAGGGGAGAGAAACCCATGGGCGCTGGCCGTGGCCGAAGAACCGGCATCATCTTGATTGTGCTGATCCTGGTCGTGATCCTCGTCGCTGCGGGTGGGCTGCTTCTGGCGCGCAACCTGCTCGGCGGGGCCGTGATCGGCGAGGCAATAGACTTTGAGGAAGAGGGTACGCCGCTTCCTCCAACCGCGCCGCCGACGCTCGATATCATCGTCGCCAGCCGTGACATCCCGCGCGGCAAGCAGCTTGAGCTGGCCGACGTAACGATCATGTCCTGGCCGCTCCTCCAGGAGGCGCAGCCGCCGCTTGGCGCGCTGTATGTCACCGACGACGTGACTGCCGGGCTTGGGCAGGTAGTGGGCCGGGTGGCCCGCGTTGACATCCTGACCGGCTCACCCGTGCTGGACAACATGATCACGCCCGGCGACCGGCCTGCCGACCTGGGCGACCTCGGCGGGGATGCTGCGCTGCTGATCCCGCCCGGCCAGGTTGCCATCGCGCTGCCCATCACGCGGCTGTCGGCGGTGGCCTACGCCATCCGGGAAGGCGATCACGTCGATATCCTGATGTCCTTCCGCTTCATCGACGTTGACGAGGAGTTCCAGACGCCGCTGCCCAATGACTTCGTCGTGCTGACCGACGATCCGGAGATGGCCGCGCTGGGCTTCCAGGGGCTCCGGTTCCCCGCCGGGCAGGAGGAGCGCGGGCTGTTCGGCACGACCATGCTGGTGGTGCCCGGCCAATCCATGCAGGGTGAGCTGGCACGGGGAGAGCCCGTCGTCCGGCAGACGACTCAGATCGTGATCGGCAACGTGGCCGTGATGCGAGTGGGCGACTGGCCGCTGGGCGACATCCACCAGCCGATTGTCGTCACTGCCGCGCCGGTTGAGGCTGCGCCGCCGCCCGAAACTGAGGGCGAAGCAGCCCAGCCCGCCCCGGAGGAGACGCCGGTCCCGGAGATACCGCTGCCTGACATCGTCACGCTGGCCATGTCGCGTCAGGATGCGCTGGTGCTCAAGTACGCGAGCGAGCAGCAGGGGGTTTCAATCGACCTGGTGCTGCGCAGCGCGCTTGACGACGACATCGACGGCATCATCACCGACCCGGTCACGCTGTCCTACATCATCAACGCGCGCGGCGTCACCCCGCCGGAGAAGCTGCCGATTGCGCTTGACCCGCGGGTGGACTTGCTGAATGCTTTTGGGCCAACCGGGGCAGCCGGGGCGGAAGATACGCCCTAGCCCTTGCCGAAAAGGGCCTGTAGCTGGTATCATGGTGTAAGTGGTGAATATCTGAAGGAGCGAATCAATGGCCGGTAAGAAGGGTGCCAAAAAGACCATCGGTAGGGCGCGCAAGACCAGCGGGCCGAAATATCTGATGCGCCTTTACTACGTCGAGAAAGAGAACGGGACGTTCGCGCCGAAGTTTGAGCGCATCCTGCTCGGTGAGGAAGGCGAAAAGAACTAGGGCTGGCTGAACCAAAAGCAGATGCCCCATGCAGCGTTGCGTGGGGCATTTTCGTGTCCGGGTGACGGTGGCCGTCCCCCTGGCGGCAAGGAGCGGTGGATGCGAGTATGCGTTCTGGGGGCAACGGGGTTCATCGGCGGGCAGATCGCCCGCGCTGCCCATGAGCAAGGGATGGAAGTCCACGCGCTGCGGCGGCGGGCCGGGGTGGTGGGCGCGATTGGCGACCTGCCGGTAGCGTGGCACGAGGGCGACCTCGCGGACGCGGCCAGCCTGGAGGCCGCGCTGCAGGGCTGCGACGTGCTGTTCCACGCGGCGGGCTACTACCCGTACCACGAGTACGATGTGCGGGGGGCGGCGCGCGACGGGGCCGGGCAGATGCGCCGGGTTCTCGGCGCAGCACGCCATGCGGGGGTCGCACGGGTGGTGTATACCAGCTCGTTCACGACCATCGGCAGCCCGCCACCCGGCTCCGACCGGCTGGCCGACGAGCGCGATGGCTATCTGCCTGGCTCGTCGCGCAACCCGTACTACGAGGCCAAGTGGCTGATGGAGATGGAGGCGCTGCGCGCCACCCAGAGCGGCCTGCCCGTCGTGACGCTGTGCCCGACGGCGGTCTTTGGGCCGGGGGATGTAAAGCCGAGCACCAGCCGTATCCTGCTCGATCTGGCAAAGGGTCGCCTGCCGGTGGCGGTAGACGCCGTCAACAACTTCGTCGATGGGCGCGAGGTGGCGCTGGCGCACGTCCGGGCGGTGACGCAAGGCCTTC
>JAANMT010003197.1_pt1 | contig 12153 bp, 8 predicted proteins | sample 7279711 | NCBI WGS metagenome assembly JAANMT01 (sample SAMN14094538, study PRJNA606508) | bioreactor metagenome | isolation source: A lab-scale SPAN reactor treating ammonium-rich wastewater day 1 | place: Ireland: Galway | collected 2017-01-16 | reverse complement strand
CCCAGGCCATCACCAAGCCACGTTTTTCAACAAGGGCAAGAACAGGCAGCGCCGCGATGTAAGCTGCCGTGAATGGATACTCGGCAACAGGTCCAGAAGCTCCTCGCATGGCACGGCACGATCCCTGAAGGCCGACGACCTGGATACAACGGCGCTTTCGATCTGCGCCCAAGCGACGTTGAGCGCTATGTCCTCGATCTGCGGAAAATCTGGTCGGAGTGCGGCGAAAGCGCGCTGCTTAGTTGCGCACCGTTCCGCGAGTCGCTGGTGCGGCAAGGGAAAACAGCAATTTCCGATGTGCTCGGGTGGCTGGACTCTGTCGAGGCTGAAGCGAACGCGTCTGAGGAATGCCGGGCTTGGTTGGTTAATTGGCGAAAGATGCTAACGGAGATAGCCGATGCGCCGTTAGAGCTGCCGTTCGGCTTGACGCTGGGATCGAGCCCCAGAAGTGCCTTGCTGAACGATTTCCATTGGTGGGATCCGCCACGTGGACCTAGGGGTCCGCTATCCAACGCTCCCTTGTCATTGCGCAGGTCCGACGTTCTTGAACGCTTCCCATCTTCCGTGGACGAACTCCAGAACGAACAAGCAAACAACCCTTGGACCGCCTGCTATGTCCTAAATTGGTTGCTGTCCGACAAAGGCATTTTGCCGACGTCGAAGATTGCACCGAAGTTCTCCGGCCCCAAAGCTATTCCGGATGCGCGCGATTGGCTGGATCAAATGGCTCGCCCTTTCGAGGATTGGAGAATCGCCTGCTACGGGACCGAACCGAGGACAATTGAGGAAACTGAGCTAGGGGACCGCGGTAAGTTCAACAGGGTTCAAAAGGTTGTAACCCCGGCGATCGAAGCCGCGCGTGAGCAGATGTATTGGCCCATAGTGCCGTCAGCGTATATCGTGGAGGGAACGATTCCCTTAGATGTGAAGAAGCACACTCGGACAGCGATGGGAACAATTTCCACCGGCGCCGGGCAATGCGCGGTTTTCAGTTTCCTGCTCTCGCGGTTAGCGCAACTGTCGGACACACCGTCCCGACAGAAGAGTCAAAGCGGAGTCCCAGAGTTCGTGATCGTCGATGGCACACGCCGGGGTACGTTCGCCTTAAGGATTGGCGAGAACCGTGAACCCGTGCCAATGAGCAAAGGTGCAGCGGAATTGCTTTTTCAGCTGGGGGAGCACGGAGCAGCCGATGGCCAGCTCGTTCAACGCGTTAAGGACTTGAAGGCGGCGCTGGGTTCCTATGCCCGCTACTTCAAAGCAGAAGTCGACAAAGCCGAAGGCAAGAATTACCGCAAATGCACCTCAAAGTCCCTTTCCGGTCGCGTGTTTTGGCAGGCTTCGCGGGAACATGAGTTGTAGCTGATTGGGACAATGTTGATTTACGTGGTCACACGGAAGCGGCTTTGCAAGCCGCTTCCGTGTTGCTTTGTATCCAATACAAATCTCGGCGTACAAGATCGCCGAATGCCAGTCCTTACCGTTCAGAGGTGTGGAACGGACCCTTACAAAGCGCGGCAAATACAAGAAACTCTGCGAATGGGCATCGGAACTCGGCATTCCGGCGTCGACCTTCCGTGCTGAGTTTCTCGCCGGATACCTCAAAGGCATCCGCGCCAGGCCAAGCAGCAACGCGCCCATACTGGTTTCTGAAGTCGAAATGGACCGCTGGCTCAACGAAGTCGCGGGCCAGCGCAAAATCGCTCTCTCACCTTCCGAAGCGTCGGCTGTAAATAAATCGGTGGCGCGCCATGCGTAAGCGTCGGCGCAAGCAGCGTGCTCGTCGAACTGACTCGGCCGCAATCTTCGAAGACAAAGCAAAAATCAACGGCAAGCTGGCCGAGATCATGATGGCTACAGGAGATCGCAGCCTGAAAAAGCGCGCGGCCGACATCCTGAAGTGCGGAAGCACAGTGATTGGAGTGTTGTTGAAGGGCGATGGCAGCGGTCGGGTGTGTCGAGAACGCTGCAATTTGCGTCCATGTGCGTCATGCGACGCTGTCAAGTCGGCCCTAGAAACGCGGCGGCTGAGTCGCCGCGTGACTGAGGAACTGAAGAGCAAATCAGTGCTCCTGTTCTGGACCCCGACAATGCGCCATACCATCAAAGACTCTCTGTGGGCCCTCCGAAAGGCCTATAAAACTTGCTGGAAGCGACTCACGAACACAACGCTTTGGAAAGAAGTCGCTGCCTACTTCCGGCGCGCGGAAGTTGAACGAAACCGCAACAACGGTTGGAACGCTCACTTCCATGTCCTGCTCAAGCTCAAGCCTGGTTCTCGGCTCTCAAAGCTGTCTACCAAGAAGCTCCAGGAGAAGTTTGGGCTCGCGTGGCTGAGGCTGACCTCCAAGGTTGGCCGTCCCTCGCCCGTAACTCGGCTAAAGCGTGTGCGCAATAAGCGGCAGGCGGAAGGCGTAGTCATGGAGCTGGTCAAGTACGTGACAAAGCAATACACGAGTGCCAAGCGCAATGAAAGCGAGGGCGTGGGCGCTTGCGACTACACGCCTGCGGAGATGTTTGAATACGTGATGGGGATGAATGGCTGGAACGTCTCTCGCTACGGACGCGAATGGCGCGCTCGGAACCGCGCGGAAAGACTCCTGGCAAAGAAGGAGTTCCAGTTCTACGGGATCGGTGAAATCGGCGCACTTGAGGCCAAGCTCATCTCGGGCACACTCACGCGAGAGGAGGCGGAGGCTGTGCTCGCTGCTCGGCGCGCAATTCAGAACCTTCTGCGTGGCGACGGTCTAGGCTGGTTGGCTGACGAACTGCTTGGTGGCCGCAAGGAGTGGATTGATCGTGCGACCGGCGAGATCGTGGGCGGCTGAAAGCCGCCCACAGACTAGATACAGTATAAACTTTGGCAGAACTGCTTCTGGCGCAACCATGCGCCATGTTGAAGACAACTCAAAAAGAGCGCTTTGGGTTGGCCCGGCGGCGCGGCCACAAGCCGCGCCGCCGAAGGACAACCCAACTGCGCTTGCTCACTTACTCCCTGACTGACCCGTAGTTCGGGCCGAAGGCCCGCGTGCTTGCGATGTAGAAGAAGATGGATGGTTAGAATTGCTATGCAGCGACGGGGCAGGGCTTTCTACAAAACAGAAATCGATTTCTATTTTGCAAGACAATCACAACGTCAAGTCGGTTCGTCCGCCGTCAATTCTTCACACGTCCAATGCCGGAATGATTGCCTAACATCGTGGGTTGCGGCGCTATTGCATGCCAGCGCATAGCACTTCAGCCTGGGTCATCACTGTTTGCGTGGCTTCTTCCTGCTTCTCGGGCGGGTACTTGTACTTGCGCAGGATGCGCTTCACCAACACGCGCAGCTTCGCCTTGACCGTCTCTTTGATGGTCCAGTCAATCGAGGTATTGGCGCGAACGGTTGCGACCAATTCCTGGGCGATCTGCTTTAGCGTGGGCTCGCCCATTTTCCCGAGCACGTCGTTGGCGACCAACAGAGCGTCGTAAAACGCGACCTCATCGTCGCGCAGCTTCAGCTTCTCGCCGCGCTTGTCGGCGGCCTGCATTTCTTTTGCCAGCGCAATCAACTCTTCCATGACCTGGGCCGCTTCAATCGCCCGGTTTTGGTAACGGAGGATTGCCTTCTCCAACAAGTCCGAGAACTTCTTGGCCTGCACGACGTTCTTCTGGCGGCGCTCCTTCACTTCGCCTGCCAGCAACCGGCGCAACAACTCGACAGCCAAGTTACGCTGCGGCAAGCCGCGTACTTCGTTCAAGAACTCGTCCGACAGAATCGAAATGTCCGGCTTCTTCAGGCCCGCCGCCGAAAAGATGTCCAGCACTTCGGCCGAACCAACGGCGCGGCTAACGAGCTGGCGCAAGGCCTGCTCGATCTCCTCGGGCGTCCGCTCGCCTTCGACCGTGGTCTTGGCAAGCCCGGCCCTGACCGCAAGAAAGAAACCAACGTCCGATGAAATCCGCGCGGTTTCTTCGTGCGGGACTGCCAGCGCGAAGGCCTGCGTCAACTCACGCGCAAGGCGCATGAAGTTCTTCTTGCCGTCCTTCTGCTGCAAGACGTGTTCCTGGGCCGCTGGCAGCAGCTTCAGGCGCTGCTGCGGCTGGCCGGTCGTCCACACGCTGAAGTCGAAACCTTTGAACACGGCCACACACTCGCCGTGTTTATTCAGCAACGCCTCGACCGCTTCGTCCTGGTTGATCGTCGCGCGGCCACGGCCGCCGCTTTCGGTGTATGTCGCCAATGCCTGCTTCAGTTCATGGGCTACGCCCAGGTAATCCACGACCAACCCGCCGGTCTTGGCCTTGAACACGCGGTTGACGCGGGCAATCGCCTGCATCAACCCGTGGCCGCGCATCGGCTTGTCCAGATACATCGTGTGCAGACAGGGCGCGTCGTAACCCGTCAGCCACATGTCGCGCACAATCACAATCTCAAAGGGGTCGTCGGGGTCCTTGAAGCGCTTCGCCAGTTCGTCGCGGCGTTGCTTGCTGCGCACGTGCGGCTGCCAGTCCTCGGGGTCGCTGGCCGCGCCGGTCATCACGACCTTGATGCGACCTTTGGTGTCGTCGGCGTCGTGCCAGTCCGGCCGCAAGGCTGTAATGAGCTTGTACATGTCCACGCAAATGCGCCTGCTCATGCAAACGACCATGGCCTTGCCGGGCAGGCCGTCCGCAAGTCGCTTTTCCCAGTGCTCGAGAAGGTCCTTGGCAAGCAGATTCAGCCGCTTGTCTGCGCCGACAAGCGCCTCAAGCTGCGCCCATCGGGTCTTCAGCTTCTCGCGTTCTTCGACTTCTTCGTACTCGGTGACTTCTTCAAACTCGGCGTCTAGCTTGGGCCGCTCGTTCTCCTCAAGCTGCAATTTGGCAAGCCGCCCTTCGTACAGAATCTTGACCGTAGCGCCGTCGTCAACGGCCTGCTGGATGTCGTAAATCGGCGTGATGTACTTGCCGAACACGGCCTGGGTCACGCGGTCGGTCAAGTCAACGGGCGTTCCCGTGAAACCGATAAACGACGCATTGGGCAGCGCGTCGCGCATGTGCTTTGCGTAGCCGTCGATGAAATCGTATTGGCTGCGGTGGGCCTCGTCGGCAATGACGACAATATTCTGCCGGTCCGATAGCAGCGGGTGCTTGTCGCCCTGGGTTTCGGGAAAGAACTTCTGGATGGTGGTAAACACCACGCCGCCCGAAACGCGCTTCAGCTTTTCGCGCAAGTCGGCGCGGCTGACGGCCTGCACCGGCTCCTGACGCAACAACTCTTTGCAGCGGGCGAACACGCCGAATAGCTGGCCGTCCAAGTCGTTGCGGTCCGTCAGGACGACGATCGTCGGGTTCTGCATCGCGGGTTCGGTGATCACGCGGCCCGCGTAGCAGGCCATGGTGATGCTCTTGCCGCTGCCCTGGGTGTGCCATACCACGCCGATACGCCGGTCGCCGCCCGCGCCGGAAGCCCGCAAGGTCTGCTTCAATGCGTGCTGCACCACGTGGAACTGGTGATAACCCGCCAGCTTCTTGGCCACCTTGCCGGGGCCTTCGTCCTCGAACACAACGAAATAGCGCAAGAGGTCCAGAAACCGGCGCTTGTCGAACACGCCGTGAATCATCACCTCAAGCTCGGCCAGTTTGCGCGTACCTAGGTCTTCACCGGCGATGGTGCGCCACGGCATGAAGCGTTCGGCGTCGGCCGTCAGGCTGCCGATGCGTGCTTCCAGCCCATCGGAAGCAATCAGCACCTCGTTGAACGTGAACAGCGAAGTCAACTCGCGCTTGTACGTGTGCAACTGGCGGATGGCCTGGGCGACAGTCGTGTTCTCGTTCGCCGCGTTCTTCAGTTCCAGCACAGCCACGGGCAAGCCGTTGAGAAACACCACCACGTCAGGCCGCCGGGTGTGGTGCCCTTCGGTGACGGTGTACTGGTTGACGACCAGCCAGTCGTTGTTGTCGGGGTAGTCGAAATCGACGGCGCGGACTTCGAACGTGCCTATGGAGCCGTCGGGGCGCGGGACCTCAATGGTGATCGGCCGCGTCAGCATGCGGTGAAAGGCGCGGTTGCGGGCGACAGTGTCCGCCCCTTCAGGGTTGGTCAGCTTGCGCAGCGCTTCCTCAATGACGGCCTTGGGCGCGTCGGGATTGATGCGGAACAACGCTTGGCGCAAGCGTTCCTCAAGTACAACCGTGCGATAGTCGCGCCGCTCGCCCTCGCCGCCTTCCTGCTCCGGCGGCGCAAACTCGTTCCCGCCGCGCACGACGTAACCGATGCCCTCGAACCACGCAAGGGCAGCTTGTTCGACGACGGATTCGCTAAACGTTGCCATTGGTTGATTCTTCTTCCCCCTGCGGCGCTGCTCGGGAATGATTCGCGACGGGAGTGCTTGGCCGGGATTCTCGCGCCAGCATTTCCCCTACCCACGCGGCGTTCTCCTTGGTTTCCTCGTTCAAGCGCTGGGCGTCTTCATCTTTGAGCAGGACGGGAAACAAGATCGCAAGACCCCAATCGTCCCAATGCTTCGTCAACTCGTCTGCGTTTTCGTCCGGCGTGCACGTCGCTGGGAACTTTTGGTCGCCCGGTTCGCCGCTGTCCGCCGCCGACGCATCGTAAACGCGCACGGTCTGGCTTGTATCTACGATTCGCAAGTACACTGCGCCATCATGGTGTATGAAGCTCACCTTGGCTAACCCGGGGTGAAGGATGCCCGCAAACTTTGCCCTAAGGTCATCGAGAATGTTTCGTGACTCTTCAAATGCGGTAGCCCATTCCTCCCAGCCATCTTTGTCCACCGCCATTAGTGCATCGCTGTGTGGGTACGGGCGGCCTGCAATCAGGGCGGGTTCCTCATAACTGAAGTCGATCAACGCCTTGGTTGTCCGGTCGCGGTCTGCGCGCGCGGCAAGCTCTTTGCGGCGGTCGCCGCGATGGGCCCGAAAGAGAAAACCCACGATCGCGTCTGTTGTTTGTGCGGCAAGCAATGCCTGCATGGTCTCCATGGCAGGCTTCTCTCCGTCCGGGCCATGCGAACTGAAGCCGTAGCCACCGCGCAATTCACATACTGCCTGCAAAGCACCCTTGAGGCCGCCCAACATTCGCTTTACGCTCTCGCGTGCCTCCGCTTCAGTTGATGCATGGTAGGGAACCATTGGCAAAACGTTGCACACTTCGTTGACAAGCCTGGGAACTTCCCATTTCTCCTCCCAAGTCACTCCTCGTTCGGTCAAGATTGTGCGGCATGCAGCTTCGGCAATGTAACGGGCAAGGTCAAACGCCTGAGCAGGGTTTTCGAATACCGCTCGCTCCAGCGTTTCAACCTGGCGACGAACCTGCACGAGTCCGGCCGCGATGGCTTCGCGTGCACCGTGCATGGTGAATGGCTGATTGCTCGTTTCTGCCATCGTCGCTTTCAATACTCGCTAAGGCTTGCTGCCGAAAACCCATTCGTCTTGGTCGGCTTTCTCTGCCAAGGCAACGGCCGAAGCGCCCAACTTGGTCAATGCCGATGCCCGTCGCATGTGTGCCGCGATGGCATTTCCGAAAGTCACAAGAACGAGTTTGCGCGTCCAACCGGTGGGTACCGGTTCGCCCGCGGCGATCACGACCTGACCGATTGCTTTGTAGAGTTTCTGCTCGGGCTGGCCTGACGACACTCCTTCAACCTCGGCAATGACCAGAATCCTGCGGGCCGGGTCGAACGCTACGACATCGCGGTCGCCGTCGATGGCCGGTAAGGCGTTGCGTTCAAACCAAAGACTACGCGATCCCCCGACCGCAACTTTCAACTCCTCGAGTTCGTCTCGAACGGCTTGGGCATCGCGCTGCATAGCCTCTTGACGTTCAGCAGCCTCGCGAGTTTTCCGTTCGCCGCCGGTTCGCCCCTCTTCGGAAGCGTCAATGTCCATAAACACGCGCCAGCCGTCTGATGGCGGGCAGTAGCGGCGGATGAACTCCAGCTTGGCGCGAGGTTGGAACACTATTCAGCCTCCGTGAGAAACTGGTCGGGGTTTTCCAGGCGCAGGTCGCCGGAGATGAGCTTGGGCAGCAGTGTGCCGCGCAGGGTGGCTAGGGTGCGGGATTCGCGCTGAGCGGCCGCGATGCGGTCTTGGCACCCTGCAGCCGCTTGACTGAAAGCGTCACGTAAAGCCGCTGGCGGAACGCAAAGGCCAGTAGCCGCGACCACGTCTGGGCGCACTGCTGGGTATGCTGCGCCGTCCGCTAGGCGTGTTAGCCTGTCCACGTTCTCATGTTCAGTGGCGGCCAGGTACACAAAGTCCCGATCTTCAATCCTCCTGGGTCGCAGGACTGCAAACCCTGTGCTTCCGGTTAGGCCTTGTTCAGAGATCAAAGCGAATGAGCCGTTTCCGGGTCGCACGGTGCCGAAGATTGTGTCGCCGGGTCGGAGCACTCGTTGGGCCCGGCTAGGGGCGTCTGCTGACGCATAGCTGACAGTCGATTCGATTCTGCCCCATTTGGTGTTGGATAGGTCCACGTACAGAACGGATTTAGGTCGGTTGCTCTTGGACCAAGTTTCGGGGTTCAAGTCGGCGACGTCGCCGAGCGTTCCAGGGTTCCAATCTTTGGGAATCGGGCCAAGCGGTGAATCTTGGAAGGATTTGGGAAAGAGCGTGCGTATCGGGTCGGGGAGTTTGGGGGTGTTGGGGTCGTTGAGGCGCTCTTTGCGGGTTTGGGCGCGTTGTTGGAACTGGGCGGGGATGGGGTTGCCTGCGGCCAGGGCGTTGTCGATGACGGGGTCAAAGTCGATGAACCAGGACTTGAACAGTGCGCGGGCCATCGCCTCCAGCGTCTCGTTCATCCTCCGGTTTAACTCAATCTTGTCATCCAGTGTCCCAAGGATGTGGGCAATGGCCCGCTGTTCGGCGGGTTGAAGTGGCGGCCACGAAAGCGATGCGAGCTGGTCGGCCGACACGTTCGGAAACGTCGAACCGGTAGCCTGCGCAAGCAAGGTTGGAAGTCCGAACTCGATGACGGCACGTACAAAAGGCTGAAGGGTCAGGTCCGTCTTGTGGCGAATAGCAGCAACGCCCCGACCAATCGCATACTCTTGGTCTGCCCAGTTCATTCGCCCGGTCGTTGAACCCCGCACACAGAACAGCACGTCTCCGGCGTTGGCCCGCTTGCGCGCGTCGGTTGTGAACTGAACGGGCGACGGATGATACGGGCCGTACTCGGTGGGGCCGTTGAGAAGCGGTAATCCGACAGCATCGTCATTGCATGAATCCCCCGGCGGCGATTGACCCATGATGACTTCGCACGCATCTGCAAGGCGTTCATCCGCCATAGCCCAGCTCCTTGACGTTGTGGGCGATGGCTTGGTCGAGTTTCGCGGCTTGGGCCTGCTGCTGGGCCAGCTTCTCAACAAGGGTCTTCATCTTGTCCTCGAACGGGATGCCGTCGACCTCGGCGGCTTCGCTGCCGACGTAGCGGCCGGGGGTCAGGACGTGGCCGTGTTTTCTAACGTCCTCCAGTGTGGCGCTCTTGCAGAAGCCGGGGATGTCCTGGTACTGCTCAAACGTCGTCTTGCTGCGCCAGTTGTGGTAAGTGTCGGCGATCTTCACGATATCGGCGTTGGTCAGGTCGCGGTGGACGCGGTCGATCATCCGGCCCATGTTGCGGGCGTCGATGAACAGGAACTGCTTGCGCCGGTCTCTAAAGCGGCCGTTCTTTTTGTCCTTGGCCAGAAACCAAAGGCAGACGGGAATCTGCGTTGAATAGAAAAGTTGGCCGGGCAGGGCCACCATGCAATCCACCAAGTCAGCTTCGATGATGTTCTTGCGGATTTCGCCTTCGTTGCTCTGGTTGCTGGACATGCTGCCGTTGGCCAGTACAAACCCGGCCTGGCCGGTGGCGTTCAGCTTGCTGATAAAATGCTGCACCCATGCGAAGTTGGCGTTGCCCGATGGCGGCATGCCGTACTTCCAGCGCGGGTCGTCGCGCAATAGTTCGCCGCGCCAGTCGCTGTCGTTGAAGGGCGGGTTGGCCAGCACGTAATCGACCGTGAGGTCCTTGTGCTGGTCGTCGTGGAAGCTGTCGCCGTGGGTGATCTTGGAGTCGATGCCGCGAATGGCCAGATTCATCTTGGCCAGCCGCCACGTGGTGTAGTTGCTCTCCTGGCCAAACACGCTTAGCGCGCCGACTTTGTTTCCGTGGGCCTCGGTGAACTGCTCGCTTTGCACGAACATGCCGCCGGAGCCGCAGCAGGGGTCGTAGACGCGGCCTTTGTAGGGCTCGAGCATCTCAACCAGCAGGCGCACCACGGGGCAGGGCGTATAGAACTGGCCGCCCTTGCGGCCTTCGGCGCTGGCAAACTGCGACAGGAAGTATTCGTAGGCGCGGCCGAGCAGGTCTTTTTCGGAATGGCCGGGCCGCATGAACTGAATGTTGCCGATCAGGTCAACAAGCTGGCCAAGGCGCTCCTTGTCGAGGCCGGGGCGGCCGAACTCTTTGGGCAGGATGCCCTTGAGGTCGGAGTTGTCTTTTTCGAGGGCCAGCATGGCGTCGTCGATGAACTTGCCGATCAGCGGGTCTTTGGCGCGAGCCAACAGGGCGGGCCAGCGAGCGGCGGGCGGCACCCAATAGATGCGGTCGGCAAGGTATTCGTCGCGGTCTTCGGGGTCCGCGCCCTGGTCTCTTTCGGCTTCGAGTCTGGCGTGCTTGGCCTGGAAGGCGTCGCTGATGTACTTCAGGAAGAGCAGGCCGAGCACGACGTGCTTGTACTCGGCCGCATCCATGTTGTTGCGCAGCGCATCGGCGGCCTGCCAAAGCTTGTCTTCAAAGCCAAGGCTCTCGCCGCAATCGGGGCGCTGAAGCAACGGGTTAGGCGTGTCGGCTGCTTGCGGCATTATGGTTGGTTCCTTTGCCAAAATCGAATCTGTGACGCGCGTACCATAAGAGCGCTGCGGGCGTGAGTCCATTGGACTACTCAATTTTGCGATGTGGCGCGCGTGGTGTGGCTAGGGCATGATGCGATTGCGGAGTTTCGCCGGGCAAATCGTGTACAATATCGTGTACAATTGCCTTTTCGAGCTTCGGCCAAAAACCGAACCCGCCTCCGAATTGGCTCTGGAGGCGGGTTTGGTTTGGAGCGGGCGATGGGGCTCGAACCCACGACCACCTGCTTGGGAAGCAGGAGCTCTACCACTGAGCTACGCCCGCATTTATCTCCTCTGGCGGCACTGCCGGCAACTCTCCCATCTTTGATGCGTCGCTGTCCGGGGCTTCGCCGAAGGCTGGCTAGGGAGTGCGACACTCCGTCGTACTGCTCTATCAAGTCACTCGTCCTACGTCATCATCTCAGTCGTGCTGCACCATTATTTCGCGCCGCGCTGCGTCAGCATATTACCACGCGACAGGAATGGCGGCCCAAAGCATGTCGGGCTGCTCCGTCGCTTCGCCCTGTCACTCCGTCTCCCCGCACAACGAGCCAGGGGACGGCGGCCATAGATCCTGCCGCGCGGCTGCAAGCTGGCCCGGGGCGAACCGCCTCATCCAACTGGCCGGGCGACGGCTGGGCAGGGCGCGCTCGCCGCGCATTGAGGAAAGATAAGCCCGGGCATGGCTCCGGGTCAAGTGGAGGCTTGCCGCCCGGCAGGCGCCTTTCCGGCGGCTGGGTCAGTTGCGCGGAGCCTGCCTACTTGGCCCTGACGTTTTCGCCGAACCGAGTGGTAATGCGGAAAACCAGCTTGCGCGATGCATTGGCCGCAAGAGCGAAGCGGAACTTGCGGGTATTGAAATTCTCAACCTCCGGCTTGTCCTCGCTGTCGAAGTCGTGGTCACCTGCTGCGCTGCGATGAATCTCGACGGCAATCTCCCGGCCACGGAAGTTCTTCACTTCAATCTCGAACTCCTCCAACGTAGTCCAGCCGGAAACGACGCGGTTGTTGCCGCGCTGCTGAAACACCAGGTCCTGCTTGGCGAAGCTCTTGCGTTTCTCCTTCAGGGTGACTTCGGGGTCCGACCCCACGCTGATCTTCACTTCGTCGTTCTTGGCGATGTACTTGCTGGCGAGGGCACCCATGTAGCCCATGCCAGACGCGCTCTGCCTGAAGAGGCGAATGAGTCCGTCAGGCAGGGGCTCCTTGCCGAGCTTGCACTCTTCGTTGTTCTTGAACTCCAGCACCTTGGTGAATTCGGGCCCGAACTTGGCCGGGTTGAGGTGATAGACC
>JAANMT010003194.1_pt1 | contig 12159 bp, 9 predicted proteins | sample 7279711 | NCBI WGS metagenome assembly JAANMT01 (sample SAMN14094538, study PRJNA606508) | bioreactor metagenome | isolation source: A lab-scale SPAN reactor treating ammonium-rich wastewater day 1 | place: Ireland: Galway | collected 2017-01-16 | reverse complement strand
GACTTTGTGCGGCCCGACCGCCTGGAGGAGCGCCCGGTATGCGTGCTCTCCTCGCTGCGCGACCCGGCTGCCGCCGAGGAAGGCTGCCCGCGCCAGCGCCCGGAGTGGTTCCTGGTAGGCGGGCTTGACCCCAGCATCCCACCGACACCGATCCCAACCCCCACCCCGGTGCCGACCCCCATCCCGACGCCGGATGAGGAGCCGCCCGGCCCGCTGCCGCCGGTGCGCGCCATGTTAGAGCCTGGTCTGTTCCAGATTGGCGTGTTGGCGCTGGACGAGGAACGCCAGGCGACGGTCGTCGAGACGCTCGCCGATGCGTGGCGCTCGCTGCCAGCTTCCGCGCCGGCCCCCTCGCCACCCTTGTACTGCGAGATGCTCCAGGAGGAGGCCGCGCTGGAGGGCGTTTCGTTCCAGGTGTTTATCGCCGCCCCACCCGACCCCATCGATGCGATCCGGGCGCGCAACTGGGCCTACGCCAACGGCGTGCCCATCGAGCCGGGCGTGCTCTGCCCGCCCGACCTGATCGAGGAGCTCGTCGAGGAGTTTGAGCTGGACCCGATGATCGACCCGTTTACCGGTTCGGTCTACGGCATCGCCAGCCCACGCATCGGCGAAGAGGTGTACGGCCTGCTGCCAGTGCTCGGCACTGCGACCTGGACCTCGGAGGAGGTTCTCTTCTACAAGCTTGAGATCGGGCCGGGCCAGATACCGGACGAGTATTTTACGTTTGGCGACATCCACGCTGAGCAGGTCGAGGCCGGTGTGCTGGAGTACCTGCACGCGGACGCGCTCGCGCCCGGCCCCTACGTGATGCGGCTGGTGCTGGTGCTGCAGGACGGCAACACCCTGCCGCCCTACCAGATTCCGATCACCGTCGTGCCTGCCCCGGAGGAGGTCGCTGGCAACCCGGACGGGGCGGACGTCCGCTTGAGGATGAGCACCATCAAGATCAGAGGCGTCAATCACGCCATGTTGACCTGGAGCGGTGCAGGCGGCGCGGCGGACATCTATCGCGATGGCAGCCTGCTTGCTGCGAATGTAGATAACAACACCTATGCCGACAATACAAATACCCGGGGGCCGGCCACCTTCACCTACCAGGTATGCGAGGCAGGCAGCACGTCCGTGTGTTCCAACGTGGTGAGGGTCGGCTTTTAAGCGGGGCCTGAACAGGCGGCTTTGTACATGGGGCGGGGCGACAACACCCGCCTGCCGCAGCGCAAAACGTTGTATAATGCCTCCCCATGAGCAGCTTCCTGGCCGACACCTGGGCCTTTCTGACCGCTCGGCGCGATCACCCCATCTACCAGCACGAGCTGGCGGGCTGGTCTTACCTCCGCATCTGGCGCGGGCTGCGCCGGGGCTGCCTGCCGCTGATGGGCGCGGCGTTGGCCGCCAGCGCCTGCTGCTGCGGCGCGCTCTCCGTCTCGCTGCTGGATAACCCCCGCAGGCTTTCCGAGCAGTGGCTGCTTGTCCCGTTTGCGGCGCTGATCGGGCTGCTCGTCAGCGGGGAGATCATCCGCTGGCTGACCGGCCTGCTCGCCACCGCGCTCACCTCGACGGCCATCAGCTCCGAGGTCGAAGCTGAGACGTACCACCTGCTGCGCGCCACGCCGATCCCTGTCCGCGAGATCGTGCTGGCGAAATTCAGCGCAGCCTTCCGGCAGTTCCGCCTGCCGCTGATCGTCGTCGCGCTCACGCGAGCGACGTTCGTGCTGGGGGTGATTGCGCTGGCCGTGATCCTCCTTGCCTCGGAGATCACGGCCAGCGGCCCGTCTGCGCCCGCTCCCACGCCTGCTGTTCCCTTGCCCGGCCCCGCAGTCGCCGCGCAGGCCGTATCGGTGGCGAGCGCGGTGGTGGCCGTGCTGCTGGCCGCAGTGGTCTGGTTTGCCTACTACCTGGCGGCTCCCACCCTGGGCACGCTGGTCTTCGCGGCGCTGGGGATGCTGGCCTCCTCCTGGGCGCGGACGCGCGCCGGGGGGCTGATCGGGGCTGCCGGGCTGCGCGTGGCGCTCTGGCTCGGCAGCTACGTGACCGGGCAGTTCGCCACCTTCACTTTCTCCCTCCTGGCGCTGCCTGCCTTCGCTCTCCCCACCACACCGCTCTGGCTGGAGCGCGCCCAGTCCATCGACCCGGCGCTGGTGGTGTTTGCCTGGGCGGTTGGGGCCATCGCCTGGGTGCTGGTGCTGGTCATCGCGCAGCTTGGCGTCACGCTCGCCCTGCTCTACGTTTCCGCGCGCCGCGCCGAACGAATAACGTAGGTTTACGCCGCCCGATTGGCGTGTACAATAGAGGGGAGAGCGTCCCCGCCTTTCCGGTTGGTGTGCTTCTCAAGAAATCTGAGTTTTCCCCTGAACGCGCTTCTCAAGGAGACAAACGACCTGCTATGACAGAGCGAAAGAAAGTCACGCTGCCTGCGCTGATACAGAAGTACCACGACGGCGTGCCGATCACGATGCTGACCTGCTACGACTACCCGACCGCCCATTTCCAGGATCAGGCCGGGGTGGACATGGTGCTGGTAGGCGACAGCCTGGGCATGACCATGCTCGGCTATGACAGCACCCTGCCGGTCACGATGAGCGACATGATCCGCCACGCCCAGGCCGTGCGGCGCGGCGCACCGAACGTCTGGCTGATCGGCGACATGCCCTACATGACGTACCAGACCTCGGTTGAGGATGCGATCCGCAACGCGGGACGCTTCATGGCCGAGGCAAGCTGCGACGCGGTCAAGCTGGAAGGCGGCCGCGAGATGGCCGACCGCATGGCGGGCATCGTGCGGGCAGGCATCCCGGCGATGGGCCACCTGGGGCTGACGCCGCAGAGCGCGTCGGCGCTGGGCGGCTTCCGCCTGCAGGGCAAGGGCGCGGAGCAGGCGGCGCGCATCGTCGAGGACGCCATGATCCTGGAGGAGGCCGGGGCCTACTCGATCCTGCTGGAGCTGATTCCCGACCGGGTCTGCCAGCTCATCACCGAGCGGGCCAGCATCCCGATCATCAGCCTCGGCTCAGGGCCGAACGCCAACGGCCAGCTTCTGATCTACCACGACATGTTCGGGCTGTACCCCAAATTCACGCCCAAGATGGCCAAGGTGTACGGCAACGCAGGCGAGGTCATTCTGAACGGTCTCAAGAGCTACGTTGAGGAAGTCACCAACGGGGCGTTCCCCCAGCCAGAGCACTACTTCGGCATCAAGGACGAGGAGTACGAGCACCTGCTGGAGCGGTTCGGCAGGTAGGGGCGCAACGTGTTGTGCCCGGCCCGCTGGGCTGGAAGAACAAGGGGCGGATAGTCGATCCGCCCCTTTTGCGTGTCTGGACGTGCTGCCTATCCTACCGGTGGTGCAGCGTCGGCGCGGCGACGAACGACAGGCCGCGCTCGGTCAGCGCGCGGGCGGTGGCGTTCACCGCGTTGTGCTTCTCCAGGTAGTTGTGCTGGAGCGCGTCCCAGTCGCCCGCCTCGATGATCTCCTGCTTGTCGCGGAAGTAGTCGAGGATGTCCGAAGTGTGCCTGCCCTCAGCCTCCAGCGCCTGCTCGACCTCCGGATCGCCGCCCTCGTGTTTGGCCGAGATGTTGGCGACGTGGTCGGCCAGCTCGACCAGCTCATCGCGCCGGTTGTAGGGCTGGCGCACGATGCTCCGCCACGTCTCGGTGATGTGGTGCTCGAAGCGCACCACGTCCTCGAAGCCAAGCGCCTGGCGGAACTGGGCGGTGATCTCCATCGTCTGGTTGTTGACGGAGTTGCTCCAGTTGAAGCCGATCAGGGGGCTGGTGCCATCCTCGCGGGCGAACAGCTTGGCCCCGATCAGCGTCCAAAGCGCCGCGTAGGGGTTGTCGTTCCCCATAAAGACCGATATCTTGAACTCGTTGTCGATGCCCAGCTTGTAGAGCATGTAGCCGAGAAAGACCGTGCCGGGGTTCAGGTTGAGCACCTGCTTGACGCCGTACGTGGTGTAGTAGTACAGGAACTCGTCGATCCACTTCAGCGCGTACTCGTTTGGCTGGCCGACCCCGCCAAAGTACCCGGTGATCGTCGCCGGGCCGCCCAGGTGGACGTTTGAGCCATCGGTGCCTTTCGTGTCGAGCGTCTCGACGTAGCTCGCGCCCATCACCTGCATTGCCGCCGCAAAGGCCAGGATGTCGCCGTTGTCGCCTTCCTGCTCCTTCATCTTCCGCACGCGGATGAAGCGCCCCGGCATCAGGTCGCGCTGGGCGATAGCCAGCTCGGCTTCGGCCCGCAGCCAGGGGAAGTACTGCGCGGCGCTGATCTCCAGCGTGACGGCGAAGTCGTCTTTGAAGCTCATCTGGTCGGCCCGCTCGCCGAGCACCTGCCGCCGGTACTCAGCGATCGTGACGAATGCGTGCTTATCGCGCTGCTCGATGAGCCATTCCACGTCTTCCAGGTATGGCGAACCGCTCTCCCGGAGGCGGGCCATCAGGTTCTCCAGCTTGCGCGCCTCCGCCGCTTTCCGGTTGATCTCCTCAGGCGTGCCATATCTGGCAACAACCTCCAGCAACCCGTTGATCGCCTCGTTGCCAGGATCAAGGATCAGATCGTTGATAGCCGCGAGCTGGCTCTCCGCAATCCGCAGCCGCTCCCGTAGATCGGTCATGGATTTCCTCCCCGCTGTGGGAAACTGGGTGAGAAAACAGCGTAGTAAGCCTAGTATACAACACAAATTCTCCCCTGCCGCCCGGATCATAAAACCGCGCAGAAACTTCTGCGCGGTTGGTCGTTCGGCGGCTGGCCCGCCCGCCTAACCTTCGTCTGCAGGTGCTTCTTCGTCCTCCTGGCTCTCGGCCCGCGGCGCGCCGCGCCGGGTGCGTTCTCTGCGCCGCTGCTCGCGCAGGCGGGCCTGCTCGCGGGCACGCGCCTGCCGCCGCTTATCGCGCTGGAGCTCCTCAAACGCGCGCTGTCGCTGCTTGAGCGTCTGGGGCCGCCCGATGAACGGTATCTTTAGGTAGCCCATGCGGTCGAGCAGAATGATGACGCCCGCTATCACATAGAACATCGATATAATGCGCGAGTAGCTCAGGAAGAGCCCGCTCTCCAGCATGAGGCCCGGCTGGTCGGGCCGCCAGAACTCCATCACGAAGCGGCCAAACCCCGCCAGGATGAAATACCCGCCGGTCAGCGCCCCTTGAATGACGTTCTGCTGGTTGCGCCGGAATAAATAGTAGAGCAGGCCAAAGGAAGCGAACAGCCAGGCCGCCTCGTACAACATCGTCGGGTGGAAGCGTGTGTCCAGTGGCAGGCCGCGGAACTGTGGCAGGCGGTTGATCTCCGGCACAAGCATCCCGAACCACTCCGAATTGGTCGGCGGCCCGTACAGCTCGATGTTGATGAAATTGCCAAAGCGGCCTATACCCTGCCCGATCAGCAAGCCGAGCAGCGCCGCGTCGGTCAGCAGCCAGCCGTTGATCTTCTTCGTCCGCACGTAGATGATCAGCGCGATGATGCCGAACAGCGCCCCGCCGAAGATGTTCATCCCCCCGGTGCGCGGGTTGATGATGTCCAGCGGGCGCGAGAGCGAGAAGGCCGTGCTGCCTGCCATCAGCGCCTGGCCGACGTACCACAGGCGAGCGCCCACCAGCGCGGGGATCAGAATCCACAGCAGCGCATCCCATACATTGTCCGGGTTGTCGCCCTCTATCTCGACGTGCTTGCTGGCGTAGAAGGCTCCCAGCGCGATGCCTACCGCCGCCAGAATGCCATACCAGTACACCAGCGGCACGGCTTCGCCACCCACCGGGATGCACAACGCCACCCGCCGTTGGCCCATACATTGCAGCAGTTCTTGCCACATAGCTCTATCTGTCCTCGTGCGTTAGTGGATACACATTGAGCGGCCAGCCAGGGCCGCTCAACCAGGGGTCGCTACTCATCCCGCGCAGGCCGCGAGGCTCTAAGCGCGGGCTATTCTATTCGATATAGCCCAGTCCACGCAAGCGCTCCAGCAGTTCCGGGTTATCGCTGTAGTCAACCTGCCCCGCCGGGGCGATGCCGTCGCGGTGCGCCTCCGACACGATCACGAAATCATCCAACTGCTTCTGGAGGTGCAGCAGGTCGTTCTCGTGCCCGAAGGGGTCGTCCAGCAGGTTGTGGGTCTCGAACGGGTCTTCATGGAATTCGAACAGTTCGTCGGGCTGCTCACCGACCGTCATCAGCTTCTTGCCGTTGCCGTAGATGGCACGGCGCAACTTGCGCACCCGGAACAGATCAATTGCCTCAGGGTTGGTCATCTCCATCACATTGATGAAGTTCTGGGGCGGAAAGGCCTCAGAGATCACCATCTCGTCCTCGGGGTCCTTCCCCTCCACGCTGCGCGTCAGGCTTAGATCGTGGGTTGGTTGCCCGTACGCCTCAAGGTCGATCCCGGCTGCCTCCAGCACGGTGTGGAAGATGCGCCGGGTCGAGACGGCCTCCTCAACCCGCTTGCCACCGGGGAACATCTCCGGGTAGCGGATAAAGAACGGCACGCGCACCAGCTCGTTGTAGATCACGAAGGCGTGCCCCATGAACTCGTGCTCGCCGAGGCTCTCGCCGTGGTCAGACACGACGACAACCATCGTGTTGTCTGCCTGCCCGGAGCGCTTCAGGTAGCGCAGCAGCTTGCGGAGTTGCCGGTCCTGGTAAGCGACCTCCGCGTCGTACATGTCGCTGAGCACCGTGTGCTGCATTTCGGTGAACGGCTCGAGCATCGGCGCCATCCAGCGGTAGCTCTCGGTGTTGAACTTGTGGATGAACGCGCGCGCCTCGCGGTCCTTCTTGAAGTAGGGAACCCAGCGGTCAATCGCCTTCTTGGGCGGGTAGTAGGGCAGATGCGTCTCCATCATGTTGATGAACATGAAGAGCGGCTTGTCAGAATGGGTGTTGAAGTGGTGGCGAAGGTAACTCGTGACGTCGGTGAGGGAACGCTGGGTGTTGCCTTTGAAATTGAAGGTGCGCGACCAGATCGGGACGAACAGCGGCAGGGTAGCCAGCTTCAGCAGCAGCGGCGACCGGCCAAACTGCTGCTCGATGGGGGTCGTCACCTGCTTCAGCGCCATGTTCAGCCAGAGCTGCGTGCGTTTCAGCGCACCAGGATTGCCGATGTCCGGGATATCCGGGATGGTGGCGCTGTAGTTGTAGAAGTGGTTAAAGCCGCGCTTCAGCCCGTTATCCAGCACCCCGATCAGCGGGTTGTTGCAGAACGCCACCGTCTCGTAACCATCCTGCGCCAGCAGCTCGGCCAGCGTGGGGATGTTCTGAGGAAGCGCCGTGAAGGATTGCGTGGTCTGGTGTGCGGTCGGGTAAAGCCCGGTGAACATCGAGGCGTGCGAAGGGACCGTCCAGGCCGCCGGGGAGATCGCCCAATCGAACACGGTCGCATCTTCGGCAAACGATCCCAGAGCGGGCGTCGTGTCTTTCCCGTACCCGTAGACGGACATGCGCTCAACGCGGTGCGTATCCAGCACCAGGAAGATGATATTCGGTTTAGGTTTGCTCATGTCCTCACTATACCATGTCCAGGCGACAGACAGCCAGATACCCGTATTCTAGCGCATGCGCCGGGGTTTGGCTATTCGCCCCCAATCGCAGTATGCTCAATCACCGCTGCCGCCCCCTTGACCATACCGCCCCGCATGGTGCGGTATGGTGAATATAGTGCCGGTTGGGGCAGCAGCGGCCCGGTTGCCGATTTAGGTTCTGTTAGTGCTTACGCAGGAAGACGGTGGTATGCGTCCACACAGCGCACAGACGGCATAGTTTCTTTTGTGCGCTTTGTGTCCTTTGTGGACTATCTGCCCCGCTGTTCTGCAACCATGCCAACTGCGTAGGCCTATCCGCTAATCCCGGTGCGCGCGCATGTCACCTTCCCGCGAGCCAACCTCAAGTGCCTGGCTGGGCGTGTTGGCCTTTGCTGGCACATTCCTGCTCGTCCCGCTGTGGGATATCTACGCGCTGATCACCACGCTGCGGGCTGGCTGGCTTGCCCGGCGGCTGGCGCTGCTCGGCGCTGCCTGCGCGCTGGCGATGGCTGCGCTCGCGTGGCTGGCCGGCCCGCCCATCGAACCTGCCATCCAGCAGGCAGCCCCGACGCTGCGCCTGATCGCTATCGCCTGGCCTGCCGGGGGCCTGCTGACGCTCGCCCTCGTGGGGGTGGCTCTCGCCGTGCGCCGCCTGGGCGGGCTGCGCCGCCTGATGGCAGGCGGCCTGTGGCTTGGCAGCGGCATCCTAGCCACGCCCGTCGGCGCAGTTGTGCTGGTTGGGCTGCTGCTGGGCCTGCGCTACGAGCTGCTGGCGCCCCTGCGGCTGCTGCTCGGTGGGGGCTTCGCTGCCGCCCTGCTGCCCGCCCTGATCGCCGCGCGGGCCGGGCTGCGCGCCTGGGACGGCGCAGGACGCGAGGCGCTCCCCCCCGGCGAGCGGATCGCCCGCCTCGGCCTGGGCGCGGCGCGCGCCTTCGCCGAACAGGCCGGGTGGCTGCTCGGCAGCCTGGTGCTCGTCGAGATGGTCCTAGGGTTGGGCGGGCTGGGCGGCCTGCTGCACGCTGCGCTGCTCAGGGCCGACGGCGCAGCCCTGGCGGGCGCGCTGGCGCTGTTCCCCCCGGCGCTGCTTGTCGCGCGCGTGCGCGCCGCCCTGATCGAGTCGGTCGAGCGGGCCTGCTGCCCTCCGGCAGCCGCGCCGGAGCAGAAGCAGGCAGGCAGGCTTCCCGCGCTGCGCCTGGCGCTTGCTGCCGGGCTGCTGGTCGCGGCGCTGGCTGTCCCGGCCTGGGCCTGGCGCTCGATGCCCACCGGCGCGGACAGCCCTGACCCGGCAGCCATCTACGCACCGCGCTCGGCGGAGCGCCCGCTCGGCTCAGATCACCTGGGCCGCGACGCGCGCGCCCTGGTCGCCGAGGCGCAGCGCGCCACCTGGATCATCGCCCTCTCTGCCGGGGTGGTGGCCGCCAGTTTCGGCGGGGCGTGGGGCATCGCCGCCAATGCGGCCCGCCGCTGGCGGGGCAGAACCGGCGAACTGCTCGCCGGTGTGATCCGCCTGCCCGCCGACGCCGCCATCCTGCTGCGCCCCGCGCTGATCGGCTGGCTGGTCGCTGTGGCGGGCGGCAGCCTGATGAGCGCCCGCTTCCCGCTGCTCGGCGCGGGCGCTGCCCTCGGCCTGCTGCTCGCCCCGCGCCTGGCCTGGGCGCTGGGAGGGCACGCTGCTAGATCGTCGGGCCCGGCAGCAGGACGCTGGCTTTCACTTATCGCCGCAACCTTTGCCATGACGACCTTCGCCGCGCTGCAAGCCAGCCTTGCTGGCGGGCTGCTGGCGGGCGGCCTCTCGCCTGCCCTGCTGCCCGGCGCAGGGCTGATCCCGTACCAGGAAGTCATCGCCAGCGCGCGGCTCGCGCCCGATGGGCGCTTCGTGTGGCTGGCGATCTTTGCCGCTGCGCCGGGCGCGCTGGCCGCGATGGCCGCCTACCTGTTCCAGGATGCGCTGGCCGGCCGCTTCGCTCCGCGCTGCGGCGGCGCGCTGCCTCGCCTGTTCGGGTGAGCGCGCCCGGCAGCAGGCGCCACGCAGCGATTGTGATACAATGCTCAATAGGTCGTCCCATGCAGAATCGAACGAGGCTCGGAGTGCTGAAAGGAAACGCCTATGAGCGAAAAGATCGACTCCTGCGTCACGCCCGCCCGCGGGCCGCTGGCGCAAGATACACCGGACTCACCAACTGAACAACCACAAAAGGTAAAGATGATGACTGGCGCGCGTGTAGGGCAGCCCGCCCCCGACTTCGAGGCAAGCGCCTTCGTCGATGGGGGCTTTAAGAACGTCAAGCTATCGGACTACTTTGGGCATTGGATCGTGCTGTGTTTCTACCCCGGTGACTTCACCTTCGTCTGACCGACCGAGCTGGCGGCAGTTGCCGCCCGGCATGATGAGCTTCAGGCGCTCGACATTCAGGTGCTCTCGGTCAGCACAGACAGCCGCTTTGTGCACAAGATGTGGCAGGAGCAGGAACTCTCACGGATGGTTGACGGCGGCGTCCCCTTCCCGATGCTTACCGACTCCGGCGGACGCATCGGGGCCGTCTACGGCGTCTACGATGAGGCGGCGGGCGTTGACATCCGCGGACGCTTCATCATTGACCCCGACGGCAAGATTCTGGCAATGGAAGTCCTGACGCCTGAGGTGGGGCGCAACGTCGGGGAGCTGGTACGCCAGGTAAAAGCCTTCCAGCACGTTCGCAGCACGGGCGAGGTCACGCCTTCCGGCTGGCAGCCGGGCGAGGCCACGCTGAAACCCGGCCCGGACCTGGTAGGCCGGGTGTGGGAGGTCTGGACTCCCTGAGCATAGGGATTGGGATGGCCCCGTAAGTGAGTCAAAAGGGAGGAGGCCCGCAAGCCCCCTCCCTTGTTCGTGCACGCAAGGATCAGCGGGCGAGCATCCGGCGCGCCGCCTGCAAGCCGCCAGGCGCAAGCAGCCACAGCAGCAGCAGCATGATCAGCGCTGAGGTGAGGCACCAGGCGCAGGTTGCGCCGATCACAAACGGCTCCAGGAAGGTCAGGTAGATCGAGAACGCCGTACCGAACAGGGCCATGCCCAGCCCCAGCACGTGAGCCAGGTCGGCCAGTTGCCCGCTGCCCAAGCGCGTCACCGCCCAGGCAGCCAGGATGGCGACGAAGCCAACGACGCCCAGCACGCCAACCGGGATCACGCCGAACAGCTTGGCATAGGGGCTTTGCTGCACCAGGTTGCAGTCGCCCACCAGGCCACAGACAGCCTGCTCCTGACCGACCTCGACGGCAGCCAGGTAGATGGCGACTGTCAGCCCTGCGACCAGCACCGCCGGGACCAACCAGCCGGGCCGGTTGCCCGCGCTTTCATTCTGCCCGCCACGCAGACCGTGACTATAGATGGCGAAGGCGGCAGCGGCCAGGCAAACCACGGCGATCGCGGCCAGCAGCATCGCCAGCGGATCGCCGCCAGTCTGGGCGAGCAGCGTCAGCGCGATGGCCAGCCCGGCCAGAGCGACGACCAGAGCCGCCCAGTGCCCAGGGCGGCCCGCCAGCCAGGCGAGCGCATCACCGGACTGCGTGGACATCCCGCGCGCTCCGGTCACGACGACAGCGCCCAGGCTTGCCGTCAGCCCCAGCAGCACGGCGATGGCGAGCGCGTTCGCCACCGGGTCGCGCGCCAGCCGCGTGCCCAGCGTATCCGCCCCGGCAGCCGCCGACGGATCGAGCAGGGGGGGCGCTTCCGGCGCAGGCAGTTCAGGCTGGCTGGCCTCGGCAACCCCGGCAGCTTCCTCAGCAGCGGCGGCCTCCGGCTCTGCCGGGGCTTCTTCCGCCTGAGTCTCGGCCTGGGCCAGCGCCTGTTCGTAGGCCTCGCGCAGCCCCGGCACAGGCGGCAGGTCGATGCCACCGCTGGCCAGCCCCTCGCGGATAACGTCCGGCGCGAGGGCCGGGATATCGGTTGCCCCGACAAAAACGTGTTCACCGATGAACATCATCGGCACATAACGCTGATTTTCGGGAATCCGGTAAAGCTGGTAGGCGGCCTGGGCCAGATCGCGCCCGCCCTGACTGGCCACGTTGACAAACAGGAGCAGGAACTGGTCGCCAAACTCCTCGTGCATGCTGGGCCATTCGCTCTCAATGAAGTAATGGCAGGCCGGGCAGCTTGGCGAATACAGCAGGATGCCGTACACCACCGGCTGGTCCGACTGCTGCGCCGCCACCCCGGCGGGCGCAGCCAGCGCCAGCACCGTCACGAGGGCAAGGGTAAACCACCACATCGCTCTCTCACGTCTCTTCACGTCACATCCCTCCAGCCCGGGGGCGACTCCGCCCAGGGGCGTTGTTTCAGCGCAGCATCCAGCAGCACACAGGCTACCACCGCCATTTTACCCGGGAGAGTGGCAGTTAGCGATAGTGAAGAATGTCGCAAAACGGTCAGCCAGTCGGCATGACACGCGGAGGGTGCACGAACAAGTTGTCAGGATAACAGGGTGCTGGAGGCTGTAATGCACTTTTTCCCCCTCACCCCGTGCGACCTGCCGTGGGCAGGTCGCCTTCCCTTCTCCCACGCAAGCGGGGAGAAGGGAAAGCGAGCGAAGCTCGCCGCGAAGCTCGCCGGGATGAGGGGGAAATCCACTGGCAAGTTCATAACACGCTCTAGTGGCTCGCCAGTCT
>JAANMT010003193.1_pt1 | contig 12165 bp, 11 predicted proteins | sample 7279711 | NCBI WGS metagenome assembly JAANMT01 (sample SAMN14094538, study PRJNA606508) | bioreactor metagenome | isolation source: A lab-scale SPAN reactor treating ammonium-rich wastewater day 1 | place: Ireland: Galway | collected 2017-01-16 | reverse complement strand
TTCTACACCGAGGTGCACAGCGCCGCGCGCTACCCCTGGGACGGCGAGGAACTGCCGCTCCAGATGGTGCTCACCCAGCTCTACGACTCTGACCGCGCGGTGCGCCAGCAGGCGGCAGCCACCGTCACCGAAGGCCTGCGCAAGATGAGCAAGACCTCGACTTACATCTTCAACACGCTGCTGGCGGACAAGGCTTCCGACGACCGGCTGCGCAGCTACCCGACCTGGCTTTCCGCCCGCAACCTCTCCAACGAGGTGACGGACGAGGCGGTGCAGGCCCTCATCGATGCCGTCACCGCCCGTTACGACATCGTCGCCCGCTACTACCGGCTCAAGGCGCGCCTGCTGGGGCTGGACGAGCTGGCTGACTACGACCGCTACGCGCCGCTGCCCGCCGCCGACCAGACCTATACCTGGGATCAGGCGCAGACGCTTGTGACGAGCGCCTACGGCCAGTTCCACCCGCGCCTGGCCGGGATCGTCGGCGAGTTCTTCGAGAAGCGCTGGATCGACGCGCCGGTGCGGCCCGGCAAGCTGAGCGGGGCCTACAGCATGGGGATGACGCCTTCCACCCATCCTTACATCCTGCTCAACTACGAAGCCAAGCCGCGCGACGTGATGACCCTCGCCCACGAACTGGGGCACGGCATCCACCAGTATCTTTCCCGCACGCAGGGCATGCTCCAGAGCGACACGCCGCTCACGACCGCCGAGACGGCTTCGGTGTTCGGGGAGATGCTGGTCTTCCAGGATTTGATGGCCCGCGAGCAGGATGCGGCGGTGCGGCTGGCGATGCTGACCGCCAAGCTGGAGGACTCGTTCGCCACCGTGTTCCGGCAGATCGCCATGAACCGCTTTGAGGACGCGATCCACACTGCCCGGCGCGCGCAGGGCGAGCTGACGACCGAGCAGTTTGGCGAGTACTGGCTGGAAACCCAGCGAGCGATGTTCCAGGGGAGCGTGAAGATGACGGACGACTACGGCCTGTGGTGGTCGTACGTCCACCACTTCACCGATTACCCTGGCTACGTGTACGCCTACGCCTTCGGCGAGCTGCTGGTGCTGGCGCTCTACGCGCGCTACGAGGCCGCCAGCGACGGCTTTGCAGAGGCCTACATCGAGATGCTGTCGGCGGGCGGCTCGGACTGGCCGCATGAGATTGTCAGGCCGCTGGGCATCGACCTGTCCGACCCCGGCTTCTGGCAGCAGGGGCTGGACATTCTGGACGGGCTCGTCACCCAGGCTGAGGAGCTTGCCGGGCAGGCCGGATAGCCCGCCGGGTTAGCAGGTTGATACGCAGCAGGGGCGCAGCCTCCAACCTGCGCCCCTGCTGCGCTGATTCACGGCTAGCCTTGCCGGGCGGCCTGGGCCAGCGCCCGCCCCAGGTCTACGATCTGGTCGAGCCGGGCAAAATCGAGCGTCGCCTCATCGAACAGCACCGACAGCCCGCGCTGCCAGAACGTCACTCGTGGCGTTTGCCCCCGCCAGCGACCCTGCATCGACCAGTCGATCAGCGCGGGCTCAGCGCCGCTCACAAAACTCCGCGCGGCCTCTTCGTCGGTCGCAAACACCGAGTAAGCGTCGCGCAGCGTCTCGGTCCCCACCTCGACCGGTTTCAGCCCGGCAAGCTGCTGGGCGTCGCCCGGCTCCGCGCCCGGCAGATCGCGCAGCGCCTTCTCCAGCACGAACTGGGCCAGCCTGCCGCCCAGGTCAAAGCCCGGCGGCATGTTCGCGCCAACGCGCGGCCCGACCAGCACTGCGCCATCCGGCAGGCGCGGTGTGTCCGTCCACCAGCGCAGGTAGGTCTGGACGTTGCTGGAGCCGGTCGTGCTGGATGAGCCGGAGCTGATGCGCGTCACCTCAAGCTGCCAGGGGGTGTCATCGGCGGCTGCGCCGCTGAAGAAGTGCGACGTGCGCTGACCAACGCTCTCTTTGCGATACTGCCAGCCCCGCGCGGCGGCGGCCTCGCCATGCCTGGCGGCAGCGCGCCGGTTCAGCGTGATGATCGCCAGGATGACGGCCCCGACCAGCACCCACCCGCCGACCACCACGACCGCGATCCCGGCTGGCGTCAGGATGAACGCCTCGATCTGCTCCACAGTGTGCTCCCTCCCCACGATGCCTATGCCCGGCCACCCAGGCAACACACCCACAGTATAGCTGAACGGCGAAGCGTGTCCATTGGCTGCTGCGCGCTTGTCGCCACGCTCCCGGCCCGGTGATATAATCCCCCGGCGATGTTGGAATGGAGTTGGTGAACCCTATGAGCGTATCGTATCGACCGGGCAAGGTGAGACGCCCGCGCTTCGCCCTGCTTGCGGGGCTGATCGCTGCGCTGGCGCTCGCCGCCTGCATGCCTGACCGCCCTGCCCCCACACCGACCCCGACGGTCGATCCGGCCATCGTGAGCGCCAACCCGGAGCCGCTGCCTGCCCCCACTGACCTGCCAACGATGACGCCTGAGCCAACCGCCGAGCCGGCGGCTACCCTGTCGCCTACCCCTGTCCCGCCGCCGCCCCAGCAGGTCGGTCCGGACATTTTCCCAACCGGCGTGAACCCGCTGACCGGCCTGCCCGTCGAGGACCCATCTGTGCTCGACCGCCGCCCGCTCCTGATCAAGATATCGAACGCGCCGCAGGTGGTGCGCCCGCAGAGCGGGTTGAGCCGGGCCGATCTGATCTTCGAGTACTACGTTGAGGGCGGCTGGACGCGCTTCGGGGCGGTGTTCTACAGCCAGAGCGCGCACCATGTCGGGTCCGTTCGCAGCGGTCGCCTGCCCGACTTGCATCTCTCCCCGGCGCTCGACGCGATCCTGGTCTTCTCCGGCGCGAGCCGGGGCGTCACCGATACGATCCGCGAGTCCGACCTGTATCCCTGGAACACGATCTCGCCCCAGTTCGGCTACGGCGAGCCGCACTTCGTGCGCTTCCCGCGCGAGGGGCTGCCCTGGGAGCACACGCTGTTCACCGACACCGACCTGCTCTGGCAGCTACAGGTCGAGCGGGGGGTGCGCACCACGCCCCGCTTCCGGCTGCCGGGCATGGCCTTCCACGCGCTGCCGCCCGGCGGCGGGACCCCCGCCAGCGCGGCCCACCTGTCTTACGCCCGGACGAGCGTCGACTGGCGCTACGACCCGGTGACGGAGCGCTACCTGCGCTGGGCGGACGGCATCCCCCACACCGATGCGGTCACCGGGGAGCAGCTTGCCTTCGACAACGTGGTGGTCATGGGCTCGACGCTGGAGCTTCAGGAGCTGTTCCCGGAGAAGTACTTCGGGGAGGAGGAGGCGCTCTACATCGAGCTGACCGCGCAGGGCCCGGCCACGCTGCTGCGCAACGGGCAGCTGTTCGAGGGGCGCTGGGTGCGCCTCGGCGACGAGGACATGTTCCAGTTTGAGGGAGCAGGCGGGCCGCTCCTGTTCAAGCCGGGCACGACGTTCTTCCAGATCGTGCGGACGGGGTTCGAGCAGTTGATTGTCACGCCCTAGCCGGGCATTTCGCACAAACAAAGGTTCCCGATGACCGATTCAGTTCAGGCCGGGCGCACACCGCCAGAGAGCCGTGCTGCGTCAACCCTGCTCATCCTGCTCGCCGTGCTGCTGGCCGTGGTCATCATGCTGCCCAACAACCCCGCCTGGCGGCTGATCCCAGGCCGCGATTCGGGCATGTTTCTCTACACTGCCTGGCGGCTGCTCGAAGGCGAAGTCCCCTACGTGACGGCCTGGGAAAACAAGCCGCCGATGATCTTCTTCATCAACGCGCTGGGCCTGCTGCTGGGCGGCGGGACGCGCTGGGGCGTCTGGCTGTTAGAGACCGCCGCGCTGGCCGGGGCGGCGGCGCTCGGCGCAGGGTTGCTCCGGCGCAGCTTCGGCCTGCTGCCTGCCGCATTCGGCACGCTTGGCTGGCTCGTCGCCGCCCAACTGTTGACCAAAGACAACTACACCGAGCAGTACGCGCTGCCATTCCAGTTTCTGGCCCTCACCCTGTTCGTGCTGGCCGAGCGGCGTGGCCGCATGGGGTGGCTGGGCTTCGCCATTGGCGCAGCGGGCGGCATCAGCTTCATGCTCCGCCAGAACCTGATCGGGGTGTGGGTCGCCATCGGCGCGTACCTGCTGATTCAGCGGGGTTTGGCGCAGCGCTGGCGCGTGCTGGCCAAAGACCTCGCGCCAATCGCGGTGGGCGGGCTGGCCGTCATCGTGGCGATCAGCGCCTATTTCGCCGTGGCCGGGGCGCTGGCCGACTACTGGGACGCGGCTTTCCGGTTCAACTTCCTGCTGGCCGGGCGTACGCTGGGCGTAGCCGGATCGCCTACCCTCTTTGATCGCGCCACCAGGATTACCACCTCTATTGCCGCCGGGTGGCGGCTCATCGCCGGGTCGGGATTGCCGTTCTTCGCCACCGCCGGTTGGCTGATGGCCGCTGGCACGCTGCTGTTCACGCGCCGGGAAGACGCCTCTCGCCACCTTCCGGCTGACCGGGCGCTGGTTGCTGTCGCTGCGCTTGCCCTGCCCATTGCGTTGCTTCTCAGCTCCGTATCAGGCCGTATGTACGACCACTACTTTCTGGCCTGGCTGCCTGCTATGGCGGTTCTCGCCGCGACTTTCGCCTGGGTGCTGAAAGGCCACCAGCCGCTGGATGCGCGGCTTGGCCCCCGGCGCAAGCGGACGGTGAGCCTGGCGAGCGTCGGGCTGGTCGGGCTTATGATAGGCACAGCCACCTTCCCCATCGCTGACCAGTTATGGCAGGATGCGCTGTTCCTGCTTAACCCGCAGCGCACCATCGGCGAGCAGCAGATCGTCGCCCTGGTCGAGGAAACGACCGAGCCAGACGACACCGTGCTCTTCTGGGGTTCTGAGGCCGCCTACAACTTCCTGGCCCAACGGGTGACGCCAGTGCGCTATCTCCACCAGCCTAACCTCTACTCGCGAAGATACTACAGCCCCGAACGAATGGAGGAGGTCGTCGCGGGCATCATTGCGCGAAAGCCTGCGCTGATCATCGACGCCTCGATCAACGCGGGCGTCCCTGTGCTGGAGCGGGATGGCGCGCGTGCCGAGATGATCCCGCTGCTCGACTTCATCGACGCCAACTACGTGCGCGAGGGGTCGGTGACCCACTGGAGCGGCGAGTGGCCCGTCTACCGCTACGTGGGCAGTGGAGGCGAGGCAGAAGGGGAATAACGATGGATAAGCTCCGGCTTGTGCAGTGCGGGACCGGCAGCTTCGGCAAGATATGGCTGCGCAAAGCCATCGCACGCTCGCCTGACTTCGAGCTGGTGGCGCTGGTAGACCCCGACGCCGAGCGGCTGGCGCGCGCCGCGAAAATCGTGCGGCTCCCCGCCAAGCGACGCTTCGACACGCTTGAGGTGGCGCTCGACGGGCTGGAGTCGGAAGGCGTGACGCCCGACGCCGTGCTGACCGTCACCCCGCCGGCGGTGCACGTCGAGCACGCCCGGCTGGCCTTCGAGCGCGGCCTGCACCTGCTCACCGAGAAGCCAATCGCCGACAGCTTCGAGAGCGCGCAGGCGACGGTGCGCCTGGCCGCAGAGAGCGACAGGCAGCTTGTCGTCAGCCAGAACTACCGTTACCGCCCGTTCATCCAGACCATCCGGCGGCTGCTGGCCGAGGAGCGCTACGGCCCGCTCGGACACGGGCACATCGACTTCTATCTCCCCATCGACTTCAGCGGCGGCTTCCGCGACACGATCCGCTACCCTTTCCTGTTCGATATGTCGATCCATCATGTTGATCTCATCCGCTGGGTGACGGGGCGCAACATCGAGCGGGTGACGGCGCACACCTTCAACCCGGCCTGGTCGTGGATTCACCACGATGCGGCGCTCAAGATGCTGCTGGAACTGGAGGGCAACCTGCCGTTCAGCTACAGTGGCGACTGGACAGCCTACGGCAAGGCAACCACCTGGAACGGCAGTTGGCGTTTACAGTGTGCCGGGGCGTCGATCCATCTGGATAAAGACCGGATCACCGTGGGGCGCAACGAGCGCTGGAACAAGAACCCAACGGTGGAGCGGGTGCAGCCGGACCAGCTTCCGGAGACGGATATGGCCGCCGTCCTGACTCGCTTCGCAGAAGCGATCCGCAGCGGCCAGCCCGCCGAAACGAGCGGGGCCGACAACCTGTGCAGCTTCGCCGTTGTGGAGGCGGGGCGCATCAGCACAGAGCAGCGCCGGACGGTGGAGATCAGTGAGCTGCTGGACGCATAGAGGCAGAGTTTTCCCACAACGCCCTCACCCGCCGGGGTACACCGCCCGCCGCACGGTGACCGCTGCCAGCCGGTCGCCGCGCACCGCAACCCCGATGCCCGGCCCCTGCGGCACATCGACCGTCCCATCCGCGTTGAGCGCAAAGGGCGGCTCGACGATGTCCTCGTGCCAGTAGCGATCCGAGGCCGAGACATCGCCCGGCAGCGTGAAACCGGGCAGCGAGGCAGCCGCCAGGTTGTGCGCCCGCCCGATGCCCGTCTCCAGCAGGCCGCCGCACCACACCGGGACGCCGCTTTCCTGGCACAAATCGTGCACCGCCTTCGCCGCTGTCAGCCCTCCCACCCGCGCCGGTTTAATGTTGATGATCCGGCAGCTTCCCAGCACCAGCGCCTCACGGGCGCGCCGAAGCGACGTGATGCTCTCATCCAGGCAGATGGGCGTCGCCATCTCGCGCTGAAGGGCAGCATGGTCGAGCAGATCGTCGTGGGCAAGCGGCTGCTCGACCATCAGCAGGCCAAAGGCGTCGAGCGCGCGCAGCATGGGCGCATCGGCCAGCGTGTAGGCCGAGTTGGCATCGGCCATCAGCGGGATGTCCGGGAAACGCTCGCGAACAGCCGCCAGCACGCCCGCATCCCAGCCCGGCTTGATCTTGACCTTGATGCGCCGGTAGCCCTCGCCGCGATAGGCGGCGATCTGGTCGAGCAGCGCCTCAACCGAAGGCTGGATGCCGATGCTCACCCCGCTCTCGACGCGTGTGCGCGTGCCGCCCAGCAGCGCCGAAACGGATACCCCGGCCTGCTGCGCGGCCACGTCCCACACCGCCGCTTCCAGCCCGGCCTTAGCCATGTTGTGCCCGCGCGCCGGACGGAACACCGTCGCAAGGTCAGTGGGAGACGCGATCTCAGCATCGAGCAGGAGCGGGATCAGCAGGTCGCGCTGCACGTGCCAGCACGTCTCGACCGTGTCCGGCGAGTAAAGCGGCAGCTGCTCGACCGGGCATTCGCCATACCCCACCAAGCCCTGCGCGTACACGGCGACGATCACGCGGTAGACAGCCTCCTCGCGCCCGAAGCTCGTCTCGAAGGGCTGCTTGAGCGGCATCTCGACGTAGAACTGCTCGACCCGCTCGATCTTCATGCCTCACCTCGCGCCAGTGCTTCAAGGTTCAGCCCACGCTGGAGCACGTAGGTGCTGCGCCGTGTGCCGTCTACCATCTCCGAGGCAAACTCCGTGATGGCGTACCCCTGTTCGAAGGCTGCCTCGAACACGGCCCGCGCGTGCGCCTGCCAGGCGCGCGCCAGCCCCATATCAGCCTGCTTGACGGCCTGGAAGTCGCCCGGAATCTCGATGAGCAGATGGGCCTCACCCGTCAGCTCGAAGGAATCCGGCGGGGCGCGCAGCCCGCCGGGCGCGGGCCGGGATGGGTTGGCCGTCTCGACCCCGGCCATGCGCCACGCGCCCAGGTTGGGGCGCTCAAGCCCCTCGATGCGCTGGGCGACACGCTGGCTGCCGATCCACCACTCCAGCTCAAAGCGGTCGGTGGTCAGCCCGGAGTTGATGCCTGACAGATCGCCATACGCGTTGCGTATCAACTCGCGGCAGACGCCGCCCAGACGGGCGAGGTTCAGGTGGGCGTTGCGGCTCATCAGCGGGTCAAACGTCCAGGTGACCAGGTGTGTTCCCCGCGCCAGCAGGTGATCGCGCTGCGCGCATTTCAGCGCATAGCCAATGCCCCGACCCTGGTACTCTGGCCGCACGCCGAGCATCTCCGAGCAGTGGATGACTCGCGTGCCCAGCCAGCGCGCGCGCTCGTCGTCCTCGCCCAGCAGGCCCGGGAAGCCATACACGAAGCCCGCCACCCGCTCCCCATCAAACGCGCCGAGCACCAGGCCGCCGTAGCGCAGGAATGTGACCAGCAGGTGCATGGGCACCACGTCGCGCTCGATCATGCCCCATGCCTCGCGCTGCACGTCCTCGCAGGCGCGCAACTCGTCGTGCGTCTCCAGTGGCCGGATGGTGATCCGCATAGCTGCGCTCCGAGGGTTGACGGGGTGCCAGGCTTCGCGTGTTTCAAGCGCCGATGCTACTATACGTTTGATCGCGCCTGGCGGTCAACCAGTCAGGAGGAATCCCTACGTGGCCCGCGTCGTATTCCTAGGAACCCCGGAGTTCGCCGTACCCAGCCTGGAGGCGCTCGCCGCGCACCCGGCCTTCGAGTTGGTGGGCGTCGTCACCCAACCCGACCGCCCTGCCGGGCGCGGCCAGCAGGTGCGCCCCTCGGCGGTCAAAGCTGCCGCCGGAGTGCTCGGCCTGCCCGTCTTCCAGCCCCAGGCGCTGCGCGGCGAGGCGGCGGTCGAACACCTGCTCGGCTGGCAGCCCGATGTGCTGGTCGTGGTCGCCTTCGGGCAGATACTCCGCAGGCCAATACTGGAGCTTGCGCCGCACGGCTGCGTCAACTTGCACGCCTCGCTGCTGCCCCGCTGGCGCGGCGCGGCTCCCATCCAGTACGCCATCCGGGCGGGCGACGCACAGACCGGCGTCACGATCATGAAGGTCGACGAAGGGTTGGACGCCGGGCCGATCATCGCGCAGGCGGCGGTAGACATCGCCCCGCGCGAGACAGCGGCCACGCTGCACGACAAGCTCGCTCAGGCCGGGGCCGACCTGCTGCCCGGTGCGCTGCTTGGCTACCTGCGCGGGGACATCGAGCCGCAGCCGCAGCCCGGCGAAGGCGTGACGCACGCCCCTACCCTGCAAAAAGAAGCCGGTCGCATTGACTGGGCGCACACGGCGGATGAGATCGACCGGCAGGTGCGCGCCTACCATCCCTGGCCGGGCACGTTCACCTATCTGGGCGGCGACCTGCTCAAGGTGATTGGTGGTCGGCCCCTGCCTGGCGCAGCCAGCGGCGCGCCGCCGGGCACGCTCGCAGCGTGGCAGGATGGGCTGGCCGTGCACACTGGCGCGGGCCTGTACCTGCTGGAGACCGTGCAGCCCGCCGGGAAGAAGCCGATGGCCGGGCAGGCGTTCCTTGCCGGGCGGCGGGACGTGATCGGCAGGGCGTTAGGCTGACTGCTTCAAACCACAGAGGACACGGAGAGCACAGAGAGACTCTTGCATTCCCTACCTCTGTGTTCTCTGCGCCCTCTGTGGTTAGCTTCCCCTGCTACCACTTCTCCCAGCGCACCACCTCATCGAACGACTTGCGCCCGCCCTTGCGCGGTGGGCGATCCTGTGCCTCCGCCGGGCAGCCAAACGACACCACCCACTCCACGGTGTACCCCTCCGGCACGCCGAGCGCCTCGGCGGCCACCTGCGGAAAGTGAAAATAGGCCACCACCGAGCCGATGCCATGTCCCCAGGCGGCGAGCATCATGTTCTGTGTGGCGCGACCCACATCGTAGTGGGGCGTGCCGCTCGGCGAGGGATCGGGCACGGCCACCACGACCGCCAGCGCCGCATCCGCCAGGTGTCCGGTGTAGTTGCCCGCTTTGGTCAGCGCGCGCAGCGTTTCTCCATCCTGCACGGCGATGAACACCCAGGGCTGCGTATTCTTGCTGCTGCCAGACAGCCTCCCGGCGTCGAGTATCTCGCGCACGACCGCCTCAGGCAGCGGCTCGTCACGGTAGGCGCGCACAGAGCGCATGGTGCGGATCAGGTTGTAGGCTTCGCTTGCCATCCGGCTTTTACCATTTCTCCATGTGGATCACTTCTTCCGGCGCTCGCCGCCCGCCCTTGCGCGCGGGCCGGTCCTGCGATTCCGCCGGGTAGCCGAACGAGATGCACCAGGGGATGGTGAAGTCGGGCGGCACGCCGAGAATCTCACGGGCGCGGTCGGGCTGGTAGATGGTCGCCATCACCGAGCCGATCCCCTGCTCCCAGGCGGCGACCATCATGTTCTGCGCCGCGCGGCCCAGGTCAAAGGGAACGGTGAGCCGGAAGAAGGGGTCAGGAGTGACAAGCGCCACGCCCAGCGCGGCCCCGGCCAGATGCCCGGCGAATGCACCGCACAGCGAGAGCGCGCGCAGCGTGTCCCTGTTCTGCACGGCGACGAAGTGCCAGGGCTGCATGTTCTTGGCGCTGCCCGACAGCCGCCCCGCGTTCAGGATGCGCGTGACTGCTTCCTCCGGCAGAGGCTCGGCAGTGAACGCGCGCACCGCCCGCGTGCCCTTGATCGTGTCGAATACAGTCTGGGGCATAGCGCAGTCCTTTCCATTTCCGGCTCGGCCAGCGGGCCGGGCAGTATACCCGAATCTTAGTGGTGGGGCCGGGAAAACACAAGGCGCGCCGTGCCTGGGAGCGCCGCTCGCCGCCTTTGTCGGGGATATGGGCGTGTGGTACAATCCGCGCTGCGCTGGGGAGTGGCCAAGTGGCAAGGCAGCGGCCTTTGGAGCCGAAGATCGCAGGTTCGAATCCTGCCTCCCCAGCCTGACCGGACACATCTCGAACCGCGCACCGGGCAGGAGATCGCCCCGTCAGTTGCCAAGCACCGCGAGCATCTCATCGATATGGTTGACGCTTAGCGAGAAGTGCCCCTCGCCTTCTTTGACAGACAGTGCAGCGCGGGGGAGCGTATCGGCATAGTAGCGAGCCATTGCAACCGGCGCGTTCCGATCAGCGGTGCCGTGGAAGATGTGCACCGGCGCACGGACAGCCGCAATATCAAATCCCCACGGCTGCACAGTAAGCCCATTGTCATATGTCAGGTGCCGCGCACCCTGTCTGAGGGCTTCAGTGAAGGTGTCAAGAAAGCCGTTGGCAACGTCGGGTCTGTCCAATGCCGCCGCATCGGGCGGTGGCAGAGTCTTCTTGGCCTGCGTGATGACCTTTGCCCGGTCGCTCTTGAGGCCTCTCTTTAACATGGCATACTGCATGCTCACCAGCGGCGGCAGGCTGCTCGCCATACGGAAGATAGTCTTGCTTGCGCCCATCCCTTCCGTCAGGCCGGGGATGTCAAACGGGGCGACGCCGCTGCCCATTACCACCTTTGTCACCCGATCGGCAAAGGTCAGTGCGGCATGCAGCAGGTAGGGCGACCCCGCCGAGATGCCGAGCAGCCCGAAGGTTTGCAGGTTTTCTGCATCCATGATCGCCCGCAGGTCGTCAACATGATCGACAATACGGCGCTTGGGCTGCGGGTCGGACTGTCCGATACCGGGACGGTCAGGGGCGATTAAGCGCAGGCCATACTGCTTCAACCGGGCCTCGCCCTCCGCTCCGATGATCCCCCAATCGAGCCGCGAGCCAGGTGACCCGTGCAGATAGATAACCGGCCTGCCCGCCGGATCACCAAACTCCGCATACGATATGCTGCGACCATCAGGGTGTGAAGCTGTCTTGAAAGGCAGTGCAAGCAGACTCATTCCGCAACTCCTTGGCGAGGGTGGTCAGGAAGACACAACCATATCGCCTTGCCAGCGATGCGGCGAAAAGTCAAGGCGTGGTTCAAGTCCGCCGCAGCGCAGGGCTGCGGAGCTGACAGGCACTTAAGGAGCTGGCATTGAAGGATACGCTGACGCCGCGCCCTCAGGATTCTCCGGCCAGTGCCTCAAACCCGGAGGCAATATCCAGCAGCTCTTCGGTGATCGAGGTCTGGCGGAGGTGATGGTAGCGGGTGGTGAGTTCGTCAACCAGGTCGAGGACACCGGGTAGCAGGTCAAGCCCTGCCTCGATCTGCGCTGCCAGCTCAGTGGGGTCGGTCGAACTGCCCGCCAGATCGACCGCGCGGCGGCAGAACACGTCCCGGCTGATGGCCCCGGCGCACAGCTCCTTCTCCAGCCCCGCGAGCCGGAGCCGAGCGGGGCCGCCCGGGCTGGCCGGGGGCGGCCACAGCGCGTCTTGCGCGGCGTGCGCCACCCGTCGCGTGAGCACGCCGCCTGCCCAGAAGACCAGTTCCTTGATGCGCGGCACGCTTCACTCCCCCATGGCCTGCACGACGACCGT
>JAANMT010003189.1_pt1 | contig 12176 bp, 10 predicted proteins | sample 7279711 | NCBI WGS metagenome assembly JAANMT01 (sample SAMN14094538, study PRJNA606508) | bioreactor metagenome | isolation source: A lab-scale SPAN reactor treating ammonium-rich wastewater day 1 | place: Ireland: Galway | collected 2017-01-16 | reverse complement strand
TCGCCCGTCTGCTGCGCGGCGTAGTAGATGATGCCCACGTTCATCATGATGTCGATGAACAGGCTGTCCTCCGAGACGAAGGAGCACAGGTACTGCCCGTTCTCCTTGAAGCGCAGGGCGAGCGTCCGGCCCGCCTCAACGACGACGGCGTTTACCGCCTCGTCGCCCGTCAGGTCGTGCCAGCGCTTCCAGGTGGACATAAACAGGAAGCCCAGGTCATGGACGGTGCGGTCGGCCTTGCGGTGCTCGATGAGCCGGGAGTAATGCTCGGCCTTCTCCCGCCACCAGTCGTCGCCGGTGTGTTCGTGGAGCAGCCACAGCTGGCCGCCCAGGAAGCCCTCGCACCAGTTCGTCCAGGTGTGGCCTTCGTGCTTCCACTTGCCATTGCGGGTGTACATCGGGAAGTAGTCGGGGTGGGCCCCGACCAGCGCGCGTAGCTGTTCAGCGGCAAAGTCGAAGGTTCCGCGTGCCCTGCTGAGGAGATGCTCTCGTTCCACCGGCTTCCTTAACCCTAGACGCTTATTCGGGCACGGCTGCGCCGCTCGGCATCTGCTCTGCCGTCAACACCCGATAGTGCTCGCGGGCCTGCTGGTTGTGCTGGCTGACCAGCTCGCTCAGGCTCTCGATGTCGCCGCTCCGCATCAGCGCGACCATCTGGACGTGCTCCTCATGCGCGACCTGCATCCGGGGCGACCTGATCCGGTGCAGATAGCAGCGGCGCAGCCGGTCCCAACTGTCGAGCGTGTGTTTGGTGAACTCCATCAACAACGGCATCTGCGTGATCGCGCACACTGCGCGGTGAAACTCGGAGTTCATCTCGTACCACCGGTCGCTGTCAACCTGGTCGAGCACTGCGCCCATCGCGTCAACAAGCTCCACCAGGTAGGCGATGTCCTCCGGGGTGGCTTTGCTCGCCGCGACGACAAAGGCGGTGTTCTCCAGCGCCTCAAGCAGCAGGAAAATCTCGTTGATCGTCTCCGGGGAAATCTCGGAAACCGTCGCGCCGACATGGGGGGTGATCTCGACCAGGCCCTCGGACTGCAACCGCTGGAGGGCGCTGCGGATCGGGATGGTGCTGACGTTCAGCTCCGCGCTGAGCCGGTCGAGCACGAGCTTCTCGCCCGGCATCAGCTCGCAGCGCATGATCGCCGAGCGCAGCACGTCGTAGACGTACTCCTCTTTGGTGCGATAGAGCTTTGTGGGTTTCAGTGAGGCAACCATCTGTTTGTCCCTGTGTTGTCGCATATATCTTATATGATATATGCTGCGAGTGTCAACACGCCTCACGGCTCTCCCGGCGAAGACGGGCCCAGTGGCTCGGCCAGAAAGCGATTCCAGGTGAGCGCCGCCGCGAGGACTCCGCAAGCTGGCTGCCAGTGGGGGAGCCCGGATTTCTCCCGGTGGCCGGATCCTGATTGACAAGCCAGTGATATACCATATATGATATACGTGAAACGGGGCAGGCCAGGGCGCGATTTGACTGGCCACGCGTTCGATGCTACGCTGAGCGCGGAAAACGTTTTCCAGTGGAGTGTGAGAGCAAGCGGTGGCCTACCTGACTGACCGTATCAAGCAACTCTCCGGCGCTTTGCAGACTGCCTCCCTGGGCGAGAACTGGCGGCAGGCTGCGCTGTTTCTTGCCCTGGCTCTCACGATGGGCGTCGCCGGGATCGTTTCGCCCAGCTTCCTGACAGTCGATAACGTCTCCAACGTGCTGCGGCAAAGCGCCGCGCTGGGCATCGTCAGCCTCGGCCAGTCAATGGTGATGATCGCAGGCGGGTTTGACCTGTCCGTCACGGCCACGATGCAGCTTGCCACGGTGATGGTGGCCGAGATCAGCAAGGGGCGTGACGAGCGGCTGCCGCTGGCCTTTGGGCTGGCGCTGCTCATGGGACTGATCATCGGCACGTTCAACGGCGTTGTCACCGCTAAGCGCCGCTCGTCGGCATTCATGGTCACGCTCGCTGTCTCGCTGGCCGTGACAGGTGCGCGGCTGCTTTACACTGGCGCTACGCCCAGCGGCCTGCTGCCTAACTCACTGCGCCCGCTCAGCCAGGGGCAAGTTTTCGGCATCCCCTTCTCGCTTGTCCTCCTGCTAACCCTGACGCTGATCGCCTCCATCGTGCTGCGCAAGACGACCTTCGGGCGCAAGCTCTACGCGGCAGGCGCGAACCCGCAGGCTGCTCACCTGTCCGGCGTGAACGTCGAGCGAATATGGATTATCACCTTTATGATCTCCGGCGTGCTTGCCGCGCTGGCCGGGTTGGTGCTGGCCGCGTATATCGGCTATGTGGATCAGTGGCTGGGCGGCGGCTACGACCTGGACTCGATTGCTGCCGCCGCCATCGGCGGGGTGAGCCTGGCGGGTGGTGCGGGCGGCGTGTGGGGCACTCTTGCCGGGGTGCTGCTGATCAGGATGTTGATGAACTTCGTCCTGGTGCTGCAACTGCCCGTCGAGTACCAATTGGTTGTGCGCGGCGCAGTCGTCATCCTGGTGGTGGCGCTGTACGCTGCAACGGCGAAGCGGCGTTCCTGATCGGGGAACCGCGACGCCCGAATAGCGTGATGCCCGGTCGTTGAGTCTTGTTTCACGAGGAGGATCAAAGCCCGATGGTCACCAAGAAACCCAATCGTGTGTTCGTGCGGGATCAGATGAGCCGCCGCGAATTCCTGCGTGCTCTGGGCATCAGTGCCGGAGCAGCTGGCGTGTCGTTGCTGCTCCCATCCTGCGCACCGGCTACACCCCCACCAGCCGCCGAACCAGCAGCGCCCGGTGTGGCGCTTGGGGTCGGTGTGGTCGATACGTCGATGTACAAGAAGGACCCGCCCTGGAAGATCGCGCGTGCTGGCATGGGCGAGGTCAACTCATGGCAGGCCATCGCCACGCTGCACTTCGACTACTACGTGAGAGAGAAGTACAAGGACCTCTTCAGCGACGTCTACACGGCATCGGCCTTCTTCGACCCTGCCCAGCAGGTGGCCGATATGGAAGACCTGCTCAGCCGTGACCCGGATGTCATGATCGTACAGCCGGTGACGGGCGGCAACATCGTGGCCCAGATCGAAGAGGCAATGGAGCGCGGCATCCCCGTGATCCTGGCTGGCGCGCGGGCCTTCACCGACCAGTACGTCAGCTACCATGACCGCGACAACTCAGGCGTGGGCCGTATCTACGCCGACTACATCGCCAACAAGCTGGGCGGCTCCGGCAAGGTGGCCGTTGTGATGGGCCTGGCAGGCAACACCTATGCTGAGGACGTGCTGAGAGGTGTGCGCGACGGCCTGGCCCTGTACCCCGACATCGAGGAAGCTGGCCTGGGCTACGGCGCCTGGTCGCCAGTCGAGGGCAAGACGGCGATGGAGGGCCTGCTGGCCTCCGCTGACCGCTTCGACGGGATCATCAACGACGGCGGCAACATGGGCATCGGCATTGTGGATGCCTACCTGGACGCCGGGCTGCCCATCCCGCCCATGTGCGGTGATGACGGCAATGGCTGGCTGCGCAAGGCCAAGGAGAACGACGTCACCTTCCTGTCTGTGCAGGGCGGCGCCGAGCAGTTCGCCGACGCGGTCGAGTTTGCTGTCAAGACGATGCAGGGCGAGCCGGTCGCCAAGAATGTGCTGGCCGACATCATGACCTTTGATGAGAGCCAGCTCGACGACTTCTACCGGCCTGACCTGAACGACCAGTACTGGGCGATCAACAAGCTGCCCGAAGAAGTCATCGTTGAGAACTACGCGCTCTAAAGTCTGGTAGAGTCTGGCATGGCAGGCGGGGAGCGACTACCCCCTGGTAGTCGTTCCCCGCCCCGCCACCGTCGTCAACGCCCCATCTTTGCTGAGGCTGAGATACCCTTGGAATCGATCATCACCGCGACCGACATCACCAAGACTTTTCCCGGTGTGCGCGCCCTCGACCGGGTGGAGTTCGGCTGCCAGAAGGGTGAGGTGCATGCCCTGATCGGTGAGAATGGGGCGGGCAAGTCCACTCTCATGAAGATCATAGCCGGGGTCTACAGGCCCGACGAGGGCGTACTGACCGTCAGGGGCGAGAAAGTCGATGAGTTTTCGCCGCAGCATGCCCAGGATCAGGGAATCGCCACCATCTACCAAGAGCTGAGCCTGCTTCCGTATCTGAGTGTCGCAGAGAATATCTTCCTCGGCCGTGAGCCACAGATCGGCCTTGGCCTGGTGGACTACGCGGCCATGGAACGGCGCGCTGCCGAGATACTCAGCCAGCTAGATCCGCAGATCTCCCCCCGCACCCCTGTCCACTGGCTGCCGCCTGCCCAGCGCCAGCTTGTCGAGATCGCTAAGGCCCTGTCGCTGAACGCTGACGTGATCATCATGGACGAGCCGTCCTCCTCGCTGGCCGACCACGAGCTTCAGCGGCTGTTCGAGATCATCCGCACGCTGAAGGAGAAAGCTGTCACGGTTGTCTACATCTCCCACCGGCTTGAGGAGGTCATGGAGATCGCCGACCAGGTGACGGTGCTCCGCGATGGCCAGCGGGTGGGCTGCCTGCCGATTTCCGAGGTTGACGAGGCGCGGCTGATCCAGATGATGGTGGGCCGTGATGTGGCTGTGCCGGAGCTGCGCCGGGACGGCCAGGAAAAACCGGTTGTGCTGGAGGTCAAGGGACTGACGCGCCAGGGCGTCTTCAAAGACGTCAACCTGACGCTACACAAAGGCGAGATACTGGGCCTGGCCGGGCTGATCGGCTCCGGGCGAACGGACCTGGCGCGGGCCATCTTCGGCGCTGACCCGGTTGACGCAGGCTCCGTTTCGCTCTCTGGCAAGCCGGTGCACCTCTCCGCGCCACGCGCTGTGATCGATCAGGGTATCGCCCTCATCCCGGAGGATCGCAAGACCCAGGGACTGATTCTGACCCATACCCTGCGCGAGAACGTCGCCCTGCCCAGCCTGAAGCTCCTCCAGCGGATCGGGTTCGTCAAGCAGCGGGCTGAGCGCAAAATGGTGAGCCAGTCCATAGACCGGCTGAACATCCGCACCCCCGGCATGGAACAGCAGGTTGCCTACCTGAGCGGCGGCAATCAGCAGAAGGTGGTGCTGGCCAAATGGCTGAATGCCGGCCCAGACGTGCTGATCTTCGATGAGCCGACGCGCGGCATCGACGTAGGCGCGAAGGCTGAGATATACACCCTCCTGCGCCAGCTTGCCGACTCTGGCACAACAATCATGATGATCTCCTCTGAGTTGCCAGAAATCCTCAACCTGAGCGACCGCATCGCCGTCATGTCGGGCGGGGAGGTCGTCGGTGAACTGAACGCCAGCGAGGCGACCGAGGAGAAGGTGCTGGCACTTGCTTACCGCAACGTGACCAATGGATTCGCGCAGAAGGTGGCACCCGCTGCCGCAGCCGAGGCCCTGCCGGAGGCCAGCCTCCTGACCAGGGCGCGCCTGTGGTTCAACGCTTTCCGGGAGTCGCCCATTGCCGGAAACGCAATCGGGCTGGCTATTCTTGTTGTGCTGTTCCTGATCGGCGCGCTTGGCTCAGACCGCTTCCTGAGCATGGCTAACATGACCAACCTGCTGCGCCAGATCGTGATCCCGGTCCTGCTCGGCATCGGGCAGACCCTTGTCATCCTGTCCGGCGGCATCGACCTCTCCGTCTCATCGATTGTCACCGTTTCAAACGTGCTGGCCGCGGGGCTGATGGCCGGGCAGGATCAGCGTGTGATTCCGGTGGCGCTGCTCTGCCTTGGGGTAGGGCTGGTTGCCGGAGCGGCCAATGCGTTCATTATCCTCAAGCTGCGAGTGATCCCGATCATTGCCACACTGGCGACGATGGTCATGCTCCAGGGCGCGGCGTTGCTCTATACCCGTGAGCCGATTGGGGTCATCCCGCGCGCGATGGCGGGTGTGGCACGCGGGCGCATTGGGCCGATCCCGACCGCGACAATCTTCATGCTGCTGATCGTTGCGGTGGCCGCCGTGCTGCTGTATCGCACCCGCTACGGGCGCCATCTGTATGCTGTTGGCGGCGATGACCAGATCGCCCGCCTGTCGGGCATCTCGATCAACCGGGTGCGCGCCGTGGCCTACATCATCTCCGGTGGGCTGGCGGCGCTTACTGGCCTGTACCTGACGAGCCGGATGGGCAGCGGCGATCCGTCCGTAGGGCCAGGTCTGGAGCTTGACTCGATTGCCGCCGTGCTGCTCGGCGGAACGGTGCTGGGCGGCGGGCGCGGCGGCCTGCTCGGCACCATCGTCGGCGTGCTGGTGCTTGTGCTGCTCAGCAACGTGTTCAACCAGCTTGGGCTGCACATCTGGTATCAGCAAATTGCCAAGGGCTTTATCATCGTCCTGGCCGTCGCCGTCTACCGGCGGACGGGTTAGCCGGATCGCGGTGGGACCGCCGCAGCCGCCACGATCCTCTTGCGACCGTTTGCGAGGATCATGCAAGGAGCATCAAGCCATGTCAGAGGAACCGCTCAGCTTTGAAGAACTAGTAGCCCGCAAGATGCTGCGCATCAATGAAGTTCACAACATGGAAGTGGGGCGCACCGCCCTGCTGGTGGTCGATATGCAGCGCAGCTTCATGGACGAGGACGCTTCACTGCGCGTGCCGCAGGCGTGGGACATCCTGCCCAGCGTCAAGAAGATGGTCGATTTCTGCCGCGCGTCAGGCATCCCGGTGGTCTTCACCGAGTTTGTCGTCCAACCTGAGCTGCCCAACCTGCGCTGCGATCCCTTCGGGCCAGAGCACCTGATGCCGGAACCGGGCGCGCCAACCGGCTGGGGGATGCCTTCCGGCAACAGCGTGATCGGGATGCAAGGCCCGGAGAACCCCGACACCATCGACGAGCTGAAGCCGCAGCCGGGTGAGCTGGTCGTGCGCGGCTACACACTGGACAAGTTCTACGGCACGCCGCTTGACCTTGCCCTGCGTGCCCAGGATATCCGCCACCTGATCTTCGTCGGCATGATGGCCGACCTGTGCCTGCTGGCGACGCTGTTCAGCGCAGCGATGCGCGACTACCGCTGCGTCGCGATCAAGGATGGCATCACCACCATCTGGCCGCATATCCTCGACGCGGTCTTTGACATCGTCGAGCGCAAGATTGCCCGCGTGATGACCTCGGACGAGGCCATAGCGGAGATCAGCGCCCAGCTTGAAGGGTTGCAGGTTGGAGTATGAGCGGTCTGGAGCCACGCGGCAGGGAGGCCCGGCGTCTCCCTGCCGCACGGGCAGCCTTGATTGTCTAACGCAACCGCAGTTCCGGAGGCCCCACTATGCAGATCATCGATTGCCATACCCATATCCTGTCGGCGGGCAGCGCGGTGGACAACCGCCGCTTCCTGATGGACCTGTGCCGGGGCAACTTCATGGCCCGTGGCCTGCTGCCCTCCGACCACGTGCCCACCGACGAGGACTGGAAGGCTTGCGAGTGGCTGTTTGACCCCATCGACCCGGAGGTGTCCATCGCTGACCACAAGAAGGCGGGGGTAGATCGCATCCAGATCATGACTGTTGCTCCCTCCGACTACACGCCCTACGGCATCCGGGGGACGCTTGACCTGGCGGGCGTAACCGGCGTGGAGGGTGAGCAGACCATCGACAAGGCCAACGACTACACCGCCGCGCTGGTGCGGAAGTGGCCGGACGTGTTCATCGGCTACGGCGCAGTCAACCCGAAGTATCGCGGCGTCGAGGCGGCCGTCGCTGAGGTCGAGCGCCTGTTCGTCGATCTCAAGCTGACCGGCCTCAAGCTCTACCCGATGTACGACCAGTATTCGGTGGACGACGAATCGTTGACCTGGCCGATCTTCGAGAAGGCGCTTGAGGTTGGCATCCCGGTCATGGTCCACCAGGCGACCACCCCGGCGCGCTACGCCCCGCTGGAGTACGGGCGTCCCATCCTGCTCGACAAGGTGGGCCGCGCCTTCCCCGACCTCAAGCTGCTCGTCTGCCACGCAGGCGCGCCCTGGCTCGAGGAGTGCATCGTGCTGGTTGAGCGCCACCCCAACTTCTACATGGATGTGTGCTTTACGAACAGCCTGCTCACCCGCGAGGAGATGTACCGCTTCATCAACCAGTGCAAGCGCTGGGGCATCCCGCTCACCAAGGTGTGCTGGGGGACGGACTACCCGTGCTTCGAGACGGTCGAGGAGCTCGTTCCCAAGTTCCTAACGCTCAACGAGGAAGCGGATCGACTGGGGATGCCACGCATCTCTGATGAGGAGATGGAACTCATGATGAGTGGCAACTTCCTGCGCTTCTGTGGGATTGACTGAGGGAGACTCATGGCTGTTGACCGCTGGGCTAACCCGGCCCTGGTAATCGTCGATATGCAAAACGACTTCGTGCGCGTTGGCGCGCCGATGGAAGTGCCCGACGCTCGCAAAACCATCCCGCCGCACCAGCGGCTGATTGCGTTCTGCCGCAAGGCGGAGATCCCCATCGTGTATACCCGCTTCCTGGCCGGGCCGTTCCGCACGCTGTTATACGAGTGGTCGCCGGAGTTGGAAGCGCCAACGCTGGCCTGCCAGCGCGGCTACCGGCGCTACTACGCTGACCTGGATGCGACCCTGGAGTGCATCGACATCATCGATGAGATCTACCCGGAGCCGGACGACTACATCATCGACAAGTACGGGTATGGCGCGTTCCACCAGACCGTCTTGCACGATACCCTGCGCTCGCTCGGCGTCGAGTCACTGATCGTCACCGGTACTGTGACGCAGATCTGCGTCGAAGAGACTGCGCGCGGGGCGTTCCACTACGGGTACAGGACGACCGTCGTCTCCGATGCTGTCTCGTCCTACCTGCCTGACCTGCACGCGGCGACGCTCAAGAACTTCGCGTTCAAGTTTGGCTGGGTTTCGACCACCGACGAGGTGCTGGTGGGGCTATCAGAGAAAATGGGCATCACAGCTTGAGCCGTGGGGCAGCCACTGGCTGCCCCTTTGCGCGGTTCACTAGTGTTTCGCGGCCTAAATGAACCCATAGTAAGGGCTTGGTCGCGAAACACTCAGGCAGTTGGGCCAGAGCGCTTTCCCATCATTAGGCCAAATTTTGGGCCCAACTGCACCAGAAGCATCCTGAGATGGCTTGCAGGGAAACGTGCGGCCCTGTCGCTGGGCTGGCCGTGTTGCACCATGAGATAAGGAGAGCGGAATGAGATTCGGTTTCATCCCCACGGAAGGTGGCAGCTACTACCCGGAATTCTTCGAAGAGGCGCTGCTGGGCGAGGAGTTGGGTTTCGACTCCATCTGGCTGGAGGAGCATCACGGAGTCAAGAATCACTACTGGCCGTCGCCGCTGGTGGCGCTGGCGGGCGTCGCCACGCGCACCGAGCGCGTGCTGCTCGGCACTGATGTGATGGTAATGCCCTTCTACCACCCCGTGCGCGTCGCGGAGGATGTAGCTATGCTGGACGTGATGACCGGCGGGCGGTTCATCCTGGGCACGGCCATTGGCTATAAGCCCGACGAGTTTGACCTGTACCAGGTTCCGATGGAGATGCGCGGGGCGCGCTTCGAGGAAGCGCTGGAGCTGATCACGCTGCTCTGGACGCAAGAGGAAGTCCACTTCCAGGGGAAGTACTACCAGGTGAACGGCCTGAAGATCGAGCCGCGACCGCTCACCCAGCCCCACCCGCCGATCTGGGTGGGCGGTTGGGGCGAGCTTTCGCTGGCGCGGGCAGCTCGCCTGGGCGATGCCTGGGTTCCTGGCCCAACGGCCAACCTGGAGAAGCTGCTCGACGCGCAGGCTACCTACCGCCAGAACCTGCGTGACGGGGGCATTGACCCGGCTGGCGTGCCCACGCCACTCACCCGCGAGGTGGTCATCGCCGAGACGAAGGAAAAAGCGCGCGAGATGGCTGAGAAGCACCTGCTCATCAATTACCGCGACGAATACGGCGGCGGCAAGTGGAAGCACCCGCTGATTGGCAACGAGGATAGCTCGCCCGTAGACCAGTTCGACGCGCTGGCCCGTGACCGCTTCCTGGTCGGTGACCCCGACGCGGTCATTGCCCAGCTCAAGCACTTCGAGGAAACATTTGGCGTCGATCACCTGATCTGCCGCCTGTATTTCCCGGGGATGCCACACGACTTTATCATGAACGAGATCAGACTGCTGGGCAACGAAGTCATGCCTGCCTTCCGCCGGAGTGGGTGAGCAGCCCATGAAGATCTGCCTGGTCACCGATGAGGTCAGCGCCGACCTGGAAACCGCGCTGGAGCTGGGCACGGAGTGGGGCGTCCGCGACTTCGAGCTGCGCGGATTCTACGCCAACCGCGTCCCGCTGTTCTCGCCGTACCAGAAGCAGCGCATCCGCGAGCTTATTGAGCAGTTTCAGGTGCGCCTTGTGGCGATCTCACCCGGCCTGTTCAAGTTCTCCCTGCCGCCGCGCGAGCGGGAGCGCTTCCCCCTGAGCGCCATCGACGCGGCGCTTTATGGCCAGTGGAAAGATGCCCGCGACCGGCTGGCCTATCATCTGGAGGAGCTGCTGCCCGCGTCGGTTGAGTATGCGCGCGAGCTTGGCGTCGAGCGCATCATCAGCTTTGCCTTTGGCCGGGGGGGGCTGCCGCCCGGCGAGGCCCCCGACGAGGCGCTGGAGGCGCTGCGACGCGCGGCTGAGGTAGTTGGCGCGGCAGGGCTTCAACTGTTGGTTGAGGTTGAAGAGGGTTTCTGGGCCGACACGGGCAGCCGCACGGCGGCGATGATCCGGGCGGTCAACCATCCCGCGTTAGGCGTCAACTGGGACCCCGGCAATGCGCTCCCGGCAGGCGACGTGCCCTATCCAGACGGCTACCAGACGGTTCGCGAATATGTGCGTCACGTCCATTTTAAGGACGTGGCTGTCGGGCCGGACGGCAGCGCCCACTACGTGGTCGAGGGGGAGATCGACTGGAGGGGGCAGATCAGGGCGCTGGCGCAAGACGACTACGACGGCTACATCGCGGTCGAGACGCACATGCAGCCCAAGGTGACCAGCGCCCGCGCGGTGCTTGAACGCCTGCAGGCGCTGATCGCGGAAGAGACAGGCGCATAAAGCCAGACGAAAGTTTTCATCGAGTTTGTCAGGGAGTGAAGACATGAACGAACTGAATCTGAAGGGAATTCTGCCCGCCGCCATCCTGCCAATGGCTGCCGACTACGAGCCGGACTACAAGGCCTTCGCCAACTATGTAGACTGGCTGATTGCCGAAAGGGCGATTGCCATCGCCGTCAACATGGATACTGGTGAAGGCCCGCAGCTCAGCCCGCAGGAGCGGCGCAAAGCGATCGAGACGGCGGTTGACGCATCCAACGGGCGGGTTCCGGTGGTCGGGGGCGTGATGGGATCGACCACACAGAACGCCGTTGAAACGGCCCTGATGTACAAGGAGGCTGGGGCAGCCGGGCTGGTGATCTTCCCGAATTCAGCCTTTCGCAACGAGCCGCTTGACCCGCGCGTACCGGTTGATTACCACAGGGCTATCGCCGAGGCAAGCAGCCTGCCGCTGATCCTGTTCCAGCTTGCGCCGATCTTCGGGGGGACGAACTATACCCGTGAGACGCTGCTCAGACTGGTCGAAATCCCACAGGTGGTGGCGATCAAAGAAGCGTCCTTCGACGCGCAGTACTTTGCCTTCACCACCGAAACTCTGGACATGGCTGACCGCCAGATCACGCTGCTCACGGGCAACGACCGCTTCATCACGGAGAGCTTCTTGCTGGGGGCAGGGGGCGCGTTGCTCGGCTTCTGCGCTATCGGGTGCGGCATGGTCGCCGAGATGCTGAACGCTTTCCAGCAGGGTGACCACGCGGCAGCGGTTGCGATGCGGCCTCGCGTGCAGGGTTTCGCCAACGTCATCTACAACGACCCGATGCTGGACTACCGCGCCCGCTGCAAGGTGGCGCTGGCCCATGTGGGCGTGATCGACCACAGCCTCACTTTCGTCCGTCCGCCGCTGCTCCAGATCGACGAGGCGGAATCTGCTGCCATTGCTGAGGCGCTGCTCACAGCGGGGATGCTGGCTCGCCAGTCGGCCTGACACAAGCGGCTGCTAACCATCCCAGAGGTAGATTCACGTCTGCTTCTGGGTTATTGCGGCCCCGGCCGGGTGCATGAACAAGTTGTCAGGGTAACAGGGTGCTGGAGGCTGTAATGCACTTTTCACCCCTCACCCCGTGCGACCTGCCCACGGCAGGTCGCCTTCCC
>JAANMT010003187.1_pt1 | contig 12183 bp, 9 predicted proteins | sample 7279711 | NCBI WGS metagenome assembly JAANMT01 (sample SAMN14094538, study PRJNA606508) | bioreactor metagenome | isolation source: A lab-scale SPAN reactor treating ammonium-rich wastewater day 1 | place: Ireland: Galway | collected 2017-01-16 | reverse complement strand
GGCGCTCTACGACGCCTCCTACCACATGATGAGCCACACCCACCTGCGCTGGGTCAACAACACCGACCGCATGGGGCTGTGGATGCAGGCGATGGTCGCCCAGGCGCTCTCACGCAACACGCCGATCGTGCTCCTGAACGACATCTACTGCGTGTCCGGCCCCGGCACTGCCGAGCTTCTGTGGGAAGTGGCCGCCGGTGCGGTCGTCGGCTCAGTGTGTGGCATGAACGTCCAGTCGGCGGGCTGCACGGGCGGCTTCAACACCGACCACTACACCGGGCTTGAGACGCGCTTCGCCGCCGAGGTGGCGCATGCCGCCCTGGGCCTGACCCGCGCGGAAGCCAACGACTACGTCCTGCGCCTGCTGGAGAATTACGAGCAGACCTTCAACGAGCCGAAGCGCGGGCACCCGTTCAACGAGGTTTACAACGAAGAGACCATCGAGCCAACCGAAAAATGGTTAGAGCCGTATCACGCCGTCCGCAGCGCCGTCATCGGTATGGGGCTGGACCTTGAGAACGGCTGGAGGAGAGTACGCTATGCCTGAGGTTCCCCAGGACGTCACGAAGCAGTTGAGCGACGCGCTGCGCGTCGGCGACGGCGACACCGCCGAGGCCACCACCCGCCGCGCGCTTGAGAACGGGGTCGACCCGCTGGCGCTGATCCAGACGGTGATCGTGCCCACCCTGACGGAAGTCGGCAACGACTTCCAGGATTTCCGCATCTTCCTGCCGGAGCTGATGAAGGCCGGTGAAGCAGCCAAGCGCGCCAGCGAGCTGATCGAGGCGGCCATCGTCGCCCAGGGCGGCGCGTCGCACTCGCTGGGCACGGTCGTGATCGGCACGGTCGAGAACGACGTGCACGACATCGGCAAGAACATCGTCGCCACGCTGCTCAAGGCGCACGGCTTCAAGGTGGTTGACCTGGGCCGCGACGTCTCGCCCAGCACCTTCCTGGACGCCGCCGAGCGCGAGAAGGCCGACATCGTGGCGATGTCCTCGCTGATGACGACCACCCGCCCGGCGACGCGCAGCACGATCGACATCTTCAAGCAGACCGAGAAGCGCGACGACTACAAGATCATCGTGGGCGGCGGCTGCGTCAACCAGCAGTGGGCAGACGAGATCGGGGCGGACGGCTACGCCTCCGACGCGGCTGGCACCGTCGAAATGTGCAAGCAATTGGTTGGCAGGTAGCGCCTGGCGTCAGCCAGGGAAGGAGGCAAGAGCGCGATTTGAGGGAGGCCAAAAACTACGGTAAGGTAAGGATGGGGCGGATGTTGTGTCCGCAAAACGAACTATCCAGCTACCCCAAACTATGAGGAGGAGTATTATGCGTACCCCTAACAAACTGGCTGTCGTTGGCCTGATCTTCGTCGCGGTGGCTGCGCTGGTGGCATGCGCCCCGGCTGCGACCCCCGCTCCGGCGGAGCCTGCTCCGGTGGCCGAAGAGCCCGTCGAGGAAGCGCCGAGTGCGGGCACGATGGCCGTCATCCTGACCGGCCCCTGGGACGACAACTCGTGGAATGAGGCGGGCTACATCGCCATCCACAAGATGGAAGACCGGGGCGTCGAGATTGCCTTTGCAGAGAACGTGGCCGACGCGGACGTCGAGCGCGTGCTCCGCACCTACGCTGACCAGGGCTTCGAGATGATCGTTGCCCACTCGTTCAGCTACCAGGACGCGACCTTCACCGTCGCCGAGGAGTACCCTGACAGCAACTTCGCCTGGGCGGGCGGCATCGAGCGCATGGCGACCAACGTGGCCGACTACGACCAGCCCTTCTACGAGGCAGCCTACGCCATCGGCGTGGTGGCTGGTCACGTGAGCGAAACCGGCGTGCTGGGCGCGCTCTACGGGTTTGACATCCCGGTCTGCCACTCGATGGGCGAGGCGATGCTGCTCGGCGCGCAGACGGTGAACCCGGACGCGCAGCTCATCCAGACTGCCGTCGGCGACTGGATCGACGTAGCCAAGGCCAAGGAAGCCGCGCTGGCGCAGGCTGAGGCGGGCGTTGACTTCTGGATCGAGTGTGGCGAAGGCCCGGCCCTGGGCGCGATTGAGGCGGCCAAGGAAGCGGGCGGCTACGTGACCGGCTACGTCGGCGACATGACCGAGAACGGGCCGGACGTGGTGCTCATCAACCTGATCTGGAACCTGGAGCCGATGTTCGTCCAGATGCTTGCGGACACGCATGCAGGCACCTTCGACGCGCCGTACTACCGCTATGGTGTGGCCGAGGACGCGATGCAGATCCAGTTCAACGAGGCGCTGCTTGACCAGATCCCGGCGGAGGCCGTCGAGGCCGCCAACCAGGCGATGGCGGACATCGCAGCGGGCACCATCGAAGTACCCTTCATCCCTCAATAGCTTTAGCAACCATCGGCAACAGCATGTGGGGTTGGCGGCTCCCAGTGGGGGCCGCCAACTGCCAATAGGTGAGCGACATGGATCGAGAGACGCAACCGATCGTCCAGATGCGCGGCATCGTCAAACACTTTCCGGGAGTGGTGGCAAACGCGGGCGTGGACTTCGACCTGTTGCAGGGTGAGATCCATGCCCTGCTCGGCGAGAACGGGGCAGGCAAATCCACGCTGATGAGCGTGCTCTACGGGCTTTACGAGCCTGACGAAGGCGAGGTTTTCCTGAAAGGGCAGCAGGTGCGCTTCAACTCGGCCCGCGATGCTATCGCCAGCGGCCTGGGCATGGTTCACCAGCACTTCATGCTGATCCCGCCTTTCACGGTCACCGAAAATATCGTGCTGGGCATGCCCTCTCCGCGCGCGCCTCTCCTCGAAGACCAGGCAACGGTACGCAAGCGGCTGCTCGACCTCTCCAAACGGTACGGTCTGGCGATCCAGCCCGAGGCGGAGGTCTGGACGCTCTCCGTGGGCGAGCAGCAGCGTGTCGAGATCCTCAAGACGCTCTACCGGGGCGCGGAGGTGCTGATCCTCGACGAGCCAACCGCCGTGCTGACGCCCCAGGAGGTGGATGAGCTGCTGGCCATCCTGCGGCTGCTGGCCGAGGAGGGCCGGTCTATCGTCTTCATCTCGCACAAGCTCGACGAGGTGCTTAAGGCCAGCGACCGGATCACCGTGCTGCGCGATGGCCATGTGATCGACACGGTGGATGCTGCCTCTACTGACAAAGCCGCCCTGGCCCGGATGATGGTAGGCCGGGACGTCGTGCTGCGCGTCAGCAAGCCGCCCGCCGAGTTCCGCGAGCCGCGCCTCGTGGTGCATGATCTCCAGGCCAACAACGACCGGGAGCTGCCCGCGCTGCGCGGGGTCAGCTTCGAGGTGCGCTCCGGCGAGATTCTGGGCATCGCCGGTGTGGCAGGCAACGGGCAGAGCGAGCTTGAGGAGGTCATCTGCGGGCTGCGCCCGGCAACGGATGGGCAGGTGATTGTTTGCGATGGCGAGGCCACCAACCACCCCCCTTGCGATGTGGGCGCGCTTGGCCTGGCGCACATCCCGTCTGACCGCTACCTGCGCGGCCTGCTCAAAGACTTCACGGTGGCCGAGAACCTGGTGCTCCAGCGCATCGACCGCCCGCCTTTCAGCCTGCGCGGTCGCCTGAGCCGCGAGGCAGTTGGCCGCGAAGCGGCCCGCTTGGTGAAAGACTTCGACGTGCGGACGCCAACCACGGAGACTTTTGCAGGCAAGCTGTCGGGCGGCAACGCGCAGAAGATGATCCTGGCGCGCGAGCTGGCCCGCAGCCCGCGCGTGCTCATCGCCGCCCAGCCAACGCGCGGCCTGGATGTGAGCGCCATCGAGTACGTGCACCGCACCCTGATCGAGCAGCGCGACGCCGGGCTGGCGATCCTGCTGATCTCATCCGAGCTGGAGGAGATCCTCGCGCTCAGCGACCGCATCGCCGTCATGTACGAGGGCCAGATCGTCGGCATCGTGGACGCGGCCAGCGCTGACGTGCACGAGATCGGCCTGATGATGACCGGCGCGAGCAAAGGCGCCGGCCAACTCAAGGAGAAACCAGCGTGACCGACATTGCCCCAGAGGGTAACCCGTCGGACCTCCCGGTGAGCAGCAGCGTGGCAGACGTCACTTCTGAGGAAGGGCAGGCCGCGCAGTTGGGGCGGTTCCGGGTGCCGGTCTCCGTTACGAACGTAGGCGCTCCGATCCTGGGCGTGATCATCGGCCTGCTCATCGGCGCGGTGCTGATCCTGATCGCCGGGCGTGACCCGATCAGTTCCTACGCCTCAATGGCGCAGGGCGCGCTGGGCGGCTCACGCCAGATCACCGAAACCATTCTCAAGGCTGCGCCGCTCCTGCTCGTCGGCCTGGGCCTGACGGTCGCTTTCCGCACGCGCGTTTGGAACATCGGCGGTGAGGGCCAGTACTTCATGGGCGCGCTGATGGGCGGCATGGTGGCGCTCTATTTGCCCGGCCTGCCGCAACCGCTCCTGCTGTTGGCGATGATCGTGGCAGGCATGATCGGCGGCATGCTGTGGGCGCTGATCCCCGGCTACCTGAAGGTCAGGCACGGGATGAACGAGATCATCTCGACGCTGATGCTTAACTACGTCGCCATCTTGCTGGTGCAGTACCTGGCGCGCGGCCCCCTGCAGGAGCCGGGCGGTTACCTGCCGGAGAGCGCGCAGTTTGTGCGCGCCGCGCGGCTGCCGGGCCTGTTCGGTTCCCGCATCCACATCGGCGTGCTGATTTCCCTGCTGTTTGGGCCGGTCGTATATGGCCTGCTGTGGGGAACGCCGCTCGGCTTCAAGCTGCGGGCGGTTGGCTCTAAAGACAGCGTTGCCCGCTACGCCGGGTACCGGGTTGAGCGCCTGATCCTGTTCGCCCTGCTGTTCAGCGGCGCGCTGGCCGGGCTGGCCGGCCTGATGGAGGTCAGCACGCTGCACACCCGGATCAAGGGCGAGATTTCGGGCGGATACGGGTTCAGCGGCATCCTGGTTGCGCTGCTGGGCCGGTTGCACCCGGCGGGGGTGGTCATCGCGTCGGTGTTCTTCGCCGCGCTGATCATCGGCGCGCAGTCAATGCACGTGTTATCCAGCTTGCCGGAAACGTTGGCGGATGCTATCCAGGCGGTCGTCGTGCTCTCGGTGCTTGCCACCGATGCACTGGTACGCAGGCGGAGGGTCTGATGGACTGGAGTCTGATCCTGCAATGGGGATTCCTGATCGCGCTGCTGACGGCGGCCATCCGGCTTGCCATCCCGGTAGTGCTGGCCGTGCTGGGCGAGATCGTGACCGAGCGGGCCGGGGTGCTCAACCTGGGCCTCGAAGGCGTGATGATTATCGGCGGGGTGGGCGGCTTCCTGACCAGCTACGCGATTGAGAATTCCCCGGCAGCCGCCTCGCTGGTGGGGCTGAGCGGCTGGATCGGGCTGCTGGCCGGGATGGTGGCCGGGATGCTGATGGGCCTGATCATGGCCGTGCTGAGCGTCACCCTGCGCGCCGACCAGGTGATCAGCGGTGTGACGCTCGTCGTGCTCGGCCTGGGGCTGTCCGCCTACCTGTACCGCCAGGCGTTCAGCTCGCTGACCAGGCGTGTGGCCGGGATGGAACTGGTGCCGATCCCGATCCTGAGCGACATCCCGGTGCTGGGGCCGATCCTGTTCAACCACAACCCGACCGTGTACCTGACGGCGGCGATTGCGCTGGCGGTCTGGTTCCTGCTGTTCCGCACTACCTGGGGGCTGAAGATCCGCGCGGTGGGCGAGAACCCGGCGGCAGCGGAAACATCCGGGATCAACGTGGGGATGGTGCGCTACTCGGCCACGCTGATCGGCACGGCGCTGGCCGGGCTTGGCGGCGCGGTGCTCACCGTCGTCCAGCTCCGCCTGTTCCGCGATGGGATCACCGCCGGGCGCGGCTGGATTGCCGTCGCGCTCGTGATCTTCGCCCGCTGGCGGCCTGGCCTGGCGCTGGTCGGCGCGCTGTTGTTTGGCCTCGCGGACGCGCTCCAGTACCGCATCCAGGCGCTCAGCCAGGTGGAGCGCGGCGCAGGCACGCTGCCCTATGAATTCCTGCTGATGCTGCCCTACGTCCTGACGATACTCGTGCTGCTCTACCGCACCGGGCGCACCGATGCCCCGGCTGCGCTGGGCCGCCCGTACATCAAGGGTGCGGACTAATACCCGTAAGCCTGAGGGAGTCGACGATGGACGAGATTTACGTAGGCCACCCGGTGCGCCGGTTGGATGCCGTTGCCAAGGTGCTGGGCCAGGCCGAGTTCCCCGCCGACCTGTGCGCGCCGGACATGGCCCATATGAAGGTGCTGTTCAGCCACCGCCCGCACGCACGCATCCGCCGCATCGACACCGCGCAGGCGGAGGCCGCGCCCGGCGTGATCGCCGTGCTGACCGCGCGGGATGTGCCCGTCAATGAGTACGGGATCAGCGAGTACGACCAGCCGGTGCTGTGCGACGACGTAGTGCGCCATGTCGGTGACCGCGTGGCGCTGGTCGTGGCGGAGACGGAGGAAGCGGCCAGCCACGCCCGCGACCTGATCGTGGTCGACTATGAAGACCTGCCGGTCGTCGATTCGCCCGACAAGGCGCTTGCCCCCGGCGCGCCCGTCCTCCACGAGCGCAAGGGCAGCAACGTGCTGACGACCTTCCGCGTGCGCAAGGGCGACGTGGAGGCGGGCTTTGCGCAGGCGGACGTGATCGTCGAGGCGACCTACACGATGGGCTCGCAGGAGCACGCCTACCTCCAGCCTGACGCCGGGCTGGCCTGGATCGACGAGGACGGCCGGGTGGCGGTCAAGACGGCGGGCCAGTGGGCGCACGACGACCAGCGCCAGATCGCGCACAGCCTGGGCCTGCCGGAGGAGCGCGTGCGCGTGATCTACACCTATGTCGGCGGGGCGTTCGGCGGGCGCGAGGATATCTCGGTGCAGAACCTGCTGGCGCTCGCCGCCTTCAAGGTGGGCCGGCCCGTCAGGCTGGTCTGGACGCGAGAAGAGACGACCATCGGCCACCACAAGCGCCACCCGATGCGCGTTCGCCTCAAGTGGGGGGCGACCCGCGACGGGCTGCTGACCGCCCAGGAGATCGAGTTACTGGCCGACGGCGGCGCATATGCCTCGACGAGCGAGTACGTGGTTGCCTCGACAGTGCTGCTCGCCAGCGGCCCCTACGAAGTCCCCAACGTGCACCTCGACGGCACGGTGACCTATACCAACAACCTGCCCAATGGGGCCTTCCGGGGCTTCGGCGTGCCGCAGGCCGCCTTCCCGGCTGAGGCGCACATGGCGCGCCTGGCCGACGCGCTGGGCATCGACCCGGTTGAGCTGCGGATGCGCAACATGCTGCGCGAAGGTTCGCTGACGCACACCATGGCCGAGGTTCCGCCCGGCCTGAGCGCGCGCGAGACGCTTGAGGCAGCCGCCCGGCGGGCAGGCTGGGAGCCGGTTGACGGCGCATGGCGTCGCCCGCAGACGCAGCGCGAGCCCTGCCCCGGCGTGAAGCGCGGGGTAGGCATTGCCGCCTTCTGGAAGAACGTCGGCTACACGCTGGGTTACCCGGAGACTTCCACCGCGACCATCGAACTGCACGGCGGTGCGCAGGTCGAGCGCGCGGTCGTCAAGCTGCCCGCCGCCGAGATGGGGCAGGGCATCCACACCGCCATTGTCCAGATGGCGGCTGAGGCGCTTGGCCTGCCACCGGAGCGCATCACGCCGGTCTTCTCCGATACGTCCAAGGTGCTCTCGGCGGGCAGCGTGTCCGCCTCGCGCATGGCTTTCGTCGCGGGCAACGCGCTGCGCGGCGCGGCGGAGGCAGCCCTCGCTGCCTGGCGGGACGAGGAGCGCCCGGCGGTTGCCACCTACACCTATGAAGCGCCGTCGACCGATGCGCTTGACGCGGAAACCGGGCACGGCAAAGGAGCGTTCGCCTTTGCCTATGGGGCCACCGCCGTCGAGATCGAGGTGGACACCGAGACCGGCCTGATCCGGGTGACGCGCATTATCGCCGCGCACGACGTGGGCCGCGCGATCAACCCGCAGGTGGTCGAGGGCCAGATCGAGGGCGGCGCGATCCAGGGGCTTGGCTGGGCGACGATGGAGAACTTTGTGACGCAGGGCGGGCGGGTGCTGACGCCCAACTTGAGCACCTACCTGATTCCGACTATCCTTGATGTGCCTGCCAGCTTCGAGCCGCTGATCCTGGAAGGAATACAGCCCCTGGGGCCGTGGGGCGTCACCGGCCTGGGCGAGCTTCCCCTGCCGGGCATCGCGCCCGCCATCCTGGATGCGCTGCACGACGCCACCGGCTGCTGGCTGGAGTGCATCCCATTAACGCCCGAACGGGTGCTGGCGGGCCTGCTGGCACCTGAAGGAGTTCAATTAGCCTGAGACATGCCGCATCTGGAGAATCTACCAATCGAGCTGGACGTTGACACCGTGCTGCGCGCCCAGGGGGCCGATCCTGAGTCGGTGCGGGCGCGCCGCCCTGACCTGGTTGAGGACACCCGCCAGGCGTTGGAGGCCGGGCTGCCCCTGCTTGCGCCACGCGCGCTCTACGCAACCCACCGGGTAACCGACGTGCGCCACAACCGCCTGACGCTGGAGGGGGGCGGGCGGCTGACGGGGGCTTTTCTGCTTGAGCACCTGGCCCCGGCCAGCGAGGTGATCGTCATCCTGTGCACGGTGGGCGAGGCCATCGAGCGGCAGGTCAGCGCAGTCTTCGCCGAGGACCCGGTGCTGGCCCTGGCGCTGGACGCGGTCGGCTCGGCTGCCGTCGAGTCGCTGAGCGTGAGCGCCACCCGCTACTTCGAGGAGCTGGCGAGGGAACGCGGGCACGGCGTCAGCGTGCCGCTCAGCCCCGGCATGGAGGACTGGCCGACCGCCGAAGGCCAGCCGCAGCTTTTTGGCCTGCTGCACGCGGACGAAATCGGCGTCAGCCTCACCCCGCACAGCCTGATGCGCCCCGCCAAGTCGCTCTCGCTGGTGCTGGGCACCGGGCCGCACGTCGCCACCAAGGGAACCATCTGCGATTACTGCGCGGTGCGCGCCACCTGCCGCCATCGGGGCAGCCATCACTGAAGCACGCCCATGCGCGCGGCAGGCCCTCGCCGGAGCCTGCCTGCTGCGCTGCGTTTGCGATGAGCGAACACGAACGAACGGTCAGCAGTCAAAGGAGGAACCGGCTGATGAACTCGGAAGCGCTCCCATTCTGGAACGCGCCATCACGCGAGACGATTGCAGGCTATTACACGGGTATGCGCGCCTTCTGGCATCCCGTGATGCGCGCCGACGACCTGCCCGAGGGCCAGCCTGTCGGCGTGGAACTGCTCGGCGAGCGGATCGTTCTCGCCCGGCTGAACGGCGAGATCGTCGCCATGGAGGATTTGTGCCGCCACTTCCAGGCGCGCCTCTCGCTGGGCGATGTGGTGGAGCGCGACGGGCAGCAGTGCCTGATGTGCCCGTATCACGGCTGGGAATACGACGCAAACGGCCAGTGCACCTACATCCCGCAGCTTGCCGGGGACCGCGAGATACCGCAGCAGGCGCGGGTGCCTGCTTACCACACTCAGGAGCGATACGGCCTGGTGTGGGTCTGCATGGCAGATGAACCCCACTTTGACATTCCTGAGTTCCCGGAGATGGACGATCCCGACTTTCACGCCGGGCCGCTGCGCGTGTACGATCCCTGGGAGGCGAGCGCGCCGCGCATTGTCATGGGCACGCTGGACGATACCCACTTCCCCTGGGTGCATACCGGCATCCTCGGCGACCTTGACGACACCGACCCGCCCGATCATCGCGTCTGGCGCGAGGGCCGTTATCTGGTCACTGAGTACACCGTCGTACAGCCCCACAACCTCAGCACCGCCGACACCACCGCCAGCGGGGAAGGGAACGGTGCGGGCGAGGAGACGATCACCTATACCGCCTACGTCGGCATCCCCAACACCATCCGGCTGCTCAAGGACAGCGACGCTGGTCGTTACATCATCTGGCTGTCCACCCTGCCCCACCGCTACAATCTGACCACCACCTTCTGGCGCATCGCGCGCACCTATGACCGCAACCCGGCCAACGACCAGAAGTACGAGGATTTCGAGGACCTGGTGCGGGAGCAGGACCGGCCCATCGTCGAGGGGCAGCGCCCCTGGCTGCTGCCGCCCTTCTGGACCAAGGTCGAGATGCCGCTGCGGCCTGCCGACCTGCCCTTGATCGAGTACCAGCGCTGGCTGGAGGAGCTTAAGATCGCCACCAGCGTCTAGCGTGCTGGCCCCACCCCACCTGAAAGGAATCGCCCGCATGAGCACATTGCTGGTCAAGAACGCCGATCTGGTCATCACGATGGATGGCAAGCGCCGCGAGATACGCGACGGCGGCCTCTTTGTGCGTGACAACGTCATCGAGCAGGTCGGCCCCACCGGCGAGCTGCCCGCTCAGGCCGACCAGGTCATTGACGCGCGGGGGCTGGCCGTGCTACCCGGCCTGATCAACACCCACCACCACTTCTACCAGACGCTGACCCGCGCCGTGCCCGGCTCGCAGGATGAGAAGCTGTTCGACTGGCTGGTGCGCCTTTACCCCATCTGGGGCGAGATGACGGACGAGGCCGTCTACGTCAGCACGCAGACGGCGATGGCCGAGATGATCCTCTCCGGCTGCACGACCTCAAGCGACCACCTGTACCTGTACCCCAACAACTCGACGCTCGACGCCCAGGTGCGCGCCGCAAACGACATCGGGATGCGCTTCCACGTCACGCGCGGCTCGATGTCCCTGGGCCGCAGCAAAGGCGGCCTGCCGCCCGACCACGTGGTGCAGGAGGAGGAGGCCATCCTGGCCGACTGCCAGCGTGTGATCGAGGCCCACCACGACCCCAACCCTTATTCGATGCTGCGCGTGGCGCTGGCCCCCTGCTCGCCCTTTTCGGTGACGGGCGACCTGATGCGCCGGGCCGCCGAGCTGGCGCGCTCCTACGAGCGGGTCATGCTGCACACCCACGTGGCCGAAACCGCTGACGAGGAGGTGTTCTGCCTGCGCGAGTTTGGCGCGCGCCCGGCCCGCTACATGGAGCAGCTTGGCTGGGTCGGGCCGGACGTGTGGTGGGCGCACGCCATCTTCTTGGACGATGCCGAGATCAGGCTGCTGGCCGAAACCGGCACGGGGATGGCCCACTGCCCGGCCTCGAACATGCGGCTTGGCTCCGGCATCTGCCGCGTGCGCGATATGCTCGATGCGGGCGTCAAGGTGGGCATCGGCGTCGACGGCTCGGCCAGCAACGACGCCAGCCACGTCATTACCGAGGCCCGCCTGGCGATGCTGCTCCAGCGTGTCAGGGGCGGCGCGTCGATCTTCAGCGTGCGCGAGGCGCTGGAGCTGGCCACGCTGGGCAGCGCGTCGGTGCTGGGCCGCGACGAGCTTGGCTCGCTGGCGAAAGGCAAGGCCGCCGACTTTGTGGGCGTCAGCCTCAACACGCTCAGCATGGCGGGCGGCGCGGTGCACGACCCGCTCGCCGCGCTGCTCTTGTGCCACGTCGACCGGGTTGACCTCTCGGTCATCAACGGGCGGGTGATCGTGCGCGGTGGGGAGCTTCAAACGCTCGACCTAGAGCAGCACGTCGCCCGGCACAACGCCATCGCCCGCGAGATGGTCGCCCGCCACCCGGAGCCGGAGCGGTACACGCTGGTCTGATCGGAGTATGGCAGGGCCAGCCTTTGGCGTGCGCGTCGGCTGGCCCTGTTTGTCAATACCCTCACGTTCGCAAGGAGTAGTTAACCATGGAGTCGCTTCAAGCCCGTTTTGAGAAGATCGATGCGCGGTTCATCGCCTGGATGGCCCGTCATGGGATCAGGCTCCTGCGTATCAGCCTGGGGATTGTCTTCTTCTGGTTCGGCTTCCTCAAGTTCTTCCCAGGGGTCAGCCCGGCCCAGGGACTCGCCACCCAGACGATTAACGTCCTGACTTTCGGCCTCATCCCGCCCGAAACCTCCATCATCCTCCTCGCCATCTGGGAATGCCTGATCGGCCTCGGCCTGATCTTTGGCCTGTTCATGCGCGGCACGCTGTTCCTTCTCTGGACGCAGATGCTGGGAACCATCACCCCGCTGATCCTATTCCCTGCCGAAGCCTTCACGCGCGTCCCCTACGCCCCGACGCTCGAAGGCCAGTACATCATCAAGAACATCGTGCTGATCAGCGCCGGGCTGGTGATCGGGGCCACCGTTCGCGGAGGGCGGCT
>JAANMT010003175.1_pt1 | contig 12244 bp, 17 predicted proteins | sample 7279711 | NCBI WGS metagenome assembly JAANMT01 (sample SAMN14094538, study PRJNA606508) | bioreactor metagenome | isolation source: A lab-scale SPAN reactor treating ammonium-rich wastewater day 1 | place: Ireland: Galway | collected 2017-01-16 | reverse complement strand
GCCCGGAAGCGGAGGTGAACTACAAAGCCACGGATTACTACGCTCCACAATGGGAGCGCACCATCGCGTGGAACGATCCGACGATCGGCATCGCCTGGCAAAAAAAGCGCTCAACCGAGCAGAAGGCGCATTTGTCAAATGGTACAAAGCGCAGGCGTTACAGGTCATCACCGAGCGCGCTCAGTAGTACGCGGCGAAGCACGGGCTTCAATACAAACAGATCAAGATCACGTCCGCGCGAACCCGCTGGGGATCGTACAACTCCCGCGGCACCCTGAGCTTCTCCTGGCGGCTGGTCATGGCGCCTGTCCCTGTGATTGATTATGTGGTTGTGCATGAGTTGGTACATGGTCAAGAAAATAACCACTCGAAGAAGTTCTGGACAAAATTGCAACTCATCATGCCCGATTACAAGCAGCGGATCGAGTGGCTGGAGAAGAATGGGCATTTGTTGAGGTTGGGGTGAACACAACGAATCTTTTCGATTACCAAAGTCTGGCGCTTTCAAGCCGCGTCGAACTGGATCGCTCCTTTGCCCGTCTCTACGATCTTGCCCACGATGAATTTCGCTTCGTCTTTAATCTCAAAGAAGTCTATTTTGGAAATTTCCCTGACGAGACGTTCCGCGTGCTGAAGGAGAAGGAAGTCAAGCAGTTTGGGGACGCTTCACATGAAAAGGGTTTCCTGTTGTATAATACACACAAATAAAGTAATTTATACACACAGAAAAGAGGCAGACATGCGAACCAATATTGTCCTTGACGATAAACTCATAAACCGCGCCCAAAAGTTGACGGGAATCAAGACCAAGCGCGAAGTAGTGCATGAGGCTTTGCGACTGCTCATCCTTTTGAACGAGCAAGGGGAAATCCGTGCCTTGCGGGGCAAGTTGCCGTGGGATGGTAATTTGGATGACCAGCGTCAATCGCGGGTGAAGGTGTATTAACCATGCTTGTCGTGGATACCAGTGTCTGGATTGACTACTTCAACGGCGTGGAAAATCCGTCTGCGGATTTTCTTCATTCCGTTTTGAATACCACCCCAATTCTCATTGGAGATTTGATACTGGCGGAAGTCCTGCAAGGCTTTCGCTACGACCCGGATTTTGAAAAAGTCCGCCGCACCTTGGGGAAGTTTCTGCAGGAGAGCATGGTCAACCCCGCGCTGGCAGTGCAAAGCGCCAGAAATTATCGCTTCCTGCGCCAAAAGGGAATCACCGTCCGCAAGACAATAGACAGTTTGATCGCTACGTTTTGTATTGAAAACGATCATCAACTGTTACACAACGATAGCGATTTTGATGGGTATGAAGAACATTTAGGGCTACGAGTTATTCATCCGTAATAACTCTGCGCCGAACTGGATGCCCGCTACGCCCGTCTCTACGGTCTCACCCGCGATGAACTGCGCTACATTCCCGATCCGAAAGAGGTCTTGCGGGAGGATCCTTAGACTTGGCTCAGGGCAGGTTTCCCTGGCGAGACGTTCCACGTGCTGAAGGAGGAGGTGCACTCTTAAAACAAAAAAGCCCCCGATTTTCACACCATCAGGGGCTTGCTGTTCAGATAAACCGGTATCGCTTCAGATATTGTTGTAACCTTTCGTGCGAAATTATCCTTCCGCTTGGGCTTTCCTGCCAGTTCCCATCCCTCAGCGGAATGTACACCAGCGGCCTTCGCTGGGGCAATAGCAAGCCGCATTGAAACGCCTCGCGCATTTCGAACATGCGTCTGCGTTCCTCCCGCCGCCGGCGATATTGCCCTCTCTTGCTCAATGGTTTCGCGGGTAATTCACCGGGCAAAAGAAACATCTGCTTGCCGCCCGTGCCCACGTCCTTGTATGCCCTTCCAGAACTGCATTTTGTTCTAACACGAACGCTCTTTCCGCGTGTCGTGGCAACTCCCCCACATTTGGATCCCATTCCCCTAGCGATACTGGCAGGAGACTTCAAAACCCGACCACATTTCTTGCACTTCGGTTTTCCTTCCATCGTGATCCTCCTGAACAGAATACACCAGCCCGGGTGGAACGCCCGGGCTGGTGTCGTTTAGAACAGCGAGATTTGGTCTTGCTCCACCTGCCTTGAACGTCCGCGGCTGCCTGTCCGCACTGCAAAACTCCGTTGAGACATCCAATCCGCCCACGAAACAACTTGGGGCGTCTCTGGAACCGGCAACGGCGCGCTCGGAGCTGTCGGGCAGCCCATCGGCGAGTTGGAGAGGACCACTTCATCGCGGAAGGCGGAGTTCAGGCGGGCAAGTGTCCATTGCAGCCATGTCGAGAGATAGCGGCGGTTGTTGAGCGCCAGATCGCGCAGTTTCTTCTCCACCGAGCGATACTGCCTGCCCTGTTCGTCCATCATATCCAGAGTCACGACTTCTTCCGCGTAATGAGGCACAGCCAGCCCCAAATCCTTCAGGGACAGGAAGACGGTCGTATCAAGCAGACGGTTGACGATGGCAGGCGATATGCCCGGCTGTTCCTTCGCCTGCGCACGGATCAAGCAGACGACCCGTTTCAGCAAGTTTGAAATGTGTTTTGAGCAATTCCACGACATGGACAGCAGTCGGGTAATAGCCCATACGCTCCAAAGCGGGAGGACGCATGTCAATCTCCTTATTGAATATAAAATCCCCCACACCAAATGGCATGGGGGATCGAGTTGAATTTGTTTCTTTACTTCACCCGGCAGAACAACCGCCCGGCGATGTTCACAAAACCGGGCGGCTCATTCTTTTCCAGGTCAACGAACTCCAACATACCGCGCGACCAATCGGTTTCGGAGTGGCAAAACTGGATGACCAGCGTGCGATGTTCCTTGCGCGTCTCGTTCCACAATTGCCAGACCCCTCCACGTCCATCGCAATGCGTGAACTCAAAATGCTGGAGAGCCGCTTCTGCCATAGCCTGTTCCTTTGTTTTTACAGGCAACCTCACGTTCACAAAATTCAAGAGGCAATGCCAGTCGGCTTTGCGCAACTGCGCCAGCCAGTAGGCGGGGTTGTCCTCCGAAACCTGCCAAAAACGCGGGTCGAAGATTTGCTGAGGTGAAACGGTTTGGAACATAACATCCTCCTACACTCTCAGGACTTCCTGCTCGAGCAGGTTCTGGGCCGATCCCGCAGTTGCGTATTGTTGATTGGTCTTTTATCGCCTTGAGGAATGCCTCTTTTTGCGAACCTGGCGCAGATCATCGAGCATGGACTCGAGGGACATGTCCGCCTCACGCCATTCGTTCGCCAGTTGGTCGGCGATCCCGGAAAGGCGGGAACACACGCGACTCATCACCATCACATCACCTCCCAGGTCGTGGATGGTAAACCTCGTTCCCTGCCGTATTTGGTTGCGCTCGCGCGGTTCCTTTGGCAAAATGATCTTGCCGTCACACCGGACGCGCACCTGAAATATGAGTTTCGATTTCGTCTCCATTGCCTGATTGTACAGCGGATGTTGGGCCGGATGTCATGCCCGCCTCCATGTGTGGTGTTTTGACATTGGAACCTCTTTTGAAATGGGAAAGCCCGGCGGGTCATATAATCTGCCGAGCTGTCGTTGGGTGAAAGACCGCCGTTATTCCGCCGATAAATCGCCGATAAACCGCCGATAACTCGCCGATAAACGGTATCTGCGGGTTTTGCGGGCCGTATTGCCTACTTCAAGCCAGCCAGCCACCAGCCATTCATTCAACACGTCGCGCGCCTGGCGGGCGGAAAGTCCGAGGACGCGCGCTACGTCGTTGGAGGTGATCTCCTCCTGCCGGGAGAACAATCCCAGCACGATACGTGCGCGCCGGTCCAGCTTGCGAAGCAGGCGTTCGCTCTTTTCATCCGGGAGAAACACCTGCTCGCGGATTTCCCGCGCCACGGATTCAAACACAGCCGCCATGCCCTTCAGGAAATAATCCAGCCAGGGGGTGATGTCTGCTTCCGCTCGTCCGAAGTAATAATTGTGGTTCGGGTGGGTGACCAGCGCATCGTAATATCCCTGCAAGTCCTGCGCATAAAACTCTTCGAGGGCGTAGAAGCGGCCCAGGTCGTACCCGCCGCGATATAGGATCCAAGTGGCGAGGGCGCGGGCGGTCCGCCCGTTACCATCGAAGTAGGGATGGATCACTACAAATTGATAGTGGGCAATTCCGGCGATGACGGGTACCGGCAGGTCGCCCTCGGAGGTTCGAACCCATTCCACCAATTCACGCATCAAGCCGGGCACATCCGCGGCTTCCGGCGGCAGGTAGACGATCCCGCCGCTGCTATCCTTGATGATGTTCTGCCCATCCCGATACGGTGTGGGGCGGTTGCCCCGGCCGGTATAGATCAGGGCATGCAGCCGGCGGATGCGTTCCTCCGTGACCGGCTTTTCCTCCTCCACCCAGGTTTCGACCTGCGCCAGCGCCTTGAAGTAGCGCTGAACTTCCAGGGTATCGCGTTCACGCCCAGGAAATTCCCTGCCTTCCAGGACAGCCTGTTCAGCCTCAACGAGTGTTAGACGGTTGCCTTCAATGCGGGTGGAGAAATGGGTGGAACGCACGCGGGCGCGCAGACGCAGCCCCTCGGCAATCGCGGGAGGCAGGACGGTCAGGGTCACCTCCGCCCGCGCCCGTTCGATTGCCTGAAGATGGCGCACGATCTCCGGGGTAAACGTATAGCGATACGTCATGAGATTTAAGTATATCAGGGAATGGCATTGGATATTCGCGCGCCTTCCGCCCAGCCCATCTTTCGTTCCGCGATCCTCGCCCCCGCCGCGGAAGGAACACGACTATCCGCGGCGCTCGCGCAATATCCTGGTTACAGTCTCTTTCCTCTGCCATTGGACGCGACGAACCTTATCGCGCCCGACGCGCAGGCGTTCCTGCCGGGCGACCTGATCAGCGTGACCCTCGTGATCGCCAGCCGCCCGCAACAGGTGACCACGCCGACAGCCATGCCCGAGGTCATCCTTCAGCCCGGTTATGGAGTCGAACCGACAGCGACGCCGGCCCCGCTTGAGATCGAACAGGCAGACGCCTTGAGCCGCGCCCTGCCGCCGCTGGCAAAAGATTTGTTTCCGATGGGTGTGCGCGTGATCGCCGTTCAGGGACTGCCGCCTCAAACCGACTCGACCGATGCAGGCAATTCCGACTCCGCCTTCACGACCTTCGACCAGGCACAAATGCTGATCCTGCTTATCCCAAATGAAAGCCGCGAAGTCTTGTCCCTTGCGCTTCAACAGGGAGACCGTCTTGTCGTTTCCCTCATGGCGCGCGGCGACGAAACGCCGACTGCCGGCTTCACCTACTGGGACTTCGAAGACCTGTTCAAATCGGATCGTGAAGAAGCGCTGGGAGGAGGACGGTAATGCAAGTCTTATTGCTTGGCGCGGGAACCGTGACCTCGCGGCTGAACATGCAACTCGCGGAACAGGGTCATTCGGTCATCGCGCAGATCGCCGCCTTCACGCCGCAGCACATTGACCTGTTCGACTTCCGCGCCCTGATTGTCGTCTCGCCCGAATCCTCCGTCTCGCCTGAGAGTCTGGTCAAAGCGGCGGAACGCGGTAAGTTGATCTTCGTGATCGCGGGTGTCGGTGATGGCATGGCATCCTGGGCGAATGGAGTCGGTGTCCCCTCGATTGCGTACCCGCCCTCCGATGTTGACATCAACAAACTCTATGAAGAGATGCGGCGCGCCGATGCCGGCAATCTCGCGGCGGACGATCAATACCGCCGCGCGGTGTTGGGCAGTGATATGTCGGCTCGCATTCAATCGGGCATGGCTGTCAGAAAGATCGCCATTACCTCACCGAAAGGCGGAACGGGTAAAACAACGGTTGCCGTGAATCTCGCCGTGGCGCTTGCTCTATCGGGCATCACCACCTATCTGGTGGATGCCGATGGAAACGCCGGCGCGCTGCAATATCACATGCGCATGGAGCGCGTCAACACCACCATGATCGGCTTGCTCCGGTGCGAGATCGCCAAAGCGGGTAAAGGAGTCATGAGCGACGTGGCGTCCGGGGCGGCGTACCTCAATGCTTTCACACCTTTGGAAAATCTGCCGACTCTGAGGGTCTTGCCCGGCCTCATCACAGACGATCTGGGAGATGAAGTCCTGCAACAGGAAGTCAAAGTTGCGGAGGTCATTCAGGGCTTGTATGAAGCGGGTGTTGCGGCGGGCGGTGTGGTCATCATGGACGTGGGCATCAATCCCGCGCACGTGGTCCATCGCGCGGCATTGAAAGCCGCCGAGGGGATTGCGATTGTCATCAAGCCTGAGATACCGGACCTGGCAGAGACCCGCCGCTGGATTGCAAGGATGATCAATTCCCTGGCGAGCGTGGTTGGCAAGGGCAGCGCGCATGAATTCGTTGGCAGCCGCGTCAAGCTTTGCTACAACCAGGTGGTGGGCGACGGTTTCAAGTCGGCACACAAGATGTTGCAGCAGGCGTTGAGCGAAGACAAGATCGAACTGGCGCTGATTCCGAATGGTATCCTCCCCATCGTAGATCCGCGCCTGGCGGCGCAGGCGGTGAATTCGGATCGCCGCGATGACATCCTGATCTGGAGATACAAGAAGGAGAAACTGGAAGAATTGGGTCCGTTTGCTGATTCATTGTTGGGCTTTGCAGCGCACTTCGTCCCCGCGGTAAGAGAGGGCGCTTCGCGCGTTGGACTGTTGCCAAACGCCAACAAAAAGCGCGGCTGGTTTGGAAAGGGATAGGCGATGTTCGACATTGCCGGCAAAACTCTGAAACCAATCACAGAAGCGCGTTCGTCCGATGAAATGGAACGCTGGTGGAATGTTCTGGCGGAGGAGGGACGTGCGAAGAAAGCCACCCAGTCCCTGCAACGCAGTATGACCTCGACAGAAATAGAAGCACTGGCACGGAAGGTATTTGAAGAAGTGAGCCAGCGGGCAGTTGACGCGGGCGTCACCTTGCCGCCCGAATACATCCTGCGGTTGATTGGTGATCTCTCCGGCATGGGTCCCCTGCTCGAACTCATCGCGCGTTCCGACATCGAAGACATTGCCATCAACCTGGGACACATTTACGTGTACACCACTTCGAACGGCTGGGAACACGCCGGTCCCGCCCCTGATGGGATCGGCGATGCCCTGCGCGTGATGATCGACCGCGCCGGCCAGCGTGCGCCGACTCCCGATTACCCGATTGCCGACGCCATGCTGCAGGTTATGGTTCCATTGGGAGATGGAACGGTACGAAGGAAGGGTGTACGCATCAATTACATCATGCCGCCGGCTTCGCCCTACGGGGACACGATCACCTTGCGCATCTCGAACTACCGCACGGAATCCGATCTCACCCAGGGGAGTCTGGCTATGCTCTGCCAGAACCGTCTGCCGCCTGTTCCGCGTCCCAAATTCGACCCGAAGGATTTCCCGCGCGGGAATGGCATCCTCACTCCCGAAGCCGCCAACTATTTGTTGAGCGTCATGGTGCATGGCGGTACATTGGTCATCGCCGGCACGACCGGTTCAGGGAAAACCTTTTTGGGTCAGCGCATACTCCAGGAGATGCTGGATTACTACCCGCGCGGCGCCATTCGCTTGTTCATTGTGGAGGATAGTAATGAGATCATCCTGAACGGTTGGAACGGCGACGGCAGAAGCGATACGGGCAACATCGTATACGCAGTGACGCGGCCCGAAATTCGAGGCGGTCCTCCGCCGGTGACCATGTATGACCTGATTCGTTCTGCCTTGCGCTCGCGCCCCCACGGGGTAGTGATCGGTGAAGCGCGTGGGGCGGAGGCATGGGAATTGATCCGCGCGGCTGCAACGGGTCACGGTCACTCTGCCTTCACGATTCATGCCACGAGCGCCGAGCATGTCTGGCCGCGCTTTCTGCAAGTGGTGCAGACTCATCCCGACGCGGCGCGCATGTCCGAAGTGCAGATCGCCCAATCCTTTGCGGAAGCGGTGACCGCGGCGGTGTATATCGAACGTAATCCACAACAGGGACAGATTGTGCGCGAGATCGTGGAAGTATCCACCATTGTTGAACGCACCGCCGCGCGCCCCTCGTTCTCTCCTTTATTCCGCTTTGAGCAAGGAAAAGGGTTGATCCCAACCGGCAATCGCCCCATGCGTCCGGGTTTTCGTGCGACGGATTTGAACATTCCCGAATCCATCTTCAAGGCAGGGATGTAATGTCGGAGCAAGTCGTTGGCTCGACGCGGGCATTCGTGCTGGCGAAGGGATTTACGCAGGTCGGCAATCATGCCGGTTTGATCGGCGAGGATGATACTCGTCGTCTGTTCGCAGAATTGTACGCCGACCCGGACCGCCCCGAAGTGCGACCGCAGGAGGCGTATCAGGCGATTCTTTCTTCGATGCAGCCCGGTTGGACTCTGAGGTTGTTTCAGTTGTTCTGGCCTGACCCGCAACCGAGGCTGGAGTTTCAAAAGCAAGTGCAAGGATGGAGATCGCCAAAAACGGAGGGATTGGATATTCTGCATCAGGGCTTGCTACTGGCGGTGCAGGAATATCCCTTGCCGTTCGTTCGCCGCACTGTGTTGGAATATGTCCTGCCGGGTGATGAGGGCGTGGCATGGTGGGAAGGATTGAACAGTTTATGTTCAAGTTTTGGCTTGCGAGTCCGCTATCTGGATCAATTTTCCATTGAAGGTTTGATCCGCTGGATACTGAATCCCAATTTGGAATACGACGCGACGGATACTCCTCAATGATTGCTTATGAAGAATATCGATATCGAAGCAACGAGCGGTTGTGTCCAAAGAAATTACTTCATTCTCATCGCGGCGTTGCTTCTATGGAATGAAACATTCCCAAACCGGAGCGTTTGCTTTTCAGTATTTGTAAACCTGCAACCTTGACTAAATCCAACGGATCTTGATTCCAGCGGCAGCCCGCGTTTTCCTGATAATGTTGAATCACATGCCGGTCTTGGTATTTGGCGAGCCAGGGCAAACTGCTATGACCATGCTCGAGAAGGAGGATCAGCTCTCCCCTGCGGCAGACGCGTGCCATTTCCCGCAGAGCCTGAATGGGATCTGAAAACGTGCAGGTGGACAGAGTCGAAGCCACTGTATCGAAACTTCCATCGGGGAATTCAAGTTTCTGTGCATCCATGATTTTTACCTGCACGTTCAGGTTCAACGCGGCGGCTTTCCGACGCGCGCTTTCCAACATCCGGGGACTCAAGTCAACGGCGGTGATTTCGCTCGTGGAGGGGAACGCGGAAAAGTTCAAGCCCGTGCCGCAGGCGACATCCAGGATTTTTCCGCGGGCGTTGGACATCAATTGCCCTCGCAAACGCGCCACGCCGAACACGTAATGATCGAACCACAACTTCTTTTCGTATCCATCGGCAATCGCGTCGTACGCGCTTTGCAGATCATCCAATGTCATTGAATCGGGCTTCATGATAGTTTCCATGTCGTGCCTCCTGTTTCGTGTTACCTGTTTTTATTTGCTTCCAACGCGTAAGGTGGCACAGCCAGCCAACTTAAGCCGAGACCCGTCACTCCGCCGAGAAAGATCGCGCCCAGCCACATATTCGAATTCCACCAGATTCCTTGGGTCAGAATCAGGGAGAGGAAATACAACAGGAATAACGAGGCTGGCACCGAAAAACTGAACCAACGGAGCGCCCTCACTCGTTCACGAGATGGTTGAAGGACGTGCAACAATACATCCGCCAGGATTCCGCCAAGCAACGCCGCGGTCAGCACCTGCCAATACTCGCGAGAATAGCGCAGGGTAATCACGTACATCATTGTGGAATTGCCCGCAATCAAAAGGGTGAGGCTTCCCACAGGAAGTTTCCAGCGCAGGATTGCCGTCAGGATGAAGCCCATGAATAACACGGATGGGATCAACACGTACGAAAGGAGCGTGGTATCCCATAGGTATGTCTCGTCCGCAGGAATCCCACCTGTCAGGAGGTGAGGATGGGCAAAGGCATTGGAGAATTCGGTGAAGAAGGTAAAGACTCCCAGCACGGCAAACATGGATAGCAAAGCGCGCCAGGGCATCTTTATATTTTGCGGGTCACCGTTACCCCACGCCATGCGCAAGGGACCGCTGATCATCAACACCCCGCCGATTGCCAGCGACAAGTGGGATGGGCTGACCAACGCCTCAACGCCCTCCTCGAATCCAAAGATCGAGTGCCAGAGGAAATCCAGGTTGCCCGCGACCACAAATATCACGGCTCCCAGGAGCGAAATCATGTAAGCAGGCGGAAGGGATCGCAGCCAGTGGTAACCTTTCTTCAAATTCGTCGCGTACGTGATTCCCAGGACGGCAATCGAAGCGCCGAGACCGCTGTACAAAACCCCGTGCCAGGGCGTGAAGAAGCTATCGATCGTTTCGGGGATGTTGATGTGCGCCCAGCCATCCAGAAATAGCCCGAAAAGAATCCAGAGCGATGTAAGTGTCACCGCCCATTCGAAACGGACGCTGATCTCCGGGTAGCCTGGCGTGCAAACACGCGAAGTTGATGTATTTGCAGTTATCGTTCTCATAGTTGCTCCTTTTTGTTATACTGTGTAACAATTGTTTTGGATTGTAGCCAGACTGGCTTGCAAGTCAATAATGAATCTGGCTCTGATGTAACAAAAGTTTTAAAACCCTTCGATTTGTATCAAAACTGGATGGTCGTCATGCCAAAGAAAAATACCCCCGAAACAATGGATCCACGCGTCCGGCGGACGCGTCGCATCTTACGCGAGGCTTTGGTGGCTTTGATTCTGGAAAAGGATTATGCCTCCATCTCCATCAGGGAACTCACCGACCGCGCCGAGGTCGCGTATATCACCTTTTTCAGGCACTACGAGAGTCTCGACCAATTGCTGATGGAAGTATTGGATGAAGGCATGGGAGAGTTGTTGGATCACATCGAGACGCTGGCGAAACAATCCGACACTTCCAGGCTCGAAACAGAGGGCAGGCTGATCTTTGAATACATCCAGCGAAAGGTTGATCTCTTCCGAATCTTGCTCAAGAGTCAGAGTGCGGCGCGCATTCGCAAGTCAGTGGTCAGGAATATAGCAACGGTATTCCAGAATTCCTGCGCTCCGCTCCAGCGTTCCAACAGTCCAATACCAGTCAATATCGCGGGGAATCACATGGCAATTTCTCTGCTAGCGCTGATCGAATGGTGGATTGAAAACGGGATGAATCCGCCCCCTTCACAGATGGGAAAGATTTACAAGGCTCTGATCATTGACGCAACGATTGGCGCAGTTGCTTCGGTGTAATTGTATACGATGATATGTGTAATAAAGCGGACGCCGAAAAACTTCCGCGTCCGCGCTTGATTGACGGGATGGGCTATTTCGTCAATGCTGTTCCACAGTATGGACAGTTCTTCCAATCAGTCTGTATACCGCGCCCGCAAGAGGGGCAGGTCTGTGCAGGAGTAACAGGATTGTTCCCGCTTCCGAGCGCCTTCACGAGCCAGGCGATGCCGAGCACAGTCAATACGAGAAGACCAACAGGGATCAGCCACATGAAGAACATCCCGCCCATCATTCCGGGTCCCATCATGCTCCAACCGCCATATCCCCAACCGCCATAGCCTGGTCCACCCAGCAGACTTGAGCCAAACATCAAGACGAACAGCGCAATAATGCTCGCTGTAACAACCACAGTCCAGTTAATTTTGTTCATAGGTTACTCCTTCGCGCTCCATTCTCGATCAAATTTCGTCAGCGTTTTTTAATGAGGCGTTGGTTGTTTCTCCGCTTCGCCGAGCGGCGATCCGCAGTAGGCGCACGTTTTCCAACTCGGATCAATCCTTTGCCCGCAGGCTGAACACTTTGCTTCTTGCAGTCTCATGCCGCAGTTCGGGCAATAGGCAAATCCCTGCCCCAGAGGGAAACCACAATGAGAACACTTCTGTCCGCTTACGGTAGACCTTGAATTCGCATCCGGCGCAGACATGGATTGAGAAGAGTGCTGATGCTCTTCATGATTCATCATTGCGTGCATTAGCATACAACCACACATTTCTTCCTCCTTTTCGGAATATTTCCTTTCGTATCTCTTTACATTCTCTCGCACGGATGCAAAGGTTTAGTAAAGAGCGTACAAAGGTAAATTAAAGGCTGATCGGTACGCCAAGCGTTTTACCGCCGAGCGTCATCGCCAGGCGTAGAGTCTCGCGTTTCCAATCATAGGAGTCGTGTAAAAATAACTTCCGCACTTTAACAACCGATCTCAGCAACAGCCATAGCACGTCGGGGTTGGATCGTATAGTTCCAATTCGGGCAAGT
>JAANMT010003174.1_pt1 | contig 12247 bp, 10 predicted proteins | sample 7279711 | NCBI WGS metagenome assembly JAANMT01 (sample SAMN14094538, study PRJNA606508) | bioreactor metagenome | isolation source: A lab-scale SPAN reactor treating ammonium-rich wastewater day 1 | place: Ireland: Galway | collected 2017-01-16 | reverse complement strand
GGCGAGCCGCGCCGCTTCTCGCTCGACCTGGTCGGCCAGGCGTTCCGCTCCTTCTGGCTCACGCTGTGGAACACGTACAGCTTCTTCGTGACTTACGCCAACCTCGACGCTTTTGACCCGTCCAGGGCCAGCGTGCCCCATGCCAAGCGCAGCCCGCTCGACCGCTGGGTTCTGGCCGAGCTGCACGCCCTCATCCGTGATGTGACCGAGGCGTACGAATCCTACGACGTGCTGGGCGCAACCCGCCCCCTCGAGAGGTTCGTTGACGACCTGAGCAACTGGTACCTGCGCCGCTCCCGCCGCCGCTTCTGGAAAAGCGAGAGCGACGACGACAAGGCCGCCGCCTACCTCACCCTGCACGAGTGCCTGGTAACGGTCGCCAAGCTGCTCGCCCCGGCCATGCCCTTCCTGTCGGAGGCGATCTACCGCAACCTGGCCGGATCGCCAGACCCGGCTGCCCCGGAGAGCGTCCACCTGGCCGACTGGCCTACCGCTGACCCGGCCCTGATCGACGAGCCGCTGATGGACGAGATGCGCCTGGTGATGCGCCTGGTCAGCCTGGGCCACGCCGCCCGCAATGCCGCCCAGATCAAGGTGCGCCAGCCGCTCGCCGCCGTCGCCTTCTCGCTGCCCGCCGCCCAGGCAGGGGTCGTCCAGCGCAACGCCGACCTCATCGCCGAAGAATTGAATGTCAAAGCGGTTGAAGTGCTCGACGACGACGCCGGGGTGGTCACCTACCGCCTCAACCCGCTCCCGCAGGAGCTTGGCCCGCGCTTCGGCAAGGACTTCCCGAAGCTCCAGAAGCACCTGCACGAGACTGATGCCCGCCCCTACGCCGAGAAGCTGCTCTCCGGGCAGCCGGTCGACGTGCGCTTCGACGGCCAGCAAGCCACCCTCACGCCCAGCGAGGTCGAGGTGCAGCTCAGCCCGGCCGAGGGTTACGCCATCGCCCAGGAGGGCCAGCATCTGGCCGCCCTGAGCGTTGCCCTCAGCGACGACCTGATCGCCGAGGGGCTGGCCCGCGAGTTTATCCGCCGCGTGCAGACCCTGCGCCGCGACGCCGACTACAACGTCGACGACCGCATCGAGGTTGGCTACCGCGCTAGCGATGGGCTGGCGAGCGCCGTCGAGCAGTTCGCCGACATGATCAAGACCGAAACGCTCGCGCTTGACTTACACGCCGACGCCAGTCCGGCTGGCGACCAGGTGGGTGAATACGAGTTTGACGGCCAGACGCTCATCATTGCCGTCAGCCGACCTGCCGGGTAAAATCGGAGGCCGGATTGCGGAGGAGTGGTATGGCAGCACCCTACGAAGATCTGAAGACCAGGCTTGAGCAGCAACGCGAGGAGCTGCGTGCAGAGCTTGCCAGCTACGTCGCTACCCGCGCCGAGCAAGGGATGGGTTACAGCACGCACCAGGCCGACGACGGCACGGCTGCCTTCGACCAGGCCGCCGACCTGGCGGTACGTCGCAACGCCGAGCGCATGCTTTACGACGTTGAGCGCGCCCTCACGCGCATACAGGAGGGCACGTATGGCCGCTGCCGCCGCTGCGGGCAACCCATCGATCCCGCCCGCCTGAAGGCGATCCCCTACGCGCGCTACTGCCTGACCTGCGCCAGCCGCAACGAAGGCTGATCGCTGGTGGAATCACCCGGCGAGCGCGTCGTCCAACTGGCTGATGGGGAAACCGGCCAGCGCCTCGACCTGGCCGTCGTCGCCGCCCTGCAGAGCCAGCCCGCGGAAGCTGGCTCCCTCAGCCGCAGCGAGGCGCAGCGCCTGATCAAGGGTGGGCAGGTGACGGTCAACGGCCAGCCCGCCAAACCCGCCTATCGCCTGGAAGAAGGTGACACCGTCCTGATCCGCATCCCCATCCCTGAGCCGGATGAGGTTGCGGCTGAAACCATCCCCCTTGACGTGCTCTACGAAGATGCCGATCTGGTCGCTATCAACAAGCCCGCCGGGATGGTCGTCCACCCCGCTTTCGGCAACCGGACGGGCACACTGGTCAACGCGGCCCTCGCGCGCTGGCCGGAGATGCGCGGCGTCGGCGGCGAGGGCCGCGCGGGGGTTGTCCACCGGCTCGACAAAGACACCTCCGGCGTGATCATCCTCGCCCGCACACCCGCCGCGCTGCGCGCCCTCCAGCAGCAGTTCAAGGCCCATACAGTCGCCAAGCGTTACCTGGCGCTCGTCGAGGGCGTCCCTTCGTCGAGCAGCGGGGTGATCGACGCTCCCATCGGGCGCGACCCGCGCCGCCGGAAGCGGATGGCCGTTGTGCGCGGTGGGCGCGACTCCGTCACCCGCTACGACCTGCTGGAGGAGTTTGAAGCGAACAGCCTGCTCGCCATCGAGCCGCAGACGGGGCGCACCCACCAGATTCGCGTTCACCTGGCCTGGCTGGGCCATCCGGTGGTCGGCGACCGCGTTTACGGCTTCCGCCGCCAGCGCCTCCGGCTCAAGCACAGCTTTCTACACGCCGCGTCGCTCCAGGTCGACCAGCCAACCAGCGGCGAGCGCCTAACCTTCGAGGCCCCGCTGCCCGCCGCCCTCGAACACGTCCTCACCATCCTGCGCCGCCAGCAGCCGCGCTGAACGCAGCAGGGGCAGGTTTCAAACCCGCCCCCACCAATCGCTAACAGCCATCCTAGCTATACCGGACACCTTCACCAATCTGGGTGCATTGCGAAATCGGATAATTAAGGTATAATTCAGAGTATTATCCTTTTCTTGCAAGCCAGTGCAGCCTGCATCGCAGACCTTACCCCCTTGGGGGTCGCCCACCTGCCCGGCCGTCGGTGTGATGAGCCATGCAGGTGGTTTGTTCTACTGCCAAAGGAAGATAGACAGATGTCAGAACGCATAGATGTGCTTGTGATTGGAGCGGGCCAGGCAGGCCTTTCCATCAGCTACTACCTAACGCAGCAGGGACGGCAACACGTTGTCCTCGAGCAGGCGTCTGTGCTCGTCCCGGCTTGGCGGGGTCGCTGGGATTCGTTTACGCTGGTCACGACCAACTGGACTATCAAGCTGCCTGAGTTTCCTTACCCTGGTGACGACCCGGACGGCTTCATGCCGCGTGACGAGGTAGTCGAACACCTGGAACAGTTTGCCGCGTCGTTCAACCCGCCAGTACGCTTCGGCGTGCGCGTCAACTCGGTAGAGCAAAACTCGGCGGGCGATGGCTATCTGGTACGCACCGACGACGGAAGCTTCGAGGCTGACAATGTCGTTGTGGCAGTCGGAAGCTTTCAGGACGGACGCATACCGGCCTTTAGCAGTGACCTAGCTGCAGAGATTGTCCAGCTTCATACAAGCGATTATTGCAATCCTGAGTCGCTACCAGATGGCGCGGTGCTGGTGGTGGGCACCGGGCAATCTGGTGCTCAAATCGCCGAGGAACTCTATCAGAGCGGCCGCAGAGTCTATCTCTGTGTGAGCAGCGCACCCCAGTTTCCCCGACGTTATCGTGGCAAGGACGCAGTTTGGTGGCTAAATGAACTCGGGGCATTCGATCAGACGGTGGACACGCTGCCATCGCCCAAAGCCAGGTTTGGAGCCAGTATACACGTTTCTGGGAAGGATGGAGGACGCACGCTGAATCTCCACCAGTTTGCCAGGGATGGTGTTGTCCTGTTAGGTCACATGGAGAGAGCGTCTGGGAACACGGTTTACTTGGCCCCAGATTTGAAGGAAACCCTGGCTCGTGTAGACAAGTCTGCAGCCGAGCTGAAGCAGAAGGTCGATGAAGCTATCGAAGAGCGTGGCCTGGACGCGTTGGGCCCAGAGACCGAACCTGAGCCACAGGACGGTTATCATGCGGAAATCACCCGTGAGTTGGATCTGAATGCCGAGGGCATCAAGACCGTCGTTTGGGCCACCGGCTACAAGTTCGACTTTAGCTGGGTGAGACTGCCTATCTTCGACGAATATGGCTACCCGGTCCAACAACGGGGCATCACGGATTATGCCGGTCTGTACTTCTTGGGTCTAAGCTGGCTGCATAAGGCTAAATCCGGGCTGTTGTTTGGCGTTGGCGAGGATGCGGCTCACATCGCGGCAGACATAGCTGCGCGTGGCTAGGCCATCGTGATCAACGACTCACCCTGGATTCCAAACACCCCAACTTCAGCCCAGTCCTTTCTGCGATAGTCGGCCCTTATGTATCGAGAAAGGGCGTGAGATAGAGCGGATCAACCCAAGGTGTCCGGTAGCTAGAGATCGCCGTCTGCCAGCAGCGCCTCCCGCAGTTCGACCAGGCTGGAGAGGTTGTGCTGCACATAGTCGATGCGTACCTCGTAGTTGTCCATGTCGCGGCTGAACCCGCCCAGCGTATACTGCGGGTTGTTCAGGTACATTACGCGCTCCGGCGTGAACTGCGTCTGGAGCTGGAAGGCCACGCCGTAGCGCACCGCCTCCATGATCCAGGCTGCTTCTTCCGGCATGCCGTTGTCACGCGCCAGCTTGTAGGACGCCATCAGCCCCTCGCTGCGCGTCGCGGTCGGCGTCGAACGCGGCGGGCGGTAGTAGCCGCCCACCCAGTCGGGGAAGGGCGGGTCGCGGTGCTGGCTGGTGATGATCGCCTCGGTGATACGCATCGCATGGTCCAGATAGAGCGGGTCGGAACGGTAGCGATACAGGTCGTGGAGCGCGTACAGCAGCCAGTGGTCGTGTGGAAGCTGCTGGGTCTCCTTGTCGCCATCCCGCACGTTGATCAGCCACTGCGCGCCGCGCTCGGCGGTGTCCAGCCACGCCTCATCGGGATCAACGCTGTAGATGCGGGCCAGCGCCAACAGCGCCTCACCAGGGTAGTAGATCGAGCGGAAGTCGTCTGCCTCGCCGCCCGGATAGGTCATCTTGTGCACCTCAAACTCGCCGCTCTCGCCCTGCGCGGCCTGCATCCAGCGGCCCAACTCGCGCAGCTCCGGCAGGTAGGTCATGTCACCCGTCTCGACCATGTACTTGACCAGCGCGATAGCCGCCAGCCCGTTCCCACCCAGCTTGACCTCACCAGCTTCCACGATGCACAGCGCCTCAACGCCGTTCAGCTCACAGGGCATCGCCTGCCGCATCAGGTAATCAAGCGCCCGCTTGCCCGCTTCCAACAGCTCCGCGTCACGCGTCACCGCGTACAACTCGAACATCGAGTAGGTCGTCCCGCCATGCCGCAGGATGTTGTAGCTCTCCTGGCTGCTGTCCGACTTGGGCAGGTAGGCATAGTCGAAACGCCCATCGGGGTCGACGGCACGGATCAGGTAATCACCTGCCGCCAGCGAGGCTTCAAGCAGCAAGTCCGGTGTGATCGCGTCGGGATCATACAGCCGGTGTCCGCGGTAGAGCGGCAGCGGCTCACCGCCGTCGGAGAAGGCGCTCTGCGTCAGAAAGCGATACATCGTCAGGCGGTCGGCATTGGAGAGCTGGGTCAGATCGCTCGTTGATGAAGTCGACAACCCGGCGTAGCGTGCCATGTTGTTGAAGCGGATCTGTTGCTGGCTGTCGATGAGCGTGCGCGCCACCAGCTCCTCAGGCAGGAAGGCAGCCCCTGATCCCCACTCAAAGGCCAACCCGTAGAGCGACCGTTCGAGTTCGGCAGGCTGTGGCTCATCTACCGGCACGTTCTCCAACCGCTGCACCTCGGTCACGACGTCCAGCTTGACCCACTGCGGCTGGCTGCCGCTTGCCTCAAGGATAGGCTGCAGCAACCCCAGCGCCTCGTCCAGCGCCGCCCCGACGCCTTCACCCGCCCCGCGCGCTACCAGCGCAGGCCCCTGCCCGTCGCTCACCGAGAGAAACACAATGCGCGCTGCTTCGTCCTGCGCGACAATGGCGGGAGGCTCTCCGGCGTTCTCCGGGGTGAGGATCCGGGCTGCCGCGTAGCGCGTCAGGGCCAGGCTGTCTGCGTCGCTCAACGGGGACTGGCTGTCGATACTGTCAAACCAGACCTCCCCGGCTACGCGCACCGGGGCCGGGATATCCTGCGGGCTGAGCGGTCGCTGCACCTGAAGCGGAACCGCCGGGGCACAACCGGCAATGACAAGGCTGAGGACGGAAACCGCCAGAAGGGGAATCGCCCAACGGGGAACGGATCGCATCATGTGGATTCTCTCCTGCCTGTGTTTGGCCTTCGGTTGGTCGGGGAAACGGGCCGATCCTGAGGGTGGCCTCCCCTGATACCTGGTGCGGGCGCGTGCCACGCCCAGGGCACAGCACGCTGTGCCTACAAGGAATGTGAACTGGAAATGATCCCTTCATTAGTCTACTGGGTTCTAACGGAGATGCCCAGAACTTTGCCGGGCATTCGGTCGTTACGGCGGCGATTTGTGGGCACAGCGCGGGGTCTCTATACTCTAGGCGAGGCGCAACAAACGCGCTGGTGTGACGTAATAGTGTGTGGTGGAGTTGTGAGACAATCGGCCAGAAGGAGAAGGATTGATGCCAGAGCAAGACAGGCGTATTGAGCGGCAGCAGATCGACCCAACCCGTTCGCCGGAGGAGCGGGTCGGGCTGCTGCGCTCGCTCGTCGAGCGGGCCGTGCTGACCTGGAAGCTGATCTGGGATCCGCGCGTGGGGTTCTTCCCCAAGCTGATCCCGGCGCTGGGGCTGGTCTACATCATCTCGCCCATCGACCTGATCCCCGAACTGGTGGCGGGGCCGCTGGGCCTCACGGACGACCTGGGCGTACTGCTGCTTGTGCTGACTCTGTTTGTGCAGGCCGCGCCGACGGACGTGGTGCGCGAGCACCTGCGAGAACTACGCAGGCGTCGCGCTGAGGCGGATGAGGACGATCAGGTTGTCGAGGGATATGCCGAGCAGGTGGACGAATAATCGCCAGACGTGGCTTACATCAGCCACAGCGCGCCTCTCTCACCGAGCACAACGACGAGCACCAGGCCCAGCCCGACCAGCAGCATGAACATCAGGATGACGAGGGCTTTGAGGCCCAACGGCACCTCGGTGTCTTCGACCGGCGCGTGAACGTCTCCGGGCCTGTGCCTGTTGGCCATGTGCTCCTCCCCTCCCCGGCGCGGCTCAGAACAGACTCAGCTGTTCGAACCCCTCTGACTGATCGTTTTCCGCGTCCTGAGAACCGGCAGGGGAAATCCGCTGGGCCTGCTGCACGAAACCGGGCAGTTGTTGAAAATCCTGGCGGACGGTGTCCTTGAGGCTGGGCTGGTGCAGGGCGGCTGCCGGGTGGTACATCGGGACGATCAGCCTGGAACCCGCCTGGCGAGCCTGACCGTGGATGCGCGAGATGCGCGCCGAAGGGAACCAGCGGGCCATACTGAAACGCCCCAGCGTGACGATAACTTTCGGGTTGAGCAGCTCAATCTGCCGCTCCAGGAAGGCGCTGCACGCCCCCGTCTCCTCCGGCTGGGGGTCGCGGTTGCCGGGCGGGCGGCACTTCACCACGTTGGTGATGTACACGTCCTGGCGCTGCAAGCCGATGCCCTGCAGCAGTTCTTCCAGGAAGTTGCCCGCCGCGCCGACGAAAGGCCGCCCCGACTGGTCTTCGTGGAAGCCCGGCCCCTCGCCGATGAACATGATGTCCGCGCTGGCCGGGCCTTCACCCGGCACGGCCAGCGTCCTGGAAGCAGCGAGCGGGCACTTCTCGCACACGCTGACCTCTTCCGCAACCTTTTCCAGGCTATCCGTCACGCTGTGACCTCCTCTGCTCCCGGCTTGCAGCAGGCTTGACCGCTGTGCCGGGATGCTCACGCCTAACATTATAGGCCATTTTACCCAACCGGCAGACTGCGCCGCTGCCGTCGTTCAGGGAAAGGCGTTAGTGGAAGAACAACCTGTTCCTGGTGATGCGCAGCCGGTGCAGCAGGAACTTCCAGGCGACGCCCAGCGTGCTCAGGCCATACACCACACTCCGCCCGAAGCTGATCGACGAAGCCTCCTCAAAGTAGCGCGTCGAGACCGGCACTTCGGCGATCTTGAAGCCAAAGGCAACCGCCTGGAAGATCATCTGCGTGTCGAAGACAAAGTCGTTTGAGTTGCGCAGAAAAGGGACGGTCTCAAGCAGACGCCGGTTGTAAGCACGGTAGCCGGTGTGGAACTCGCTGAGGCGCGTGCCGAGCACCAGGTTCTCGACGGCGGACAGGAAGCGGTTGGCGACAATCTTGTAGAGCGGCATCCCGCCCTTCCAGGGGCCGCGCACATCGAGGAAGCGCGAGGCGAGCACCATGTCGCCTTTGCCTTCCTCGATAGCGGCGATCATATCCGGGATAACCTGCGGATCATACTGGCCGTCGGGGTGCAGCATCACGACCACATCTGCGCCGCGCCGCAGCGCCTCCATGTAGCAGGTCTTCTGGTTGGCCCCATACCCGGCGTTGTGCGGGTGGACGATCACGGTTAGCCCCAGGCGGTGGGCGACGTCGACCGTCTCATCCGCGCTGCCGTCATCCACCAGGATCACCTCGTCGATCTGGTCTTTGGGGATGGCTGCGTAAGTCCAGACGAGGGTCTGACCGGCGTTATAGGCTGGCATGACAACAATGCATTTGCTCATAGATGGCGCTCTGCTCCATGCTGTGAGGTTGGCTCAGCGTAGAGTATACAACCCGGCGTATGCCTGTCCACAACGGAAGGTTTCATCCGGGTGGTTTCGTATTGTCAATTGTCAGGGGGACCACAAATGAATCGTCCCCGTTTACCAAAAGCAGACGCTCGGATGTCTGCCAATCATACCAGCCCACCGCAATGCGATAAGCTCCCGTTGGCAAACCGGGCGGAAGAACCAGCTCTCTAACATCGACAATCGTATCGCCTATCTGCCAGCCACTGGTGGGGCTACGCCCGGCACGCGGATAGCCGTCGTCCTGGGCAACCAGCTCCCCCTGCAGATTGACGACGTGCACGTATACGCTGTAATCGGTATCAACCTCGGCTGCGGCCTCCCAATGGAAAGCGAGGGTCAATGCGCCGCCTGACCAGGCATCTGTACCATCCACGGCCACTACACCCGCGAGTTGAGCAAGATCGGGCCAGAGGGCCTCCGTGACTGGCGTGTAGGCGTCAAGTGTTTCAACCGGGACGACCGAGAATTCTCCGCGCAGCGGTTCGTCACACAGCATCTCCCATTCATAGGAACCTGTCTGGAGATCCAAGGGGATGATGACCTGTTGGATAACGGCATCTCCGGCTGATGCCACGCCCACAGGATACCGCTCCTGCAAGAACGGGAAACCCACGTCAACGACTGTGTTTCCAGAAGAGTCCCTGATGCGTACGCCGGTTGTGTCCGGCACGCTCTGGCCGCTTTGCAGCGTCATGTCGCAGAAAAGAGCCAGGTCAAACCCCTCCGGGATGCGCTCAGGGTTGACGAGAGGATAGCGCCGCTCAAACACGGTCATGGGGCTGAACTCATCACCCTCAGTGCTGACCTGCACGATGGGTTTGTAGTATTCATGGAACCAGGGCTGCTCAACCAGCCTCGCCCACGTCCAGTATTGGGTTGTGGCCACCAAATCTGGACGATATTTGGTTACAGCATAATCCTCGTTCCACCGGAACAACATGTCCGGCACGATAAGGCCGGGCACGTCCAGCGTGCTGCGATTGGCATGGTAGCCTACTATCCCCAGATCGCTGACCAGAAGCCTGGCGTGTGGCGCTGTGTTCTGGTCAATCCAGGTTCCCAGCATCGTGTAAGTGCGGACGCGCGGCGGCGGTTCTGCGTACTTCAGCGCCTGAGAGATGCTCAGACCGGCTGAGATAACCACCACAACGCTCAGAGACACAAGCACAACTGCGCGTGGTAAGCGGCCCAGAAGCCACCGCCTCACCAACCACTCGCCTCCGAAGGCAGCCAGGATTACCAGGCTCACGAGAAGCGGCGTGTAATACCAGAACATCGTGATATTGAGCAGCGTATAGGCGAGCGTATAGAGCGCCGTCCACAACGGCAGGGGGCGCAGCGAGGCGTGTGACCACGTGCGGATCAACCCCAGGATGACCAGCGGGGCAGCGATTAGAGAAAGCCAGTTGTTGCCATAAAAGGCCCGCCACCAGCGGAAGCCATCCAGCCAGAATTCGATCCCCCGAAAGAGTTCCTGCTTGGCGGAAAACGTGTTGGGAAGCGGCGAGCCGAAATACAGCAAGGCAAATATGAACCACGGTGCGGCGCTCAGAACGTATATGCCAGCCAGGCGCCACGGCAGGGCCTTCAATGAAAAGCGCCCTGGCTTCGCCTGGAGCACGTCTAGCAGAGCCAGGATGCCCAATACGCCGCCCAGCACCAGCCCGTCAGCGCGTGTCCAGGTGAGCAGTCCGGCCCCAAGCAATGCCCACCCCTTGCGGCCCCGGCTCCACTGCCAGAAGCTGAACATCAGCAAGGCGGTATACAGCAGGGTTTCCATGCCAAAACTGACATAGATCAAGGGCGATGTGGCGACGATGACACATATCGCCAGGCGCGTATAGCGTGACAGGTACGGTCTGGTCAACGTGAACGCGAGCAGGATGGCGATTGCCAGCAAGAAACCGCTGATTGCGTTGCCAGCGTGCAGGAGGTCTGGCGTAATGAGATAGACACCCGCCATCAGCAAGGCCCAGAGAGGCGTGGTGCTGCCTTGCACGCGCTCGCCCTGGTAAAAGACAAACCCATGCCCTTCAGCGATGTTGCGGCTAAACGTATACGTGATAAAGACATCATCCTGCGTGTATTCCAGAAAAGCTGCTGAAAGCCAGACGATCAACAGCAGAACCACGGCCAGAATGAGCCAATGATAGTAATGAGAGTAATCCAGTCGCCTCATCAGCCTGACCCTAACCTGCCAGCAATCGGCGCCTACCGGACGACGCCCGTCTTCGCGCCCCGCAGGTCAATCATTCGAGCCAACCCAGCCGGTACCGCCCGCGCGTAAGGCCGGGTGTGCCGGTATACATCATCACCACCCCGTCGATGACGATCAGGTCGGCATGACCGACAGCCCAGTTATAGGCCACATCGCCCAGCACCGGGTTGGCCGGATACGTCTCCCATTCGCTGTCAAGCCGCTGGCTGCGGGCAAAACCCAGCGCGAACTGATCGTCGCCGCCGATCTCGAACGAACCCGGCCCACGGCTCCCCTCATAGGCCATATAGTAATATCCGCCGCTGTAGAGCACATCTGCCGAGGTGACATAGCGAAAATCAAAATAGGGGTTGGCTGCGGCCTCGCGGGCTTCGAGCGGGCCGTACTGCGCCGACCCGGTGAACAGCGGATTGGAGGCGCATGGGAAGGTGCGCGCACCGCCAACCCACTGCCAGAAACACCCCATACTGCCGGGGTTCTGCCCCAGCCCAAGGAAGATGTAGAGCCGGTCCTCAGCGGCGAACAGGCCAGGCGGGCCACCTGCCATACAATCATGGTCATGGTCAGCGAAGGGGTGATCGCCGATGCGCATATAGTCAGGGCACGGGGCAAGGTCGATACGCCACACGCCCGTATCCCACATAGGGCGCGGCTGCTCCCAGATCAGGCCATCATCAGAACGGGTGAGGTAGGCGGCAGCATGGCTCTCAAAGACCATATAGAAGCGGCCATCTGGGGCGCGGGCAACGCGCGGATACTGCTGCTGGAAAGTGCGGTCATCAAAGCTGCACGGGCACGTCTGGCAGGGGATCAGGCAGACCGGATCGGGGAGTGAGAAACTCCGGCCATTATCGGTGCTGACCCAGCGGGTGACGCAGCCGGGAAACTCGACCGGCTCGCCGCACGAATCGACCACACCCGCCGAACCGGGGTTGGCATGCAGATAAGACCAGAACTCACCACCGCCCATATCGAGCGTATCCGACTCGCCCACCGGCAGCCTGGTATCCTCGATATCCAGCACCCAGGCGGCGCGCCCTTCCCAGAAGTCGGTCAGCGTTGGGTGAGGCGAATCCGGCATGTCGACGACGGCATCGACCGGGGCACAGGCGACCGCCGCCAGCCCCGTCAGGCCAAGCAGGGCGATGACATGGCTGAAGACTGCGCCTTTGACCCGGACATGGTGAACTGTCAGTTCTCGATCCAATCGCGCACCTGCCGGACAGCGCCGCGCAGATCGCCTGCCGCCAACTGCTGCGCGACGGCGACGGTTTTCTCCCACAGCAGATCGTAGTAGTTGCGGCTGTGGTCAACCTCAAAGCGCCTGGGTATCACGCACCCACCTTCATACAGGAAGATGTACTCGTCCGGCACATGCCGCGCGCTGAACGTGCCCTGTGGCTCGCGCGGCCACCAGACGATCAACCCGGACGCTTCGGC
>JAANMT010003166.1_pt1 | contig 12267 bp, 10 predicted proteins | sample 7279711 | NCBI WGS metagenome assembly JAANMT01 (sample SAMN14094538, study PRJNA606508) | bioreactor metagenome | isolation source: A lab-scale SPAN reactor treating ammonium-rich wastewater day 1 | place: Ireland: Galway | collected 2017-01-16 | reverse complement strand
ACAGGGCCCGCTCCTCGCAGCCCGGGTGCCGCGCGCACCAGGCCGCGCGTTCGCCGAGCCATCGGTGCAGCGCCTCGCGCGCGGCACTGCCGATCGGCAGCGCGCGCACGCGCCCGCCCTTGCCGCGCACCGTCGCCTCGGCCTCGTCGAGGTCGATCCATCCGGTGGAGGCGGCCGGCGGGCCGTCGAAGTGCCTCAGGTCGAGCGACGTGAGCTCGGACAGGCGCAGCCCCGACGAGTAGAAGAGTTCGAGCATCGCCTGGTCGCGCGCAGCCTCGAAGCCATCGCCCGCGGCCGCGGCGGCGAAGCGCACCGCGACGTCGGGTGCCAGCGCCTTGGGAAGGCGTCGCGGCGCACGCGGCGCGCGCACCCCGCGTGCCGGATTCGTGGCCGCCTCGCCCTGGCTGGCGAGCCAGTCGAAGAAGCCACGCCAGGCCGACAGCCGACGGGCGATCGAGCGCGCCGACAGGCCGGCGCGGGCGCTCGCGGCGACCCAGCGCCGCACCCGGTGCTCGGTCACCGCCGACCAGTCGGGTTCGGCCGGCCCCGGCAGCACGGCGGCAGCTCCGGCCCCCTCGCCGATGGCCTGCGGTGGCGCCGCCGTGACGGGCTCAGCCAGCGCGAGTTCGGCCAGTGCGCGCAGGTCGAGCCGATAGCCCGCCAGCGTGCGTGGCGAGCAGCCGCGCTCGCTGCGCAGCCGCTCGAGGTAGCGCGCAATCGCCTCGGCGGCCACCGTGGCTCATTCGGCCAGTCGCGACAGCGCCGCGCTGGCGGTTTCGGCGATCCGCTCGAGGAACGCGGTGCCCATGCCGGAACGAAAACGCTCGGGATCGGCCGATCCGAGCACGATCAACCCGAACGCGTTCGGATCGACCCCCTTGCGCAGCGGCAGCAGCGCGATCGAACGCGTGCCGGCACCGGCCTCGGGCAGCCAGCCCGCCGCCTGGAATTCGGAATTCGGCCCGCAGAACGGCTCGCGCATGCCGTTGGTCAGCGTGATCACGTCCACCGGCACCGGCTGCGCGCAATCGAGCCCGAGATGCGCCTCGCGCAGCGCCCACAGCCGCATCGCGACCTGCGGCACCGAAAACGCCGTGCGCAGGCCGTCGACCACGAGACCGGGCAATTGCGCCGGGTCGGCGGCCAGCAGCAACTGGCGCGTCCAGCGCTGCAGCTTCTCGCTGATCGCGTCGTTCTCCTGGCCGATGCGCAGCAACTCGGCCAGCTTCATCTCGTGCGCGCGCAGCTTCTCGCGCAACACCTCGAGCTGGCGCTCATGCAGCGAGATCGCGCGCCCGCCGTGCGGGTGCGGGACGGTGATCGCCGCGAGCAGCTCGGCGTGCGCTTCGAAGAAGCCGGGGTTGTTGCGCAGGTAGCGCGCCACCTCGTCGGCGCCGATGGTGCGATCGGTCATGCGTGGCCCGTGAAGGAAGGAACGAGGGTCACCGGCGATGCGTCGGCCGGCAGTTCGATTTCGCCGTCGAAGACGGTCTCGGCCGGCCCCGTCATGCGCACACCGGCACCGTCCCAGGCAATCGCCAGGGTGCCGCCGCACATCTCGACGTCCACCGGCGAACGCAGCAGCCCGCGACGGATGCCGGCCACCGCGGCCGCGCAGGCGCCGGTGCCGCAGGCGAGCGTCTCGCCGGCGCCGCGTTCCCAGACGCGCAGCCGGATGCGCGACGGCGCGAGCACCTGCAGCCAGCCGGCGTTGACGCGGCGCGGGAAGCGCGCGGCGCTCTCGATCGACGGCCCGTCGCGGCGCACTGGCGCGCGCCCGACGTCATCGACCACCTGGACGGCGTGCGGGTTGCCCATCGATACCAGCGAGACCCAGCGGCGCCCGTCGTCGAGATCGATCGGCCAGAGCAGGTCTTCGCCCAGGGGTTGCGGCTGCAGGCCACCCGCGTCGAACGGGATCGACGCGGGATCGAACGCCGGCACGCCCATCTCGACCGTGACCCGGCCGTCGCCCTCGAGTCGCGGCTCGATCACGCCGCCCATCGTCTCGACGCGGATCGCGCGCTTGTCGGTGAGCCCCTGCTCGCGCACGAAGCGCACGAAGCAGCGCGCGCCGTTGCCGCACTGCTCGACCTCGCCGCCGTCAGCGTTGAAGACCCGGTAGCGGAAATCGACGCCGACGCCGCGCGCGGGCTCGACCAGCAGCAGTTGATCGGCACCGATGCCGACGTGCCGGTCGGCCAGGAAGCGTCTTTGCGCCTGCGACAGGCACACCGACTGGCGCACGCCGTCGATCACGACGAAGTCGTTGCCGGCACCGTGCATCTTCGTGAAGCGCAATTTCATCGCGCCGATTATCGCCGATACGGCCTGGCCTCGCCGGACGGGCGCGTCTTGAAGCGCTTGTGACTCCACAGGTATTGCGCCGGCATCTCGAGCACGCGCTCCTCGATGAACCGGTTCATGCGTCGCGTCGCCGCTTCCAGGTCGTCCCCGGGGAAATCCTCCCAGGCGGGGTAAAAGCGCGCGACATAACCATCGTCGGTCATCGTGGTGACCATCGGCACCACCGTGGCGCCGGTGATGCGTGCGAGCCGTGCCACGGAGGTGACGGTCGCGGCGGGCACGCCGAAGAAGGGCACGAACAGCGCGTCGCGTGCGCCCAGGTCCATGTCGGGCAGGAAATAGAACGGCAGTCCTTCGCGCAGCGCCTTCACCGCGGGGCGCAGGCCCTCGGTGCGCAGCAACATGCGTCCGTCGTTGAAGCGCACGCGGCGTTGCGTCATCGCTTCGGTGAACACCCGGCTCTTCTGCGCCGCATACATGGATGCGAGCTGCACCTCGAGCGACAGACGGATGCCGCCGGCGTCCAGGCCGACGAAGTGCGGCCCGAGCAGGATCAGCGGGCGCCCGCGGTGCCGCTCGAAGTGCTCGACGCCCTCGAGCCGGCACAGCCGGCGGATGCGCTGCGGCGAGCCGTACCAGAAGATGAAGCGCTCGAAGAAGCTGCGCGTGAAGTAACGGAAGTGACCGCGCGCCACCTCGCCGCGCCGGGCTTCGCTCCAGTCGGGAAAGCACAGGCGCAGGTTGGTGCGCGTGACGCGCCGGCGCGGCACGGCGAGCAGCCAGGCGAGCGCGCCGGCGAATTCGCCGAGCCGGCGCACCAGCGGATACGGGAGCCGCGAGATGCCCCGCATCAGCAGCAACGCCAGCCTGACGAGCGGCTCCGACACCCCGACCCTCAATCGGGCTCGCCCGCCGCCGCGGGACGTTTGTAGCGGTTGTAGCCCCACAGGTACTGCGACGGAAAGCGGCGGATGAGGCCCTCCATCCGGGCGTTCAGCGCCTCGGGAGTCGGGGTTTCGTCCATCGTCTCCAGATGCAGGCGCCAGCCGCGGGCGCCGCCGAGCCGCTCGCCAACCGCCAGCACCACCTGCGCTCCAGGCTGCTCGGCGAGTCGCTGCGGCAGCGTCATCGTCCACGCAGGCCGGCCGAAGAACGGCGCCCAGCGCCCCTGGCCCGCATCAGGCACCTGATCGGGCAGCAGGCCCACCGCTTCGCCGGCACGCAGTGCACGCAGCAGCGCCCGCACTCCGGCGAGCGTCGCCGGCACCGCCCGCATCGCACCGGTCGCGCGCGAGAACTCGGCCAGCGGGCGCATCCAGGCCTGCCTCGGCGGCTTGTAGAGCACCGTGACCGGCGCGCGGCTCGCGTAGAAGCGCGCGATCACCTCGAACGCGCCCAGGTGCGGTGCGAGGAACACGATCGCACCGCGCGCCTCGGCGGCTTCCAGCACCGGCAGGTCGTCGCAGACCACCCGGCGCGCCAGTTCGGCCGGCGCGCAGCGCCACACGAACGGCAATTCGCCGACCATCCGCCCGGCCTCGACGGCAGCACGCCAGAGGTCGCGCGTCGAGCCGTAGCCCGCGGCGCGCAGGTTCGCGCGCAGCTTGCGCCGGTAGCCGGCCGACAGCAGGAACGCGGTGACGCCGAATGCAGCGCCGAACGCCTGCAGCCAGCCCAGCGGGAAGACACCGAGCATCCGCGCGAGCGCGACCAGCACGCGGCCAGGCAGGCGGTCGGTGGAGTCGGGTTGTACGGACTGGACGGACATCGGCTCCAGGGGGCTGACGCGCCGGCGCGAATGCGCCGGGGCGCGGCGCGAGTCTATGCGATCCGGACCCCTTCGTCTCGCATGCGGCCCGCACCGCGACGGCTCGACATATAATCGGATCGCCCCCCGTTTCCCGGCGGGGCGACCCGGTCGACTGGCGCTCGCGCCGCCGCCTTGACAGGAGAGATGCGTGGCAAACGAATTCCTGTTCACCTCCGAATCGGTTTCCGAAGGGCACCCGGACAAGGTGGCCGATCAGATTTCGGACGCGATTCTCGACGCCATCCTCGCGCAGGATCCGCGCTCGCGCGTGGCCGCCGAGACGCTGTGCAACACCGGCCTGGTGGTGCTGGCCGGTGAGATCACCAGCCGGGCCAACGTCGACTACATCCACGTCACGCGCGACACGCTCAAGCGGATCGGCTACGACAACACCGAATACGGCATCGACTACAAGGGCTGCGCGGTGCTGGTCGCCTACGACAAGCAGTCGCCCGACATCGCGCAGGGCGTCGACAAGGCCGGCGACGACAACCTCGACCAGGGCGCCGGCGACCAGGGACTGATGTTCGGCTACGCCTGCGACGAGACGCCCGACCTGATGCCGGCGGCGATCTACTACGCGCACCGGCTCGTCGAGCGCCAGTCCGGGTTGCGCCGCAACGGCACGCTGCCCTGGCTGCGGCCCGACGCCAAGTCGCAGGTCACGCTGCGCTACGCCGACGGCCGGCCGGTGGCCGCCGACACCGTGGTCATCTCGACCCAGCACGCGCCCGAGATGACCCAGGAACAGATCCGCGAGGCCGTCATCGAGCAGATCATCGAGCCGGTGATCCCGCCCGGGTTGCGCAAGGGCGATGTGCGCTACCTCGTCAACCCCACCGGCCGCTTCGTGGTCGGCGGACCGCAGGGCGACTGCGGTCTCACCGGGCGCAAGATCATCGTCGACACCTACGGCGGCGCCGCGCCGCACGGGGGCGGTGCGTTCTCCGGCAAGGATCCCTCCAAGGTCGACCGCTCGGCCGCCTACGCGGCCCGTTACGTCGCCAAGAACATCGTGGCGGCCGGTCTGGCCCGCAAGTGCCTGGTGCAGATCTCCTACGCGATCGGCATTGCGCGACCGACCTCGGTGATGGTCACCACGCAGGGCACCGGGCGCATCGACGACGACAGGCTGGCCGCGCTGGTGTCCAGGCATTTCGACCTGCGCCCCAGGGGCATCGTGCAGATGCTCGACCTGCTGCGCCCGATCTACCAGAAGACCGCTTCCTACGGCCACTTCGGTCGCGACGATCCCGAGTTCAGCTGGGAGCGCACCGACCGGGCCGCGGCACTGCGCGCCGACGCCGGCTGAAGCGCCGCCCGCGCGGCGCGCGCCACGGCCTCAGGGCGCGAGCCGCTGGCGCGTCCAGCCACCGTCGCTGCCGCGGCGGTAGGCGATCCGGTCGTGCAGCCGCGATGGGCGCCCCTGCCAGAACTCCCAGTAGTCGGGAGCGAGACGGTAGCCGCCCCAGTGCGGTGGCCGCGGCGGGTGCAGTCCGTACTTCAGCCCGAACTCGGCGGCACGCGCAACCAGCGCGGCCCGCGACTGCAACGGCCGGCTCTGCTCGGACGCCCAGGCGCCGATCCGCGACGCGAGCGGGCGCGACGCGTAATAGGCGTCGGACTCGGCCGCATCGACCCGCGCGACCTGCCCTTCGATGCGCACCACGCGCTCGAGTTCGGTCCAGTGGAACTGCAGCGCGGCCACCGGCCGCGTGGCGAGTTCGCGCCCCTTGCGACTCTCGTAGTTCGTGTACCAGACGATGCCGCGCAGATCGAACGCCTTGATCAGCACCACCCGCGTCGACGGCCTGCCGCCCTCGCCCACCGTCGCGACGGTCATCGCGTTGGGTTCGGGCAGGTCGGCCTGCAGCGCCTGGTCGAACCACACACGGAACTGCTCCAACGGGTCGGGGTGCGCGTGGCGTTCGTCGAATTCGCCACGCTCGTAGCTCTTGCGAAGATCGGCGATCCTGGACATGCGCCCAGTGTAGCGCGGCGCCGCACGGCGCCGTCGAAGTGACGTCAGCGACCATCCATCGGGCGCTGTGGGATCGCCCGCACATCGCCACCCGGCCAGGCTTGGTCGCGGGAACATTCACCGTTTACGCTTGTGCAAGCGGACCCGGCCACGGGTCGTCACGAGGATCGCCCGAATGACCCAGGTCATCGAAACGCAGGGATCACCGCCCGCCGACTTTCCAGTCGACGACGACACGGGCGAATTCATCGTCTATGCCGCACCGGACATGACCGCGGGCGGACTGCAGCGGGTGGACACCCGACGCCTGCTGCAGGGAATGTTCGTCGCCGGGCTCGACCGGCCCTGGTCGGACACGCCGCTGCCGCACGGCGGCCTGCTGGTCGACAGCGACGCGGTGCTGCAGTCGGTGCGCCACTATTGCCGGTTCGTGATGGTCGACGCCGACCGCTCGTCGTCCGGACTGGCCGCCGCGATTCAAGCAGCGGCAGTCCTGTCGGCCGACCCGATGCCGGACGACGGCGCGTGGGCTCCGCACGCCGCGCAGAGCGCGGCTGACGTCGCCGCCGCGACCGCGCAGCACGACACGCCCAGGCGCGCCGCACGCACCGTGAACGTGCCCAGGCCGCGCGACGACGTCCGTCCGGCCGAGGTCACGCGGGCGAAGATCCTGCGCCTGGTGCGTGAAAGCGACCAAGCGGTGCCGCCGCCCCACGGTGCGCTGTCCGGCGTGCGCCGCTGGCTCGGCCTGGGCCGCGGCAAGGCTGCCGACGACTCGCCCGACACGCGGATGCTGCAACGCGAACAGGCACTGCTGCGCCTGCGTGACCGCTGGGGCGACGCGGTCGGCGCCTGCGATCACGGCGAGGGCGCACCGATCCGCGAATCGATCGCGCTGGCGCGGCCGGTGCACGCACGCCTGGTCGCAGCCACCGACATCGCGGTCCGGCAAGTGCGTCACGGCACGCCCCTCGCACTCGAGCCGCTCGTCGAGGTGGCCGACGCGCTGGCGGCGAGCATCGCGAACGCACCCCATGCCATGCGCTGGCTCGCTGCCTTCCATGCGGACAACGCGGCAACGCCGAACCCCGCGACGTACGCTGCGGTGCATCTGGCCGATTTCGGTCGGGCGCTTGGCATGGAACTGGCCGCGCTGCGCGAGCTGGCGCTGATCGCACTGCTCGCCGACGTCGGCAAGGCACTGCTGCCGCGCCCCGTGCTCGAACACCCGGGCGTGCTGGAGCCGAGCGACTTCGCGCTGATGAAGCAGCACGTGACGATCGGCCTCGACATCCTGGCGCGTGCGGGCACGCTTCCCGAAGCGGTGCTGCGCGGCGTCGCCGAGCACCACGAACGGCTCGACGGGTCGGGCTACCCTGCCGGGTTGCGCGCCGGCGCGATCGGGCTGCACGGACGGATGGCCGCGATCGTCGACTGCTATTGCGCGCTCACCGCCGCACGTGCCTATGCCAACCCGCTGTCCGCCCAGGATGCCCTCGCGGCGCTGCACGAATGGTCAGGGTCGCTGTTCTGCCGCGATCTGGTCGAGCAATTCGTCCGTGCCATTGGCGCGTTTCCGGTGGGCACGCTGGTCGAGTTGCAGACCGGCGAGGTGGCAGCCGTCGTCGGCCTCGGTTCGGGGAACCGGCTGCAACCGACGCTGGTCATGTTGACCGGCCCGGACAAGGGGCCAGCCAGACGCCCGCCGGACGCCACCGCCGCGCGCCCCGCGCAGAGTTCGGGTCGGCGCACGCAGGTACGCATCGCACGCGGGCTGCCCGCGGGCTCCTTCGGACTGCGGCTCAGGGACTACTTCGCGGTGTCCGCCTGAGCACCGTCCAGCTATAATTCGCGCGATCCCGAGGAGCGCTGCAACGGGTTCCGGCGTCGCCGGAGCCGCCAGGCTCGGGAGTCTCACCCTGTTGCAACGGCGCTCGTTGAACCGTGACCCCCACGGCCGGCGAGCGCGCAGCACCGGCGCCCGCCGTGGCCCCGGCGGGTCGCCCTTTGATGGAGTGACCATGTCTGCCGTACCCAAGACCCCTGGCGTGCCCGACTACCGGGTCGCCGACATCGCTCTGGCCGACTGGGGCCGCAAGGAAATCCGCATCGCGGAAACCGAGATGCCCGGCCTGATGGCGATCCGCGACGAGTACTCGGCGAGCAAGCCGCTCGCCGGCGCGCGCATCAGCGGTTCGCTGCACATGACGATCCAGACCGCGGTGCTGATCGAGACGCTCGCCGCGCTCGGCGCGCAGGTGCGCTGGGCCTCGTGCAACATCTTCTCGACGCAGGACCACGCCGCGGCCGCGATCGCTGCCGCCGGCACGCCGGTGTACGCGATCAAGGGCGAGTCGCTCGAAGACTATTGGGAATACACGCACCGCATCTTCGAGTGGCCCGACGGCCAGCCGTCGAACATGATCCTCGACGACGGCGGCGACGCAACGCTGCTGCTGCACCTGGGCACCCGCGCAGAGAAGGACGCCTCGGTGCTCGGACAGCCGACCAGCGACGAGGAGGTGGCGCTGTTCGCGGCGATCCGCCGGCGGCTCGCGACCGATCCGGGCTGGTACCGGCGGCAGCTCGACGCGATCGTCGGCGTCACCGAAGAGACCACCACCGGCGTCAAGCGCCTGTACCAGATGTCGGCGCGCGGCGAACTGGCGCTGCGCGCGATCAACGTCAACGATTCGGTCACCAAGAGCAAGTTCGACAACCTGTACGGCTGCCGCGAATCGCTGGTCGACGGCATCAAGCGCGCCACCGACGTGATGGTCGCCGGCAAGATCGCGCTGGTGGCCGGCTACGGCGACGTCGGCAAGGGCTCGGCGCAGGCACTGCGCGCGCTGTCGGCGCAGGTGTGGATCACCGAGTGCGACCCGATCTGCGCGCTGCAGGCCGCGATGGAAGGCTATCGCATCGTCACGATGGAGTACGCGGCCGACAAGGCCGACATCTTCGTCACCGCCACCGGCAACAAGGACGTGATCACGCACGCCCACATGAAGGCGATGAAGGACCAGGCCATCGTCTGCAACATCGGCCACTTCGACAACGAGATCGACATCGCGTCGCTCAGGCAGTGCCAGTGGGAGAACATCAAGCCGCAGGTCGATCACGTCATCTTTCCGGACGGCAAGCGCATCATCATGCTGGCCGAAGGCAGGCTGGTGAACCTGGGGTGCGGCACCGGCCACCCGTCGTACGTGATGAGCTCGTCGTTCGCCAACCAGACGATCGCGCAGATCGAGTTGTGGACGCACCGCGACTTCTACGAGCGCGGCAAGGTCTACGTGCTGCCCAAGCACCTCGACGAGAAAGTCGCGCGGCTGCAGCTGAAAAAGCTCGGCGCGATGCTCACCGAACTGAGCCCCGAGCAGGCCGCCTACATCGGCGTGCCGGTCGAGGGGCCCTACAAGCCCGACTCGTATCGCTACTGACGCACAAGCGCGCAACCCGCCGGCGGCGTGCGCGCCGCCGCGCGGCGCGGCGGCGCGGCGGATCATGCGCGTGGACCAGCTCCTCGTCGCGCGCGGCCTGGCGCCGTCGCGCGCCCGGGCGCGGGAGCTGATCGAGGCCGGTGCGGTGCGCGCGCACCTCGGCCCGCGCGAACAGGTGTTGCGCAAGGCGTCGGCCGACCTCGCCGACGACACCCCCCTGTCGGTCGCCCCGGGTGCGACGCTGCCCTTCGTCTCGCGCGGCGGGCTCAAGCTGGCCGGCGCGCTCGAGCGCGCCGGAGTCGATGCGCGCGGACGCGCCTGCCTGGACCTCGGCCAGAGCACCGGCGGCTTCACCGACTGCCTGTTGCAGGCCGGCGCGTCGCGGGTCGTCGGCGTGGACGTCGGGCACGGCCAGTTGCGCGAGCGGCTGCGCCACGACCCCCGAGTGCTGGCATTCGAAGGCATCAACGTGCGCACACTCACGCCGGCGCTGCTCGGGGCGGCGCTGCCGCGAGGCGGATTCGACCTGATCGTGGCCGACCTCAGCTTCATTTCGCTCACGCACGCGCTGACGCCGGCGTTCGCGCTGGCGCGCCCGGGCGCTCGGCTGCTCGCGCTGGCCAAGCCGCAATTCGAAGTCGGCCCGGGCGGCGTCGAGCGCCACGGCATCGTGCGCGATCCCGGTCTTCACGCGCTCGTCCGCTGCAGGATCTGCGAGGCCGCCGGAGCCGCAGGCTGGATCGTCGACCACTGGTTCGAAAGCCCGATCCGCGGCGGCGACGGCAACCGCGAATTCTTCCTCGACGCACACCGATGACACCTCCGATCGATCCCGCCCTGAGTTTCGAGTTCTTCCCGCCCAACACGCCCGAAGGTGCAGCCCGGCTGCGCGAGGTGCGCGGGCGGCTCGCGACGTTCGCGCCCGAGTTCTTCAGCGTGACCTACGGTGCCGGCGGCGCCACCCGCGAGAAGACGCTCGCCACGGTGCTCGAGATCGCCGCCGAGGGGCGCCCGGTGGCGCCGCACCTGTCGTGCGTCGGGGCCACGCGCGAGTCGGTGCGCGAACTGCTCGCGTTGTACCGCGTGCACGACATCCGGCGCCTGGTGGCGCTGCGCGGCGACGTGCCCTCGGGAATGCGCGAAGCCGGCGACTTCCGCCACGCGAGCGACCTCGTGGCGTTCGTGCGCGCCGAGACCGGCGACTGGTTTCACCTCGAGGTCGCCGCCTACCCGGAGATGCACCCGCAGGCGCGCACGCCGCACGATGACCTGGAGGCCTTCGCCACCAAGGTGCGCGCCGGCGCCAGTTCGGCAATCACGCAGTACTTCTTCAACGCCGACGCGTACCTGCACTTTCGCGACGCCGCGCGCCGGCGCGGTATCGAGGTGCCAATCGTTCCCGGCATCATGCCCATCGGCAATTTCACCCAGCTGGCGCGCTTTTCGGACGCCTGCGGGGCGGAGATTCCGCGCTGGATCCGGCTCAGGCTCGCCAGTTGCGGCGACGACGTCCAGGCGATCCGGGATTTCGGTGTCGAGGTGGTGGCCGCAATGTGCCGACGTCTGCTCGCCGAAGGTGTGCCGGGGCTGCACTTCTACACGCTGAACCAGAGCACCGTCACCGCGCGGGTGCTCGAGGCGATCGGGCTGCCGCGCGGCTGAGCGGCCCGCGTGGCAGCGCAGCGCCGGCACCCGGTCCGGCACTACGGCACCGGCGGCGGCAAGCCGTCGATGGCGGGCCGCTGTCCGCTCGTCGGCTGCTGTTGCCGCGGCCGCGAACCGTAGAGCGACGTCGTTGGTCGGGCCCGGCGAGCGTGGCTACCATGATTGCGTACCGCGAACCCGACTCGCGCGCCCGACGACGCGCCGCACACACACCGCAATGCCAGCCAGCCCGCAGTTCCCCGGCGCCATTCCGGCCATGCGCTTCCAGATCCCGGCCGACAGTCTGCAGCACGGCATGTACGTGGCCGAACTCGACCGACCCTGGCTGGACACGCCGTTCCTGCTGCAGGGCTTTCGCGTGGACAGCCAGATCGAGCTGGAGACGTTGCGCCGCTACTGCCGCTACGTGTACGTCGATCCCGACCTGTCCGACGCCGGGCTTGCCGAGACGATCCGCAGCGCCGAACTGAGCGACCACCCGTTCGAGCGGCCATCCGCAGCCGGTCCGAGCGAGCCGCTGCGATTCGACAACGTGCTCGACGAGCGCAGCCAGCGCCAGGAGCGGGCGCCGCGGCCGGTGCGCATCCGCTCCGACGTGAAGATCAGCAACCGCACCCGCGAACGCTTCCGCCAGTTCATCAAGGCGACCGCGGTGGCCAGCGAGGCCGCCGCAACGCACCCCTCGCGGCTCGTACGCGCGTTCGGCTGGGTGCGCGCCCTGCTCGGCGACGACGACGCCTCCGACAGCGAGCGCGCCTCGCTCGCCCGGGTGCGCGACGCGATCCGCACCGAACTGGCACCCGAGGCGCGCCTGCGCCGCTACGCCGACCGCGCACCGATCGCCGACGAACTGCCGCGGGCGCACGCGGCCTGGGCGCACGCCCTGCGCCAGCTGCGGGCGATCGCCGCCTGTGTACGCGAGCACCGCGCGCCCGACCTGTACGAGTTCGGACGGGCGATCGACGAGGTGGTCGACAGCATGATCGACAACCCCGACGCGCTGATGTGGGTGGCGCGGCTCGACGAGGACGAGCGCGACGCGAGCGCGCACGGCCTGAAGG
>JAANMT010003162.1_pt1 | contig 12272 bp, 10 predicted proteins | sample 7279711 | NCBI WGS metagenome assembly JAANMT01 (sample SAMN14094538, study PRJNA606508) | bioreactor metagenome | isolation source: A lab-scale SPAN reactor treating ammonium-rich wastewater day 1 | place: Ireland: Galway | collected 2017-01-16 | reverse complement strand
TTTCGAGTTTTTAAAACCGTGCTGAGGTTCGATCACGGCAGAGAAAAACTGCTGTTTAATCGCAAGCCAGTTCAGCGTTTCATCGGGTTCGTCCATTTCGGTTCGTCCATCATAATCGAAACTGCTGTAATTGTCGAATGAATAATTGAATTCTGTATGGGTTTGCTCCTGGGCGCGTCCTTTTTCCATTTCGCGTGCACTGAAATCCCAGATGAAATCTGCTTTCTGGTCAGAAACCAATTGGCTCAAGCCTTGTGTTTTGATATTAAAATCTACCGTATATTTATCTAAAAGCGTATAAATAAACTGAATTGCAGCCCCGTTTACATTCGCCTGCATCGTAACGGTGTTTCCGTTTTGTGTAGGCGTAAAAATCAGGTCTTTGGTGTTGAAGGTTTTGCCGGTTTTGTCTTTGAACTGAAAACCATAAGAGGAATTATTCTTATCGAAAAACATTAAAGCTTTATCGTTGGCATCGGTTTGTCTGTTATATGCTTTGTATTCATTAAGCTGAACTGTAGAAATTTGTCCGCCCAGGGTAGAAATTCCAACACTCAATTCCTTGTTTTTCAGTTCGACCTGTTGTATGGAAGTTGCTTTTACACTGTCGTTTAGATTAGTGACTAACGCGGGTTTTGTTGTGTTTACAATGTTGGTTTGCGTTGTTTTCGCCTGATTTTGGGCATCCAAAAGCTGCTGTTCTGTAGCCTGTTTGTTTTGGAAGTAAAACATGGCACCAATCAGAATCATGGAAAACAGGGCGAAACTTATCAATTGGTTTTTATCTAAACCGCTATTTTGTTGCATCTTTCTTTATATTGAATTTTTGATTATTGGGTATGAACTACTATTAAATCAACCCTTTAATTTTGGCTGACAAAAATACTGATTTTTTTGGCAATGAAGAATTTTTTGTCAACTCATTTAAAAACAAAGAGATAAAAAACATTTTGTCTTTTATCTCCTGTAATTATTTTTTGCTTGCCGCCTTTATAAGTGCTTTAAACAAAGGATGTGGCGACGCAACTGTACTTTTATATTCGGGATGGTACTGCACACCAATGTAAAACGGGTGATTTTTAAGTTCCAGCGTTTCTACCAAAGCAGTTTCCGGATTCAGGCCGGTAGGCGTAAGACCATTTTTCTCGAATTCCTCCTTGTATTCGGAATTGAACTCGTAACGGTGGCGGTGCCTTTCAGAAATGTTTTTGGAGCCATAGATCTCCTGGAGTTTGGTGTTGGGTTTCAATGCACATTTCCAGGCGCCTAACCTCATGGTCCCGCCTTTGTCGACAACATTCTTCTGTTCTTCCATTAAAGAAATTACAGGGTCCGGAGTCGAAGTGTCAAATTCCATAGAGTTGGCCTTTTTATAACCCAGAACGTTTCGGGCAAATTCTATGGTCATGATTTGCATTCCCAAACAGATTCCCAGCAACGGAACATTATTTTCCCGTGCGTATTTGGCGGCAGATATTTTTCCTTCGATTCCTCTGTCACCAAAACCTGGCGCAATCAGCATTCCGTCGATGCCTTTAAAGGTTTCCTTTGTGTTTTCTTCGGTAATATCACCACTGTAAACCCAGCGGATTTTTACTTCGGTCTCGAGATCGGCACCTGCATGAATAAATGCTTCTGCAATAGATTTATAGGAATCCTGAAGCGAAACATATTTTCCAACCAAGGCAATTTCCACAGATTTTTTTGGGTTCTGGTATCTTTTCAGGAAGTTTTTCCAGTCTTTTAGATCTGCATCTTTCTCAGACTTTAAATTAAGTTCCTTCAGTACAACATCATCAAAATTCTGTTTCTGAAGATAAAGCGGAACTTCATAAATGGTGGCCAAATCTTTACATTCAATAACATTTTCAAGAGATACATTACAGAACTGCGCAAGTTTTGCACGCTGTTCTTTGGGGATTTTATGCTCCGTTCTGCATACCAGAACGTCCGCCTGAATTCCCGATTCCATCAGCTGGCGCACAGAGTGCTGGGAAGGTTTTGTTTTCAGTTCGCCGCTTGCCGCTAGATACGGAAGCAAAGTGAGGTGGATCACCATGGAGTTGTTTTCTCCCAGTTCCCATTTCAGCTGTCTCACACTTTCTATATAAGGAAGCGACTCAATATCGCCGACAGTACCACCGATTTCGGTGATGATGATGTCATAGTTCTGTTTTGCCAGAATTTTAATTCTGCGTTTTATTTCATTGGTGATGTGTGGAATAACCTGCACCGTTTTTCCTAAAAAGTCTCCTTTTCTTTCTTTTTCAATAACCGTTTGGTAAATTTTACCCGTGGTAACATTATTGTTTTGGGAAGTGGTTGAGTCGAGGAATCTTTCGTAGTGTCCCAAATCCAAATCAGTTTCTGCACCGTCTTCGGTTACATAACATTCGCCATGTTCATAAGGATTTAATGTTCCGGGGTCAATGTTGATATAGGGATCAAGTTTCTGAATGGTGACATTGAAACCGCGGGATTTTAGAAGAAGTCCCAAAGAAGCGGATACAATTCCCTTTCCCAAAGATGAAGTAACACCTCCTGTTACGAAGATGTATTTCGTGTTCTTTTTACTCATTAGATTAGGTTTGTGCAAAGTTAAGTGAATTTGGAACGCGGTACAAATTAATCCTGTCGAAAGTCATTTAAATAAAAACTGAAATTTTAAAATTTTCAGTATGTTGCAATTCAGGTAGTTAAGCTATTTAAGGTATGAGAAATGTCATTTTTAATTATCGAGAAATGCCCTTAACTTTACATAGTAATTCAGCTCCAATAAGCACTGAAAATTAATAATAACTAAAATATTAAAAAAATGGAAAACACTATCAAATCCGCAATCCTTCTCTTCGCTTTCACCTTTTTTGGACTGGTTAACGCCCAGAATATTACAGGAAAATCTTCAAAAATTACGGTTGACGGAACCTCTCCGATGCATGACTGGACAATGACTTCTTCTTCATCTAACTTCAGCGGTACTGTAAGCGGAAATGCCATTACAAACGTAAAATTCAGCATGCCGGTAAAAAATCTTAAAAGTGCAAAAGGTAAAATGATGGATAATAAAGCTTATGAAGCTTTAAAATCTGACAAGTCGCCGAACATAAGTTTTACCGCTACTTCCTTAAACGTAGGAAAAAGTAATTTGGCCGGTAAACTTACTATTGCAGGAGTTACCAAAGACGTCAGCTTCCCGGTAAATGTTGTTAAAAACGGTGCATCCTATAACATTACAGGAACCGAGAACCTTAAATTATCTGATTTCGGAATGGACAGACCCGGATTCATGGGTGTAAAAACCGGTGACGCGATTAAGGTTACGGTAAATATTGTTGCCAACTAGTATCATATATTTTCTTACAAAATAACCGCTCAGAAGCGGTTATTTTTTTGGGCTAAAATCTGCTTAATTGAAAAAAAAGCAGGAAATTCGCAACATGGCAAAAGTGAAAACGGCATATTTCTGTCAGAATTGCGGCACGCAGTATCCGCAATGGCTTGGGCAGTGCAAAAACTGCGGCGAATGGAATACTTTGGTGGAAGAAATTGTAGAGAAATCTCCGGTCAAAAGTTTCTCCGACCGATCCAAGCAGCACATCATTAACATTATTGAAGTTGAAACCCACGAGGAACCGCGTATTACTACACCTTCAGAAGAACTGAACCGTGTTCTGGGCGGCGGAATTGTTTTAGGATCTGTCACATTAATCGGCGGTGAGCCCGGAATCGGTAAATCGACCTTGTTACTGCAGCTAGCGTTGAAGATGAAAAAGAAAATTCTTTACGTTTCCGGCGAAGAAAGCGCTTCCCAGATTAAAATGCGTGCAGACCGGCTCACAGAACTCCAGAATCCGCACTGTTACCTTTTTACCGAAACTTCCGTAGAAAAGATTCTTCACGAAGCTAAAAAACTGAAACCGGATTTTGTAATCATCGATTCCATTCAGACACTTCAAAGCCAACTGATTGAAAGTTCGCCTGGAACTGTTTCGCAAATCCGCGAATGCTCGAATGAAATCATCAAATACGCAAAAGAAAGCAACACGCCGGTATTTTTAGTTGGTCATATCACCAAAGACGGACAAATTGCCGGTCCCAAAGTCCTCGAACACATGGTCGATGTTGTTCTGAATTTTGACGGCGACCGAAATCATTTATTCAGATTGTTGCGTGCGAACAAAAACCGTTTCGGTTCGACATCTGAAATTGGGATTTACGAAATGGTTTCTCAGGGTTTAAAGGAAATTAAAAACCCTTCAGAAATCCTCATCACCAAGAAATTTGAAGAGCTTTCAGGAAATTCCGTGGCCGTAACTTTAGAAGGAAACCGCCCGATGCTCATTGAAATTCAGGCTTTGGTAAGTACTGCAGTGTACGGAACCCCGCAGAGAAGCTGTACGGGTTTCGATTCGAAAAGGCTCAATATGCTTTTGGCGGTTTTAGAAAAGCGTGCAGGTTTTCAGCTGGGCGCAAAAGATGTTTTTCTGAATATTACCGGCGGCATCAAAACCGATGATCCGGCGCTGGATTTAGCTGTTGTGGCTTCTGTGCTTTCCTCCAACGAAGATATTGCGATTTCCGAACACTTCTGTTTTGCAGGAGAAATTGGGTTGAGCGGAGAAATCCGGCCGGTTTCGCAGATCGAGCAGCGTATCTCTGAGGCTGAAAAACTCGGCTATGAAAAGATTTTTGTCTCTAATTTAAATAAGATTCCAAAAAAGAAGTTTGGAATTACCATTGTTGAAGTAAGTAAGATTGAGGATTTTCATGAGTATTTGTTTTAAATTTACTTATGAATTTTCTCGCCCATTCTTACCTTACGTTTACCGATGAACAGATTGTCGGGCAGTTCCTGCAGGATTTTATCAGGAACAAAGACCGGTTTTCATTCCCCCAAAAAATAGGAGAGGGTATTACTTTGCACCGCGCGATCGATACCTTTACCGATGCCCATCCGGAAATTCATGAGGCTAAGAAGATTTTCAGTCCACTGGTACGATTGTATGCTGGGGCTTTTGTGGATGTGGCTTTCGATTATTTTCTTGCCAATTCATTGCCCGATAAAATATTAAAAGAACATTCAGAAAAAGTGTACCGCGTTTTGAGAAATCATGAAGAATTTCTTCCCGAAAATTTCCTCAGAATGCTCGACAGGATGGAAAAAGACAACTGGCTTTACAACTACCGCGCAGATTGGGGAATTGAGTTTTCGATGAAAAACGTACTGAACAAAGCGAAATATCTGAATAAAAATCTGGCGGTTTTCGAAGTTTTCCTCAATAATAAACCGCGGCTGCAATATCATTTTGATCATTTTTTTCCTGATCTTGTTGAAGATGTACAGAAAATTGATTCGGGATTCCGTTCTTAGAAGTTCTGGTAGAGATAGCGATCGGGATAATTTAATTTTTGGCTTTTTCGGGTTCCGTTCAGAATAATGTGAACGATATTCATCTGATCATCAAATAAATTATAGAGAAAACTTACCGCAGTCTCTACTTTTTTTGGCTGAATGACTTTTTCGGATTCCAGATAGATATTTACAGACTCGCTGTCTTCTTCGTAGCCCAAGTATTTAATTTTCAAAAACTTATTGTCTGCTTTCAGTTTCAAATATTCTTCACAATACTGAATCAGATAAGCGTTAATTTGAGATTTATATTTGGCATCATTAAAGTGAACGGCTTTGCCGTATTTTTCCTTTAAAGCGTTTTCCAGATCATCCAGAAAAAACTTTCCGCTTATTTCGAAAGTTTCTGATTTAGAATTGTAATTAAATTCTACAGATCCAACGTGATAAGGGTGGATTTCGTTTGCTGAGCTAAGGCTGAAAACCGAAAAAAGAAGGATGAAAAATAACTTTTGCATGGGTCAAAAATAGAAATAAATTTTGTATTATCGTCCCGCTAAAAATATGGATGATATGAACGATTTTTTATTTTATCTGAACCTGGGTTGGGAACATATTATTTCACTGGATGCGCTGGATCATCAGCTTTTTGTGCTGGTTTTGGTCGCTGTTTTTGTGATGAAAGACTGGAAGGATATTCTGTGGATTATTACCGCATTCACAATCGGTCATTCGATTACATTGGCCTTAAGCGTGTTCGATATTGTGCGGGCGCCAGCGAAGTGGGTAGAATTTTTAATCCCGCTTACCATTGTCATTACGGCTTTTGACAATATCCTGATGAGAAACCGGCCGAACAACCTGATGAAGATGAATTTTTATCTCGCGCTTTTTTTCGGTTTGATTCACGGGATGGGATTTGCCAACACGGCGAGAATGATGATCGCCAATGAACAGCACATTTTCGTTCCCCTGCTTGGATTTAATATTGGATTGGAGCTAGGTCAGATTGCAGTAGTAGCGGCTATTTTAATTATACAGTTTATCCTGCTCAACCTTTTTAAAGTCAACCGAAAAGACTGGATTATGTTTATCTCTTCAGGAGTTTTTGCACTGTCCTTAAAAATGACATTAGAAAGAATTCCGTTTTAAGCTGTAAAAGTTTACATTTATAATAGGTTATCTGTAACGATTTCTTAATTTTGATGACTATTGTATCATATCACCACATTCCTATGAAGTTCAAATCCATTTTTTTATCACTTTTTATTCCTTTGGGAATTTTTGCCCAGGATATTAAAAACAATCCGAACAGCAACCACGGCAATAAGTTTGAGCAGCTTGGCACAATCCTGCCGACACCAAATGTTTACAGAACTGCTTCCGGCGCGCCGGGCCAGGGTTACTGGCAAAACCGCGCAGATTATGATATTACTGCTTATCTGGATGAGGATAAAAGAAATTTAAGAGGCTCTGAAACTGTTACCTATTACAACAATTCTCCCGACGATCTGGATTATCTGTGGCTTCAGCTCGATGAAAATGAGCAGTCTACTGTAAAAAATGCCGGCTATCATGATTCATCGTTTATTCCAAAACAGACCACTACAGAGCGTTTGAAAGTCACAGACCTTCCTGAAAAAAACAACGGCTACGGCGTAAATCTCGAAAAAGTAACTGATGCTTCCGGAAAACCTTTAAAGTATGTGGTGAATAAAACCATGATGCGTATTGACTTGCCTAAAGTTTTGAAAAAAGGTGAAAAATTCGTCTTTAAAATCGACTGGAATTATAATATTCCGAACCGGATGACGATGGGCGGAAGAGGCGGATACGAATTTTTTCCTGAAGACGGCAATGATTTGTACACCATTACTCAATGGTTCCCAAGAATGTGCGTGTACAGCGATTTCAAAGGCTGGCAGAATAACCAGTTCACCGGAAGAGGCGAATTTGCCCTTGCATTTGGTGATTATAAAGTAACGATGAATGTTCCTGCTGATCATATCGTGGCTTCAACGGGAGTTGGTAAAAATTTCGAACAGGTTCTCCCACCGGCTCAGCTTCAGCGATGGAAACAGGCGCAGACCGCAAATGAACCTCTGGAAATTGTGACTTTAGAAGAAGCAAAAAAAGCCGAAAAGAACAAATCAAAGCAGAGAAAAACCTGGGTTTTCGAAGCTGAAAATGTGCGTGATTTCGCCTGGACTTCTTCAAGAAAATTCGTTTGGGACGCGATGAAAGTTGTAATTCCTGAAAATAATAACCAGGTCATGGCGATGAGTCTTTATCCAAAAGAAGCTTATAATCTTTACCGAAAATTTTCGACGAAGGCGGTTGCGCACACCATCAAAACCTATTCAGAATTTACCGTTCCTTATCCTTACCCAGTTGCACAGTCGGTGGAGGCTGCTAACGGCATGGAATATCCGATGATCTGTTTTAATTACGGAAGAACTGAAAAAGACGGAACCTATTCCGAAGGAATTAAAAACGGGATGATCGGCGTAATTATTCACGAAGTCGGACATAATTTCTTCCCAATGATCATCAATTCCGACGAAAGACAGTGGAGTTGGATGGACGAAGGGTTGAATACTTTCGTAGAATACTTAACAGAAGAAAAATGGGACAATAAATTCCCTTCAAGAAGAGGTCCGGCGCACACGATTGTAGATTATATGAGACTGCCGAAAGATCAGCTTGAGCCCATCATGGTGAATTCAGAGAATATTATTCATTTTGGTCCGAACGCTTATGCAAAACCGGCCACAGGACTTAATATTCTTCGCGAAACCATTATGGGAAGAGAACTTTTTGACGAAGCTTTTAAAACCTATTCCAAAAGATGGGCTTTCAAACATCCGGAACCTGCAGATTTTTTCAGAACGATGAATGATGCAAGTGGCGAAAACCTCGACTGGTTCTGGCGCGGCTGGTTTTACGGAACGGATGCGGTAGATATTTCCATTGATAAAGTTACGGTGGCTTCACCTGATTTAGATGCAGATCCGAAAGCCCGCGAAATAACGTACAATATTGAAAAGCCTTTGCAGAATGATTTCGAGGATATTTCTAAAATCAGAAACCGAAACGATAAAAATATCGAGTTTTATACCGACAAGGACAAAGCCACCCAGGATTTCTACTGGAGATATAACCGTGGAATGGAGAAAGTGGATGACACAAAGAAATATTCCATGAAAGTCGACAATATGGAGAAAGTTCCTTCAAAAGATAAGTCACAGCTTCAGAATGTTATGGCTTACCAGATCGATTTCAGCAACAAAGGCGGTTTGGTAATGCCGATTATTCTTGAATTTACATTTGAAGACGGAACCAAACTTACTGACAAATCATCTGCACAGATCTGGAGAAAGAACGAGCAGAAGGTTTCCAAAACCTATTATTTCGATAAAAAACTGAAATCAATTCAGCTTGACCCGATGAGAGAGACTGCGGATATTGACACCTCAAACAATTTCTGGGGCGAAATTCCAGCGCCGGCTTCCAAATTTGAAGTCTTCAAACAGAAAAACGAAGCTGCCGCAAGAGGCGCAGCACAGGGACAGGTAAATCCGATGCAGGCAGCGGGAAAGAAAAACTAAATCTTTAATCATCAGAACGTATAAAAAGTCATTCAGCAATTGAGTGGCTTTTTTTTTCTGCCATAATTTCACATTCCTTTAACAGTGAATGACAGATTTTCAGATTACTTTTGTTGGCATCGTTTTAGAGAAAAACAGTTCATCATTTAATAATTTAAACCAAAAAAATATGTCAGTAAATTTTAAACCATTAGCAGACCGCGTTCTGGTAGAGCCAACTGCTGCGGAAACTACTACCGCATCAGGAATCATTATCCCCGACACCGCAAAAGAAAAACCACAGGAAGGTATTGTTGTGGCAGTAGGTCCGGGCAAAAAAGATGAGCCAACAACCGTTCAGGTGGGCGACAAAGTTCTTTACGGAAAATATTCAGGTTCTGAATTAAAACTTGATGGCAAAGATTATTTAATTGTAAAAGAAGGTGATTTGTTAGGAATCATTGGCTAACAGATGCTTTTGGCTGATAGCCTCTGGCAATATTAAGTAAGGCAATCTATGAGAGATTTTAAAAAGTTTGAAGTTTGGCAGTTGAGTCATCAATTAACATTAAAAATATATACTTCAACCAAAAGTTTTCCGAAGGAAGAAATTTTTGGATTAACTTCTCAAATCAGAAGATCGTTCGCTTCAATCGGATATAATATTTCAGAAGGAAGTGGAAGAAATTCGGACAAAGAGTTTGCAAATTATATCAATATTGCATTAGGATTATCCAATGAAGCCGAAAACCAATTAATTCTTGCTAAAGATTTAGATTATCTTAATGAAAATGATTATCAAAATTTTTTAACTGAATTAACGATTTTAAAAAAGAAGCTTGTTACCCTTTGGAACAGGTTAAATGGAAATTAAAAACAAATTACAAATCAAAATAGCGAATTGCTAAAGCCAAAAGCCAATAGCAAATCGCCAAAAGCAATAAATATTATGGCAAAAGAAATAAAATTTGATATCGAATCAAGAGACGCCCTTAAAAGAGGGGTTGATGCATTGGCTAATGCAGTAAAAGTAACATTAGGTCCTAAAGGCCGTAACGTTGTCATCGAAAAATCTTTCGGTGCACCTCATGTTACCAAAGACGGAGTTTCCGTTGCAAAAGAAATTGAGCTTGAAGACCGTGTAGAAAACATGGGTGCTCAGATGGTGAAAGAAGTTGCTTCTAAAACCAACGATATTGCAGGTGACGGAACAACCACTGCAACAGTTTTAGCTCAGGCAATCGTTCGCGAAGGTCTGAAAAACGTAGCTGCAGGTGCTAACCCAATGGATCTGAAGAGAGGAATCGACAAAGCGGTAATCGCGGTTGTCGAAAACCTTAAAACTCAGTCTCAGGAAGTAGGTGATTCATCAGAAAAAATCAAGCAGGTAGCTTCAATCTCGGCGAATAACGATGATACGATCGGAACGCTGATCGCTGAAGCGTTCGGAAAAGTGGGTAAAGAAGGTGTAATTACTGTTGAAGAAGCAAAAGGAACCGATACCACTGTAGATGTTGTGGAAGGAATGCAGTTCGACAGAGGTTACCAGTCTCCATACTTCGTGACCAATCCTGAAAAAATGGTTGCTGAATTAGAAAATCCTTATATCCTTTTGGTAGAGAAAAAAATCTCTTCAATGAAAGAATTGCTTCCGGTTCTTGAGCCGGTTGCGCAGGCAGGAAAATCACTTTTAATCATCTGTGAAGAGGTTGAAGGCGAAGCGTTAGCTACTTTGGTAGTAAACAAACTGAGAGGTTCACTTAAAATCGCAGCGGTAAAAGCTCCTGGATTCGGTGACAGAAGAAAAGCAATGTTAGAAGATATCGCGATCTTAACAGGTGGACAGGTAATTTCCGAAGAGAGAGGCTTCACAATGGAGAACGCTACTCTGGAAATGCTGGGAACCGCTGAAAAAGTAACCATCGATAAAGACAATACAACCATCGTAAACGGAGCTGGTGAAGAAAGCCTGATCAAAGGCCGCGTAAACCAGATCAAAGCGCAGATGGAATCTACAACTTCCGATTACGACAGAGAAAAACTTCAGGAAAGACTGGCTAAACTGGCTGGCGGTGTTGCCGTACTTTATGTAGGTGCAGCTTCCGAAGTTGAAATGAAAGAGAAAAAAGACCGTGTTGATGATGCATTGCACGCGACCAGAGCTGCCGTTGAAGAAGGAATTGTTCCCGGAGGTGGTGTGGCATTGGTAAGAGCCATTTCTGCAATTAACGTAGAAGGCAGCAACCTTGACGAAACTACCGGTATCAAAATCGTGAAAAGAGCCATCGAAGAGCCGTTGAGACAAATCGTTGCCAACGCAGGAGGCGAAGGTTCTGTAATCGTTGCCAAAGTAGCTGAAGGAAACGGAGATTTCGGTTTCAACGCGAAAAACGACGAGTACGTTAACATGTACGAAGCAGGAATCATCGACCCAACCAAAGTGGTGCGTGTAGCTTTAGAAAACGCAGCCTCAGTTGCAGGGATGCTTCTTACTACCGAGTGTGTAATCACTGAAGTGAAAAGCGCAGAACCAGCCATGCCAATGGGCGGCGGTATGCCGGGAATGATGTAATAACAGCGACTGGCTTATGGCCATTTGCTTTTAGCATAACAAATCCGTTCAGAGTTTTCTGGGCGGATTTTTTTTGTAGCCGGGAACCTGCTCTCCGCTATTACTCCTCGCTCAGCCGCTCCCGGCTCGTTCCTCGCCGTCCGCGGCCTCACTGTGGGGTAGCCGCTGCGATCAGGGCTATGGGGTTTGGGATTCCAAGTACAACTTTGACAAAGTTTTTAATAGTAAGAATCCGTTCAGAGTTTTCTGGGCGGATTTTTTTTGTGGAAAACTTAAAGACGAAAAGTGAGTTATATTTCGGATATTTGAGTAGAAGTGCACTTCTAAATAACATATTATACAAATGACCAAACAAGACTATTTAAAGTTTTTAGAAAGGACTTTCAAACACAATTTCGACCGGGAAAGTAAATATTTCGAATTTGACAGCAAACTTTTTTCAGAACTTAAGCCCCTAATTTATCAGATTAATTATTGTTTAATTCTTGAACTTCACATTCCTGCATTAACGGCAACAAATTATTTAATTGAGAGGTTATTGAAGATCGCCCTTATCTATAACGAAGTAAGAAATATATCTGTAGATATAACCCAATTAAATTCTCTTTATGATCTTCCAAATAAGAAATACATTAAACTTACCTTAGAAAAATCAATAGAGAAATGTAGAGCTTTTGGATTAATTGATGACGCTGAGAAAGAATTTCTAAATGAAAAAATACGTCCTTTAATAAGAAATTCCTATTCTCACGGTAATTCAACA
>JAANMT010003159.1_pt1 | contig 12287 bp, 8 predicted proteins | sample 7279711 | NCBI WGS metagenome assembly JAANMT01 (sample SAMN14094538, study PRJNA606508) | bioreactor metagenome | isolation source: A lab-scale SPAN reactor treating ammonium-rich wastewater day 1 | place: Ireland: Galway | collected 2017-01-16 | reverse complement strand
GGGCCGGAACTTATGGCCGCCGGTTGAAGCTGAACAGCAGCCCCTGGGCCAGCTCCACGAGCGATGATGCCGGAATGTTGGACAGGCGGCTCTGAAGGTCGCTGGACAGGCCGAAGTCAGCCAGCAATGTATCGTCGCGCTGGGACACGAGCCTCTGCCGGATGCTGTCGTCCAGAAGCGCTGCTCCAAAGAGCTGGTCCAGTCTCCTCATCTGTTCTGTGTTCATTAGGGTCGTTCGGCTGAGTAGCATCTTTACGCCTCACAATACATACGCTAAGTCCGTTTCAAGCAAATAAGCGAGGTTCTCCTTTTTCTCCGCCCTACGCTTGAACAGAGAACCTCGTTTTCAACCAGCCAGGCTGGTGCTTGCGCTCCGTCGCGTCTTTCCAGCCTAGCAGGAGCCTCCCCCACCACCCGGCATTGGCCCGGCGAAGAGCAGCTCAACCGGCTGCAGCCCAGCCACAACCGCCACGGCTGTTGCCACCGCCACCAGGACGGCAATCACAACGCTGGCACGGCGCGGGTCTTCCCCGAGCCACACACCGGCAGAAGCCATCTGGAACTTGAACATGGGCATGGACCTGATCATGATTTCCTCCCGCATGATTTGTTTCACTGCGTACAAGGTTAGCAGAAGGTGCTAAACGAACTGCTTACCAAACGCGAAAGGTCGCCTCTAAGGACGACCGTTTGTGCCGGGATAAGGATGTGTGGGGCTTAGTTCAAGAGGGAGTTGGCGAGTGCAACGGTCTCTTCAGACGGCTCGACCCCAAGATCATCGCTGAGCAGTCTCTTAAGTTGATTATAATACGTAAGCACCTGGCTCCGCTCACCCATCTCCTGATAGCAGCGCATCACTGCGCGGTGAACGTCCTCGCGATAGGGGTCTATCGAAAACGCCCTGTTGAACAGTTCAAGCGCGGTCTGGAAATCCCGGCGGACGCGGGCGCTTTGCCCGGAGCCAACCAGCGCCTCCAGGTGAAGCTCTTGCAGCTTCTCGCGCTGGGCGATCACCCAATCCGTATCCAGAGAGCAAAGGAAGTCCCCCTGGTAGAGGCTGACGGCCCGCTGCCACAGGTCAGCGGCGCGCGCATCCTGGGGCGGCAGCAAGCGCGCCTGCGAGACCCAGCGTTCGAGTTCCAGCGCATCGCACCAGACATCAAGATCGGGGTCGATGAAGTAGAGATCGTTCTGGTAGCGGATCACGTCTGCGCCCAGCGGCTGGCGGGCGCGATGCAGGGTGGTGTGAAAGTTGGCCCGCACCTGGTCGGGGCTGCTGTCCGGCCAGAAGACCAGGCTGAGCTCGCCCCGGCTCTTGGGGCCGGAGAAGAGCAGGTAGAGAAACAATTCGCGCGCGCCAGCCGCCCGCCACTCCGAGACCGGGATGGGCACGCCGTCGCGCTCCACGCTCTCCGGCCCGAGGGTTTGCACCCGCAGGCTGAACGTCGTGACCGGCGTCGCCCCGTCCTCGCTGCCGGGCGCAGGCGACGTCTCGCGCTGCGCTTCGCGCAGTTGCGCCAGGTCGCGCAGCGCCTGGTCGAACCCGTCCCGCCCGGCAGCGAGGTTCTCCAGCGCAGGGTTGTGCGCCATCTCGGCAGCCAGGGGCTGCGCGCTGCCAACCTCCTGCGCGACGGCCAGCGCTTCTTGCAGGTAACGCCCGGCAGCCTCACGGTCGTCGCGCAGCAGGCACACGCCCGCGCACAGGCCCTTCACACCGATCAGCTCAAAGCGCGCCCCCTGCCCGTGAAGCGCAGTCGCTGCCGCCTCCAGCCCGGCCAGCGCCTGCTCTGCCTCCCCCAGCCGGGCGCGAGCCGCCCACAGCGCGGCCTGTGCCACCGTCGCCTCAAACGCGATGCCATGTCCTTCGGCCACCGAGAGCGCCTCTTCCGCCAGCAGCGCGGCGTCGGCGGTTTTGCCCTGCCAGCGCCGCAGCGTCGCGATGCTGACCAGGATCGCGCTGTACAGCGCCGGTTCGGCCTCGGCGGGTGAAAGCTCCAGTGCCTTGTCGAACAGGCGCTGCGCCTCCTCGAACGCCCCCAGATCGCGCTTGAGGTCGCCCAGGCTCCACAGCAGTCCGCTCTCTGCCCACCTGTCCGAGATGCCCCGGATGACGTTCAACGCCTCCTGGAAGGTCAGCTCTGCCTGATGGTAGTCACTGCGTTGGTGGTAATAGTAACCCAGGTTGTTGAGTGCCAGCGCCAGCGCGCCCGCACCACCCAGCTTGCGCCGGATGGCAACCACTTCCTGAAGGCAGCTTCCCGCCTCCTCCAGGCGGCCCAGCCGCGTGTAAGCGAACTGGAGGTCTTGCAGCAGGTGGGAGAGCGAGGAGACGAGCCCGGCGGCGCGGTAAATCCCCAGCGCCTCCTCCAGGTACGCGACGCCAGATGCCACCTCGCCCAGCCGCAGGTAGGCCAGCCCGATCACGCGCAGCGCCCGCCCGCGCAGCTCCGGCAGCTCGGAGTGGATCGCCTGCCGGGCCAGTGCGAGCGCCTCCTGGTAATGCCCCTGCTGGAGGGTGATGCGCGCCTGCTGGAGATCGACCTTGGTCAGCCCGAACGGGTCGCCCCGCCCGGCGAAGCCCTCTCTGGCCCGCGCCAGTTCGGCCTCCGCCTCTGCATACTCGTAGCGGTCGGTCAGCAGGATGGCGCACTCGTGAGCCAGGACGGGCGCAAGCACCCCCGCTTCGTTAAGCTGGGCACTCCAACTGAGCATCGTCTCGAATTTGCCCTGCGTGAAATAGGCAGGCGCTACCCGCTCGGCCAGGTCACGAGCGCGCTCAGGCTGGCCGGCTGTCATGTACTGTTCGAAGGCTTCCTCCACCTCTTCGCGCGCCTCGAACCAGCGGGCGGCCTTGAGGTGCAGCGCGGCGTACTGGCCGGGGTCGGCAACGCGCAACTGCTGCTGGAGGAAATCGCGGAACAGCGGGTGGTAGACCAGCCCACCCGCCATGCGGGTGAGGAACAGGTTGCGCGTGAGGGCCAGCGGCAGCATGTCTGCGCTGTTGGCAAGCCCCAGCACCGCTGAACACAACTCAGGCGTCAGGCGCGGCAGCGTCGAGGAAGCAAGCAGGAACTGGCGCAGGTCGGGGAGCTGCGCGTTGAGCATCGAGCGGGCCAGCGTCTCGAACAGAGCTTCCGGCCCCGCCCCGGCGCTCAGCATGCTGCTCAGCCCGCTGGGCAGCGGCTGGAGCGCCAGCATGATCCCGGCGGGCCACCCGTCGAGCCGGGCAACCAGACCCTGCATCTCGGCAGACGAGAGGCGGTCGGCCAGCAACTGGTGCGCCAGTTCCTCGATCTCGTCCTCGCTCAGGCGCAGTTCTTCCTGCCCGAAGGCAAGCACCTCGCTGCGCGCGATCAGCTCGGCGAAGGGCAGGGTGGGCAGCGTCCGGCTGATCAGGATCAGGTGGCAGCTCCTCGGCAGGCGCTCGGCCAGGTTGCGCAGCCACGTCTCGGCTGCCGGTGAGCCGGTCAGATGGTGGACGTCGTCGAGGATATACAGCGCATCCTGGGTCAGGTGGTTGCGCAGATGTTCAGCGACGAGCGACGCCAGCTCGGAGGGGGGGCGGTCACCGGGCGCGGAGAGCGCCTCGCTGATGCCCGGCGTGAGCGCTTCCAGCGCCGACAGGCTGTGGCTGTGCAGGTTGGGCACGTCGCGTTCGCGCGGCACGATGGTATGCCAGGCAACCGGGTAGCGCGCCCGGCAGGCAAACTGCGCAACAGCGGTGGTCTTGCCATAGCCCGGCGGCGCGCTGACCAGCGTCAGCCGGTACTGGGAGGCAGCTTCCAGCTTGTCAAGCAGCCGTGCCCGCTCGACCGCTCCAGGCGTATGCGGGATACGGTTCTCAGTTGAGCCAGGAGGGATAGACATTCAGGGAGACTCCCTCTCACCGCTTACGCAGCCCTGCTGGTGGGGCCAGCGCCATACACTATCTTACTGACTTTTTCCGCCGCCTCAAACCAGGCTGGTGACAGAACCCGCTTGATGGCGCGCCTTGCAGACCCGGCCCGCAAACTCTTTGCTGCCAAAATGCTGCCGGGCGGGTACGATAGTATAGGTCACGAGCAGAGCATCAGCGCGAAGGCGAGAAGACGCATGGCTCGCAATGTGCAACGCCAGCCCGGCGCGATTATGGCGCAATCTCCCGCCACCAGCCAACAGCGAGGCACTCCATGACACCTGAAATGTGGATCACCCTGGGCATCCTGGTTGTGGCTATCGTCCTGTTCGTCACCGAGTGGCTGCGCGTGGACATCGTCGCGCTGGGCGTCGTCGTGCTGTTGATGCTCGTCGGCCCGCTGACCGTCCCCGAAGCGTTGAGCGGCTTCTCCAGCACGCCGGTGATGACCATCGCCTCGCTGTTCATCGTCGGCGGCGGGGTCTTTCACACCGGGCTGGCCGCCATGCTCGGCAGCCGCATCCTCAAGGTGGCCGGGACCAGCCATCTGCGCCTGACGGTGACCATCATGGTCACCGTGGCGATCATGTCGGCCTTCATGAGCGATACTGGCGTGGTGGCCGTGATGCTGCCCGCCATCATCAGCCTGGCCGCGAGCGCCAAGATCAGCCCATCCAAGCTGCTCATCCCGCTCGCCTTCGGCTCGCTCCTCGGTGGCACGGGGACGCTGATCGGGACGCCGCCCAACATCATCGTCGCCGACGTTCTCCGCCAGCAGGGGCTGGAGCCTTTCCAATTCTTCAGCTTCACACCGATGGGCGTGCTGCTGTTTGGCGCTGGTCTGCTGTTCATGGTCATTGTCGGACGGCGGCTGCTGCCCGACCATAAGCCGCGCCACGACGTGCAGCCCGTCGAGACGCCGGACGAACTGGTCGCGCTCTACCGTCTGCCCGATAACCTCTACCGGCTCCGGGTGCGCAAGCTTTCCCCGCTCGTCGGCCAGACGCTGGTGGCCTCCCACCTGGGGCAGGATTATGGCGTGAGTGTGCTTGAGATTCAGCGCCTGCTGGAGCCGGGCGCGGTCGCCCGCCTGGCCGAACTCGCCATGCAGCAAAACGCGTTGGCCCGCATCCATCCCAGCCAGAACCCCACGCTTGAGGCGGACGACATCCTGCTGGTGCAGGGTACGGCCACCGCCGTGAGCCAGGCCGCCGCCTTCTGGAACCTGTCCATTCTGCCCGCCTCCCCCGCCGACCGCGCGACGCTGGTCAGCGAGGAGATCGGGATCGCCGAGGTGCTGCTCCCGCCGCGCTCCTCGCTCATCGGCCAGACGCTGGTCGACATGCGCTTCGGGTCACGCTACCACCTGACCGTGCTCGACATCCGGCGGCCCGGCAGCGAGCACCCGCTCGACCTCAAGCAGACGCCGCTCAGCTTCGGCGACACGCTGCTCGTGCAGGGGGAATGGAAAGACATCCTCGACCTGAGACGCCAGCGCCGTGACTTCATCGTTGTGGGCGAGCCGGAGGCGATGGCCGGTGCGCCCTACCGCCGCAAAGCGCCTGTCGCCCTGGCGATCCTGCTTGGCATGCTGGTGCTGATGGTCAGCGGCGTCATCTCTGTTACCGCCGCCAGTATGCTCGCCGGGCTGGCGATGGTGCTCAGCGGCTGCCTGACGATGGACGAGGCTTACGAGGCCATCGACTGGAAGAGCCTGGTGCTGGTGGCAGGTATGCTGCCCATGAGCACTGCCCTGGAGAAGGTCGGGCTGGTGAACATCGTCGCCCTCGGCCTTTCAGAGACGCTCGGCAGTATCAGCCCGCAGGTGATGCTGGCCGGATTCTTTCTGCTCACCTCCGGGTTCACGCAGGTGCTCTCCAACACGGCCACGGCGGTGCTCATCGCGCCCATCGCGCTGGCGACCGCCCAGCGGCTCGGCGTCGAGCCTTATGCCTTCCTGATGGCTGTCGCCGTCGCTGCCTCGATGGCCTTCGCCTCGCCGGTCGCTTCGCCGGTCAATACGCTGGTGATGGGCGCGGGCAGCTACCGCTTCAGCGACTACATCAAGATCGGTATCCCGATGATCATCCTGACGATGGTCGTCGCCGTCCTGGCGCTGCCTGTGATATGGCCTTTCTGAGGCGAACGGGAAGCGAAGGTGCAGGCCGCGGCCACTTTTTGATATAGTTAGGCGTTGCGTAGTTGAACACTAGGGCAGAGGCACTTGTCCACTAAGGACACAGAGAACACGGATGAATCTTTGTGCCTTCGGTGTCCTTAGTGGACTATCTGGCTCTTGCTGCCAGGTAAACGTGCCAACTGCGTAACCTCCAATAGTCTCGTGGCGCAGTCGAGCGCAACAACACCCCGGAGGAGGACAGCATGGCACAATGTGACATCGGCCTGATCGGGCTGGCGGTGATGGGCCAGAACCTGGTGCTGAACATGGCCCGCAACGGCTACCGGGTGGCCGTCTACAACCGGACGCAGGCCACGACCGACGTGTTTATCGCCGGGGAAGCGGCAGGCGAGAGCGTCGTGGCGACCACCAGCGTCGAGGAGCTGGCGCAGGCCCTCAAGCCGCCGCGCCGCCTGCTGCTGATGGTCAAGGCTGGCCCGGCGGTAGATGCGGTGATCGAGCAGGTGCGGCCCCTCCTGGAGCCGGGTGACGTGATCATCGACGGCGGCAACTCGCACTCCCGGGATTCCGAGCGCCGGGCGGCGGAGCTGGCCGCGAGCGGCATTCACTTCCTGGGCGCGGGCGTTTCAGGCGGCGAGGAAGGTGCGCTGAAGGGGCCGAGCATCATGCCCGGCGGCCCGCGCGAAGCCTACGCGCTGGTCGAACCAGTTTTCACCAGCATCGCCGCCAGGGTGAACGGCGACCCGTGCGTGGCCTACATCGGCCCGCGCAGCGCAGGCCACTACGTCAAGATGGTGCACAACGGCATCGAATACGGCTTCATGCAGGCCATCGCCGAAGCCTACGACCTGCTGCGCCAGGGGCTGGGCCTGTCTGCTGCCGAGCTGCAGCCCATCTTCGCCCGCTGGAACGAGGGCTTCCTCGCCTCCTTCCTGGTCGAGATCACCGCCGACGTGCTGAGCTACGTCGATGAGGAGACCGGCCAGCCGCTCGTCGATCTGATCCTCGACCGGGCCGAGCAGAAGGGGACCGGCAAGTGGGTCAGCCAGGACGCGCTCGACCTGGGCATCGCCACCCCGACGATCAACGCCGCCGTCGAGGCGCGCATCCTCTCCGCGTTCAAGGCCGAGCGTGAGGCGGCCTCCGGCGTGCTGCCCGGCCCGGATGGCGCTTACCGTGGTGACCGCGCAGCGTTCGTCGATGCGGTGGAGGGCGCGCTGGTCGCCTCGGCGATCTGCTCCTACGCGCAGGGGATGGCGCTGCTGGGCGAGGCCAGCCAGGAATACGAGTATGGCCTTGATCTCAGCGCGATCGCCCGCATCTGGCGTGGGGGGTGCATCATCCGCGCGCGCTTCCTCGACGATATGCGGGCGGCCTACGCCGAGCAGCCCGCCCTGCCCAACCTGCTGCTTGCGCCCTTCTTCCGCCAGGCGGTGACCGAACGGCAGGCTGGCTGGCGGCGCGCGCTCCAGGCGGCGCTTGAGCTAGGCGTCCCCACCCCGGTGATGAGCGCCTCGCTGGCCTACTACGATGGCTATCGCAGCGCGCGGCTGCCCGCCAATCTGACCCAGGCCCAGCGCGACTACTTCGGCGCGCACACCTACGAGCGCGTCGACCGTGAGGGAACGTTCCACACCGACTGGCCCGCCTATATGGCGTCCCGGCGGGGTTAGGCAGTTAACAATTATTACGCAGTGGGCATGTTTGCGAAGCGGCCAGAGCCAGGTAGCCGACTGAGGGCACAAAGACTCTGCCTCATCTGCGTTCTTTGTGTCCTTTGTGTACGGGTATCTTTGCCCTCCTGTTCAACTGCGTAATTCCTGCCATGGCAGCTTTGTGCCCAAATACAACTGCCAGCGTGCTATAATGCGGGGCGATGGACTTGCTGCCGGAATTCACACGCACGCTGTCCGTGCTGGGCGTGCGCCAGCCGGGCGATGCCCCACCGGAGAAGGTCGTGATCGGCGTCTCAGGTGGGGTCGATTCGCTCGCGCTGCTGCACCTGTTCGTCCGGGCGTGGCAGAGTCTGGCCGTTGCGCCAATCGTCGTGCACGTCAACCACCTGATCCGGGGCGCAGAGGCCGACGCCGACGCGCGCTTCGTGGCCGGGATCGCTGAAGAGTGGGGCGTGCCGTGCCACGTCGAGCGCATCGACGTGCCTGCGCTGGCTGCCGTGCGCAAGCTCTCGCTGGAGGAGGCGGCCCGGCAGGCGCGCTACACGCTGCTCGGCCAGCACGCGGCGAGGCTCGGCGCGCGCCTGATCGCCGTCGCGCACAACGCCGACGACCAGGCCGAGACGGTGCTCATGCACCTGCTGCGCGGCGCAGGGCTGGCCGGGCTGCGCGGGATGCTGCCCGTCGCCCCTCTGAGCGGCTACCACCTGCTGGAGCCGGTGGACGCCTCCCTCAGCCTGATTCGCCCCCTGCTCGGCGTGTCGCGCGCCGCCATTGAGGCGTACAGCACCGCGCACGGCCTCCAGCCGCGCTTCGACCGCTCCAACCTGGACACGACCTACTTCCGCAACCGGCTGCGTCACGTCGTCATGCCCATGCTCGAAGGCGTTAACCCTAACGTCAAAGCGGTGCTTGCCCGCACCGCCTCGGTGCTGGCGGCGGACTACGACGCGCTCCAGGCCGAGGTCGAGGCGGCCTGGCAGGTCGTCGTCCGCGAGGAGAGCGGCGAGCGCGTCTCCTTCGACCGGGCAGGCTGGCGCGCGCTGCCCCTCGCCCTGCGGCGCGCGACGCTCCGGCGGGCAGCCTGGCATCTGCGCGCCCACCTGCGCGACGTGAGTTTCCGCCACGTTGAAGATGCAGCTGGGGTCGCTCTCCAGGGCGAGACTGGCGCGCAGGCGACGCTCCCCGGCGGGCTGGCCCTGCGTGTGGACTACGATACGCTCGTCATTGAGCCAGAGGGGGAGCGCCCGCCCGCGCCCGACTGGCCGCTCCTTGAACCGGGAACGGTTGTGCCAGTGCCGGGCGAGGGCGAGGTGATGCTGCCCGGCTCCGGGTGGGTGTTCAGCCTGCATGCCTATGAAGGCCCGCGCTCCGGCCCGGCGTGGCAGGCGCTGCTGACCGACCCCTGGAGCGCGCCGCTCGACGCCGGCCAGATGGCAGCCCCGCTCGCGCTGCGGCCCCGCCTCCCCGGCGACCGCTTCGCGCCGATGGGTGCGGGCGGATCGCAAAAGGTCAGCGACTTCATGATCAACGCCAAGATTCCGGCGGCCTGGCGCGATCACCTGCCGCTGCTCGTCTCCGGGGAGGCTATCGTCTGGCTGTGCGGCTGGCGCGTTGACGCGCGCTTCGCCGTACGTGACGACAGCGGGCCGGTGTGGCTGGCGCGTTTCACGCCCGGCTAACGCAAACGGGCGGCTAAGTGAGCCGCCCGTGCGTTTGAAAAGCAGTTGGCACAGTTGCAGTACAGCAGGGATCAGATCGTCCATTAAGGACACAGATGACACAGATTTTTCGTGTTTTTTGTGTCCTCAGTGGACGGATTTTGCCCCTGCCCTCATGACCGACTGCGCAAGTCCTGAGGCTGCCAGGCCGATTCTACTCTTTCGGCCCTTCCTCGTGCGGGGTGAAGGTGTTCGCCATGCGGTCAAGCGCCTCGCTCAGGCTGCGGAGCGCGGTCACCATCCCCTTGCGGACTTCCTCGCCCACCTTGCCGGATTTGACATCCTCGGCCACATCCTGCACCCCGGTCTGCACCTTCTGGCCGACCTCAGACTGGCGCAGGTCCTTGACCGCCTTGTCAACCTCGGCGGAGAAACGCTCCAGCCCGTCCTTCAGGTCGGCCTGCAGCTTGTGGCGCTCCTCGCTCTGCCAGGCGGCGCTGATCGCCTCGCCGAGCTTCTTGCCCAGCGCGGCGAACTCGGCGGCCAGGTCTTCCTGGGGCTTCTCGTTCTCGGGGATCGCGTGCCCGTTGGTCTTTTCCTCGGTCATTCCGTATTGCTCCTTGTCTCCATCGGTATTCGACGCACCTCTATTGATCTCTTATACGCAGTGTGTGGCGTATGGTTGCAGCGCGCGGGCCGGGCCGCCAACGCAAAGGGGCGATGCGGTGTGCCATCGCCCCTGGTGGTTGCTTCCAACTCCTGAGTGGCGCCCTCCGCCGCCTACCGCTTCCCGATCTCGCCTTTGACCTCGGCGATCAGCTGCGTCACCGGGATGCTGCGCGGGCAGGCCGAGGTGCAGTTGAAGATGGTGCGGCAGCGCCACACCCCGTCCGGCTCGCTCAGGATAGCCAGCCGCTCGGCGCCAGCCTGGTCGCGGTCGTCGAAGATGAAGCGGTGTGCCTGCACAATCGCTGCCGGGCCGACGTACGCCCCGTTTGCCCAGAATGACGGGCAGGAGGTGGTGCAGGCCGCGCACAGGATGCACTTGGTTGCCTCATCGTAGCTGTCGCGCACCTCTTGCGATTGCAGGCGCTCGCGCTCAGGGGGCGGGTCGTCGTTGACGAAGTAGGGCATCACCGAGCGGTAATGCGCCATGAACGGTTCCATATCGACTATCAGGTCTTTGATCACCGGCAGGCCCAGGATCGGCTCAACCTGGATTGTCCCCCGCTTGCCCCGGATCAGGTCTTTGACCAGCGCCTGGCAGGCCAGTTGGTTGATGCCGTTGATCCGCATCGCGTCCGAGCCGCAGATGCCGTGCGCGCACGAGCGGCGCAGCGCGAGCGTGCCATCCTCGTACCACTTGACGCGGTGCAGCAGGTCGAGCACGCGCTCCACCGGCTCAACGTCGGCCAGCTCGTACGTTGCCCAGTACGCCTTCTCGTCTTTTTCCGGGTTGAAGCGCCGGATACGCAGGGTGACTTCCATCAGTAAACACGCTCCTCCGGCTGGTACTTGGTGATCACCACCGGCCTGTAGCGGAGTTCGATGCTCCCATCCGGCTTGCGCATGGCCAGCGTGTGCTTCAGCCACTCGTCGTCGTTGCGTTGGGGGAAGTCCTCGCGCGAGTGTGCCCCCCGGCTCTCCTGCCGGGCGTGCGCCGAGACGGCGGTCAGCTCCGCCAGGTCGAGCAGCGCGCCCAGCTCCCACGCTTCGAGCAGGTCGTAGTTGAAGATGTGCCCCCGGTCGTCGATGCGCAGGTCGTTCTGGTAGCGCTCTTTCAGCGCCCGCAGCCCGTCGATGGCCTGCTGGATGCCCGTCTCGTCGCGGAACACGCCCACATGGTCGGCCATCAGCGCCTGCATCTTCTCGCGGATCTCGGCGACGCGCGCGCTGCCCTGCGCGCTGCGGATACGCGCCAGCTCGGCCTCGACCTCGTCAGCAGGGTTGGCAGGCAGCGGGGCAAAGTCGGCCTGCTGGCAGTATTCGGCCATCGCCTGCCCGCCGCGCCGCCCGAACACCACCAGGTCAACCAGCGAGTTTGTCCCCAGCCGGTTAGCGCCGTGCACCGAGACGCACGCGCACTCGCCCGCCGCGTACAGCCCCGGCAGCACCGTCCCCTGCTCGTCGATCACGACCTCAGCATCCACGTTGGTCGGGATGCCCCCCATCGCGTAGTGGGCGGTCGGCTGGACGGGTATCGGCTCGTCCACCGGGTCAACGCCCAGGTAGGTGCGGCAGAAGCCCAGGATGTCCGGCAGGTGTGACTCGATGAAGTGGCGGTCGACGCGCCGTTCCTCGCCTGCTTCGGCCAGGTAGCGGTTGACCGTGTCAGGCCGCACGTCGAGGCTCACGTAGCGCCTGCCCTGGATGCCGCGCCCGGCCTGGATCTCCAGGTGGATCGCGCGCGAGATCACGTCGCGGCTTGCCAGGTCTTTGATCGTCGGCGCGTAGCGCTCCATGAAGCGCTCGCCCTCGGAGTTCATCAGCACGCCCCCCTCGCCGCGCACCCCCTCGGTGATCAGGATGCCCAGCCGGTAGATGCCCGTCGGGTGGAACTGGTAGAACTCCATGTCTTCCATCGGGATGCCCCGCCGGAACAGCACGGCGTTGCCGTCCCCGGTCAGGGTGTGGGCGTTGCTCGTGATCTCCCACACCTTGCCCCAGCCGCCGGTGGCGAACAGGATCGCCTTGGCGTGGAAGACGTGCACCTCGCCCGTGCCAATCTCGACCGCCACCACCCCGGCGGGCCGCCCCTCGCTCATGATCAGGTCGACCACGTGGAACTCGTCGAAGAAGTTGACCTCGTTCTTGATGCACTGCTGGTAGAGCGTTTGCAGGATCATGTGGCCGGTGCGGTCGGCGGCGTGGCAGGCGCGGCGCACCGGTTTTTTCGTCTCGTTGTTGGTGTGCCCGCC
>JAANMT010003158.1_pt1 | contig 12295 bp, 10 predicted proteins | sample 7279711 | NCBI WGS metagenome assembly JAANMT01 (sample SAMN14094538, study PRJNA606508) | bioreactor metagenome | isolation source: A lab-scale SPAN reactor treating ammonium-rich wastewater day 1 | place: Ireland: Galway | collected 2017-01-16 | reverse complement strand
TTCGGCTCGCCGACAGTTTTTGTCGGGACATAGATAATTCCTGCACCATCCGCAGTCATGTTACAGTCAGTGAAGACAATGCTGCCGCCGGGCTGTGGCGTGGCCCTCACATAGCCATCGAGATCCGCATTGAGAGGATCCCGTCCGGAGAAATCGACCCGGGTCAGAGTATGGTTTCCGCCGTTGTAGAATTCCATCAGAGCGCCGCCTGAGGTGATGTCCTTGTCGAGGATAACATTTTCCAGAATGCAGTTATGGGTGTCGGCGGGGTTGGTTCCCAAATCGATACTGGCATCAGGGTTGCCCGCTTCTGCCTGGCGGACTGTTATTTTCGAGCCTGGATTGGCTCCTTTCAGGGTGAGAGTCCCATTCCCGGATGCGGGCTGGTAACGAATCACGGGTCCACCCTCCGCGGAGCGCTGGATGACCGGGGCAGTGCCATTTGCATTGGTAATAGTCAGGGTATTGATGGAAGGGTTGATTGGCTTAGGCAGGTTTTCATCATAAAGTCCGCTGTCTGTAATCTGAATGACATCGTTATCGCCAGCAGCTGCAAGCGCTGCTGTGAGCGAAGTGTAAGGGCCGCTCGACTGGTTGACGACCAGGGTTGCTGCCTCTGAACTGGCCAAAAAACACAACATTAGAACGAATAATTCCACTAATCTGTATCGATAAATTGCCTTTGTCATCGCGTCCTCCCGGGAGATTATTTGTAGAATCAGTTCAAAATAAACCGATTAATGTCCCATAATATGGGCCAATTCAGGGCTTGTCAATTTCACCGGGGGATGAAGCGGGATATCCGGTCTGTTGCCGCTTTTGATTTTAACCCGGAAGAGGCGCAGCCTTTCCTGGACTGGCCTGCTAGCCAAGGAAGGAGGGCTTTGCCAAGATGAAAAAGGAAAAAGGCGGGATCGAAAAAATCTCTCCGGAATCGATTTGAGAAGTGATGAGATATGGGCAGCCTGAGCATTGATCGCGAGCAACGGTACAAAACCATCCAGCTGGTGGTTCAACGGCTGGGGCTGACCGCAGAGCACACGGTGCTGGATGTCGGCGGGGGAACTGGCGCCTTGCCGTCCTATATCCCCACACCGAATTTCTGGTCCTGTGACCTGCGGGGAGGCGGCCCCCGCCATATCGCCTGCTCGATGGACAGGCTGGCGGTGCGCGAGGCCGCCTTCGATCTGGTTTTGCAGGCTGATTCCCTCGAACATATTCCCCCGGAAAGGCACCGCCAGACACTGGATGAGTTGCTGAAGGTTTTTCGAAAGTGGCTGATCTGGATCGGGCCGGTGCAGTCGGATCTGACAGTCCAGGCGGAGGAGGACCTCTGCCGGACACATCGCGAACTGTTCGCCGGGCGGGAGATGAACTGGCTGATCGAACATCGCCGGCATGGGCTGCCGGATCCCGAGATGGTGGTTCTGGCTCTCAGCCGTGGATGCCAGGACTGGATGTGCTGGCGGAGTTGCCGGCTGGAGGACTGGTGGCTCTGGAAACAGCTGGAGCTCGCGCTGGATGCCGGGATATTTCGCCCGGGAGTGGAAGCGGTGCTGAACAACTGGTATCTGCAGGAAGGGTGGAAACGGGATTTCCGGCTGGAAAGCGGGGTTCCGGCCTACCGCATGGTTTTTGTCGGGTGCCGGGATGGAAAACTGCCGCGAATCCTGATGGATCGTCCGGGGAAGGAGGATCCCTTCGAGGCGTGGCGTTCGCGCCTGCCGCTCGTGAGAGAGTGGCTCGCCAACTCGGAAATGAACCGGGATGGATTCCCGCTCGAATCGCCCGCAGCGGCGCAGCTCGCCAGGCTGGCGGAGGTCCTGGGGCAGCAGGCTCGTCCGGGCAGTTTGTGGCGGCGCTGGATGGGGGGTTGAGATGCCGCGTGCCTGGCTGGTGGGACAGAATGAGGCGGCATTGATGGGGGAGGGGTGGTATGACCGCGCCCCGAGCTGGTATGGCTTTCCATTTCGTGAATCTTTTCCCGAGGCCACTTTGCGGATCGATCCGCAGGGGTCGGGGGGGATTCTGCACCTGCTTGTGGCCAGTCCACTGGCGGTGCACCGGGGGAGCCAGTGGATCGATCTTTCGCTGCAGAAGGAGAGGGGGCTGCCAGGGAAGGCACCGAAGGCACGTTACCATCTGGCCCCATCGAGTGAGGAGTGCCCCTGGAATGTGGTGTCCTGTGCGCTGGAGGGGGCCAAAGCCGGGGACCCTCCATTGATTTTGAGGATTGAATGTGAAGCCTGGCGGCATGGGGATTTGGAGGCGGTGGCGGATTTCCGGCGTGTGGGAATTGTATTTGGCGGGCTGATTTTCCGGGAAGAGTAAAGAGGGGGGCTGGGGGATCGGATGTTGTCTGGGCATGGATCTGCGGATTCAACTGATTTGTCCGATTTCCAAGTGATTTCCTGATTGAAGCAGGCATGGTAAAATCACAGGAAATCCTGGGAGGCATGGCAGATGACCTATCACGGAATCGATATTCCCCGGAAAGATCTGCCGGAGTTCTGCCAGCGCCACCATATACGCCGAATATCGCTGTTCGGTTCTATTCTGCGTGATGATTTCCGGCCTGAAAGTGATGTCGATTTCCTTGTGGAGATCGAGCTGTCGGAGTTGATCGGGCGGAAAGTGGATTTACGGACGGCAAAGGAATTGAGCCGTTATTTCCGTGAGGAGGTATTAACTGAAGCCGAGAGGTTGTATGACACGGTGTGATAATTCGGTGGAGACAACCTGGCCTATTTCTAACTTCACCCTCACCTTAGGAGGCATTTTATTGATAGATATTCAGAAATAATGGACTGCCTTAGAAAGATGTTTTTGTTTTTTTATTGAATGGCGAGAAACCCTGGGGCTCAATAATGAGGGATGAAAATGGAATGAGGGCAAGACAGAAGACATGGAATCGAAGTGAATTGTTGGTTGTTTTTCGGCTCTATTGCCGGACTCCTTTCGGCCGCCTGCATCACCGTAATCCTGAAATAATTGAATTGGCACGCTTGATTGGACGAACCCCCAGTGCAGTTTCCATGAAAGCCTGCAATTTCGCGAGCCTCGACCCTCAACTCAAGGCTCGAAACATCAGCGCCCTAGGAAATGTCAGTAAGGCAGATAGTACTTTGTGGGAAGACTTTATGTTTGATTCGGAAAGTATTGCCCATGATGCTGAAGCAGAATATTCCGCTTTAACTGGCAAAGAGGCTGAGGATTATACGCCTGAGTTTGGTGGCATCTTATCGGTTGGAGGTGACCCTGCATCACAGGATATCCCCCGAATTTCCGATGTACCGTCAGGGTCAACTGAAAAAGATGCCCTTGTCAAAGTTCGCCGTGTCCAATCCTTTTTTCGCACATCGGTTTTGATTTCTTATGATTACCGCTGTGCTCTGACTGGCCTTTCAATTCCTGAATTGCTCAATGCAAGTCATATCATCCCATGGAGTGTCGATGAGAAACGTCGTGCTGATCCACGGAATGGGATATGCCTTAATGCGCTTCACGACCGAGCATTCGATCGTGGATTGATTTCATTTGATGAGAATTTGCGTGTGGTGGTTTCATCGCAAATCAAAAGTACTGAGGTTTGTGCAATTCATCGCGATCAATTGCTTCGTCTTGCAGGCAAACCTCTACATTTGCCTGACCGCTTTCAACCAGAGGATGACGCATTGGAGTACCACAGAAACAATATTTTCCGCCCCTAATGAAAACCCCCTCCCGCGCACCAGCACCCGGGAACTCACAAGGAGGACCGATCATGCCAGCCTTAAAAATTGGATTCGCAGGCGTCGGCTTCATGGGCCAACTCGCCCATCTGAAAAACTACATAGCCCTGCCGGGCTGCGAAGTGGCCGCCATCGCCGAACCACGCCCCCGCCTTCGCCAGCGGGTGGCCGCCCGCTACGAAATCCCACAGGCCTTCGAAAACCACCTCGAAATGCTGGAACACTGCCCCCTCGATGGCATTGTCGCTTCTCAACCCTACACACGGCATGCCATCCTGATCCCCGATATCCTGGCCCGTAAAATCCCTGTCTTTACCGAGAAGCCGGTTGCCCTTTCGGTCGAGTCGGGAGAAAGACTGGCGCGCCTTTCCGAGGAAAACCAGACCCTTCACATGGTCGGATACCACAAGCGTTCCGATCCGGCGATGGAATACGCCCGTGAGGTGATCCGTGACTGGAAAGCGAGCGGGGACTATGGGGCGATGCGCCTGGTGCGTGCCACCATGCCGCCGGGAGACTGGGTGGCCGGTGGCAGCCAGGGGCACATCGATACCGGCGAGGCTCCCCCCGCCGGGGAGAACGAAGCGCCTCCCGCTGGCATGGACCAGGACACTTTCGAGGAATACAACTCTTTCGTTAATTATTACATCCACCAGGTCAATGCCCTGCGTTTTCTGCTGGATGAACCCTACGATGTAACCCATGCCACCCGCTCCGGGGCGCTTCTGGTGGGAGAAAGCAGCAGTGGTGTGACCGCCACGCTGGAGATGGCGCCTTTCAACACACGCCAGGGGTGGTTTGAGACCTTCCTGGTGGGCTTCGAGCATGGATCGATTTTCATCGAACTCCCCGCCCCTCTGGCGCTTCACCAGCCCGGGAAGGTGACCCTGCTGCGGGACTCCGGGAAGATGCCCTGCCCCCGGTTCGAATCCCCGGTTCTGCCTCCGCGCCATGCCATGCTCAATCAGGCGATGAATTTTCTTGCCGCCATACGCGGGGAGAAGCCCGCCCCCTGTTCAGCCATGGAGGCGGTTGAGGACCTCCGGGTGGCTCGCGATTACATCCGCCTCAAGCGGGGATGACAGGCCGGTTCAATATTTTGGCACAGAGGGATCGACCTGGTCCGACCAAGCATGGATCCCCCCGGCAAGATTCACCATATTTTTGAAGCCCAGAGACTCCAGAAACTGACAGGCCTGCATGCTGCGGCCCCCCAGCTTGCAGTGAACCACAATTTCCTTGTCCTCGAGGCCTTTGAGTTCTCCGAGACGGGATTGGATCACAGAGAGCGGAATCAGGCGTGCGGTGGGGATGCTGGCAATGTTGAATTCATTCGGCTCACGGACATCCAGGAGCAGAAAATCCTCATCGGCATCCATCTTTTTTTTCAGATCGGCAGCGGTGATTTGAGTGACCATGGTTTTGGGGATCAGATAAGCGCCTTTCAACAGGATTCAGTTTTCATGACCAAACGTGTCATTCAGGTGGCTGGTTACGGATGTAATGATCATCTGGACCACATGCCAGTCGAGGCGCAGGACATGGGCCACACGCCGTGAATCGAGTTCAAGCTGCGTGGCGGCACTGCCATCCTGAGACAGCTCGAAATCGCCTTCATCGAGGAGTTTGCAGTAGGTCTGCCAGACATCTTTGACCACACGTTCGTCTTTTCCGGCCAGGGAGGCGACTTGAGCGAAGTCAATGGGAATCAGGTCGGTCTCGCTGATTTGAGGTTCGATGGGAAGCGGCCCGGGAGCACCATCGGCAGGGATCGGCTTTTCCCGATTCCAGCGCGCAAGCCGTTCGGCACGGCGCTGGGCGAGTCTTGTTTCCCCAATCTGGGCAATGCCGGGTGGCACCGGGATCTGGCTGAAGAGCCGGGTGCGCAGCGAGACATAGCTCATCGGGCGGACATACAGGCTCAATGCCCGCGAATGTTCCTGAAGATCCTTCCAGAACTGATTGAGCCGTTCCAGACCGGGCGAATCGATGTATTCACATTCATACAGATTAAGGATGACCGCCTCATGCTGGTTGTCGATCAGGCGGGCCAATACCGGTTCAACCGCAGACAGAGTCGTGGCATCCAGGGTCCCGATCAGGGTCACCAGGAGGTGGTCATCCAGACGATGCAATTCGGCCTTGATTTCACCCATCGGTGATATCCATCACCTTATGATAGGAAAAAGTCCGGGGGAGTCACAGCCTCTCGAAACCCCAGATAAATTGCTGTGGAAGTATTCAAGCACGGAGGAGTTACTTGACACGCCTGACAGAACCGGTTGAGGATCCCCCAGCCCTTTCCGGATCAGTCAAGGGCTGATCTGTCTCACACCGGAGGCCCGCACGGTTGATCGCAAACTTGCTCAATAAAATTTCCCGAAGGATCCGGAACTCATCCCTGTATACCCGATTTTTTTTACACCAGAAGCAGCGGGATGAACTCCATGATTTCTGGCGAAGTCCAACCGATGGGAACCAGCCGGAGATGTACATCGCCGATGATGAGCGATTGAGGAAAAGAAGCGATTTGCTTGTTCAACTCCTGGGGGCCGAAGCGGACCGATCTTTAAGAATCCTCGAAGTCGGCTGCAATGCCGGCCGGAACCTGAAACACCTCTTCGACAATGGGTTCCATCAGATCGAGGCGATCGAGATCAGCGAGAATGCGGTCGCTCTCTTTCGTGAACGGTTTCCGGAGGTCGCTTCACAGGTAAAGATTCATGTGAGTCCAGTTGAAGAAATTGTCAGGACCTTTGCCGATAATTCGTTCGATGTTGTCTTTACCATGGCGGTTCTGGAACACATCCACACCGACAGCGCCTGGATATTCGATGAACTGGCCCGGATTGCCAAAACAACTCTGATCACCATCGAGGATGAAAAGGGGATCTCCTGGAGGCATTTTCCACGCAACTACAGGGAAATCTTCGAGCCATGCGGGCTGGTTCAGGTCCATGAGATTCAGTGTGAGGATGCAGTGCATGGTTTGGGGAACCAGTTCTTCGCACGGGTCTTCAAGAAGGGCTGAAGCTTGAATCTGGCTCCTTTTTGAAGAGGCAGCTTCGGTTCGGTGCCTTGCCGCCACTGAGTGAAATCGTTACATTTCCCGTGTCTGGATGGGCTGTGAATACCGGAAGACTGTTGACGAATCCCTGGCTGCCCGGGATGAAGGGGAGATTCCAATTTGTTCCGAAGGTTCTTTTTTGTCTGGCTCAGTTTTTTTATCTGCTGCGCGATAGCCGGTCAAGGAATCCTCCTGATCCACCGTTGGCGCGCCGCCAGCCTGCTTGAAGAATCCAAACTCCAGGCCCTGACAGGGGCCTGCATGCTGGACTTCGCCGACCAGCAACAGCTCAACATCCCTCCCACTCAGTGGAACTGGAGCGAATTGGTGCGCAACTGGCACCAGGGGTCCTCAGTTCCACAAGGTTTCGCTCTGGTTGACAGTGTCAGTGGCATGATTGCCTATACCACCGGCGAATTTTCGCGCAACTGGAATGCCATTGTGCATGATCCGGGAGACCGGAATGTGCACTGGGTGGATCTGGACACCGGAGAGCGCTTCTGGACTCTGATCCCGGCTCCGGAGACCGACCCGCAATACCGCTTCTGGGTCGCGCTCCACCCCATTCAGACCTTTATGGGATTCCTGCATGAGATGCGCTGGTTCCTGGGAGGCGAATTTCTCGCGCTGATTGTGATCTTCGTCATTTTTTACTGCTGGATCGGTTCGCCGACTCATGCCCTCAATCCGATGGTGAGCGCACTCCAGAAATCCCTTGAAAGCGCTGAAACCATCCCCACAATCCCTTTTCATGATCTTCCGGGAGAGTTCATCCCTCTGGCGCGCACCCTGGCATTAATCCTGGAAACCCGCCAGCAGGACCACCTCAAAAAGACCGAGTTGAGCAGCCAGATCGACAACTTCTCCGATCACAAAACCAATTACACAGCGATCATCCAGCAGCTGCAGTCACGACGGGATGATGACCAGACAATGCAGGAACGGCTTCAGTCCACACTTCTCGAAGCGAACCGTGAGCCGGCTATGGTCCTCGACCGAACCCGCCGGATTCTGGCGATGAACGAACCCGCCCGCCGGATTCTCGGATTGGGCGGGCAGACCGGGTTTTCCCTGCGCCACAGCGAGCTGGATTCCATTCTCGATGCCGAACTGGCAGCAGGATCCCGTACCGCGATTCACCGCCTGACAACTAAGGATCTGTTCCTGGGACGCACCCAGGTGTGGCGGGTCAAGATCCACATCCTCCATGACTGGCGGGATGAAACACAAGTTCAGCTGATCATTATTTACCTGACCCAGGAGCAATCCGAGCCTTCCCATGCGCCAAAAAATTCAAAGGATCTTTTTTTCCTCTTCAGCGAGGCGCTGCACCAGTCCTGGACTCAATCGGTCAAAGGAACCATTCCTCTGGAACAGGAGGAAAAAGAGGCCGCGGAAAACCTGATTCGATTTTTGATGAATTACCAGCCCGCCACTGAGCCGCTCGGCCAGGTGATTCCCCTTTTCCGGATTGTCTCGGACGATCTGGATGCGCTCGAAGAACAGCATCTGCTGGCAGGCGGCTCCCGCCAGGCATGGACCTTGTTCCTGGCCTGGTTCGAAATTCTTCTCTCAAAGATGCTCGGTTTTCGGATACAGCCCCGCCTGAAAGGGTTTGGCGAAGGAGTTTTGAGCATCGAGTGGAGCTGCACACACCCCTTCCCTTTCAATGACTGGCTGTTAACCGGCAATGATCCCTCACGAGTCTTCCGGCGTGAACTTCTGCAGCAGTCATTGGAACGCCTGGGAGCCAAGCTGATCTGGCATCCTTCCACCCCGATGCGCATGAGCCTCGAAATTGCTCTCAAGCGGTCTGTGTAACCCCGTACAGCCAGAGGCTACTGGTTCCAGTTTCCAGCCGAGTGAAGAACCAGGCTATTGCCACAGCGCTCATCAATCTCCAGGGGGAATGTCTAAGTTAAATGAATTCAGCCGACAACTCAAACAACCGTCTTTCCCGCGAAAGCGGGAATCTACGCTGGCGAGATCCGCTTCACCTCTTACCGAAGGACCTTCTCGAAATTCTGAGGACTTGCCGCCCCTCCTGTGGATTCCCATTTACATGGGAATGACACGGACCCGGAAGGCTTTAGCGCTACGGCGCTACTCTCTCCAGGTGATTCCTTCCAGCTTGAGAAGGTAACGCTTCCAGTCAAGTCCGCCGCCGAAGCCGCCCAAGCCTTTTCCAGTCGGAAGCACCCGATGGCAGGGAATCACAACTGGAATCGGGTTCCGCGCCATGGCCTGACCGACTGCACGCGCCCCACGGGGGTTCCCGGTCAATGCAGCCAGCTCCCCATAACTTCGGGTTTCGCCATAAGGTATCTGCGCGCACTCGATCAGCACCTTCTTCAGGTAAGGAGGCACCCCATCCAGTATCAAAGGGACCTGGAAGGCAGTTTTCCGCCCTGAGAAATAGCGCTCGAGGCTGGCAAGAAACCGGGTGAATGGCGCCGGGAGGTTCGAATCGGGTTTGCCCTTCATCCCAAAGTCGATCGAGACCAGCCCCCGATCCGACCAGCACACATCCAGTGGTCCCATCTCTGTCTTGAAACAGGCCCGGTACAGATGATCTGAAACAGACATACATCCCTCCCTCTGAAAAGCCGATGTGTTTCTCCGCCCAGAGAAAGTATAGCCACACACCGCCGGAGAAACAGAGTTCCCCCCACCCCTCACCGTCCAAATGGAGTTCCCTTTTTCACTCTGATCAAACAGGCAGTTGGACCCAATCTCCCACGAGCTGGATGCGGCAGGACACAGGGGCGGATCCACCCAGCCTCTGGCTGAGGCTGTCCGGCTGGCATCCGCCGGCATCCAGCTGAATCTCGCCCGCCTCGATGAAGCGGCGCCCCTCCTCATCCACCAGGGCCAGCCACCGGGGATCCAGGCTGAAAGCCACTGTCCGGGTTTCACCCGGGTTGAGGTGGATGCGCTCGAATGCGGCCAGCTGGCGGATCGGGGTTTTGACCGAAGGAGAAACATGGGTGTGGTAGACCTGCACCACCTCATCACCCGCGATCTCTCCTATATTCGCCAGATCCACAGCCACCTCAACTTTCTCGCCTGTGGAATAAGCAGTCTTTGCGGGGCGGATCGATCGGTACTCGAAGCGGGTATAGCTCAAGCCAAACCCAAAGGGATAAACTGGATTGCCTCGGAAATAACGATAGGTACGGCCCTCCATTGTGTAATCCTCAAATGGAGGGAGATCCTCGACACTCCTGTAGAATGTAACCGGCAGCCTCCCGGCTGGATTCGACTCTCCAAACAACACCTGCGCCAGGGCGGTTCCTCCTTCCTGGCCGGGATAAAACTGCAAAAGGATCGCCGGGAGATTCTCCTGCGCCCAGGAGAGGTCGACAGCGCTTCCAGTCATGATCAGCAGGATCACCGGCTTGCCTGTTGCAGCCAGAGTTTCCAGCAGGCTGACCTGAACCGGAGCCAGTGAAAGCCCGGCACGGTCTCCTTCAAGGTCTGCCAGGGCCGCTGAACCCTGCTCCCCCTCGATCTCCGCCGAAAGCCCCATACAAGCGATGACCACATCGGCTCGTTCCGCCGCCAGCATCGCTTCAGTTCTCGCCCGCAGAGGGTCGGGCATGTCCGGAAGAATGTTCTCGCCATCCCCGACCAGGTCACAGCCCTGGGCATACAGGACCCTGGTGGCCGGAGAGACCGCATTTCGAATCCCCTCCAGCGGTGTCACTGCATGGGAGGGTGTTCCATTGTAATTGCCCAGCAGAACAGTGCGGTTGTCCGCATTCGGCCCGATGACCGCAATGCAGGAGAGATCCTTCCGCAGTGGAAGCAGCTGGTTTTCATTCTTCAGCAGAATGACCGACTCCAGCGCAGCCTTCAGGCTCAACTCACGATGATCGGGGCAATCGAGAATCTCATAGGGAATCGATGCATAACGGACCTTCTCCGGGGGATCAAACTGCCCCAGCCGGAAACGGGTCGTGAGGAGCCTTTCCACCGCCTGGTCGATTTCACTCTCGGAGATCAGACCCTGCTCAACCGCATCGGTCAGAAATCCAAAGGCACAGCCGCAGTTCAGGTTGCATCCCCCGCGAACCGCATAGGCGGCCGATTCGGTTTCATTCCGGGTCAGGCCATGCCCTTCATTGATATCCCGGATAGCCCAGCAATCGGAAACCACAGTTCCCTGGAATGCCCATTTCCCCCGCAGCAGCTCCCCAACCAGCAGGGGGCTGGCGCAGCACACCTCTCCATTGATTCGATTGTATGCGGTCAGCACCAGTTCCACTCCGGCTTCAACCACCAGATCCCGAAAGGCCGGCAGATAGGTTTCAAAGAGGTCCTTTTTCGACACCACCGCATTGAAGGAATGCCGCAGGGACTCCGGTCCGCTGTGGACTGCATAATGTTTGGCGGTCGCAGCCACTTTGAGGTGAACCGGGTCGGCCCCCTGCAGTCCGCGAACAAAGGCGACTCCGATCCGGCTGGTCAGGCAGGGGCACTCACCATAGGTCTCCTGCCCGCGCCCCCAGCGGGGATCCCGGAAGATGTTGATGTTGGGTGTGAAAAAGGTCAGACCGGTGTAAATGCCGCGTTCGCCATGGGATGCATGGGCATGATGCTTGGCGCGTGCCTCATCTGAAATCACCGCAGCGATCCGTCCGGCCAGTCCCGTATTAAATGCAGCAGCCATGCCGAGAGCCTGCGGAAAGACAGTGGCGATACCGGCTCGCGCCACTCCATGCAGGCACTCATTCCACCAGTTGTAAGCCGGAATTCCGAGGCGCTCGATGGCAGCGGAATCATGCTTCATGAGGCTGACTTTTTCCGGCAGGGTCAGATGGGAAATCAGGTCACGGACCCGTGCGGCAATCGGCTGGCCGGGATCCTGAAACGGGAATGAAGGCGGCATGGGAAACCTCGCAATTCGATTGATTTGTCCGGATGGAGGGGGAGCACCCCTTGTTCTTACAGCAAGGCTATGGTACAACATCCGAGCATATCCGGGCGATCCCATCGGGATTGCCGGGATATTTATTTGTGTGACCCATTCCGCGGTAGCTCAACCGGTAGAGCGGGTGGCTGTTAACCACTAGGTCGTAGGTTCGAATCCTACCCGCGGAGCCAAAATTCAATCCGCCGATTTCGGCGGTGCTTAGTTAACGCAAGACCCCGTGGGGTGATCCCCTCGGGGTTTTGTCGTTTCCGGCGTGCCCACGCCGACTTACGCCCGCCCGCACATTTACCCTGATTCTCCATTTCGAAGCCCGCAGTCCGGGGGTCAGGTGCAACCCTGGGGGGTGCGGGCGCTCACCGAAAATGTCCCTTCCGAATTCTCCCGTTCTCCGTTTTTCAACCCGCCTTGTTTAACAGCCCGGTTGCATCCTTGCACCCGCTTCGACATTTCGAATTCCCCTCCGGTAGGTATCTGCCGAAGGCCGGACCAGTGGGTCCGGCGCAAGCGGATTGCCAGACAGCGGAAACGGCCGTGAGATCGGAGACCGTTGTGGGTGCCGGC
>JAANMT010003154.1_pt1 | contig 12297 bp, 6 predicted proteins | sample 7279711 | NCBI WGS metagenome assembly JAANMT01 (sample SAMN14094538, study PRJNA606508) | bioreactor metagenome | isolation source: A lab-scale SPAN reactor treating ammonium-rich wastewater day 1 | place: Ireland: Galway | collected 2017-01-16 | reverse complement strand
GGCAAGTGGCCCGTGCGGAGTCATGCCAGATAGTACGGCAGCGAGTCCTTCGTGTACGGCTATGCTACGCACCAGCCTCTGGATCTGGCTGGCTGCCACTAGGCCGCGCTCGGTAACCACGGCACTCACCTGCGCCCAGGGGGTCAGGTCAAAGTAGCGGTTCTGGACTTCTATACCCTCCGGGGGCGTGTGCCAAATCTCAGCCGGATCATGGTCGGCAAATGGAAGGGTTGGCAGCTGGGCTGGCCTGACCTTGCTAGTATCGCCGAGAACGTAACCTGGCACGCCCCAAGTGGCCGCACACGCTGCAACCATGGAGGTTCCAGTCTTGTTGATGACCCCTTTGTCCGTGAGGCTATCCGCCCCTACAAGCCACGCACTGGTGTGCTGCATCAGGTCGGCAGCTGCTGCGTCGACAACTAGTGTGACCCTCACATTGTGCTGAGCCAGTCGTGCCGCAAGCGCACGCCCCTCAAGTGCTGGCCGCGACTCCAAGCAGATTACGTGCAGGGCGCCAGCGTGACCCTGGTGCGCAGCCAGCAGCGCTTCAGCGACGACACTGCTGTGGCTGAGGGTTAGAGCCGTAGTGCCCGGTGATAGGATCGCCAGGGCATGGCGTGCGATTTTGCGAGACGCAGTGCTGATGTGACCTTCGTACTGCCTGCATAGGTCGTCAAGCGCAGATGCACCCTCATCCGCTGTCCGTGCCTGCTCCAGCGCCAGCGCAGCGTCGTTTAGGATGCGCACCAGCCCGGCCATCGATGGCTGACCCGCGAGCACGATTCGTGCAATCCCGAGAAGTTCTCGGCGAAGATGCTCAAGGCCCCGCTTGCGCTCGTCCGCGGCAAAGGCGACGAGCGCGCGAGTCAGGTTAACGGCTACTGAGCTGGCTCCAGACACGCGGTCCGCAGCAATCGCCCGCACTTGTGCCCGCCATTCGTCGCCAGGCGAGGCCGGGCCGCTGTTTACCCTGCTATTTGACCCGGTAGGGTTCGTAATCGGCAAGATACCGCGCCTCCAACGCGCCGGTAAGCTCCGTGTAGTGATCGCCGTGGGCCTGCTTCTCGACTGTTCCAAGCTCAAAGAAGCGAGCGATCAGCGCCCCCTCTGCGTAGGGAATACGTACAACTACACGGACTTGCTGGTCGGCCAGCAACTCCTCAACTGAGGTCAACAGCTCGTCCAGGCCGGAGCCAGTAAGCGCCGAGATGAACTGTGCATCGGGAAAACGTCCCTTAAGATACGGAAGCACTTCCGGGTCATCCTCAAGAAGTTGATCGAGTTTGTTGAAGACCATGAGAATCGGCAGGTCGGTGATACCAAGGTCGTCTACAAGCGTTCGCTCAACCGACTCGATGTGTTGGATGGCGTTGGGATGCGAGGCGTCGACCACATGGAGAAGCAGCGTAGCCTCAGCGATCTCTTCCAGCGTAGCGCGGAAGGCCGCAACTAGACCGTGTGGGAGCTTCTGGATGAAACCCACTGTATCAGTGAAAAGCGCTTCCCTGCCGGACGGCAGCGCAACGCGCCGCGTCGTTGGGTCAAGCGTGGCAAAGAGCTGGTCAGCCACGTAGACATCTGAGTCGCTGAGACGGTTCAGCAGGGTAGATTTCCCCGCGTTGGTATAACCGACCAGGGTTAGCACCGGAATACCCGTGCGGCGTCGCTGAGTACGGTAGCGCTCACGGTGAGCGCGCACGTTCTCCAATTCTGCCTTAAGTTGAGTGATCCGCCGTCCAATCTCGCGGCGGTCGGTCTCAAGCTGCGTCTCACCCGGTCCGCGCAGCCCAACGCCCCCTGTCCCACCTCGCGCTGATGCCCCCCCCGCCTGGCGCGCCAGGTGTGTCCACTGGCGAGTAAGGCGCGGCAGACGGTATTCGTACTGGGCAAGGGTCACCTGGAGCGATCCCTCACGGGTATGGGCGTGCCTGGCAAAAATGTCCAGGATCAGCGCTGTGCGATCCAACACATGCACGTCATCCCCAAAGGCCTTCTCCAACTCGCGCTGGTGCCGGGGAGACAGTTCGTCATCGAAGATGACTACACTCACGCCAAGTTCCTCAACCCAGCGGGCAACTTCTTCCAGCTTCCCACTGCCGATGAACGTGGCCGAATCGGGATGCTTGACGCGCTGCCAGGTTTGCCCGACAACATGGATTCCGGCTGTGTCAGCCAGCAGGCCGAGCTCTGCTAAAGAATCCTCAACATCAAGCAAGCCGGGCGCCCCCCTGACCTCAAGCCCCACAAGAAATCCCTGGGGCAATCCATCCTGCGTGTTATGTGTCACAGACTTCTCTCTTCCGGTGTGCTGTCGCTTGCCCTAGTTGCTACACGAAGCGCCGTACGGGCAATCCAGCAAAGCATTCTCTACCGGCCGGGCTCCGGGTAGCTGCCGCCGCGCTCCAGAAACGTCTGTAGAACGCGCCCGACGCGTTCCAGGCTGTCAGGGCTGACCTTGTCGATCGTGTCCTCTGTGGTATGCCAGTAAGGATAATCAAAGTCGATGATGTCCACGGCCGGAATTCCCTGCTCGGCAAAGGGTATGTGATCATCCTGCAAGTAGTAGCGCACTTCCGGAATAAAGTAGGCCTCATAACCCAATTCAGCAGCAATCGCCCACAGATGGGCGCGGAGATGCAGGTCCGAGTTTCCCTCGTAGTAGATATCTTGATCGGCGTCACCGACCATGTCAACCAGGACCAAGTACTCCGGCGTGATCCCCATCTGTTCGACGAAGATGCGTGACCCGGCGGCATACTCCCAACCGTCCAGATCGCCGTTGTCCTCCGCATCGAAGAACGCCAACCATACCTGGCCCTCGACGGTGCCATGGTTCAAGACACGAGCCAGTTCCAGCAGGACGGCGACGCCGCTCGCCCCGTCGTTGGCTCCAGGCACGGGGTCCTGAGGCGCAACCGGATCTCGATCCGCGTACAGGCGCGTGTCATAGTGCGCCCCAAAGACAAGAATAGGGCCGCCTGCCTCGCCTGCCCGTGCAACAAGGTTCTGGCCTTCCACTCCCTGGTATTCGAAGGGCCAGGATTCGACCTCCCAGCCAAGGTCAGCTAGCGTGGTGAGGATGTACTCTGCTGTCTGGCGGGATGCGTCAGAACCCGTTGGGCGTGGCCCAAACGCCATCTGGGCCTCAACATGACTCATTGCCGCCCCACCGTCAAAGAGCAATGCAGCCTGCGTCGCGCTCGGTGTCACGGTCGGCGGTGGAAGAGATGGCAGGGGAAAAGTTGGCATCACAACTGCAACCGGGCTCGCTGCCTGCGTAGAAGATGCCGGGCGGTTTGCCGGGAGCTCACTCCCGGTGCGCTGCCAGAACAGGGCGACTAATGTCAGGCCCGTGATCAGAACGATCAATCCGACAAGCCAGCGGCGCAGGGACGAGTTGGCGCGCCATGTCATTCTACATACCCCAAATCACTCAGTACTCAAAGGGACGTAAGCGTGCTCTTCCAAAAACGCTTCGAGTAAGGCGAGTGCCCTGGCGCTGTAGGCCTCGTAGCGCGCACGCTTGTTACGTACCGGGGGCTCTAGCGGGGGCAACAGGCCAAAGTTAGCCTTCATCGGCTGGAAGTGAGCCGGGTCAGCGTGGCAGACATAGTGAGTGAGCGCTCCAAGCATCGTCTCGTGGGGAAGCTTCCAGGGTGAGGCACTGGTTAGTAGACGGGCAGCATTGATCCCGGCCAGCAACCCAGACCCCGCATTGCCCACATATCCCTCAATCCCGGTGATCTGCCCCGCGAAGAACAGATCCTCCCGCTGGCGAGCCTGCATCGACGGGCGCAGAATCGACGGGGCGTTCAGAAACGTGTTGCGATGCATCTGGCCGAGACGGGCAAACTCGACATCCTCCAGGCCAGGGATAAGGCGGAAGACCCGCTGCTGCTCCGGCCAACGCAGATTGGTCTGGAAGCCGACCATGTTGTACAGCGTCCCGGCAACGTTGTCCTGGCGAAGCTGGACGACAGCATGCGGGCGCCTGCCCGTGCGCGGATCAGCCAACCCGACGGGGCGCATCGGGCCATAGGCAAGTGCATCGGGCCCTCGCGCAGCGAGCACCTCGACTGGCAGGCAGCCCTCAAAGAAAGTCTCGTCCTCTGACTCGAAATGGCGCAGCTCGATCCGCTCGGCGGAGAGTAGCGCTTCCACAAAATGGCGATACTCCTCTTCGTCCAGCGGGCAGTTGATGTAGTCGCCCTCGCCCTCGCTGCCGCGCCCATAACGCGAAGCGCGAAAGGCCACATCCATGTTGATGGACTCGGCCTTCACTATCGGCGCAAGCGCATCGTAGAAGTACAAGTGATCCTCGCCAACCAGCCGAGCGATTTCGGCGGCGAGCGCATCAGAGGTTAGCGGCCCGGAGGCGATGATCACAGCCCCTTCCGGGACGCGCGTCGCTTCCTCGCGGCGGAGCGTAATGTTCGGGTGGGACACGATATGCTGCGTGACCAACTCACCGAACGCCTCGCGGTCCACGGCCAGCGCGCCACCCGCAGGCACCCGTGACTGATCGGCACAGGCCACGATTAGCGACCCCAGTCGCCGCAGCTCGGCCTTCTGAAGACCACCAGCCCGATCGGGTAGATCAGAGCCAAGCGAATTGCTGCAGACAAGCTCGGCCAGCTTATCGGTGGTATGAGCAGGCGTCGTCTTCTCAGGACGCATTTCCCAGAGAGTCACCGCGACGCCACGTTGGGCAGCCTGCCAGGCTGCCTCGGAACCGGCCAGGCCCCCTCCTATGACGTTGAGCGCTCCCCTACCCCTGAGGCCCATGCCCCCCTCTTCCCTTAAAGCCCATCATCGCGTTAGCCGCGTCCAGCTTCACCTAAACAACTCCGGCAACTGGGTTGGCGAGTTCTGATTCTACCACAAGACCGGGGGCGGCCCTACCTTCGCCAGGACTACGCGTTGTGCGGGCGCGTCACGCCCATGTCACTACACGAAGTCGTCGCGCGCTTGAAGAACTCTTCCCCTTGCTGTATGGTAGGATCAAATGCCGGGGACCCAACCCGTGAAGGAGGTAACATGGAATGGCTGAGGACTGGAGATGCCACGTCTGTGGGACAGCCGTCAGCTGGGGAACAGTGGTGTGCCCACTGTGTGGAAGCGCTCTTGACTGGGAAGAGGCCGACGAGGAGGAACCGCCAGATGTACTCGGTCCGCCGGGATCAGATGGCGGCATAGCAGAGTATCGCGCACGGCGGGCGCGGCGTTATGCGATCGGCATGATTGTCGTCGGTCTGTTGCTCGCAGTGGTGGGCGCAATCTCAGGCTTCACCCTCTGGTATCTGCTGGCGCTGGGGGCGCTGCTTGCCGTGGCTGGGGTCTACGGACTCATGGCGCATCCGGCAAAGCGCTGATGGAGCTCAGTGAGTGCATCGTTGGCGGTCTACGATCAGCGCTGCAGGCAATCATCAACGACCACCAAGCGGGCTTCTAGGCTGGTTCCTCGCCGACAGCCAGGCTGTAGCGGCCCGGCACAACGACGTATTTGACCACCTCGCCCGGCCCAAGAGCCACAACCGACTCGCCCCGCGTGTTGCGCCCCGCGCGCGGGGCCAGCCCAAAGCGCATGTACTTCGGCTTACCTTTGGTTGTCACCACCACCAGGTTGTCGTCCATCGTGCCCAGGGCGGCGGCGGCGAGCATCGACTGCCGGTCGGTGAACTTGAACGTGATCACGCCCTGGCCGTAGCGCCCCTGCACCGGGTAGTCGTCGAGCGCGCTGGACTTGGCGAAACCGGTGTCGGTGATAACCCAAAGGCTTGAGCGTGGTCGGTAGACGACCATGCCAATGACTTGGTCTTTCCGCCCCCCAAGTTTGATGCCTTTGACGCCGGCAGCAGCCAGGCCCATTGGGCGGATCTCCTCCTCGCTGAAGCGGATGGCCTGCCCCTCCGCACTAACCAGCACCAACTCTTCGCCGCCGCGCGTCCAGGCCGCCCAACCAATCGCATCGCCGCTGAGGCCCATAACCTGGAAGGCGCGCGCGGACAGACCCGGCAGGTCAGCCAGGGAGATGCGCTTGACCATCCCCCCGACAGACGTCAAACACAGGTATCCCTCATCCATGCCAGATGGCAAACTGAGAACCGCGACAACTTCTTGCTCCTGGCCGAGTGAGGTAAGGCTCGCCACGTGCACCCCTTCCTGGAAGTCGTTTGCTTGGGGAAGCTGGTGCACAGGCACCGTCGCTGCCATACCGTCGGCAGTGAACAGGTAGAGGACCTCGCTTGCCGTGGCGACGAGCATCGCCCGCGGCGCATCCTTGACACCGCCCGTTACCCTGGGTTGTTGGTCATCAAAGGTGCGTGACAGCCGTCCGCCCTCAGTCAGCGTGACCCATACTTCCTCAGCCGGGAGCAGTTGCGCCACAGTGACAGCATCCCCGGCTGACCCGGACACGATCAACGTGCGGCGCGGGTCGCCATAGTGTTGCTTCGCGTCAAGCAGCTCTTCCTTGACGACATCGCGTATCATCTTTTCACTCCTGAGCAGACCCTCCAGGAACTGGATGAGTCTCTTCTTCTCCTTGTACTCGTCCTCAATCTTCTTTCGCTCCAGCGCAGCCAGCCTGCGCAGAGGCATATTCAGGATCGCTTCGGCCTGGATGTCGCTGAGCTTGAATACCTTGCGCAAGTTGGCATGTGCCGTCTCGACCGTGCGCGAGCGACGGATGATGTCGATGACCTCGTCAAGGTGATCGAGCGCGACCAGATAGCCCTCAAGGACGTGAGCGCGCTCCCTGGCGCGGGCCAGTTCATGCTCGCTGCGACGGCGGACGACGACAAAGCGGTGCTCGAGGTAAACGCGCAGCGCCTGTTTGAGGGACAGGAGGCGCGGTTCGTCCTCCACAAGCGCGAGCATGATGATGCTGAAAGTGGTACGCATCGGCGTCAGTTTGAAAAGCTGGGCCAGTACCTGGTGCGGATCAACGGTGCGCGTAAGGTCGATGACGATGCGAAGGCCCTGGCGGTCACTCTCATCACGCAGGTCGGTCAGGCCCTCGATCTTCTCATCGCGGGCGAGCTCAGCAATGCGCTCAATCAGGTTGGTCTTGTTGACCTGGTAGGGCAACTCGGTGACGATGATGCGGTTGCGGTTGCGGCTAAGCTGCTCGATGTGCGCCTTGGCCTGGACGGCGATCTTCCCCCGCCCGGTGGCATAGGCGTGGGCAAGGTTATCCGTCTCGCCATCACCGTCGAAGCGGAACACGAGGCCGCCGGTTGGGAAGTCGGGCCCCTTGATGAACTGCATCAGCTCCGGAACGCCAATGTCGTCAAGCCGGCCCCAGTTGTCGAGCATGAAGGTCAGCGCGTCACACGTCTCGCCCACGTTGTGCGGTGGGATACTGGTACTCATCCCAACGGCGATACCCGATGAGCCGTTTAGGATCAGGTTGGGAAGGCTGGCTGGGAGGACGGACGGCTCAAGCAGGCTGCCGTCGAAGTTGTCGGTGAATCCAACGGTGTCCTTTTCAATGTCGCCAAGCATGTCAAGACCAGGGCTGTACATGCGCGCCTCGGTGTAGCGCATGGCCGCCGCTGCGTCGCCATCCACCGAGCCGAAATTCCCCTGGCCGTCGATGAGCGGATAGCGCATCGAGAAATCCTGCGCCATGCGCACCATGGCATCATAGACGGCAGCATCGCCATGCGGATGGTACTTGCCCAGCACTTCGCCGACAATGCGGGCGCTCTTGCGGTAGGGGCTGTCCGGGCGCAGGCCCATGTCATACATCGCATAGAGGATGCGGCGATGGACGGGCTTCAACCCGTCGCGCGCGTCGGGCAGAGCTCGCGCCACGATCACGCTCATAGCGTAGTCAAGATACGCCGCCCGCATCTCCGCGTCAATGTCCACCTGACGAACGGTGCCAACGTCCATGCATGATCTCCCTGAAGTGTCACTCAATTGCGCTCAGAATGCAGGCCACCTGGTGCAGCTATCCCAGCATGAAGCGCAGTTGGCTGCCTGTGGCGCTTGGCCATGGTTCACTGGGTTGATGATAAACAACGCGGCAAGTGTCTGTCAATGGCCCTGGCTTGAGCTAGACGCCCGTCCGCAGGTTGTTCTGAGCCAAAGCGGCTCATTTGTTCTAGATTGAGCCTGCTGGAATTGTAGATCAAGCGTATCTCGTTCGCAACAGCACCACCACCCTTGGCATCATTGCTTTTCTTGGCACGTTCCCGCTACACAAATGTTTGACGCCATCCGGCGGCTTGATAGAATCGGGGGTATGGTTAGACGGTTTCAAAGACTTTGGAGTCATGATGCCGGGTGAAAGGTCGGGGATGACAGGTAGAAGGCGGGCCGGGCGGGTTCACAGCGCCTGGGCGGCAGCGCTGATCGCGGTGTGCACTCTGCTACTGCTGCTGCAACCGGCCAGCGCCGCGCCCAATCGCGTGGAATTCTACCGTGTGCAGACGGGTGATACGTGGAATCGCATTGCGGTGCTGTTCGCCATCCCAATACGAGACATCTGGCGAGCAAACGGCGTTACCAACCCGGCACTGCTCGCCGAGGGGCAGCGGCTCTACATTCCATCTACGGGGGGCGCGCAAGGCAGCGCACTGATGACCTTCGAGATCGGTGCTGATGTTTCAACGCTGCGCGCAGCGGTTGCCAGCGGGAACAACGTGGCGACCCTGCTGGCACTAAACGGGCTGGCTAGCGCGGCAACTGCCCTGGGACAGGTAGTGTACGCGCCCGACCGTCGTGATGCAGTTGCCGTGGCCGCAGCCGGACAGCCACGTCCCACCATCGCGCCAACAGCAGATGCGCCCAGCGACGCAGAGGGCGAACAGCGCCCGCCACCGCCTGCCGAAGGGACGTTGGTGAGCGAGCGGATGGGGGTGCAGGGGCATTTTCTGATTGCCGACGACGAGCAGCGCCAGCGCCTCCTGGATATGGCCGCCTATGAAGCAAGTTTCGGGTGGGTCAAGCAGCAGGTGCGCTGGGATGAGTTCGAGTGGGCACCCGGCCAGTACTCTGAGCCAATGCTGGAGGCGTTAGACAAGTTCGTTCACGATGCTTATCAGCGCCAGATGAGGATCCTGCTGAGCATCGCTCACGCGCCGGAGTGGGCGCGGGGCACAGACGTCGAAGACGGCCCGCCCGCAGACTATAACAACTACTACAACTTCGTTGGGTTCATCGTCGCCCGCTATAAGTATATGCTCAGCGCGATAGAGGTGTGGAACGAACCCAACCTGGGCCGCGAGTGGCGGGGCGGGACGATCGGTGGGGGTGAGTACGTGCAGTTGCTTGCCGGTTCCTACGACCGGATCAAGCGCGAATATCCGGAAGGCAATCTCATTGTCGTGAGCGCTGGGCTGGCCCCAACAGGCGTCAACGATGGGATCACCGCAGTCGATGACCGGGTGTTCTTGCGGCAGATGTATGAGGCGGGTGTTGAGAGCTACGCGGACGCGATCGGCATCCATCCATATAGCTGGGGCAACCCACCCTCGGCGCGCTGCTGTGGCGACTGGGGTGGAGCGCCGTCACACAACGACCACCCCAGTTTCTTCTTCCTCAACACGATAGAAGATTACCGGGCGATCCAACTGGAGTTCGGTGGAACCCGCCCATTCTGGGCGACTGAGTTCGGTTGGGGGACGATGGATGGCCTCGACCTCCCTACCCCACCCGACGCACCTTTCTTCAACTATGTGAATCAGGAGCAGCAGGGGCGCTACATTATCGAGGCGTATCGTATGGCACAGTCCTGGGATTTCATGGGGCCAATGTTCTTGTGGAACCTGAATATCGCACAACTGCCTGGTCTGGACACGAGCCAATCCGGTTACAGCGTTTTGAGGGCAACTGAATCGGGCAACCCGCTGCCAAGACGCGCCTTCCAGATGGTGCAGGAGATGCCGAAGTCCTGAGCCACGCGCGCCAGCCAACGAGAGAGCGCCCTGGCAAACAGCCAGGGCGCGTCAGTCATAACCGGTTGTTCTTGCGTAGGCGGACAGGGCTACTCTTCGTATTCCTCTTCCAGGTAATCGTCCATCACCTCGGTGGCCATCCCGGCATCAGCCAACGCGTAGCCCTCTTCACCCTCAGCAGGTATCCCCAAGGCCAGGTGTGAAGAGATGTACGAATCGGCAACCGTGTCGGCATGCCAACTAAGCGACGTTCCGCGATCCTCTTTGTCGTAGCGGAAGCCCGTCCCGGCCGGGATCAGCTTGCCGATGATGACGTTCTCCTTCAGGCCGATAAGCGGGTCTTCCTTGCCCGCGATGGCCGCTCCGGCGAGCACCTTGATCGTATGCTGGAAGGACGAGGCAGACAGGAAGCTCTCGGTGCTCAACGCTGCCTTAGTAACTCCCAGAAGGACGTTCTGGGCACTGGCAGGTGTTCCACCTCGGGCAATGATCTTCTCGTTGATACGGCGCAGCATCAAACGGTCAATCAGTTCGCCAGGCAGCAGCTCGGTATCGCCGCTGCGTGTGATCTGCACTTTTGCAAGCAAGCGGCGTACTACCACTTCAAAGTGTTTGTCGTTGATGTTCACACCCTGCTGGCGGTAGACCTTCTGCACTTCCTCCATCAGATAGTGCTGTGTCGCCTCGATGCCCAGGATGCGCAGGATGCGGTGCGGGTTCTTGGAGCCTTCAGTCAGTGGATCGCCTGCCTTGACCAGGACGCCATCACGCAGGCGGTGGCTGGTGCCCTCCGGCCCCTGAACCTCGACCAGGCGCGCAGCGCTGGGTAGCTCGTATTCGCGCTCCTCGCGGCGCTCGTGGATCAGGGTCAGCACGTCTCCCTCGATTGAGACGCGCCCGCTGTAGTCAGCGGTGAAAACCTCCTCATCGCGACGGGCCAGCTCCTGTCCCAGTACGACGTCCGCGCCATCCTCAACCAGAACTTCCCAGCCGGACACATCGTAGGGCTCTTGCAGAACCTCGCTGTCTATGACAGCAACGTAGCGGATGCCCTCGCGCTCGTAGATGCTCACCACGCCGTCGATGTCGGTGATGATTGCCTCACCCCTGGGCTTCTTGCGCGCCTCAAAGATCTCCTCGACACGTGGCAGACCGGTTGTGATATCGCCCCGCTCCTCAGCCGTACCACCGGTATGGAAGGTGCGAAGCGTCAGCTGCGTGCCTGGCTCGCCAATTGACTGCGCAGCGACGATCCCGACCGCCGCGCCGATCTCCACCAACGCGCCCCGGCCAAGGTCGCGACCGTAGCATAGCTGGCAGAGTCCGAACATCAAATCGCAAGTCATCGGGGAGCGCACGTATACGTCGGCTACCTGCAGGCTGTCGATCAGCTCGGCAGCTTCCTCCCCGATGATCTCGTTGCGCTCGACGATGATCTCGCCCGTCTCCGGGTTCACAACCGGCCCGGCAGCAGTGCGACCGATGAGCCGCTCGAACATCGTCTGGTCAGCGAGAGGTACCGAGCGGCTGATCCAGATTCCTCCCTCGGTGCCGCAGTCATGGCTGTTGACGATCATGTCCTGCCCGACGTCAACCAGGCGGCGCGTCAGATAACCGGCATCAGCCGTGCGGAGCGCGGTGTCAGCCAAGCCCTTGCGCGCGCCGTGGGTGCTGATGAAGTACTCCAGCGCGGTCAGGCCCTGCCGGAAGTTGCTGCGGATAGGCAGGTCGATGATGCGCCCGGATGGGTCAGCCATCAGACCACGCATACCAGCCAGCTGAGTGATCGGGCCCATCCCGCCCTTGGTTGAGCCGGAGTCGGCCATGATGGCAATGCTGCTGTACGGGTCAAGCGCGCCCCGGACGGCGTACTCAACTTTGGCTTTGGCACTCGTCCACTCGTTGATGGTCGCCTGGTAGCGCTCAGCCTCGGTGAGCAGCCCACGCCGATACTCGCGCTCGATCTGGTTCACTGACTGGGTAGCATTCGCCAGGATTTCAGCGCGCTCCCCCGGCACAGTCAGGTCACTGACAGCGATGGTCGCTCCGGAGAACGTGGCGTACTTGAAGCCGAGGTCCTTGATGGCGTCTACCACCTCGACGGTCACCTCAGAGCCAAAGCGCGTGTAGATCAAGCCGACCAGCTTGTTGATACCCTTCTTGTCGAGCGTCTCGTTGGCCCAGCGCACCTGGTCGGGCAAGATGCGGTTGAAGATGCAGCGTCCAACCGTCGTGACAATTGGCTCTGGCAGCGGACTCCCATCGTCGTGGATGCTCAGGATACGGATCGGCGTGTGGACGCCTACCTGGTGCAGGGTATACGCGATCTCGACCTCGTCCATGTGCCCGTCGGCCCAGGCCACGTAGACCAGCGGCAGCAGCATCAGCACGC
>JAANMT010003153.1_pt1 | contig 12297 bp, 12 predicted proteins | sample 7279711 | NCBI WGS metagenome assembly JAANMT01 (sample SAMN14094538, study PRJNA606508) | bioreactor metagenome | isolation source: A lab-scale SPAN reactor treating ammonium-rich wastewater day 1 | place: Ireland: Galway | collected 2017-01-16 | reverse complement strand
GGAGGAATGTAAAGCAGATATCCTTGGAATGTACAACAATATTTTTATGATAGAGAAGGGTGTTTATCCTAAAGAAAGTGAACATCAGATCTGGGTAACATTTCTTGCGGGTGCTTTTCGAAGTATGCGCTTTGGAATCGGTGAAGCACACGGCGGAGGTAATGCTATAATCTATAATTTTCTTTTAGAAAAAGGCGGTTATGTTTTTGATGAGAGCACTCAAAAAGTAAAAGTTAATTTTGATAAAATTTATCCGGCACTTAAAGAGCTTTGTAATTTAGTTCTGACTATTCAGGCTGAGGGAAATTATCAGGCTGCTAAAGACCTGATTGCTAAGTACGCTGTTAATTCTAAAACAATTGGGCAGCTTAGAAAAAAACTTGAGACTCTTCCTGTGGATATTAAACCTGTTTTTGAGATTGAGGAAAAACTTAAGTAACAAAAACACAATGGCACACGGATCGAACAGATTAAACGGATAAAAACGGATTTAAATGCAGTTTAAATATCATGATATAACTGAAAAAATCATCAAAGCTTATTATAATGTTTATAATACACTTGGATTTGGATTTCTTGAAAAAGTTTATGAAAATGCTTTAATGATTGAATTAAAATCTATGGGATTGAATTGCGTTAAGCAAAAGCCAATTTCTGTTTACTTTAAAGAAAATTGTGTTGGAGAATATTTTGCTGATATTATTGTAGATGATTGAATAATTCTTGAATTGAAGGCAGCCGAAGGAATTATTGAAGAGCACGAAGCACAATTGTTAAATTATTTAAAAGCAACGGAAATTGAAGTTGGCTTATTATTAAATTTTGGAAAGAAACCGCAATTCAAGAGACAGATATTTGAAAATAAGTTTAAAAAATCTGTTTAAATCTGTTCGATCTGTTAAATCCGTGTGCCATTAAGGGAAGGGCATGAAAGAAAAAGTAAGATACATTTCTGCAGATCTGCTGCGTGGACTTGTAATCATTATTATGATTGAGGTTCACGTATTTAACGCATTTCTTTTGCCGGAACTTAAACAAACAACCTGGTTTAGTACACTCAATTTTATTAATGGATTAGTTGCACCATCATTTCTTTTTGTTTCTGGATTCGCATTCCAGGTTTCAACAGGAAGTAAGCTGGATGAAATGAGAAAACTTGGTAAAGCATTCTGGAAAAAGATGATGAGAATATTCCAGATAATAATGATTGGATACGCACTTCATCTGCCTTACTATTCTTTTTCAAAAATCATTAACAAATCAACTCCGCAGCAGTTACAAAGTTTTTTTGCTGTTGATGTTCTGCAATGTATTGGATTTGGGTTGTTGTTTTTATTTATCACAAGATTGTTGATCAAATCTGATAAAGTATACCACTACTTTTTAATAGCTTCTCTAGTTGTTGTTACATTAATTTCCCCCGTGTTGTGGAAAATAGATTTCAATCAATATGTTCATCCAGTAATTGGAAATTATTTTAACAGATTGAACGGATCATTATTTCCGGTCTTTCCGTGGCTTAACTTTTTATTGGCCGGAGGAATATTTGCAAAGTATTTTGTTGATGCACGGGAAAGAAATGAAGAAGAGAAGTTTATTAAGAATGTTACAATTGCGGGTTTAGTTGTTTTACTTTTCGGTCATTTATTTTATTCGGGTTTATTCCCAAAAACATTTACATCAATTCTGCCAAACCCGGTTTTCTTTCTTGAACGATTGGGTTATATACTTGTATTGTTTTATCTCTGCTGGATTGTTGATAGAAAAACGAAAGCGAAAAATTCTTTTGTAATGGATGCAAGCAGGGAATCACTGCTTGTTTACTGGCTGCACCTCATAATTATTTATGGTGTCTTCTGGAGCGGGAAAAGTCTTGCCAATAAAATTGGAATGACAATGAATGTTATTGAAGCAATAGGCGCAACAATACTGTTAATTGCTCTTATGATAGTTGCAGCAAAAATATGGAGCTGGGCAAAGAAAAAATATCCAAAGCATTCTTCTTTGTTTGTTAAAGCTGCAGTAACTGTTTTTTTGGTTGTGTTTTTTATAAGTTAATATTTTTTTTACAGTAGCGTTACAATTACCTGTTAAGTAAATTATTTTTTACCGACAGATTTTGCTTTGGCTTGAAATTTTTTTTACAGCTATTTATTTAGCATAAAATTTGCATTAAATAAACATGTAAAGAGGCTAATAATGGAAAATAAAATATTAATGGCAACCCTTGTCCAACACCTTCTTCGGTTTATATCATCTCATTTTCTTACTATAAACATATTCAAGGCAAGTAGCCTTATTTTACTAATTGTGAGTATTGGTTGCAGTCAAACTACTGATCCAAAAGTACTAGATGATAATTTAATTTTTGACTGGCAAAGCAATCCACAGTTTTCACGTGATGGTCACAAAATAGTTTTTGAGGGACTTTATGATAGTATTTATGCGATTCATTTTGTTGATAAAAATGGTATTTATTTGGGACATATTTTGGATAGTATTTCTAGCAAGAATTATGTTTCATCTCCATCTTGGGGAAGTAATAACAATATTGTTGTTTCTGTAGAAGGGAACTTGTCAATGGTAAATATTTCCAATGATAGTTTAACACAATTAACAAGTTCATATCAGGATTTCTCCTGTACTTGGTCAAAAGATGGAAATTATATTGCATATACTAAATCTATTTGCGATCCTGACTGCGGTATTGCTCTTTATAATTTAAGTAATAATACTACCAGGATTATTGGAAAATTTGGTGGTTATGCTAGCTGGGATAATAATTCGGATAGATTATATTATTATGAAAATGTTTATAGTCAGGGGTTTTACAAAGGTTTTGTTTTTAAAAGTGTTGATTTAAATACACTTAATGTAGATAGTTTGTTTTATGTTAATTCAAATAATGCTGATCTGTGGTTATCTGACTTAAATATTTCTCCTGATGGAAAAGAAATAGTTTTTGCTGCTTCTGAAGGTACTCCCCCACAAATATATATATATGGAAAATAAACCTTGAACTAAAAACTTTAATTAAAATAACTATCGGTAATCATCCAGCTTTTAGTCCTGATGGTTCACAAATAATTTATACTAACACAAACAGATCTGAAGGAGGATTATGGATAATGAATAAAAATGGTTCGAACAAAAAAAGGTTTACTAAATTGAACAAATAACAATGTTTATCATTAAAAAGAGGGAAAAATGAAAAACTTTAACTTAATTTTTTTATTTCTATTAATTTCTCTAAAAGAAATATTTTCACAAGTCTTCCCAACAGATAACAGATTTTGGTAACAATGGTATTTATACCATCAAGCAGTCCCGCAGAACCAAAGAGCTGATATTAGAGCCACTGAAGCTTGGGCAATTACAAAAGGGAATTCAAGTATAAAAATTGCAATAATAGAATCAAACACTTCAAGTAATACAGATGGAGGTGAACCTAATGCGCCACATCCCGATTTGCTTGGAAGAATAACCACGCATAACACATCTTCAATTAGTGAACACGCTACCGGGGTTGCTGGATTAATCGTTGCTAATCCGAATAATGGGGGTATTGTAGGGATAAATTGGTACTCACCACTTAATTCTTATTCGTTTACTGATATTTCGGATAATTTAGATGATAGGATAATTCAGGCTAAAAACGATGGGAATAAAGTAATTAGTCTTTCGCATGGATCAGATGAATTTTTAGAAGAACCATATGGTGCATTGTTTTCAATTTATAATAGTAATATTACATTTATTAAATCAATGGAGAATAATCTGGGAAGCGGCATCAGTCATCCCGCAAATCACCATGGAATAATAGCCGTTGGATCATCAACTAAATCAAATACCCGTTCTAATTTTTCCAATTATGGGAATCATATAAAATTTTTGGCTCCTGGAGGTGAAGGTTATGGATACCCAAATAATTTAAATATTTTAACAACTTCAAGTACTGATTATTTTTACAATAGCGGTACTTCGTATTCTGCACCGTTAGTCGCAGGTTCGGTTGGATTATTGTTAGCATTACGGAATGATTTGAGCAATGATGATATAGAAAACTTATTAATACTATCGTGCGATAAGCTACCTGAAATGGGGGCTAATAACTGGACCGACAGGCATGGTTATGGTAGAATAAATTTTAAAAAGGCTCTAGATTTTTTACAAACGCCATTTCAACTCATTCATTTTTCATCTACCGGAGGAATAGTATATTCTACTTCAGATTTATATCAACTAAATATTTTTTCAGGCGAGTCTGGATTAGGAACAGGAGTTTATTGGGTAAAGAGGTATGAGCTCAGAAAGACAATTAATTTTCCGACTAGTTATGATCATTTTGTTTGGGGCAGGGGTTCTGAAACCAACGGCTGGTCATTAGCACAACCTAATCATGGTATGAAATTTTGTGAAATTTTAAATTATAATTCAAATAGCGTGACTTTAAGAACATATGTATATGAAGTTTGGAATACCTCAAGCTATTTTGGTTTTTATCCTGCTTCACCACAGAACGTTACCTTTAGTTTTACCGTACTCGGCAAACCATTAGTTGCTCCAGTAATAGCAAACATAACTCAAAATCCTGTTCCAATTTATAAAGGCACTTATGGATATGTGTATTGTAATCTATCATAAGGGAACGGTAATTTAACATATAATTGGTTTTCTTTTGATCAGCAGGATGTAAGGTCTGATTTTTCTGTAAAATATGTAACCCTTTCAACTCTTCAGGATGTAAACTCCCATAAAGTCGAAATGTTACGAAATAAATCCCCTCGTTATAATATAGATGTGGAAGATTCCTGCGATGAAAATGTTTGTCAAGCATATTACAATTTATAAAAAGATTGGAATTAAATAACACATTCAGTGGCTCAGTTCTCCAGAACTGAGCAAATCGTAAAAGGATGGAATTTAATCTACAATCTCAGGACTGGAGTCCTGAGCTACAAATATTGGTTTTTACCTCTCGCTTCTCACAAAATAATTTCTTAAGTTTCTGCCGAATTAAATTCTAACGGAATGAAAAAGTGAACACAATAAAAATATCTTTTATGGTTTTTATTCTTTCAATAATTGTATCTGCACAAAAGTTTTGGCAACACAGCAACGGACCATATGCTGCCAATGTTTTAGATATTGAATTTGCACCTTCTGGTACAATTTATATCTCTAACTACTTTAACGGCATTCACAAATCAATGGATTCAGGCGCCTCTTGGGAATTGGTTACAAATGGAATACCTGAAGAATTTGCGTCAATATTATTAATTAATAGTGTCAATTTTATCTATGCTGGAACTGTAGCCCATGGGCTATATCGTTCTACAGACAATGGAATCTCTTGGAATAGATTAATTAACTTGCCAAGCGGTAGTATAAACTCGATGTTTCTAATGGAAAATGATATTATAAATGTTTGCAATCAAAATGGATTATTTCAGACACTGGACAATGGAGAAACGTGGCAAAGTTTAACTTCTAATCTCACCAATATTTGGATGACAACTTTTACGAGAAATTCGCAGCATAAGATTTTTATAGGAACTTCTCTCGGTTTTATATATATGTCCAACGATGAGGGTACTACCTGGGACTCAATTAAAGTATCTGATTACTCAATAAATGTAATTGCAATTAATATTAATAATGATATTTATGTTGGAGCAGAAGATGGAATTTATAAATCTTCAAACAATGGATTATCATGGACTAAATTATCAAATGGTTTACCTACGGAAGAGTTTTATATAATTAGAACCAATTCAAGTGGTTATGTTTTTGCAATAGCATTCAAAAGGATTTTTTATTCTTTTAATAATGGACAGAGTTGGTCTGAAATGAATCAGGAGCTAGGATTTCTGGGTTCATTTACCATTGACTCAAATAATCATATTTATGCTGGAAGTAATTATTGGGGACGGGGAATGTATAAATCTACAAATAATGGTTTCGACTGGCAGGTAATAAATAATGGTATTAAAAATAGTTTTATAACTTCACTGACTCAAGCTATGGATAGCACAATATGGGTTGGAACTTGGGGAACTGGTTTATTTTACTCTGTAAATAATGGTTCAGCCTGGAACTATACGGGTATGGCGACAAAGAAAGTGAGTTCAATAAAATTAGATTATAATAATAATATTTTTATTGCCACAAGTGATGGTGTCTATTTTTCAGAAGATAACGGCACAAGCTGGATTGATAAAAGTGTTGGGATGACATATAGAAGATTTGAAGATTTAATAATAATTAACGATTGTATTTATGCCGGAACTTACGGGGCTGGGTTATACAGATCATGTAATGGCGGTAACAGCTGGACTAAGATCAGTTACTCTTTACCATCTCAGATGATTTATAAATTGGCAATCCTTGAGGAATATCTATTATGCGGTACATCATCAGGTATATATAAGACAAGCAATGATGGTGCTTCTTGGGAACCATTTTTTTCTATGATACCGGATGCAATTTTTGTAACCTCAGATGATGATGTTTATGTTGGGACTGGTAATGATGGAGCATTCTTATCAAGAGATAAAGGTCAGACTTGGATCAGCTTAATTGGGAATGGATTGTTAGCGGGAATGATAAACACATTTGGCGAGGATTTAGTTGGTAACATTTATGCTGGTACAGATGGGGGTGGAGTCTATGTCACATTAGATGATGGATATACCTGGTCCAAATTAAATAATGGATTACCATATTTAGATATCAACGTATTCTTATCCTCTTTAGACGGGTATATGTATGCAGGAACAATTGGTGGCGGATTATACAGGAGCATTGATCCAATAAGTTCAATTAAATCGGGTGAAACTAATTTTAACATTGAAAGTTTCACACTTTCCCAAAACTATCCCAACCCGTTTAATCCGAGCACGGTAATCAGTTATCGGTTACCGGTAATCGGTTTTGTTACATTAAAAGTTTACGACATACTTGGAAGAGAAGTTGCAACACTCGTAAATGAAGAAAAACAAGCTGGTGAGTATGAAGTTGAGTTCAACACAGCATCATTACCAAGCCGATCAGGCTCGGCTTTGACGAGCGGAATATATTTTTATCAGTTGCTTGTCTCGGATTTTCAAAGCAAAGACGGAAAAGCCGGCGTCTTTTCAGAAACAAAGAAAATGATACTGTTAAAGTAACGATCAATCTATAATCATATATGTTCAATAAATGCATTAATGTTTTAGAAAACTGAACATCCAACATTTAAGATTCTTTGGTTGTCACGGTCGTACCGTGACAATAAACCTTGACTTTACTATCTTTAACTATGGGAAGAAGAGGAAGAAATAATTTACGAAACGAAAACTTTTTCTTTATTACAACTACCGTAGTAAAGTTTATTCCTATATTTAATAACCCCGCTTTTTGCGAGATGTTATTATCTAACATCAAATATTATAGAAATAAGTATAGGTTTACCGTCTTAGGTTATGTAATTATGCCTACACATTTTCACTGGATAGTAGAAATTGATAATAATGCAGGAAGTGTCTCTGATATTATGAGAGATGTCAAAAAGTTCACAGCTTGGAAAATATTTGACAAGCTTTTGGAAGACAAAAACGAAAGGCTACTGGATTTATTTAGAGAAGCAGCAATGGGGATTAATGATCAGGAAAGAAAGCTATGGATGAAGAGATTTGATGATGAAGTAATAAGGGATCAAAAGATGTTCTGGACAAAACTGAATTACATACATCAAAATCCTGTAAAAGCCGGGCTTGTGCTAAAAGCTGATGATTACAAATACTCAAGCGCAAGAAATTATGCGTTTAACGACCAATCAGTTTTAGAAGTAAATACCGAAATGGCTGGAATTGATTTATATAGTGGTAAATAACTTTTTCTGTCACGGTACGACCGTGACAGCCACAAAAAGCACTCTTCTTTGTTTGTTAAAGCTGCAGTAACTGTTTTGTTGGTTGTGTTTTTTATTTCTTAAAAACACCAAACAATTTATCAAGCTTGCCCTTTTCGAGCTTAGAAATTACATCAAGTTCACCAGCATCAAGCCATACAACATCACAAGATGAGCACTTATCAACCAGAATATCTTTATAATTAATTTCTATCAGTTTCATATCGCATTTTGGGTAGTGCGTAAAGCACGAATTTTCAAGAATGTTCTTTTTCAACTATTTCTAATTTAATCCGGACTTCATCTTGTTTTTTTCTTCTTGATATACTAAAAACCACCGGAATATAAAGTACAATCAGCCCAATTGATAACAGAGTTGAAAGCAGTTCTTTGTTGATTGCAAAAATTTTCATACCGATTAATAATCCGGTTAACAGTAGTATAAGCGGAATACCATACAATATAAAAGATGCGGAAATTAACTTACTCCCCTTTATTGATATTCTCACTTTATCACCAGGTTTAGTACCATAAGGATCAGCTGCTGTCAGACTACGTTCGTTTGAATTACCTGGTTTACAGTAAAGCTTAGCGGTGCATTCTTCACAATGATCAGAGCTTGAAATAATAACCGTTGCAAATCCGTTACTGGATTCTTTTACAATTCCATCTTCATATAACTCTTCTTTATACATTTTGTCTTCAGCCAGCCGCTTTATAGTTTCAATTAATTTTAATCTCTATATTCTCTTTCTCAAATACTTCTGCAGCTTTTTCAGGATGCACTAATCTTATTGCCCCGGTTTTACATTTATCAATGGGAATTTTGCTCAGGTCTAATTTTGAGTAATCAATTTCCGGCAGAAAATCTCTCATCTCGATTGCACCGTCAGATTTACGCGCACAGATTGCACAGCCAAAGCATGATACACTGCATACTTCTTTTGATCTTTTAGGATCATCATGATTTTTACAAAAGACAAATAACTCCCTGTCTTCTGGATGAATTTCAATTACGCCGCGCGGACATGCTTCAGCACACTGACCACAGCCATTACACAGTTCCTCAACAACCACAGGTAATCCGTTTTCATTCATAAATATTGCGCCAAACTGACATGCTTCAACACAATCACCGCCGCCAAGGCATCCATATAAGCACATCTTTTCTCCGCCTGCTACAATTGTTTTTACTGCGCAGCTTTGCGGACCAATATATTCTGTTCCTTCTTTTTTTGCAGCTTCCAAATTTCCGCCGTTGCAAAGAATACGAGCAACAAGTTTTACACTTTGAGTACTTTCCAATCCGAGTATTCTTGCAATCTCATCAACAACTTCCTGTCCTCCAACGGGGCAACCATTAATTTTTACTTCTCCATTAACAACCTTACTGGCAAAATCATAACAGCCTGCACATCCGCAGCCGCCGCAGTTTGCATTTGGCAGCACTTCATTTATTTCAGCGATTCTTGGGTCCTCTTCTACACGTAGTTTCTTATCCGCAAGTGCCAATGCACCTGCAAAGATAAACCCTAATCCACCCATTGTGGCTATTGCAATTATTAATGTTGTATCCATAATTATTTTCCTGTTTTTGTATGTAATTGCAAATAGTACGGATTAATATCTGCAATGACATTTTTATTTCAATAATTAAAAATCAGCTCATACTTCGATAAACTCAGTATAACACTTGTTCCTGTCAGTCTGAGTGGAGTCAAGGGATGACAATTATCAATCCACAATAAATTTTTCAAACCCTGCTGAGTAATAAATTTTCCCTTCATCGTCAATCATCATCACTTCTGTGTCATCAAGAGATTCAATTAATTTCATTCCTTTTACTTTTCCCATTACAAAAACCGCAGTTGCAAGTGCATCAGCAAAAGCGTTTGATTTATTTATTATCGTAACACTCTGCAATCCTGTTGATGGATATCCGGTTTGAGGATTAAGGATATGGTGATAACGAACTCCATCAACTTCAAAATACTGTTCATAATCTCCTGAAGTTGCAACTGTGTACTCATTAAGTTTTATTTTCTTAATGATTGAATTAATTTCTCTTGAATGCTGAATTCCTACTGCCCAATTATTTCCTATTACACTTACTTCGCCGCCGGCATTAACCAGCGCTTCTTTTAATCCAAGTTTCTTAAAAACGTTAATTGCTCTGTCAACGGCATAACCTTTTGCAATTGCACCAAAATTCAGCCCTGCATTTTTATGCTTAATAATCTTATTATCATCTAAAAGTCTGATGTTAGTCCATCCGCTGTGTATTAAGGCAGAATCAATTACAGCTTTCTCCGGCAGCTTAGGATCATCAGTATAAAATCCCCATGCTTTCGTAATATTGTTAAGGCTTACATCAAAACAACCGTCTGATAATTTTGTGATTGAATCACAAAGAACAATTAAATTAAAGATTTCAGGTTCTACTGTAATTATTGTATCTGCCGAGTTATTGATTTGTGATACAGGACTTTGATCATTAAAGGTTGTAAACAGATCGTCAATCCTTCTCATCTCAGCAAAAGCTTTTGAAATTGCATCATCGGCTTTTTTATCATCAGCATCCCGCAGCTGCATTTCGACAATCGTTCCAAGTATAATTTGTGTTCGCTTAATTGTTTTTATTTCATCGTCGCTGTTTCTTGCGATGAAAAATCCAATAAGAAAAAGAACTGTTGATAAAATCACCCAGCTTATAGAGTAAGTGATTTTATTTTTGTTTAATGCCACTATTAACCTGCCGGCTTTCTACAACAGCAATAGAAATAGGTTACGGTACGATTAGGCTGACCTTCCTCATCCATCAATAAGCTCAGCATGAAAAGAGTAATTGAAAACATAATAACAATCATAATGCTACACATATTCTTTAACTCTAAACTTCGTCATACAATTTTTATTAAAATTTTATTCGGTGCACAAGCGATTATATTTCCAACTCCGCTTGCAATAGAATGTTTACAAATCCCGTATCTGCAGCTTGAAGTATGAACTTGTGCAAGTCCGTTTTCTATTTTCAATCCCGTTTTACCTTGCATCCCATCAATCACAATATTTTTATAGTTTTTATCTAAAGAAATTTTGTCAACCAGACCTTTTTCATTTTCTATTACAACTTCTCTTTTATCAGAGTTAAATAATGAAGTGATAAAATCTGTTTCTTTATATTCGGCAGTAAAAATAATATCCGATTTTTTGTACTTTAATCCTGCTCTGATATTTTCAAAAGCAGAGTTCAGATCATCAACAGAATAAACAGAATTATGTGCGTCACTGATAATAATATCCGAATCAATTAACTTATTTATCCTTGTTAATCTGTATGTAACAGAACCGGTATTAGTGAAGTATTCTTTTTTCGATCTCAAATCAATTCGATTTATCATCTCTCCAATCTTTGAATCAGAAATTACAACAGGCTCGGAATTACATTTAACCTTATTCTTAAATGCTGTAATTATACTTGCGATTACTTGTTCATCAGCAGGAATGAATCCATGTACAGCAAAGTAAACTGATTTTTTACTTTTCACAAGTTTACCTGCAGTAAACCCGGCACCAAGTGCAATTGATGATAATCCCGCAATCTTTAAGAAATTTCTTCGCGACATCATTTTATCTCCTTTATTATCAAACTTAAGTCGAAAAATTTTAAACGAATCATAAAATTTTTCCATATTGTTATCCGTCAATAAATTTAGGATGACGAAAAAAAAAATTAAAACTAAATCATTCCGGCAAAGCCCATAAAGGCAAGCGCAAGAATTCCTGCAACAATTAAAGTAATTGGAGCCCCTTGAAACGGTTTTGGAACATCTGCTAAATCAAGCTCTTCTCTTATTCCTGCCATTATCACAAGGGCAAGCGTAAAACCCGCACCGGCGCCAACTCCAAACACAACACTTTCCAGAAAATCATATTCGCGCATTGAAGCAAGCAATGCCAGACCAAGTATCGCACAGTTGGTAGTTATCAGCGGAAGAAAAATTCCAAGTGCACGATAAAGAGGCTGCGAAACCTTTTTAATAACCATTTCAACAAACTGAACCAGTGCAGCAATTACCAAAATGAAAGATGGTATTTGTAAAAACTCAAGCTTAAACGGCACAAGAACAAGATTGAACAACAGCCAGCTTACAACTGCAGTAAGTGCCATCACAAAAGTAGTAGCCATTCCCATTGAAATTGCAGAAGATGTTTTGTTTGAAACTCCAATAAACGGACATATACCCAGAAAGTATGAGAGAACAAAATTGTTTACCAAAGCAGCCGAGATAAAAATTAATAACAGTTCCATTTTAAACTCCTGCTTCTTTTAATACTTCATCAGTTATTTCTTCTTTGCCTACTCTTCTATATTGAGCAATCAGCGATTCTCTAACAAGATTCTT
>JAANMT010003150.1_pt1 | contig 12303 bp, 9 predicted proteins | sample 7279711 | NCBI WGS metagenome assembly JAANMT01 (sample SAMN14094538, study PRJNA606508) | bioreactor metagenome | isolation source: A lab-scale SPAN reactor treating ammonium-rich wastewater day 1 | place: Ireland: Galway | collected 2017-01-16 | reverse complement strand
CGGTAGTCACCGGAGGTGGCCACGGCCAGGTTCTGCAGTTCGACCACACTGTGCACCGCACGGCGCCCGGCCTGTGGGCTCTCCACGGCCACAGCCCAGGGCTGGCCGCTGGCCTGGCCGCCCACGGCGCGCAGCTCGCCGTCCAGCGCCGCCAGGGCGTGGCGTACGCCGTGCCGGCGCAGCGCCTCGACCATGCGGTCCACAGCGTAGCCTTTGGCGATGCCGCACAGGTCCAGTTGCAACGGCGCATGCTTGCGCGCACGGCCGGCGGTGCGGTCCAGCTCCAGCGCTTCATGCGTGGGCGGGCGAGAGGCTGACACGGCAGCACGGATCGCCGCCGCATCGGGTTCATCGTGCGCCGCGCCGAAGCCCCAGGCATCGACCAGCGCGCCCACGGCCGGATCGAACGCACCCTGGCTCAGGCGGCCGATATCCAGCGCGCAGGCCAGCACTTCCAGGATTTCCGGTGGCAGCGTCAGCCAGGCGGCGGGGGGCGCGCAATTGAGGCGATTCAGATCGCTGTCGGGCAGCCAGGGCGACATCTGCACATCCACCTGAAGCACGGCGGCGGCCAGGGCCTGTTGCAGGGCCGGTGCATCCACGTCCGGCTCGGCGTCGCAGGTGACGGACCAGCGCGTGCCCATGGTGGGGCCGTGCAGTGTCAGACGCCGGGGATCAGAACAGGTCTTCGGCATAGCGTTCACGCTGCTTGAGCCGGGCCACGCTCAACCCCAGCCCATCCAGTATCTCGTCGAGCACCTGCGCCACCCCCTGCGCCATGGGACGGCTGCCGCACACGCGCACGACGGCACCGCGCGCCAACAGGTCGCGCACCCGTGCGGCGTCGCGGCGCAGGGAATCCTGCACATAGCCGCCGCCGTCCGGCGTGCGCGAGAACGTGGTGTGCAGATCGGCCAGGCGGCCCTCGGCCTGCCAAGCCTGAAGTTCCTCACCGAAGTAAAAATCCCGCGCCGGATCACGTGTGCCGTAATACAAATGCATGGGCCGGCGCCGCGCATTGCCCCGGATGAAGCCCGCCAGTGGCGCCACGCCCGTACCCGCACCGATCAGCAGCACGGGCTGGCGCGAGCCGTGCAGCGCGAAGCCCGGATTGGGACGGATGAAAGCCTGCGCACTGTCGCCCGGCTGCAAGCCATGCAAGTAGTTGGAGCACACGCCGCCCGGCATGCGGCGCACGCAGATTTCAACGAAGCCGTCGCGCGTGCCCGAGGCCAGCGAGTAGTAGCGCGGCACCGGTTGATCCCCCGGTGGCACGATGCCCAGCAGGTCGCCGGCGACGAAGCGCGGCAGGCCACGGCCGGGCAAGGCAAAGCGCAGGATGGCCGCTGGCTCACCCGCGCCCCCCGCGAAGTCTTGCCGCGACACCAGCGTGAGTGCCGCGGTGCGCGGCAGGCGCGGCTGGTAGGCGAGCGAGAGAGGCTGGCCCAGGGCTTGCGCCAGCGACTGTCCCCAGCGGGCAAACTCCTGCGCGGACTGCTGGTGAATGCGCTCCAGCGCCAGCAGCGGGTTCCAGCCCTGGGCAAGCAGGGTCTGCTCCAGCGCTTCGGCAAAAGCGCAGAAGGCGGGGAACTGCCGGTCGCCAAAACCCAGCACCGCCACCTGCGCGCTGGTGACGGGCTGGTGCGCGATGACGTCGAGCGCTCGTGCGGCATGGGCGGGCGCTTGGCCTTCGCCATAGGTGGCGGCCAGCACGTAGACATGGCGCGCGGCCGGCGGCACGTGCCAGTGCTCCAGCGCCGTGGTGTGCACGCGGTGGCCCGCGGCCGCCAGCGCGGTGTGCAGGGCCTGGGCGAAACCCCAGGTGCTGCCGCTTTCGCTGGCGACGAAGATCAGGCTGTCGGCCTGCGCCAGCGGGCTGTTGCCCTCGATGGCGGGCCGGCTGCGACGCGCCTGCCACCACAGCAGCACGCCCGTGACCCAGAACAGCGGGATGCTCGCGCCCATGGCGCCCAGCACCACGGCCCAGGCCCAGGCACCGTCGCCCGTGTGCAGCAGCAGCGCCCAGTCGTGTACGCGCTGCGCCGTTGTGGCGTCCTGCCAGGCCAGGGTCTGACCGCTGTAGCGATCGACCCAGCCTTGGCCCTGAACGGTGACGATGCTCCAGATGTCCTGCGGGTCGTCGGCCGCGGGTACGTTCAGCTTGCGCAGGTCTTGCACGTGCAGGGCTTGCAGCAGCGGCAACTGACCCGCCGGCAGCGATGCCTGCCCGTTGGGGGAGGATGCGACCTCTGGTTCCGCTTCAGCGTCGAGCTGCACCAAGCCGAAGGTGGCTGCGCTCATGTAGAGCGCGGCGACCGCCGACAGGGCCAGAACCGCCAGCACCACCCGCCCGGCCAGCACGTGCAGGCGCTGCGCCAGTGTGCCGCGCACCGGGCCTGCCAGGCGTCGCCAGCCGCCCATGCGGCGCAGCAGCAGCACTAGGCCCGAGACCGACAGCGCCAGCATGGCCAGCGCCACCACCGCCGCAGCGACGCGCCCGGGATCGTCCAGCAACAGCGCACGATGCAGGTTCTTCACCCAGCGCGGCAAGAGCGAGGGCTGGTAGCTGCCCAGCACCCGGCCGTCGGCGGGGGCGACGCGCAACGCGCGAGCCTGCCCGTCCTCGAAGGCATACACCACGATGGCGCCGGAAGGCTGGCGGCGGATTTCCTCCGCTCCCGGGACAGTGGCCTGTACACGTTGCACCAGAGTGGCCACCGGCATGTCAGGCTCGGTGGGGGCTGCCTGAATGGCGTTGTTCAATGGATCGAGCGCCAGCAGCGTGCCGGTGATGCTCAGCACCAGCGCGAGCGTACCCGCCACCAGGCCCAGCCATCGATGGGCGAATCGCCAGATCATGTGGGCCCTTTACTGCAACTGATAGGTGAATGACTGGATGTATTGCTTGCCGGCCTGCGGCTTGCCCGCGCCGGTCGCCGTCAGCGGCACGCGGATTTCGGCCGGGCTGTCCCGCATGTCCTCTGCGGCAGCGTCGATGCGGATCTCGTAGCCCGCGTCGATCAGCGCGTCGGCCAACTCGGCCGTCACCTTGAGTGTGCGTCCCGCACCCACGCTGGCGCCGGTCACGCCATTCAGGCGCTTGGCGTCGCCGGCCGACAGGCGGTTCCAGTCTGCCAGGTGCTTGTAGTACTTGGCCTTGCCGCCGGCCACCCACAACGTGCGGACGTAGGCGCCCTTCGCGTCGGTGAGGTAGACGGCGAGGTAGGCGCCATCGCCGCCGTAGTTCTTGAGGGTGGTCGAGAGCGTGACCGGGCGGCTCTGCGCCATGGCGGGCAAGGCCAGCGCACAGGCAGCGGCCACGGTGGTCAGCAGGAATCTGGTGGACATGGTGGGTCTCCGGTGTAGACAGGGGGAATCATTCGATCTGGCCGCGGGGGACGTTGCCAGGGGACGGTATGGGGTTGGCGGTGGCGGGTGCGGGGGCATCCCGGCCCCGCGTGCGCTCGCGCTCGCGCTCGTGGTTACCGTCGTCGTTGCGCAACTTCATCTTCACCACGCGCAGCGTTTGGGGGTCGAGCTTGGCCTTGAAGGTACGCCCCTGGGCATCGCGGCCGCGAATCTCATAGCAACCGTCGTCGATCTTCAGGCGCTGCACCTGCCAGCCCAGGCTGGCTGCATGCCGTAGCGCGGCGTCACGCGACTGCCAGTACTGCACAGGAACGTCGCAGTCATCGTCGGCCAATGCAGGGGCAGCAACCAAGACCAGGCACAGGATCGCTAGAGGAACACGTAATTTCATGGTCTTCTCCTTGTCACACGAGCCGAGCGTGAGGTGTGCTCGGCAGAGTCTGGTGAAGCGTTCTCGGGAAGATGCGCCAGAAAATCCGGCCAGGGCACCACCTGGCCATGTTCAGGCACCGAGACCTGCCAGTCGAGTTGCTGTTGCAGAAGTTCTGCAAACGCCTGCGCGGCGGACGGCTCCCCATGCACCACGAAGGTTTGCTCAGGGGCTTGCTTGAAGCCTCGGGCCCAAGCCAGCAGGGCCGCTTGGTCGGCGTGCGCCGAGAGCCCATCCACACTGTGGATCGCCGCGCGCACCGGAATGTCGTCGCCGAAGATGCGCACGCGCGCCGCGCCATCGACCAGTTGGCGGCCCAGTGTTCCCTGCGCCTGAAAGCCGGAGAACAGGACGCTGCATTCCTTGCGCGGCAAATTGTGGCGCAGGTGGTGCCGGATGCGTCCCGCGTCGCACATGCCGCTGGCGGAAATGATGATGGCGCCCGAACGAATCTGGTTCAACGCCATGGACTCTTCTGCGCTTTCCGTGAAATGCAGATACGGCAGGTTTTGGCCGCGTGCGTGCCATCCTGCCAAGCGCTTCGCGTGCTCATCGAACAGCTCAAGGTGTTCCCGCGTGATGCGCGTGGCTTCCGTGGCCATCGGCGAATCGACGAATACCCTCGGTTGCCGCAGCCGCCCCTCGCTGGTGAGACGGTGCAGGTGGTACAGGACTTCCTGAGTGCGACCGACCGCGAAGGCCGGCACGATGACGTTGCCGCCGCGCTCGAACAAGGTCTTTTCGACGATGCCGATCATCTCCTCTTCGGTTGCCGAAAAGTCTTTGTGCTGACGGTTGCCATAGGTGGACTCGATGACGAGGATGTCGGCGTCCTCGATGGGTGTCGGGTCGCGCAATATCGGACGCCCCGGCTGGCCCAGGTCGCCGCTGAATACCAGTTTTGTCGGGTAGCCATGCTCGGTGACCCAGACTTCGATGATGGCCGACCCGAGGATGTGCCCGGCATCGCGAAAGCGCGCGCGCACTCCGACACGGGGCGCGAACTCCCGGTCGTATTCGATGCCTCGCACCTGTTGCAGGCATTCGCGCGCATCCTGCAGCGTATACAGCGGCGGCAGCGCATCCTCTCCACGGGACCTTTTGGCACTGCGTTTTGCATCGCTCTCCTGGATGTGGGCACTGTCGGGCAGCATCACGCCCAGCAGATCAACCGTGGCGGGAGTGGTGTAGATGGCTCCTTTGAATCCGGCGCGCGTGAGTTTGGGCAACAGCCCGCTGTGGTCGATGTGGGCATGGGTCAGGAGCACGAAATCGATCGACGCCGGATCGAACGGAAACGACTCCCGATTGCGCGCCGCCGCCGCGCGCCCGCCTTGAACCATGCCGCAGTCCACCAGGAAGCGCAGGTTGAGCCCCTCCACCAGAAAGCACGATCCGGTGACTTCGCGCGCAGCGCCCAGAAAATTCAGTTTCATGGGATGCTCACTCGGGTTTCTTCTTTTGCATCGGGCAGGTGCTCACGCCGAGCAGGCGGTAGCCCGGACAGCGGCCCGCCAGGCCGGTGATCAGGGGCATGATTCCAATGAGCCCCAGCCAGCGCCACGGTGAATCCAGCCACAACAGCAAGCTGAGCAGGATCAGGCCGATGACGATGCGCGCGATGCGATCGAGGTTTCCTACGTTCGTTTGCATGGAGGCACTCCTTGATGGTGGGATAGAACGGGTTCAGGAAATCACGTCGACGGCTACATGGCCGCCGCGAAAATGGCACGAATTTCCTCGTGCGACGCCTGTATGGGATTGGTCAATCCGCACGCGTCCTTGAGCGCGTTGGTGGCCAGGGTGGGAAAGTCCTTGGCCTGAACGCCGAGCTGCGACAGCCCGCCAGGAATGCCGATGTCAGCGGACAATCGGCGAATCGCTGCCAGGCACAGGTCTGCCGCAGCCTCGTCACCCAGGCCATCGGTCTTTTCCCCCATCGCGCGGGCAATGTCGGCGAGGCGCCCCACAGCAACCTGTTTGTTGTAGGCCTGCACGTGCGGCAGCAGGACGGCGTTGCACACACCGTGCGGCAGGTCGTAGAAGCCGCCCAGTTGATGCGCCATGGCGTGCACGTAGCCGAGCGAGGCATTGTTGAAGGCCATGCCGGCGAGAAACTGCGCATAGGCCATCTGCTCTCGCGCCTCGATGTTCTGGCCGTCGGCCACGGCCTTGCGCAGCCATTGGCTTATCAATGCCACGGCCTTGAGCGCGCAGGCATCGGTGATCGGCGTGGCGATCGTCGAGACATAGGCTTCGATCGCGTGCGTGAGAGCGTCCATGCCGGTGGCTGCGGTCAGGCTGGCTGGTTTCAGCAGCATGAGCTCGGGATCGTTCACCGAGAGAATGGGCGTCGTGTGCTTGTCGACGATCGCCATCTTCACGTGGCGCGCCTCGTCGGTGATGATGCAAAAGCGGGTCATTTCACTGGCCGTTCCGGCCGTGGTGTTGATCGCCACCAAGGGCAACTGCGGCTTGGCCGATTGGTCAAGGCCTTCGTAATCCTTGATCGTTCCGCCATTGGCCGCGACCAGTGCGATGCCCTTGGCGCAGTCGTGTGGCGAACCGCCACCGAGCGAAATGATGAAATCGCAGTCGTTTTCGCGCAGTTGCTTCAGCCCATCGGCCACGTTCTTGGTCGTCGGATTGGGTTGCACCCCATGAAAAATGCAGGCATCCACACCATGGCTGACAAGGAGGTCGCGCACCCTGCCGACAACTCCGATGCAAACCAAGGGTGAGTCGGTCACGATCATGGCTTTGCGAAAACCATACGACTGAATGGTTCGAACAGCGTCATTCAGACACCCCGCGCCCATCAGGTTCACGGGCGGAATGAAGAAGGCGGTGATGGTCATGGCTTGGCTCCTTCGCTTGGCCTGTTGGTGATCAAGTGAGTAATGGTTTTGCGATCCGCGCTCTGGCTTGCGAGGTGTTCCATCGGGGCGTCGCTTGCAGACATGTTCGAGCGACTTGCAAGAGGCGAGGGTGCGGCGGCGCCTCGGGGCGGATTGACGGTGGTTGGCGTCGTGCTGGATACGTCCCAGCCACCCCCGAGCGCCTTGTAAAGCGCCACCAATTGCACTGCGGCGCTGGTATGCGCGCGTGCGGCCGCGGTCTCAGCGTCGTGCAAGCTGCGTTGGGCGGCCAGCAGTTCCACTAGGGCCACATCGCCTGCGGCGTAGCGGGCCTTGGCGTAGCCGTAGCTGGTTCGTGCCGCATCCAGGGCCATGGCACGGCGATCCAACGTGTCCAGCCCGCCGTGGTAATCGCCCAGCGCTCGCTCGGCGTCGCCCAGCGCCGCCAGCACGGCTTGCTCATAGGCCAGCGCAGCCTGCTGCTCGGCGGCTTCGCGTGCTCGAATCTCGGCACGCACGCGGCCACCGTCGAACAGGCGCCAGGAAATCAGCGGCAGGATGGAAAAACGCGAACTGGATGCATCGAACCAGTTGCCCGTGCTGAGCGCCTGGAATCCGCCACCCACGCCAATAGAGAGTTTGGGGAACAGCTCGGCCGTGGCCACGCCGATGTCGGCAGAACTCGCCGCCAGGCGCCGTTCCGCGGCCAGCACGTCGGGGCGCCGGCGCAGGATGTCGGCGCGCTCGCCCACCGGCAAGGCACGCAGCGTGCACGGTGCCAATGGGCCGTCGAGCAATGCCAGTTCACGCTCGGGCGGGGAGCCTAGCAGCACGCCCAGTCCAAGCACCGCGGCGCGCTGGCGTGCCTGGATGTCCGGCAGCAGCGCGTTGACGGCGGCCCACTGCGCGTAGGCCGCCTCCACATCGGCGGCGGATGCGTCGCCCAAGGCATGCCGCAGGCGCACCAGCTCCAGGGTCTGCTGCAGCGTATCCAGCGTGGCTTGTTGCGCATGTAGCTCGTAGCCGGCGCCAACGGCGGTGAACCAGGTGCGCGCGACCTCGGCCACGATGCGCATGCGCACACCCTGTGCTTCAACCTCGGTGGCTTGCAGGCGAGCGCTGGCGCCTTCCAGAGCGCGCCGCTTGGCGCCGAACAGATCGGCCTCCCAGGCCGCATCAAAGCCCGCGTCGTAAATGGTCTGCGTAGCGTCGAGGCCGGGGATGGAGCCCACGGGCAAGGGGCCGTTCTCGCTTTGACGGCGCCGATTGACGCTGGCCCCAGCGCCAACGGTGGGAAGCCGATCTCCTGCCACGCGGTCGCGCAGCGCACGCGCTTCGTCAATGCGTGCCGCAGCCTGGCGCAGATCCAGGTTCTGTGCCAGCGCCGTGCCCATCAGACGGTCGAGGATGGGGTCGTCCAACGCAGACCACCAGCGGGCCAGGTCCGCGGACTGCGATTCGCTCGCCAGTGGCAAGGTCCAACCGGCGCCGATATCCACCGGAGGCGGCTCGCGGTAGTCGGGGCCCACGGCCGCACAGGCGGTCAGCAGTACGCAGGACAGGGCCAGCGCGAGCGGGCGCAAGCACCTGGACGTTGGCTCCGCAGTGGGCATGCGCGAGGAAAGGTTACCGACTTTGGTTTTCATTGCAGGCGTCCTCGGACGAATACGGTGGCCATCGTCAAGGTGGCGAGGGCGATGACCGCCAGCGGCCACAGACTGGCGAGAATGTCGCCGGGCGGCATGGCCTTGAGAAAGCTGCCTTCGACGATGATGAGGAAGTGGGTCAGCGGAATGGCCTGGGCCAACCATTGCAGAACCACCGGCATGTTCTCCACCGGGGTGGCAAAGCCAGACATCAGCACCGCTGGCACACCCACAGCGAATGCCCCCAGGATGGCCTGCTGCTGCGTCATGCTGACCGCGGAAATCATCAGGCCGATGCCGACCACCGACAGGATAAAAAGCACCAAGCTCGCCAGCAGCAGGCTGAACGATCCGGTGAAGGGGATGCTGAACAGGAAAATGCCCGCGCTGATCATGAACAGCCCGAGCAGGGTGCCGATCGCCAGTGCCGGCAGCGACTTGGAGATGATGATTTCCGGCGTCGAGGTCGGTGACACCAGCAACTGGTCGAAGGTGCCCAGCTCGCGTTCGCGCGCAATCGACAGCGAAGTAATGAGCAGGGAACTGAACAGGGCCAGGATGCCGGTCAGACCCGGTACGATGAACCAGCGATAGACCAGATTCGGGTTGAACCAATGGCGGACAACCACCGGATTCGGCGCCTGCGCGTCGGGCACGACCTCGGCACCGACGTCGGCGGCAATGGTGGATAGATAGGCCACGGTGATCTGGCCCGAATTGCTGCGTCGGCCATCGACGAGTACCTGGGCGCGGCCGCTGTCACCAGCGGCGATCGTGCGCGAGAAATCCACGGGAATGGCAAGCGCCGCGATCACTTCGCCCCGGTCGATCAGATCATGCAGTTGCCGCGGGCTGTCCACGTGCCGCACGCGGGTGATGAAGCCGGCGCTGTCCAGACGCTGCACCAGTTCGTGCGACCAACGCCCCGCGTCCTGGTTGTACACGGCGATATCGACATTGCGCACTTCCAGTGTCGCGGCAAAGGCGAAGATCAGCAGTTGCAGGATGGGCGGCACGAACACCACCATGCGGCTGCGCGGGTCGCGCAGGACGCTGAGCACCTCCTTGATGAACTGCGCCCGCAAGCGGACAAGACTGAAGACAGAGCCGGGCATGGGCGCTACTCCAGGTTCTTGCGCGTGGCGCGCTTGGCCAGCATGAAGAACAGCGCCCCGATCGCCGCCATGGCCGCCAGGTTGGGCAGGAATACCGCCCAGATGTCCCCGGCCAGGAACACCGTCTTCAGCGAGTCGACGAAGAAGCGGGCCGGAACCACCCAGGTGATTGCGCGGATCGGCGCCGGCATGGCGTCGATCTCGTACAGGAATCCCGAAAGCATGAATGCCGGCAGGAAGCCGGAGAACAGCGCGATCTGCGCCGCCAGGAACTGATTGCGCGCCAGTGAGGAGATGAGCAGGCCCTGGCCCAGCGCCGGCACCATGAACACCGCCGACAGCAGCAACAGAGCCGCGAGCGAGCCGCGCAAGGGCACACCGAACACGAACACGGCGAGCGCCGCCGCCCCCAGCGTGGACAACATGCCGAGCACGAAATACGGCAGGAGCTTGCCGATCAGGATTTCCGCCACCGAAGCAGGCGTGGACAGCACCGCCTCCATGGTGCCGCGCTCCCATTCGCGCGCCACCACCAGTGCGGTCAGCATAGTGCCGATGATGGTCATGACGATGGCGATGGCGCCGGGAATCAGCGCCCGGCGGCTCTCCAGTTCGGGGTTGAACCAGTAGCGCGGCTCCAGCACCACGGCCTGCGCGGGCGCCGCAACGTCAAGCCCGGCACGCCAGGTCTGCACCACGCCCTTGGCGTAGTTCTCGACGTAGTTGGCGGTGTTGGGGTAGGAGCCGTCGGTGATGATCTGCACCAGCGGCTCGCTGCCCCGCAAGGCCAGACGCTGCTCGAAGTCCTGCGGAATCACCACATAGCCGCGCAACGCGCCCGACACCAGCTTGTCCGCTACTTCGCGCCGGTCGTGGGCAAAGTGCGCATCCAGAAAGCGGGTTCCAGAAAAGGCGGCCGCCAGCTCTTGCGCGGCGGCACCGGGCGATTCCAGCACCACGCCGATGCGCACGTTCCTGGCATCCAGCGACACGGCATAGGCGAACAGCAACAGCAACACTACTGGCAGCACGAACGCGATCAGCAGCGTCGAAGGGTCGCGCAGCGCCTGCACACTTTCCTTGTAAACCAAGGCCATGAGACGCTGTAAATTGAAGCGGCTCAGCTGGACCTGCATGGTTTCGCCCGTATCCCTGGATCGTGGCGCGGTGTTCATGGGGCCGCCTCCATTTCACGATCGGCCGACTCCACCAGATGGATGAAGGCATCTTCCATGGTTGGATCAGGCCGTTCGGGGCCGACCGCGGAACGCTTGAGCGCATCGGGCGTGTCCAATGCGATCAGTCGTGCACGAGAGAGCATGGCCACCCGGTCGCAGTATTCGGCCTCGTCCATGAAGTGGGTGGTGACCATGATAGTCACGCCCTTGCGGGCCAGACCGTTGATGTGGGTCCAGAATTCGCGCCGGGTGATGGGGTCTACCCCTGAAGTGGGTTCATCCAGAAATAACACCGGAGGTCTGTGCATGAGCGAGCAGGCCAATGCCAGGCGCTGCTTGTGCCCCAGCGGCAGGGAATCGGGCGTGGCGGACAGCCAGTCGCCCAGATCGAAGGTTTCGATCATCTCGGCGATGCGCGCGCGCCGCGTGCTCCCGTTTAGCTGGTACACCCCGGCCGAGAATTCCAGGTTTTGCTGCACCGACAGCAGTCCATAAAGCGAGAATTTCTGCGCCATGTAGCCGAGCCGGCTCTTGGCTGCGCCGGTGGCACGGCGCAGATCGTGGCCCACCACATGCGCTTCGCCAGCAGTTGGTTTCAACAGGCCGCACAGCATTTTGAAGGTGGTGGATTTGCCAGCGCCATTGGGGCCGAGCAGGCCGAAGATTTCACCCTTGTGCACCTCAAAGCTGACATTGTCGGTGGCGGTGAATTCGCCGAAACGCTTGGTGAGGTTGCGGCACGACACGGCAATGTCGGAATCCAGCTTGACCGGCGGCAGACGCTCGGCCAGCGCTGAAGTGCCGCCGGGGCCGCCGCCGAGCAAATCGATGAAGGCGTCTTCGAAGCGCGCAGGCACCTGTGCCAGCCGCACCTGCGCCTGATCGGACAGGGCCTGGAGCTGCTCCGCTTGAGCGCCCTCGCGCAACACCACGCGCACGCCGGCGCCCTGGATCACGCCATCGCTCACGCTGGGCAGGTCGAGTGCCTGGGTCAGGACCGCTCGGCGCTCGGCACCGACGTCTTCCAGACGGAAACTGCGGCCTTCGAGCTGTGCGGTCAGCTCCTGCGGCGGGCCATCGAACAGGAGCTGCCCTTGGTTCAGCAGCAGCACGCTCTCGCAGCGCTCGGCTTCGTCGAGATAGGCGGTGGACCAGACCACGGCCATGCCCTCATCGGTCAGCGCTTGCACCATGTGCCACAAATCCTGGCGGCTGACCGGGTCGACACCCACGCCGGGCTCGTCCAGCAGCAGCACCTTGGGCCGCGCCATCAGCGCACAGGCAAGGCCCAGCTTCTGCTTCATGCCGCCGGAGAGCTTGCCGGCCAAGCGCTTGGTAAAGGGGCCTAGCCGCGTGAACTCCAACAGCTCGGCAAACAGATCGGCGTTGCGATCGGCATCCATGCCGCGCAACTGCGCATACAGGCGCATGTTCTCCATCACCGACAGGTCTTCGTACAGACCAAAGCGTTGCGGCATGTAGCCGCTGGCGACGTGAATGGCGTCGTTGTCCTTCACCACGTCATAGCCGGCCAAGGTGACGTGGCCGGCGTTCGGCACCAAGAGGCCGGTCAGAATCCGCATCAGCGTCGTCTTGCCGGCGCCGTCGGGGCCGACCAGACCGGTCAGCCGCCCATAGTGGATGCGTGCGCTGAGGCCACGCAGGGCCTGTACGCTGCCGAAATGTTTATTCACGCTATCGATAACA
>JAANMT010003148.1_pt1 | contig 12304 bp, 9 predicted proteins | sample 7279711 | NCBI WGS metagenome assembly JAANMT01 (sample SAMN14094538, study PRJNA606508) | bioreactor metagenome | isolation source: A lab-scale SPAN reactor treating ammonium-rich wastewater day 1 | place: Ireland: Galway | collected 2017-01-16 | reverse complement strand
GATTGTGATGCGGTGTCTAGCCGAGATAGTCCTTCAGGGCGACCGAGAGGCGCGGCGACTTCAAGCGGCGCAGCGCTTCCTTCTCCAGCTGACGGATGCGTTCGCGGCTCAGGCCGAACTTGTTGGCGATCTCCTCAAGCGTGTGCGGTTCCCCGCCGCCGAGGCCAAAGCGCAGGCGCAAGATGCTGCTCTGCCGGTTGGTCAGTTCGCCGAGCACCTGCTCGATGGTCTCCTCCAGCAAGTGCTGAATGGCGGCATCGACCGGGCTGAGGGTGTCCTGATCTTCGATGAAGTCGCCGAATTCGGTGTCGCCGTCGTCGCCGACCGGGCGCTCCAACGCGACCGCGTGCTGGCTGGCGTCCATCATGCCGCGGATCGTCTCAAGCGGGACGTCCATCTCGGCGGCGATTTCTTCCGCGGTCGGGCGGCGGCCCAACGCCTGCTCCAACTGCTGCGCCGTGCGATACATCTGGCGGATGCGCTCGGTCATGTGCAGCGGAATGCGAATGGTGCGGGTCTTCTGCGCCAGCGCGCGGGTGATCGCCTGACGGATCCACCATGTCGCATACGTGCTGAAGCGGTTGCCGCGCTTGTAGTCATACTTGTCGACCGCGCGCATCAGCCCGACGTTGCCTTCTTGAATCAGGTCGGGGAAGGGAAGCCCCTGCGACATATAACGCTTGGCGATGCTAACGACGAGGCGGGTGTTGGCGCGGCCCAGATGTTCGCGGGCGGCCTGTCCCTCGAGTACGAGCGCCTCATAACGCACGATGCGTTCAGCGTCGAGCGTGTGGCCGCGTCGAGCGATGACTTCCGCGGCGATCTTCCCGTATTCGATTCGTTTGGCGAGGTCGACTTCATCGGCGGCGCTGAGGAGGGGTTCTTGCGCCATCTGGCGGAAATACAGGCCAACCGGGTCGTCGGCGCTGACCGCGTTGATGTCGCCCAACATGGGGTCAGGCGCGGTTTCATCGAGATCGTAGTCTGTTTCTGTATCGTCCAGCACCGCCATCCCGATCAGTTCGCTGTCCTGCCGGTATTCGATGCCTAACTCGTCTAACTCATAAAGAATTGTGTCTAAACTTAGATCCTCTCCCTCATCCTCCAGCAGTTCAAGGATGTCATCATAAGTCACGTACCCGCGCTGTTCTGCACGTGCCATGAGTTCTTGGATCACGGTTTCACCTCTGCTGATCGCCGGCACAGTCTGCGCCGGCCCACTTCCGATAGTCTAAGGCGCGTCGTATCCGTGGCTGGAATTGACGTCTTGCGGAGTTAGGGGACCTCCTTGCCGTTGGATTAAGGGAACCGTAGTCAATGGTGAATCGACCTACTGCATTATCTGCACAGTTTTTGAAATTTGTAAACCGGATATCCCAACTTTTCCCAAGACCCGGTCATATTCACTGTGCACATAACGCCTCGTATTTCATCATATCAGAAGATTGGGCGGGATGGGACAGCGAATTGTTTGTGCGTCATGCACAATCCTTAAACCTATCTTGACGTGGAAATTGCCCTCCTTCACGGGCGTTCCCGCAAGAAATCGACCAGCGCCCCGATCGCCAGATCACGATTATCGTACGCAAACTGCGGGACGATCATGCGGGCGAACGTGGGCCGGAAGAAGTGCAGTGTAGCGATCATGCTGCTGGCCGGCTCGTTGCGCACGTCGAGCCTCGCCCCGTCGCGGATGTCCACCCATCCGTCAAGCGGTTTGTCCGCGACAACATCACGCGCCAGCAGGATCCACGATACGCTGTCGCTCGAATTATCGCCGCGTTCGATCGCGCGCATATACGGGGCCGGGTCGATGCCGGCGAGCTTGGCGGCAATCGCGCGCAGCGCATGGGCGCGGGCTGTGTGCCACTCTGGATGCGCTTCCAACTCGGCCAATGCGCCTGCCGGGTCGCCGTCGATCAGGGTTTGCAGGGCGGTCAATTCGTCCGGCAGCGGCAGCACCGCCAGCGTGCGCGCGCCTTCCGACGCCGCAACGCGCCGGTCAAGCGGCAGGCCGTATGTCTCGACTCGCTCGTCTTCGAGCAGACTCGCCCATGCCGCGCGCGCGATCTCCGGCAGGCCCCACGCCTCGGCGCGCTCCGCCACGCTGAGCCGCATCGGCACGGACATCCATGCGAACCGCATCACCGCGTCGAGGTGTTCGGCGGCCGCGTCGAGATCGCCGAACTGCGCCGCGAGGGCCGCCATGTTGGCGTGCGACGCGGCGCTTTCCATGCCGAGGGCGGCGGCTTCACCGAACGCATCGTAAGCCCGCCGTGCCAGCGCCGGGTCTTGGTCGCGGTACGCCGCCATCGCCCACAGCATCGCCGGCGACCAGTAGTACACCGGCTGACGTGGATCAACGGCCTGCAAGTCCTCAAACGCATCGGCCGCGACCAGCCATTCACCGGTCGCCTCCGCTTCGCTCAGGATCTCCAGATTGCGCGTGGCATACGGGTTCATCCACAACGTGCCGCCCAACACGCCCACGATCACGACGCCGACGACGATGCTCTGCACGCGCCCGACGACTCTCCGGCGCGGCGTGGGCGTCGGGCTGGCGGTCATCACGATCAGGGCGATCACGCCGTGCATGGCGACGAACGGCGTCCACGCGGCGAGGTCGAACAGCAGATGCACGCCAAACCCGACCACCGCCGCCCAACCGCCGGCGATCAGATGGCGGTCACGGGACGTCAGCGCGCCGCGCCACGCTTGGACGCCCGCCCGCACGAGCAGCGCCATCGCCAGCGCCATCGCCGCCCCGCCCAAGATGCCGAACTCCGACAGCACTTGCAGCGGGTAGTTATGCGCGTGCGTTTGCGCCGTGCGCGGCGGGGTCGATGCGCGGTCGAGCAGCATACGCGGGGTCGAATACGCGCCCGACCCGAAGACCGGATGCTCGGTGAAGTTCTGCCATGCGGCTTCCCAAAGATACGTGCGCAGATCGGTATCGCGGCCCGGATCGTCGAGGCTGTCCATCACGACCACGAGACCGGCTATCCCCACGAGGACAATCCCGGCCAGCACCGCAGCGGCCAACCCTCTCTGCCACGTCCGCGCGCGCTTCCATGCGGTGGCGAGCTTCGCCGGCGATGTCCACCCCCGATCGACCAGCCACAGCAGGATCAGCATGCCGATGACGGCGGCGGCGGCGATCCAGCCCCCGCGCGAATACGTCAAGACCATCACGCCCAGCGCAACGACCGTAAACGCCCCCATGACGACGCGGACTCGGCCGCGCGCCGCCCATGCGCGCCCCGCCGCAAGCCCGATCACCGGCACGAGGATGGCGGACAGCAAGTTGGGGTTTCCGGTTAACCCGGCAAGACGCCGCAGCCCGAAGAAGCCGCTGGGCAGCAGGGTCGGCTGAGAGACCTCCAGCAGCGCCGTGAAAGTGAACGTGATGCCGGTGATCAGCGCCATGTCCGACACCTGACCGCGCGTCAGCACGCCGTTGTAGAGCGCGTCGTGCAGCACGTACCACGCCACCGTGAGCATCATCAGGTACGGCACGACGATCAACGCACGGCGGGCCTCGTCGGCATTGACAAGCGTCACCACCGCGATCACCGCAATCCACACGAGCACCGCCGTATCGACCGCTGTGACATGCCACGTCCACCGGCCCTGTATCCGCGCCAGCCCCCATGCCGCAAACGCCATCCCCAGCAGCACGACGTTTAACAGTTGCAGCGCCGGATAGACCGCGACATTGAGCGTGCCGCCCAGCAGCATCATGTACGGCACGATCACCATCAGCAGGATACGAGGCAGGGACGAACGAAGGACGGTCGACATACGATTCTCCTCAATGGCCCCACGCATTGTAGCCTAAGATAGCGGATTGTGGTCAGTAATCAGAAGACAGTGGTTAGTGGTCAACAGTCACTTGGCGGGGCTGGGGAACAGGGGCGGTGGGAGAGGTACATAGGCTCTACGGCGTCGGTGAGGCGGCAGCGTGCCTGCATCGCGTGATGGCCGCTGCGGACTCGAACTGCATCTGACCGCTTCCGACCACTCGTGACAGATGTCACAAGCGGTCGGGTCGAGTCTCACTGACGAGGGACGGCCGCAATCCGGTATGCTGACCGCAAGAGCAGCATCACCGCGCCTTGCTGGCGGTGGACTCTCCGGCCTGTCGGTTCAAGCTGGAAGGTTCCGCGATGTGGAAATCACGCCTCGTCCTGTTGTTCGCGCTGGCCGTCCTGCTGGCGATTCCGGCCTCCGCGCAGGACTCGCCCGCAGCTAGCGTGCCGATCTACTTCTTCTGGGGCGATGGCTGTCCGCACTGCGCCAACGAGAAGGTGTTCCTCACACAGCTGACCGACTCGTTTCCCGAAGTCGAGGTGCATGCCTACGAGGTGTGGTACGACGCCGGAAACCGCGCGCTGATGGAACGGTTCGCCACCGCTTTCGGATTCGAGCCAAGCGGCGTGCCTGCGACCTTCGTGGCGGATCGCTACTGGGTCGGCTATGCGGAGTCCGTCGGGCGGCAGATCATCGACACGGTGTACGCGTGCAGGGAACAGGCCTGCCCCGATGTCGGCGCGGCGATCCTCGCGGGCGAGCCGCTTGCCACCGCGCTCCAGACGGCACGCGCCGCCGCATCCACGACCGCGCTCGCGCCAGCCACCGCCGCCAGCATCATCACCCTGCCGCTGATTGGCGAGATCGACCTTGCCGCGCAGTCGCTCGGGGTCAGCACGGCGCTGATCGCGCTGGTGGACGGATTCAACCCGTGCTCGCTGTGGGTGCTGTCGATCCTGCTGGCGCTCGTGATCCACTCTGGCTCGCGCCGCCGCATCCTACTGGTCGGCACGACCTTTCTGACCGTCACCTCCGCCGCCTATATCGTGTTCATCCTCGGTCTATTCGGCGTGCTCAGCGTTGTCGGCTATATCGGCTGGATTCAGGCTGCGGTTGCGCTGATCGCGCTGGTGTTCGCGCTGATCAACATCAAGGACTATTTCTGGTACAAGCAGGGCGTCTCGCTGACGATCCCCGACAGCCAGAAGCCGCGCCTCTACCGTCAAATGCGCGGTGTGATGGCCTCTGATAAGACGATGCTCGCGGTCGTCGGCGCAACAGGCGCGATGGCGCTTGGCGTCACGCTGCTCGAACTGCCGTGCACATCCGGCTTGCCCGTGCTGTGGACGAACATGATCGTCGCCAACGACGTGCCGACCGGTACGTTTATCGTCCTGCTGGCGCTGTATATGCTGATCTTCCTGATCGACGAACTGGCGCTGTTCCTGACGGCGGTGTTCACGCTGCGGGTGAGCAAGTTCGAGGAGAAACACGGCCGCGTGCTCAAGCTGTTCGGCGGCATGGTGATGCTGGCACTGGCGCTGGTGATGGTCTTCGAGCCGACGCTGATGAACGATCTGGGCCTATCGCTGCTGGTGTTCGCGACCGCGCTCGGCGCAGCGGTGCTGGTGCTGGTCTTGCACCAGCGTGTGCTGCCCAAACTCGGAATCAATATCGGTGCGGGGTTCGAGGCGAAACGCGAACCGCACGCGAGGTCGCGCTAGCCGCCGTCCTGCACCATCATATTTGTCGGTATGAACATGCCCTTGCCCATGAACATCGGAACGCTGTCCGGCACGGTGCCGCCCGGAGTCGGCATTTGCGCCGGCGTACTGACCGTGAACTTGGCGTCGAACTGTGTCCCTTTCAAGATCGGCGCTTTGCCTTCAATCGTGGTTTTCTTCGAGGTCTGATCACCGCCGAGCGCCTGAATGGTCAGCACGCCGACACCGGGGATCGAGTATGAGGCATTGATGTAGGCCACGCCGGGCACCACGACCTTCTTCTCGTCGCCTTCCAAACACACCGGTTTGCCCGTGACCGTCGTCTTGACCGCCGAGCCGACAATGACGCCCGGAATCGGGGTGATGACCGCCGAACCGAAGTTGGGTAGAAAGATCGCTTGATCACCGCTGACGATGTAGTTGTCCATCCGGGGTCTCCACCGCGCGCATATCCTCTGATGCGAGTGTACCACGATGTCGGCGTGTGAGGCTAAACGCTGCCCGCGACGCCAACTCCGCGACTGATCTGAACAGCGCAGGGCGGCTCATCGGATTTCCGCCCAATGGCCGTGTACGCTTGCGAACCTCAGTCGTATAATCGACCTCATTCGCTCAATTTAGAGGATCACCGACAGGAGAGTATGCTCATGGCAATTGGACGCAGCAAGATCACGGTGGTGGGCGCGGGGAACGTGGGCGCCAGCGTGGCGATGTGGATCACCGAAGAAGAACTGGGCGATGTCGTGCTGGTGGACATCATCGAGGGCGCGGCGAAGGGCAAGGCGCTCGATCTGCTTGAGGCCGGCCCCGTCAACAAGTTCGACATTCACATCACCGGCTCAGGCCGTTATGAGGAGACCGCCAACAGCGACGTCGTGGTGATCACCGCCGGCGTGCCGCGCAAGAAGGATCCGGTCACCGGCAAGTTCCCCAGCCGTGACGAATTGGTCAAGATCAATCAAGAGATCGTCGGCAGCGTGGCCCGCGAGGTCGCCAAGTATTCGCCCAACGCGGTTGTGATCGTCGTCAGCAACCCGCTCGACGCGATGTGCCACGTCGTGCTCAACGAGACTGGCTTCCCCAGCAACCGCGTAATCGGCATGGCGGGCGCGCTGGACACCGCCCGCTACAAGACGTTCATCGCCGAGGCGCTCGGCGTCAGCGTGCGTGATGTACACGGTATCGTGTTGGGCGGCCACGGTGACGAGATGGTGCCGCTGCCGCGTCACACCAGCATCGCCGGTATCCCCGTGCGTGAGCTGCTGGCCGAGGACAAGCTGCAAGCGATCATCGAGCGCACCCGCAAGGGCGGCGGCGAGATCGTCGGCCTGCTGGGCTACAGCGGTTACTATGCCCCCGCCGCCGGCGTGGTCGAAATGGTCGCCGCGATCGTGAAGGATCAGAAGCGCATCATCCCGTCGGCTGTGCTGCTCAGCGGGCAGTACGGCTACAGCGACCTGTACATCGGCGTGCCGGCGGTGCTCGGCTCGGCCGGCGTCGAGAAGGTCATCGAGATGCAGCTTGACGACACCGAGAAGGCCATGCTCGATAAGAGCGCCAAGGCAGTCGCCGACGTGGTGAGCGTGCTCGGCTACTAGCCGGCGTTCCGAATGAAGGGCAGAAGCGGGTAGATCTGCTGAATCCCAAGATCACCGAAGACACAGGGGCGGCTCGCTGGGCCGCCCCACTGCGTAAAGCGTCCCCCCTCATCGCGCGGCCCACACCACGGAGAGGGCGAAAGCAGGGCCGAACACACGGGTCACGGCGTCGTTTATGTTCAGCGCGCGCCGAAAGAACGCCGTCCGCCCACTGCCCCCGAACAGTTCACCTCAACACGTTCTTCGCCCCTATCGCACGCGCCACACCGCCACCGAGCCGTCGACGCCGCCGGAGATCAGCGCCCGCGCATCTTGGCTGAACGTCAGCGTGGTCACGCGGCCATTGTGCGCACGGAACGTCGTGATGACCGCGCCGGTCGCCGTGTCCCACAGGCGCAGCAGCCCGACCTCGTCGCCGAAACCTTGCGAGACTCCCGCGGCCAACAGGCTCCCGTCCGGCGAGACCGCCAGCGCGTAGGCACGTTCATCCGATCCAAGCTCGATCGCACGCTGCTGCTCGCCGGTTGCCACGTCCCACGCGCGGATCGACCCGTCTTCGGCGGCTGACCAGATCGTGCGGCCGTCAAACGCGAAGCGCACAGCGACGACATCGCGCTCATGGCCGGTGAACGTCAGCAGCAGGTCGCCATCAGCCGCGTCCCACAGGCGAAGCCCGCCCGAATCGCCCGCGCCGACCAGCGAGCTTCCGCCCGGACTGAACGCCAGCGCGTTGACCCGGCGAATGCCCGGATCGAAGGTCGTCACGGCGGTCTCGCTTGCGACATCCCACACCGTGATCTCGGCGCTTCCGCCGGCGCCGACCGCGGTCGACGCGATGCGCGAGCCATCCACCGTGAACGCCAGCGCGCTGATCTGCGTGTCATGGCCCCCGAGACGGGCGACCGGCGACCCCGTGAACCCGTCCCACAGGCGCAGTCGGCCCCGGCTGTCGCCCGTGGCGGCGACGTTCGTCAGCACGGACAGCGCCATCGCGTACACCGTATCCTGACTGGCGCCGCGCCGTGCGACCTCGTCGCCGCGCAAGCTGTCCCAAATCCGCAGGCTTCCGCTCTCGTCGGCGGTGACGATCCGCGTGCCGTCGGTGGTGATCGCTGCGCCGCGGATCGGGCGTGAAAAGTCATCCAGCACAGCCCGGTTGGCGCCGGTCGCGGTGTCGATCACGCGGACGGCGTCACCGAGCGCAGCGGTCGCCAACAGCGTGCCGTCAGCGTTGAACGCCATGTCGAGCGGGCCGACGGCGATGCCGCGCAGGGCGGCGCGTTCCGTCCAGTTTCCGGTGTTCCACAACCGCACCGTCGTGTCCTCGCTGCCGGTCGCCAACAGTGATCCATCCGGGCTGAACGCGACCGACTGCACCCAATTCAAATGAGCGGTAATCGCCGCGATCTCGACGCCGGTCGCCGCGTCCCAAATGCGCGCCGAATTGTCGAGCGCGGCGCTGGCGAGAACGCGCCCGTCCGGCTTATAGGCGACGTCGATCACCGGCGAGGTATGGCCGACCATTACGGTCTGCTCGGCGCCCGTTCCGACGTCATAGACGCGCACCGTGAAGTCGGTTCCACCCACGGCGACCTGCGGCGCGGCCGGCGAAAACGCGACCGACGTCAGCGGGGATGGCGCGCTGATCGTCCGCACCAGCGTGCCGTCGGAGGCGTTCCACAGGTACAGGTTGAGGTCGAAGCCGGTCGAGGCGACCAACGTGCCGTCTCTGTTGAAGGCGACATCGGTGACGTAATCGGTGTGTTGGGAAAAGACGAATCGCTGTGTGCCGGTCACGGTGTCGATCACATGGACGCTGCCGACGCTGTCGCTGACCGCCAACACGAGGCCATCGGGCGAGTAGGCCAGCGCGGTCGGTGTGTAGTCGGTGCGGATCGCGCGCGCCGCGTGTGTGAAATCGGCGGTGTCGTACAGCCACACGCCGGTGTTACTGGCGACCGCCAGCGTGCGCCCGCCGGGGCTGAACGCGACATCGCGCGCGCCGCCCTTGCCCAATCGCACGGCCTCAACGAGACGGGACGCGTTGCCGACGGTGATGACATCCGACTGCGCCACGCTCACGGACGCGGACAGCACGCACAGGATCAGTGCGGCGGCGAGCATTTTGAGGGTTCGCATGGGTTTGACTCTCCACACCTGCCCCGCGTGAACGGAGCACAGGCCGTCTCAAGTGGTAGTGTAGCATACGGCCGCGGCCGAACAGCGTTAACACCCTGCCGGCAGAAGTATTTCACGCGGTCGGCCGGCGGTGTCACGGTGTCGCCGCAGGCGCGCCGGCCTTACCCCTACCTTGCTGCGCTCGACTCGAAAAACGCGCGGAGACACAGCTGACCGTCTCATCGGGCGGCGGACTACGGCGGATAGATCGCCCCCGGAATTCCCGACCCCTGACAACTGATCCCTGCCCCTAACCGCTGACGACTCCGCCGTCATTGTGGTCTAATGGACAGGATTCGCTGTTAAAGTAGGTTATCGAAAGTCAGCAAGCTCAATCTTCTGCTTCAGAGGGTTTTACGAGTGGTGAAGGCTGGTAGTCACTCATCACTTATCACTTTCAACTTCTTACATAAGAACCGGAGCGCACCGTGCAGAACCCCACCGCACAAACCACCGTCGAAGCCGCCCGACTCCACGCGCAGCATCAGCGTCCGCTGTACAACACGTATGGTTTCTCGCAGATTCCACAGACCGTCCTGCACGTGTTGACCGGCGCGGGCCATGCCGGCCTGCCCGTCGATGTGTGGGGCGAACTGCCCCGCCGCTGGGACAAGCTGATCGTCATCCTGATCGACGCTTTCGGCTGGCATCAGATCGAACGCTACGCCGAACAATATGCCTTTCTGCGGCGGTTCTTCGACAAGGGTGTCGTCTCGCAGTTGACGACGCAGTTCCCCTCGACCACCACCGCGCACATCACGACGATGTACACCGGTCTGCCGGTCGGACAGCACGGACTGTACGAGTGGTTCACGTACGAGCCGGTGCTGGGGCGGGTCGTCATCCCGCTGCTGTCGGCCGAGACCGAGCATGACGCGCCGCGCAACGGCCTTCTGAAAAGCGGCATCAAACCGCAGCAGTTGTATCCGCTGCCGTCGTTCAGCCAGTCACTGGTCGACCGCGGCGCCACGTCGGTTGTGCTGATGCCGCGCGAGTTTCTTACATCGGCCTACAATGACACGTTGTGTCAGGGCGCGAAGATCATCCCACGCATCACGCTCAGTCAGGGCCTGCGCACGATGGCCGATCTGGTCACGCAGATCAAGGGGCCGGCGTCGTTCTACTTCTATCTGTCGGAGATCGACACGCTGGCGCATCGCTTCGGGCCGGCCTCGCGCGAGGTCGACGCCGAAGTCGATACGCTGTTCACGGCGTTGGAACGACTGCTGTACACACCGCTGGCCGGCCGCACCGATACCGCGATCATCCTCACCGCCGACCACGGGCAGGTGCGCACCAATCCGGACGGCCTCACCATGCTCGACGCCGACCTGCCACAGCTTCACCGCATGATCAAGCTGGCGTCGGACGGACGGCCGATTGCGCCGGCAGGTTCGCCGCGTGACGTGTTTCTGCACCTCAAGCCGGAGGCGATTGACGATGCCTACGGCCTGCTCAACGACAGCGTCGGGGCGGAGGGGATCGCTGAGGTGTACCGCACGCGCGACCTGATCGAGCAGGGCTATTTCGGCGAGGTCGGCCCGCGCTTCATCGAGCGCGTCGGCGACGTGGCCGCGCTGGCGCTCGACGATCACGTGTTGTGGTTCGGCGACGGCCGCGACATCCCGCACTACTTCGGCATGCACGGCGGCCTGCACCCTGACGAGATGCTCACGCACTTCAGCGTCATGCCCCTCGCTTGAGAGAAGTGATGAGTGATGAGTGATGAGTTGGAGGGGGCTAGTTATCAGGAATCAGTTGTCAGGATGGTGACAATGCGGGACACGGAGTATGTGCCGCTTCGGTGCCACCATCGCCGCAGACTGCTGGGGCTTACACTCGCTTGCTTTTCGGCTCAACGGACGCCGGTGCAGGCGCCTCAAGGCGGACGATGACCGTGTGACGCCGGACATACCGGATAACAACGACGGCCGTCAGGACAATCGCAGCGATGAAGATGGCACAATAGACGGCTGAGAGAAACTGCGCTGTGTAGTACGCGTCGGCGTCCACAACTGGCTCCTACAGGATTGGGGCAACCACACACTCACGATTATAGCTCGGATACGCGGCTGTGTTGCGGTGTGATAAGGAACGCGAATCCTGCGAAATCCTCATCTTCCTGTAGAAATCACGCGGCGTCCGGCCAGAACGGCCGCCTTTGTCATCGCGGGGATTTTCAGGACTCCGTGATTGTTCTCCCCTTCTCCCCGTGAGAGAGAAGGGGCCGGGGGATGAGGGGGCGATGTCCGCCTACGCCTTCAGCCGATCTATATACTGCTTGCGGAACTTGGCAACCTTCGGCGCGACCACAAACTGGCAGTAGCCGGCGTAAGGATTGCGCTTGAAGTACTCCTGATGGTAGTCCTCAGCGATGTAGAACGTGTCGTACGGCGCGACCTCGGTGACGATCGGGTTCGGCCATACGCCCTGCGCGCCGATCTCCTTGATCACCGCCTCGGCGGTCGCCTTCTGCTCCGGCGAGTGGGTATAGATCGCCGAGCGATACTGCGTGCCGACGTCGTTGCCCTGCCGGTTGAGCGTGGTTGGATCGTGGATGGTGAAGAACACGTTGAGCAGGTCGCGGTAGCTGACCACGCCCGGATCGAACGTGATCTGGACGACCTCGGCATGGCCGGTGCCGCCGCCGCACACCGCCTCATAGCTCGGATTCTTGACGTGTCCGCCGCTGTAGCCGCTTTCGACCGAGATCACACCGCGCAGGTCGTCATATACCGCTTCAAGACACCAGAAACAGCCGCCGGCCAGCGTAGCGACCTCAGTGCGCGGCGCAGAGTGAGTAGACATTCACGTTTGCCTTTCACAAGTTGGGGATCCCCGCACATTCTGACGGATCACCACGATCCATCTTACATCATCGCCCCCGACCCGCACCGGCGCGCCACCCGCGATGCCGATCGAAGCGCGTTGGGTGAACCTGCAAGCCACCTGTCGTGTTCACCCGCACAAGCGCCCTCCGCTTCCTCCTCCATT
>JAANMT010003147.1_pt1 | contig 12309 bp, 14 predicted proteins | sample 7279711 | NCBI WGS metagenome assembly JAANMT01 (sample SAMN14094538, study PRJNA606508) | bioreactor metagenome | isolation source: A lab-scale SPAN reactor treating ammonium-rich wastewater day 1 | place: Ireland: Galway | collected 2017-01-16 | reverse complement strand
GGAGTTGCCGATGGCGGCGCCGGGAGCGTTGCCCTGGAGGTTGTCGCGCAGGGCGATGAGGTCATCGAAGATCTGGCCGAAGGCTTGGTCGCCGATGACATTCACTGGGACGGAGTCCTGGGCGGAGATGCGGCGGGTGCGCAGGCCGTTGTCGCCCTGCCAGGTGATGGCCGCGGGCGGGTTGCCGGCCACGTTGAAGGCAGGAGTCTGGGTCTGGTGGCCGCTGAAGATGTAGACGCCGCCGAAGTTGGTGTTGGCAACCTGGGCGAGCTGCTGGATGAGCTGGTTTATCTCGACGCCGATGTTGTTCTTCTCGCTGGGGCCGAGGGTATCGCTGGCACCCTGGACGGTGAGTTCGCGGGCGCGCTGGAGGATTTCGGTGGCGCTGTTGAGCGATGCCTCAGTGACGTTGAGGAAGGCTGTGCCGTTTTCGAGGTTGCGGCGCATTTGCGCTTCGAAGGCGATGTTCTTGCGGTGTTGCATGGCGAGCGCTGCGCCGGAGGGGTCATCGCTGGCGCGGTCGATGCGGCGATTGGTGGAGAGCTGGCGCTGGACGCGGTCGGCACGCTCGGTGGCAGCGGACATGTACGACACATGATTGTGGACGCGGGACTGTTCGCTGAGCCTCATGGTTACCTCGTGATGCCCGTGCGGTTGATGAGCGTATCGAGCATGTCGTCGATGGTGGTAATGACGCGGGCAGCGGCGTTGTAGGCGTGCTGGGCGGCAGTCAGGTTTGTGACTTCTTCGTCGATGCTGACGCCGTGGACGGACTGGCGGAGGGCGTCGAGGTGGTCGACAAGGAGGCCGGACGACTGTTCGAGGCCGAGGGCACGGTTCACGTCGGCGCCAAGGACGGAGACGATGTTGCCGTAGAAGGTGGACGCGGATGTCTCCACCTGGAGCTGGTTGTTGCCGGCGGCGGTGAGGTCGGCGACCTGGGCGGCGGCGGTGTAGGGGCCGGTGGCATTGATAGTGAGGGTGGCGACGGTGCCCGGGCCGTTGGTGAAGGTGATGTTGAATGTCCCGGGGCCGGCAGCGACCGGGTTGGCGGTACCGATGGCGTTGCCGTTGAGCTGAAGTTCCAGGGTACCGGAGAGGGGCGGGTTTTCGACGATGGAGTAGACGCCGGGCTGAAGCGTGCCAGCGACGGAGAGGGCGGTGACCGTGTTGCCGGCGCTCAGGCTCTCGCCGACCACGAGTTGGGCGGCCGCGGCACCCGCGATCATGTTGGGAGCGAGCTGGAGGTTCGCGATGGCGAGAGCATTCGAGGGGTCGCCCGGTGCGCCTGGAGCGCTGGCGGCGGCGATGCTGGCGGGGCTACCGGCAAGGGCGGAGTTCAGCGCGATGTTCGTGGCATCGGTGCCGGTGAAGAAGTCGAGGCCCGTGGTGACACCGTCGACGCCGTAACCGGACTGGTGGAGCGAGTTCACACCGTTGATAAGCCCGCTGGCCAGGGTGTTCAACTTCGCAATCAGGTCAGGGAAGGCGGTGTCGCGGGCATCGAGGACACCGCGAAGCTTGCCGGAGCTGACCTGAACGGCATCGTTATCCATGGCGAAGACGAGCTTGACCATGCCGACGTTGAGAGGATCGTCGACTGCCTGGACGGTGCGCGCGGAGGTGCCAAAGACAAGCTCGTGGGTGCCAAGGTAGACGGTGGTCTCGCCCGTATCGGACTCGCTGTAGTGGATATCCGCGAGCTTCGAAAGTTCGTCGAGGATGAGGTCGCGGCGGTCGCGGAGGTCGTTGGCCATGTCGCCGTTGAGTTCGACCTGTTTGATCTGGAGGTTGAGGGTGGCGACTTCGCTGGCGTACATGTTGATTTCGCGGCCGATGCCGGTGACTTCCTGGTTGAGGTCGGTGCGCTGCTGGGTGAGCTGGTCGTGGGCGGCCTGGAGGCGCATGGTAAAAGTCGTAGTGGCATGGACGAGGGCGGTCCGGGCGGCCGGGGACTCCGGGTCGTTGGTGAGGTCGTGCCAGGATGCCCAGAACTTGCTGAGGAGCGACGAGAGGCCGTCGTCGGAGGGGTCGTTGAAGACAACCTCGGCATTGCGGAGGGGGCGGGCGAGGGAGCTGTACTGGCCCTGGGTGGAGAAGGCCTGGCGGGCCTGGAAGTCCATGAAGATGTCGCGGATGCGGTTGACATCTTTGGCATCGACGCCGTAGCCGGCGCGGCCGAGGAGGTTGTCGCGGGAGAAATGGTCGCTGCCGTCGAGGCCGATGGGGCGGAGGAGGACACGCTGGCGGGAGAAGCCAGGAGTCTGGGCGTTGGCGATATTGTGGGAGGCGACATCGACGGCGAGCTGGTGGGCGCGCAGAGCCTTAACGGCGGTGTCGAGTCCAATGGAGAGGCCCACGGTTTCCTCCTAGGCGCTTCGCGAGACGAAGCCGGCGCCATCGCGCGAGGTGCGCTGCCCCTGTGCGCCATAGGTGGGGGAGGCAAGGCCCCCGAGCATGTTGGCCCAGCGGTCGCGCAGCTTCATCGCGTTGACCAGGAGGTTGGCATTGCGCTCCTGGGCGTCCTTCAGTTCGCGGGCGCGGACGGAGAGGCGAAGACGCGCGCCGGCGAAGCCGACTACCCCGAGATCGTCGGCAAGAGGGAGCAGCTCCTCGATGGTCAGGTCTTCGGCGCCGATGGTTCTCAGTAGATTCATGCGCTCGGTTTCGAGCGCCTCGATGGTGTTTGCGGCTTCGAGCATGCCGGCACTGATGGCGGTGATGCGGTCGAAGCTGGACTCGAGCAGGGCGGTTTGCTCTTCGAGGGCGAAGGCGAAGAGACGCGAGAGCTGGCTCTCTTCATCGATGAGGAGGCCGAGTACCTGTTCGAGGGTGGCGGCGGCGGCGCTCACGTCAGGCGCTCCCGAGCCCGTTGGCGAGCAGGCGCTCGGCGATCTCGCGAGCATTGGAGCTGTAGGAACCGTTGGCGATGGCGGCCTTGAGGGAGGCAACCTTTTCGGCGCGGACATCGCGCGAGTCGCCGACGGCGCGGGCGGCCTCGGCGACAACGCGGCCCCGGTTGGAGAGGTTGAGGACATCCTGGCGGCCCCGGGCCTTGAGGGCGGCTTCAGCTTCGGGAGAGCCGAGGGCCGCGGAGACTGCGCCGGCGGCGGAGGCGGGGTTCATGCTGGCGCCGGAGAGGTTAAGGCCACCGATGCGTGCCATGGCGGGGGCTCCTATTGGGTGATCCTGGTGGCGATGGCGAGCATCTCGTCGCCGATGCTGAAGGTCTTGGCGCAGGCCGAGTACGCGCGCTGGGCGATGAGCATGGCGGTGAACTCCTCGGCCATGTCGACATTGGAGCTTTCGAGCGCACCCGGGCGCAATGCGGCGAAACCCTCAGAACCGGCGGTGCCAACCGTCAAATCGCCGCTATTGGCGGTGTCGCGGTAGAGGCCGTCGCCGAGAACCTCGAGGCCCTGGGGGTTGGCGAAGGTGGCGAGGGTGACCTGGCCGATGAGGTGGCGCTCGCCGCCGGCGTCGATGGCGGAGATGTTGCCGAACTGGTCGATCGCCGGGGAGGTCCAGCCTTCGGGGACGACGATGGGCTCGCCGGTCTGGGCATCGGGGACGGCGCGGCCACCGAAGGCCACGATGGTGCCGGAGAGATCGGCATCGAGCCCACCAAAGCGGGTGTAGACGATTGCGCCGTCGAGGTCCTGGACGCGAAGGAAGGCGGCATCCTCGATGGCAAGATGAAGCGGGTTCCCGGTGGGCTGGACCGAGGCGGGACCGAAGATGAGGTCGCGGGTGGTCTCGGCAACTCCGAGGCGTCCTCCTTCGGGTTCCTGGGCCGGGTCGATCAGGCCTTCGTGGAGGGCGCGGAACCGCTTGAAGGCGGCCGTATTCACGTTGGCGAGGTTGTGGCCGACCGTATCGAGGACGTTCTGGTTGTGGGCCATGCCGCTAGCCGCTGCGCCGAGGATGGTTGGCATTGATTACACTCCCACTCGGCCGACTTCACCGGCCGCCTGTTCGAGCGTCCCGTCGAGACGGGCGAGGACGGCCTGGTTGGCCTGGTAGGTCCGCTGGACGGCGAGGAGCGCGGTGAGCTCCTCGACCATGTTGGAATTGGAGCCTTCGAGGAAGCCCTGGCGGATGCCGCCGTCGATGGCCGTACCCGGGTCGGCCGAGCGGAAGAACGCCTCGCCTGAGCGGAGCAGCTGGCCGGGCGCAAAGTCGACCACACCGATGCGAGCCACTTCGGCGTCGCCATCGAGGATGGCACCTTCGGGAGTGATGGAGACGGTGGACGGCGGCAGGGTGATGCGCTCGCCATTTTGGTCGAGGACGAAGTAGCCCTGGCTGGTGACCATGTCGCCGTTGTCGTCGCGGCCGAAGCGGCCGGCCCGGGTGTAGAACGTGCCGCCATCGGGCCCTTCGACCTGGAAGAAGCCGCCGGTGAGGGCGAGATCGAGTTCGTTGCCCGTAGGTGTGATGCTGCCGGCCCCGAAGTCGGTGGCGAATTCGGCGATGAAGGCGCCGGTACCAATCTGGCCGACGACCGCCTGGACGCGGGCGGAGAGTGGCGCGGGCACGGGAGCCTGCTGGGAGAGAAGCACATCGGCGAAGGGCTGCATCGAGGCGTGCTCGCGCTTGAAGCCGGTGGTGTTCGAATTGGCGATGTTGTTCGCGAGGACGTCCTGGTAGCGCCAGGCGGCCTCCATGGCGGTGAAGGCGCTGTAGAGACCCTTGATCATCGTCGAGACCTCCGGCGGTTGAGACTGAGCAGGATGAGTGCGAGTCCGGCGACGGGGCCGGCAATCATGAAGACGCGGCCGAGCCGCTGGCTGGTGCTGAGCGGCGGTTTCTCGCCGGTTTCGGGGAGCGAGCCGGGGCGCACATCGCCAGCGGCAGTCCCGGTGGTGTCGGAGATGACAGTGAACCGGCCGGCGATGGAGCGGTCGGCGGGCATGACGTCGTCAGCGGTGGCGGCGCCGCGGGCAGCGACCACGAAGAGGTCGTATTCGTAGCTCGCCAGGCCGGAGAGCTTCGTTTCGAGGACACCGATGCCCGCTGCATCGACCTGGATCTCGCCGACGCGGAATGGAGCGACGGAGCCGCCGGTGAGCCAGCCTTCGTAGGTGTAGCCATCGGCAGGGGGGAGGTTCTTCACGTCAACGCGGGCGAAGGCTTCGGCGAAGCTGAATTCGAGGACACCTTCGGCGTCCTGGGGGCCGAAGTTCGAGACATCCTGCAGGTAGGTGAGCTTGACGAGCTGGGGCACGCCGTTGGCCCGGGCGTGGGGCAGACCGGCGAGGGCCCCCACGTAGAGCAGGATGGCTGCGACGAAGCCGCCGAGGATCGCGGGGCGCATCAGCCGGGTATCCCCTGGCGGCGGAGCAGGAGGCGGACCTCTTCCTCGCTCTTGCGCATTCTGCGGGCGAGGGCTGCGACATCGACGCCAGATTCACCGATGCGGGCGGCGAGGGTCGCGGCGGGGTCATGGGCCGGGGCAGGGGGGTTCGCGCCATAGGCGGCCCGGGCTGCGCGGGCCGTGGCGGGCGAGCCGATCTCCGTGGGCGCGACCATGCGCTGGACCCGGGCCGATGGCGGACGCTTGCGGATGGGATTCGCGCTCTTCACGGCCTGGAGTTGGACGTAGAGGTAGAAGATCGCGCCGAGGCAGACGAGCTGGGAGATGGCGAGGAGGGCGATTGCGTCAGTCATCGGTAGGTTCCTCAGGCGGAGCGTTCACGGGCGAGGCGGGCGCGGAGACGGCCGAGCGCGCGCCCGTGGAGCTGGCAGACCCGGGATTCGGAGATTTCCAGGATCTGGGCGATTTCCTTCATGGTCATTTCGTCGCGGTAGTAGAGGCTGACGATGAGCCACTCGCGCTCAGGGAGGGACTTCACGGCGCCGGTGAGGGCGTCGATCATCTGGCGCTTTTCGAGGCGCTGGGTGAAGTCTTCTTCGTTGGGGTCGGCGGGGAGCTCGGTGGGCGCGGCGCCGTCGTCGTTGGTGTCGCGGTCGAGCAGGCCGTCGAGGGAGACGGTGACCCAACTGCAATCGATGAGGGCCTGGTTGTACTGTTCGAGGGTGTAGCCCATGAGCTGGGCGACTTCCTCATCGGTGGGTTCGCGGCTGTGTTCGAGCGTGAAAGAGACGTGGATGGCCTCGAGTTTTTTCGCTTTCTGACGGACGGAGCGGGGGAGGCGGTCGAGTGCACGGAGGGCGTCGATGATTGCGCCGCGGATGCGGCTGATGGCGTAGGTTTCGAACTTGACGCCCTTGCTACCGTCGAAGCGGTCGAGTGCTTCGATCAGGCCGATGGTGCCGTAGCTGAGGATGTCTTCGTAGTCGAGGATGGCCGGGAGGCCAATGGCGAGCCGGCCAACGACGTACTTGACCAACGGCGCGTACTGCCGAATGGCGGCATCGCGGTCGGCCATGAGTGCCGGGGCTTCAGTTGCAAGGGCCATGGGACAGCTCCTTCAGAAGGCTATTCAGCGGGTTCGACTGTTTCGTCCGAGGAGGGCGGGATTTCGGGCGGCGGGCGGCGGGCGGGCGGCGAGGTGAGGAGGACCGCCTCGGCGCCGAAGGCCATGACGGTGACGATCAGGAAGAAGAACACCGCGCGAAGGACTGCGTGGTCCAGGGCGACGCCGGCGCGGGTGCCGAGCCAGACGCTGAGGGCGGAGACGGCGAGCGCTATCCAGACGCCGTAACGGGCGAGGGTGAAGGGCGGGATCGTCATAGCTGGCCGCGCCTCCGCATCTCGAGCTGGCGGCGCATCATGTAGCGGGCGATGATGTCGCGGTCGCCGCGGGCGATGTCGGTGAATTCGCAGTGGACGCGGTGCATGCGGTTGCCGGGTGCGGGCGCGCGGGCCTGGGTGACACGCATGCGGGCGTGGATCTCGCCAGCCTCGGGGAGGACAGCGTGAAGGCCGAGCCGCTCGCCGGCGAGCATGAGCTTGCGGGTCGTGATGCAGCAGCCGCCTTCGCTGATGTCGACGATGATTCCCTCGACGGGCTCCTCGGAAGCGGGTTCGGCTGCGTCGATGACGAGGCGGTAGAGTGACTCCGGCCTGATGGCGGCGGGAAGGCGGAAGTTGCGGCGGCGTTCGGTGCTTTCGACGGTGCCGGGCAGGCGGAGGTACTCGTGCATGCCATCGGAGCTATGGCCGACGACCTCGGTGACGAAGAGCCAGCGTTTCTGCTGATGGATGTAGTGGGCATGGACCAGGGTGCCGGAAGGGAAGGGCCGCGGGCGGAGGCCGCGCATGGGAACGAGAACCGCGATGCGTTCGTGGTCGACATCCTCGACGCGGGTGACGTGGGTCTCGCCCTGGCGGCCGGAGGAGACATCGAGCCGCAAGGTGATACCGGGTAGCAGTCCCTGAGCCATGAAGGGATTCTTACGCGGTGGCAACGAGGCGCCCATTGGTCGTCTCCCGTGAACTCGTAGTGAAGACCCCTGATGCGAGCGTGAGGGGGTCGGCGACCTCGATACCGGTGGAGACGTCGCGCCCCGAGGAGAGGAAGGCGAGGCCGAGTTGCGTCTCCAGGACGAGGGAGAGAACTGGCGCCAGGCCGGCGACCAGATCCGTATGCGTGACGACGGCGCCGGAGCAGGCTGAGGTGTCGAAGGCGGCCAGCTGGGCGTTGAGGGTGGTGCTGTTCCAGTGGGCGGGCATCGCCAGGTAGGCGAAGTGGTCAACGGAGGGGATCGGTGGGGGCGCCCACCGGCCCGGGGGCACGTCGACGAAGATGCAGGCTCCCCTTGGTGCGCGGGTGACTGCGTGGACGAACTCCTGGGGTGAGAACGCATCGAAGACGGGGATGCCGATGGCCTCGCCGTAGGCATGGACCTGGGCGGGGCCACCCGTGTGGGAGGTGTCGGCCGCGACGAGGATGGCGGTGCGGCCTGCATCGGCGCAATCGAGGGCCATGCGCATAAGGGCTGTGGTGCGGCCGGCCCCGGCCGGGCCCTGGATGCTGATGATGGCGGTGCGGCCATCGACGGGGTAGGCCGCTTCGCGGGAGGCGATGGCGGCTTCAAGCGCGCGGGCGGGGTCGTGCTCGCCCGGGGCGGCCGCAGCGGCTATCCGGGCCGCTTCGACTGAGAACCCGGAGGCAACGAGGAGCCCGGCTACTCCTGGCTCAACGGGCGTGAAGCGTTCGCCCAGGGGGGTGGGGGCGGCGTTACTCGCGGGTGGACGCTCGCGCGTGACGATACGCGGGCGGGACCCCCACTCGACGGGGGGTGGGGCGGGGGTGGACCTGGGTGGGAGGAATGGCTCGCTGGCGTCCGCGGGGGGCACTTGCCGGAGGGGCTCGGCCGGTGGCGCCGCAACGAAGCCTTCCAACCAGGCGGGCGCCAGGTCATCTTCCCGGGGGGCCGGAGCGGAAGGTGCGTAGGCGAGTTCGCCAGCGGCGCCTTCGCGGGTGGCCAGGTCTTCGAGGTCGCCGACGGTCAGGGGCTTTCCCTCGAACTCGACACGGTCGAGGGCGCCTTCGATGAGGGAGCGCTGCAGGGCAAGCGAAAGGCCGGGCTCGGCGGCGGCCGCGGCGAGGACCTCGATCAGGGGTTCGGCGCCTTCGCGCAGGAGCGAACGGGTGCGGACGATGACGGCATCGGGGCCGAGCTCGGCGCGGACGCGCGCGAAGATGCGGGTGGTGTCGTTACCGATGTAGCGCTTCGTTTCCAACGTTCACCTCTATGTTGCCGACGGATTCGACGGCGGTTTGGGGCGTGACTTCCGCGAAAGAAAGGACGACGACGTTTGGGAGCCGCCGTTCGAGCAGGCGCCTGAAGGCGAGCCTGATGCGGGAGGAACAGAGGACGATGGGGTCGCGGCCAGCGCCGGCGACACGCTCGACCTCGGTGCTGACGACACCAATCAGGCGCTGGACCTGCCAGGGGGCGAGGGCAACCTGGCTGCCGTGATCACCCTGCTGGATGGCCTGGGCGATCTCATCTTCGGTGCGCGGGCCAACGGTGATGACATGGAGCACTCCGGAGTCCTCGGCGTACTGGCGGCTGATCTGACGTGCGAGGCCAGCGCGGGCGTACTCGGTGAGGAGGTCGATATCGCGGGTTACGCGGGCCTGGGTGGCGAGGGTTTCGCAGATGGTGACGAGGTCGCGGATGGAGACGCGCTCGGAGAGGAGGTTCTGGAGGACTTCCTGGACTTCACCGACGGTCAGGGTGGTGGGTACGAGGTCTTCCACGAGGGCGGGGTATTCGCCGCGCAGGTTTTCGAGGAGGTTCTGGGTGTCCTGGCGGCTGAGGAGGTCGGGAGCGAAGCGCTTGACGAGCTCGGTGAGGTGCGTGGCGAGGACGGACTCGGCATCGACGACGGTGTAGCCGAGGAGTTCGGCGCGCTCGCGGTAGGCGGGGGTGATCCAGCGGGCGGGGAGGCCGAAGGCTGGCTCCTGGGTTTCGATGCCGGGGACATCGCCTTCGGCGGTGCCGGGGTCCATGGCGAGGAACTGCCCGGGCTGGAGGGTGCCGCGGGCGATCTCCGCACCGGCCACGGGAGTGAGGCGCGCGTTCGTGAACGCGACGGTTTTCGACTGGGCCGCGGCCGTGGTGCCCGCTCCCAGCATGACGGCGAGCGCGAGCCCGGCGGCCCGCCTCCGTGGTGAACTCCAGACTGGCATGACGCTCCTTTGGCTGAACCCGAAGCTTGAGAGTATACCCGCAGCCGCCTGAACCGCCCGCGGCGGCGAGGCGTCATAATGACCCAGTCGAAGGAGGTACGCATGGGTGGGTGGAACCGGCAACGGGGGACCGCGTGGACGGCGGCCGCACTCGGAGCGATCCTGGCGCTCTCTGCGGTGGGCGAGATCGCCGCCCAGCGCCGCCAGATGGGCGGCGTCGGCATCACCGTCTTCATCGACGTCTTCTATCGCGGCGAGAACGCGACGTTTCGTGACGACGTGCCGGACCTCGGGGAGTACCGGATGGCCGGACGCATCTCGAGCCTGCAGGTCGCACGTGGTGAGACGTGGGAGGTCTGCGAGCAGCCCTACTTCCGCGGGCGTTGCCAGGTCTTCTCCGACGTCGAGCCCGATCTGCGCGAGCGCGGGTGGAACGACCGGATCCGGTCGCTGCGCCGCGTGGGCGGCAGCGGCGCTTATTGGCCCGACCCGGGCTACCCCGGGTATCCGCAGCCTGGCTACCCGGCCAACGCCGGCCTCGTCCTCTTCAGCGAGACGGACTTCCGCGGCGACACGCGCGGGTTCGACCGCGAGGTCACCGATCTCCAGAACCAGGGCTTCAACGACCGCGCGCGCAGCGCGCGGGTCATCTGGGGCACGTGGGAGATCTGCCGCGACAACTTCTTCCGCAACTGCCGCGTGATCTCGGGCGACGAGTCGAACCTCGATCGCTACAACCTGTCGCGACGCGTCTCGTCGCTGCGGCCGGTGCGTGGAAGCGGCGGACCTGGCGCCGGCTGGGGTGGCAGCGGCTGGCGGCCGCAGGTCGAACAGATGACGCTCACCATCTACGACGACCGCAACTATCGCGGCCGCGCCCAGACCTTCGCGGCCGCGGCGCCGACGATTGGCAGCATGGCCAATCGTGGCGAGAGCCTGCGCGTGACGGGCCGATGGCAGGTGTGTGACGGCGCCAACTTCTCGGGCCGGTGCGTCGAGGTCTCCAACGACGTCTCCGACCTGCGGCGGCTCGGGCTGCAGAATCGCATCGTGTCCGTGCGCCCCGCCGGCATGCAGCCGTACCGGGAGTGAGCTACAACTCCATCACCAGGCGCACGTCCTCGTCGAGGTCGTCCTCGTCTCGCGTCGTCGCGAGCGTGACGAGGATCAGGACCGCGAACGACACGGCCAGCGACACGGCCGTCGACTGCACCCCCGCGGCAAACGGCAGCGACGGCAGGCCAGGGAAGAACGTCTGGCGCGCGAAGAACTCGAGCCCGACGTTCAGGACCGCGCCCGTCGCAATCGACGCGTTGGCGGCCGTCGCGTTGACGCGCCGCCAGCTGAGGCCGAGCGCGAGCGCCGGCGTCAACGCCGCGCCGAGCGTGCCGAACGAGAACGCGCCGAGCAGCGCGATGAGGTCGCCGTAGAAGTACGCGACAGCCCCGGCGGCCAGCGTCGTGACGAGCGTCGCGACGCGGCCCCAATACAGCTCGTCGCGCAGGGGCCGGCCCAACGCGGTCGGCAGGTCGCGAACGAGGGCGGCGGCCGAGATGTTGGTGAACGAGTCGGCCGTCGACATGATGGCGGCGAGCACGCTCGCGAGCACGAGGCCGGCGACGATGTCCGGCGCGAAGCCGAGCAGGTAGGCCACCGTCGCCTCGTCGGGATTCGCGAGCGGCGCGAGACGACCCTGGGCGACGAGCGCGGGCACGGCCAGGCCCACCCCCACCCACAGCAGGATGCACAGGCTCTGGCCTCCGCCGAAGACGAGCGGCATCCACTTCAGGTCGCGCGGGTCCTTGATCATCAGGAACTTGTGAACGACGTGCGGCTGGCCGATGCAGCCGACACCGAAGGTGAACAGGAGCCCGAAGGCCAGCCACACGCCGGCCCGCCCCAGGGGATCGAGAAACGACGGGCCGAAGGCCGGCGCCTGGGCGATGCTCGCGGCCATCGCCTCGACACCGCCGGTCACGGCGAGCACGTGTCCGAACACCACCACCCCGACGACCAGCATCGTCGCACCCTGGAAGAGGTCGGTGTAGACGCCGGCCACCATGCCGCCCGCGACGCTGTACGCGAGCAGCACGCTCGCGCCGAGCGCCATGGCCACGAGCAGGCTCCACTCGCCGGCCCAGGCCCTGGTGCCGAACACGGCCTCGACGACGATGCCGAGCGCGAGGACCTGGGCGCCAAGATAGCCGACCATCCCGACGACGATGGCGAGCGCGCCGAGCGCCGCGGTGGTCCGGCTGCGGAACCGCGCCTGCAGGACGTCGGGCACGGTGTAGATGGTCCGCACCTCGGCGAGCAGGCGCAGGCGCTTCGCCACGCTCCAGCAGATGAGCGCGGCGGTAAAGCCCACCGGGAAGCAGATGAAGAACGCGCCGGCGCCGAGGCGATAGGCCAGCCCCGGGCCACCCAGGAAGGCAAAGCCGCTGTACGCCGCCGACATCGCGGCGAGGCCCGTGACCACGAGACCCAGGTTGCGCCCGGCGACGAAGAAGTCGGCCGCCGTCTTCGTCCGCCGCATCGCCCACCAGCCGATGCCCAGCGTGACCGCGACGTAGACGAGCGCGCTCGCGACGATCCAGGGGCGCGAGAGGATCGGCATCGGATGCGGAAGGCGATGCCATCGTGCCACAGGTTGATCCCCTGGCCGGCGCGCAGCTCGTCGTAAGCTTTCAGGCTCTCGAGC
>JAANMT010003146.1_pt1 | contig 12310 bp, 7 predicted proteins | sample 7279711 | NCBI WGS metagenome assembly JAANMT01 (sample SAMN14094538, study PRJNA606508) | bioreactor metagenome | isolation source: A lab-scale SPAN reactor treating ammonium-rich wastewater day 1 | place: Ireland: Galway | collected 2017-01-16 | reverse complement strand
GGCGATGAAATCCCTGGCAGGTGTGGCTCCGTCCTCGGTCGGCGAAAGTTAACATAGCGCATCTCCTATGTGCTGGCTGGAATTGTAGGGCTTTCGCCATTATCGTCGTTGGGCACATATTTGCAAGGTTTGATGGGTTTGGCGTCGCTCGATGATTGCGCGAACTCCCTTTGTGTCGTCTTCGTTTGCGCTTCCGGCTTGCATCGGCGCAACGACCTGCGCTTATTCTTGTTTTGCGCCGGGTTGGCCGCTCTTGACGTTCGTCGCCAGCGGTTGTACCTTTCGCGCCACGGGATGGTCTTTTCTCCAGGGAAGCGCCGCTCGCAGTTCGTTTTGACTTTGCCGACTCTTGCAGGGAAGCAGGTTCGGGCATGACGCCGCGTTCTTCTCGCTTTTTGACCGTCGCAGCATGCATGGTCGCATGGTGTTGGTTACTTGCGGCAGTAGGCTGCCAAACGCCGTGGATGAAGAAAAAGCCGGTGGCGCCCGAGCCTGTCCGCAAGGACGACTTGGAACCGGACTTGGAATTTGTGGGGGATCTTACTCGAGCCTGGGGGCTGGGGTACATGAAGGTCGAAGGCATTGCGCTGGTAACCAAACTTCGGAGTACCGGCAGCGACCCGCCCCCGACTGATCGACGCGAGTTGCTCCGCGAGGAGATGAAGACGAACGGCGTAGCGCATCCGGACGATATTCTTGCCCTGGATAGCACCGCCATGGCGTATGTTCGCGCGTACCTGCCGCCGGGCGCCAAAAAGGACGACCGGTGCGATATTTTCGTCGAGTCGCCGCCCCGCTCGGAAACGACGAGTCTCCGCGACGGTTGGTTGATGCGAACGCGTTTGCGACCCGTCGAGGAACTGGGCAATCGGTTGCGACAAGGCAAAGTGCTGGCTTTCGCCGAAGGGCCGGTGCTGGTTGACGCCGTGTTTGCGGGCGAAACCGATTCAATGAACGCCATTCGGGGGCGCGTGCTTGGAGGCGGGCGATGTTTAATCGATCGGCCGATCGGTTTGGTGGTGACCGGCGAGAACCACTCGCTGATGACCACGACCCACGTGGCGGCGGCCATTAATCGACGATTTTTCGCCTTCGATCACGGAAAGAAGATTGGCGTTGCGGAGCCGAAAGACGATGACTACATCGAATTGAAAATCAGCCCCACGTATAAGAACAACCTGGGCCGCTATCTCCGGGTCGTTCAAAGCGTGGCCGTGCGAGAAACTCCGCAGCAGCGAGTGGAGCGGCTCGATCGTTTGGAGCGGCTGTTGTTGGAACCGGTGTCGGCGCCGCGTGCGGCGCAACGCTTGGAAGCGATGGGGCCAGAGGCCGTTCCCGTCTTGAAGAAGGGCCTGCAATCAGCAAACTCCGAGGTGCGATTCTATTCAGCCGAAACGCTTGCCTATTTGGATGAGGCGGAAGCGACTCCCGCACTAGCTGAAGCGGCGCGAGACTCGCGGGCGTGGCGATGGCATGCTCTCGCGGCGCTAAGCGTGATCACTCACCCATCAGGGTACGAAGCATTAACCGAGTTGCTCCACGCCTCCAGCGTCGAGGCTCGCTGCGGCGCGTTGCGGGCCATCCAGACGCGTAACCCCAAGGATGCTTTGGCGCGCGGCGAAGTCCTGGGCGACCCCAAGGCTCCGGAAGCAGTCGTGAAGATGGTGACGATTCCCTCCCGATCGGAGCCTTTGGTGCATTTCATGCGCTATCGCGAGCCGCAAGTGGCGATTTTTGGCCACGATCTCCGGCTTCAGGCGCCGTTTTCGGTGTTTGCGGGTAAGGAAATCATCGTCAAGAGCATGGATAATGGACGCGTCAAGGTCAGCCGATTCGTTCCTGGGGAGGACGAGCGTCGCTTGGAATGTTCGACGCGGCTGGACGACGTGCTGCGCACGATTGTCGCCATTGGCGGCGGCTATGCCGACGTGATGCAAGGCGTGAAAGAGGCCCAGCGCACCGGCGCTCTCGCCGCGCGCGTCGAGGTTAACGCCCTGCCCACGGCCGACCGGAAACGCGAGGATAGTGAAACGTCGTCCAACGAGGACGTGATTGATTCGGCGTCGGGACCGCTTCCCAACTTGTTCTATGATCGCACGGGCGAGCCGGCGATGGAGTCCGCGGGCGACATGGACGACTGGGAGCCGAGCGAAGGCGAAGAAGAGTCTCGCGGCGTTTGGAAAAGGATGAAGAGTTGGTTCTCGTCGGAGTAGAAGTTTGGTGAACTCCGGCCGCGCGAAGCGGCCATGCCATCCTGGAGCGAATCGCGGCGAGCGAAGTTCGCCGCGTCCTGGCGAATGTCGCCGGAAACCAACGGCAACGCGGAACAACCGGGGTAGGCGACGAGGGCCAAATACTGAATAATTGAATAAGTTTTTTTCGCGAATGCATCCACACAGGGGCGATGTGCGGCGGTAACCCGCAATCTCCCTGCGCAACGCGCCCTCCCCGCTTCCAACCGAGCGTCAAGGCGGGCTTCTTTCGTCCGAATTGCCATGCTCAAGGCTTTGGAACTTGCCGGCTTCAAGAGTTTCGCCGACAAAACGCGCTTTGAGTTCCCCCAGGGCATCACGGTGATTGTCGGACCGAATGGTTCGGGCAAGTCGAATATCGTCGATGCGATTAAATGGGTCCTGGGTGAACAAAGCGCCAAGAGCCTCCGCGGCAAAGACATGGCCGACGTGATTTTTAAGGGAGGCGGCTCCGGCGGCCGCAAACCTTTGAACACGGCGGAAGCGACCCTTGTTTTTGATAACTCCTCTCGCGATTTGCTGTTCGACGCCGACGAGGTACACGTCACGCGGCGCGTCTACCGTAGCGGCGAAGGCGAGTATTTGATCAACGGGCAGTCGTGCCGCTTGCGCGACATCAAGGACCTGTTCCGCGGTACCGGCCTGGGCACCGACGCCTATAGCATTATCGAGCAAGGCAAGCTCGATGTGCTGCTCCAGGCCTCGGCGCGTGAGCGGCGCGCTATTTTCGAAGAAGCCGCCGGTATCAGCCGGTTCAAGGCAAAAAAAATCGAAGCACAACGTCGGCTTGAACGCGTCGACCAGAACATGCTTCGGCTCTCCGACATTGTCGAGGAAGTCGAAAATCGACTCCGAGCCGTCCGTTCTCAGGCCTCCAAGGCCCAACGCTACAAAGAATGCAATGAACGCCTCCAACAACTGCGCACCCAGGTTGGGCACAGTGATTGGCGACGGTTGACGGCAAAGCTCGAAGCGCTCGAACAGGAAGTCCAACAGCTCGATCAACAAGCGACGACTTGGGCCGCCGAAGTTGAAACCGCCGAACGGACCGCCGCTGAACGCGATACCGAAATTGAACGCCTGACGCAGTTGCAACGCGAATGCGACCTCGAAGGCGCCCGCTTGCGCGAGCGGATCATCGGACTGGAATCGGCGAACTCCAATCATCGGTCGCGGCGCGACGACTTCGAACGCGAAGCGGCGCGACTTTCCGAGCAAGTTCGCGAATCACGCGTTCGCGCCGAGGATGTGACCGGTCGAATTCGCGAAATTCGCGAGTCATTGCAACAGGCAAACGAGGAACACAAGGCGGCCGAAGAAAGGCTTAACGCATGCCGAGTGGCCGTTGACAACCACGAAGCCGATCTCGCCGCAATGCGTCAGTTGGCCGAGCAGCAACGGACGATGCTCAGCGAATTGCTCCGAGCGGTAGGCGAATTAGAGCGGCGTGGTCGCGAAGTCGAAACACATTTGGCAACGGTCGAGGTTTCCGCCGAGCGCGCGCAACGACAAGTCGAATTGCTGACGGAAACGCTTTCGCAACATTCGCAATACGCCGCGAAGCTGCGCCAAGAGGAACAACGCCAGGCGGGGGAGGCTCGCGAGGCGGATCAGGCTGCCGAGGCGGCCCAAACCGCCTGTGATGAAACGCAGCGCCACCGCGATCAGGCCACCGTGAAACTGGCGGAACTGCAAACGCTTCACGGAGCCGCCCGCGAACGCGCGGCGCTCTTGGAGGACTTGGATTTGCGTCAGGAGGGCGTGAGCGCGGGCGCGCAAGAGACGCTCAGTCGCGCCAAGAACGAGCCAGACGGCCCCTTTGGCGACGTATGCGGGCTGGTGGCGGACCTGATCGAAGTGAACGTGGCCACGGCGCCGTTGATCGACGTCGCCTTGGGCGATCTGGCCCAATACGTCGTCGTTAAGGGCGATCGTTTGCTCGCCCACATTCAGAACCGCCGCGAGCGGTTCACCGGCCGCGTTGGCGTGCTACCCTTGGCGGGCCCAACACTGACGCGGGCTTCGCAAGTTGAACTGGATGGCCAGCCCGGCGTTATCGGACGCGCTGATCTGATGGTCGAAACGGCGCCCTGGTTCCTCCCCTTGGTGCGACGTCTGTTGGGCGACACATGGTTCGTCGAAAAACTCTCGCACGCCATGGCCCTGCGCAGTGAACATACCGCTGCGCGGTTTGTCACCTTGGCGGGAGAACTTGTCGAGTCCGATGGCTCGCTGGTGATTGGCCCCCCGCGAACCGCCGTGGGCATTATTTCCCGGCGCAGCGAACTGAAGGCGCTCCGTGAACAGATTGCGTCCTGGGACGTGGAAATTGCCGAGCGCAGCCGCGAAGTCGAATTTTTGCGTACGGAGCTTGCCAAGCGGCAGGAACAAGCGAGGACGCTTGGGCAACGTCAGAAATCGATCAATGCCGCGTACGCCGAACAACGAGCGCTGGCGCAAAGCGCCGAGAGACAGGGCGAACAATTGGCGCACCAACGCGAGGCGGCGGCCGAAGAAGTGCGTCAGGCCCAACATCAACAAGGCGTATTGCGCGAAGACCTTCAAACGGCCAACGCGCGATTGACCGAAAAACGCCAACTCGCCGCGAATCTTACGGCCGAGGTGGATTCAAGCGAACAACGCTGCCACGAACTCGAACTGCGGGGCCGCGAATTGACCGCCGAGGCCGCCGCCGCACAGATTGATTTCACCCATCGCGAACACCACCGGAACGATCTCCAGCGACGACTAGTTCAATTTGAATCCGACCAGCAAGAGAGAGGCCGGTCGCGGGAGGAACTCGTGCGGCGAGAAAGCCAATCGCTCGCTCGATGCCGCGAGGTTGACCGGTCCCTTTTGCAGGCGACAAGCGAACTTGCGGTGTTGTATCTCGGCCACGAGTCCAATGTGCGCCACGGGTCGCAGCTTGCGTGCCGGATTGCGGAGGTGCATGAGCAACGCAAGCAATTTTCCGATCAATTCCAGCGATTGCGCTCGCAAATACGAGTTGGCGAGGATCGGCGGCATCGCGTGGAATTGGCGGCGAGCGAACTTCGCCATGAACGCACGACGTTGGCGGAGCGTTTGCAGGAGGACTACGGCATTGATATTGGCGCCGTCAACCTTATCGAAAACGACGACGAGGCTGGCGAGCGCGAGGCGATTGACGAGGAAATCGCACAACTTCGCCGCAAATTAACGAACCTTGGCGCGGTCAACCTGGAATCGCTCGCGGAAATTGAAGAAGTTGAGCAACGCTTCGGCAAACTTTCGAGCCAGTATCAGGATTTGTGCAACGCAAAGGAAGCGCTGGAGCGGATCATCGCCAAAATCAACGCCGACAGCCGCCGGTTGTTTGCCGAAACCCTGGATACCATCCGGCAGAATTTCCAAGTGGTGTTCCGCAAAGTATTTGGCGGGGGCCGGGCGGATATTGTCTTGGAAGAAGGCGCCGACATTCTCGAAGCGGGAATCGAGATTATTGCCACCCCACCGGGGAAGCAATCCCTGAGCATTTCCCTTTTGAGCGGCGGCGAACGAGCGCTGACCGCCGTGACCTTAATGCTGGCCATCTTTCAGTTCCGCCCAAGCCCGTTTTGTATTTTGGACGAGGTGGATGGTCCACTCGATGAGGCGAATATTGGTCGCTTCGTCGATCAACTCAAAGAGTACTTGGCCTGGACCAAGTTCGTGATCGTCACGCACTCGAAAAAGACGATGACCGCCGCCACCACGCTTTACGGCGTTACCATGCAGGAATCCGGGGTATCGAAGCGCGTGTCCGTAAAGTTCGATGATGTGAGCGAGTCAGGCCATATTCGGCAAGAAGCGATTGACCGCGAGCCGTCGGCGTCCGCCAGCGAAGACGAACGGGCCGCTTGATTCGGCGCTCCAACGGCCCATTTGGCCCTCGTGCCACTTTCCTCGCTTCTTTGCGTGAACGAGCCACGGCGACGTCGTAGTTTCGGAATTCGCGGCGCCTGCGGGGTTAGTTCGCCTATCTTGCGGGACGCGTTTTTAGCGCGCATTCGCCAGACGTTTGCGAATGGATAAAACGCCCAAACGTCGTGCAAAAATTCCGCGCGGCGCTCGCGGGACGAATGACAAGACTCGCGCCGCCCTTTTGCTCGGCACGACCTGCGAAGTTTTTTTGAAGTACGGAGCCACAAACACTCGAAAACTATGGTGCGGAGGACATTAACTGCGCATTGCTCCTTCCAGAGCATCGCCAGGCAGTGGTCCTCGTTGTGGGGGCGACGTATTGCAGGTTGACACCAACCACAAATGGGACTGTGACGCGTACGCGAGACAGTCTCCCCGCCTACGTTTCCTCTCTTGAGTTGCGCTTTGCGGAATGTTTGCGCAGGATGCACCGGAAGTCCATGACGCGTCGATCGCCCGGAAAGACCGCTGCGTTACGGATTTTCGCCGACTGCGGCGCATCCTGATTGCCGATGTTATTTCTGAGAGGCCGACCAGAAGGAACTGTTCTCGGTCTCCCAGAAACCAATTTACGTAATGGCCCTGACCCAGATGATTGATTCGGTTGTCGGTCTGTCCCCAGCCCGCGGAGAAGGACCGAGCCGAGCTCCGACAAACGACCGATCATAGGGGCCTTTTATCGCGCCGGACCCCTGCCGCGCCGGCGCGGCGATGTCGATTCATCGAGTGAGTAATGGAGAGCCTGCGATGAAGGTCTTCACAACGGGACAGGTCGCAAAGATCTGTAAGGTGGCTCCCCGAACCGTCAGCAAATGGTTCGATTCGGGTCGCCTCAAAGGATATCGAATTCCCGGTTCTCAGGACCGTCGAATTCCACGAGAGTACCTGATCCGGTTCCTCAAGGAACACGGGATGCCGCTGGGCGATCTCGAGGACGAGGCCATGGCCAAAGTTCTCGTCGTCGCACAGGACCAGGTTCTGATCGAAAACTTGAAGCGGGAATTGCCGCCTGAAAAGTCGTTCAAGGTGGCCGTGGCCGCCAGCGGCTTCGAAGCGGGGATCCAGGCCGAAAGTTTTCATCCGGACTGTATTATCTGCGATTTTTCGATCGGGCGCGTGGAAGCCTTGCAAATTTGCCAAAATCTACGCAAGAACGAAAGCTTCGCCGAAACCATTTTGATCGCCCTTCTGCCGGATGACGGCGGGTCGATCAGCTTCGATCGCTCGACCATTAACGAGACGTTCAAGAAACCGTTCGACGCAAAATTGCTGGCCGAGCGGCTTCGCACGTTGATTGGAGCGAAGAAAGAACTGGTTTAGTCGGCAAGCGAGCGCCGAAAAACTCGCGCCGAATACCACGAGCAACCCGTCGCAGCGGACCCCTGCGACGGGTTTTTCATGCGCGTTCGCTGGCGCCGCGCGCTTATTCTCCCGCTGGCGCGCCTGCGCCCGCATTCGCGGGTGGATTGAGACCAGCCGGCGCCGCACCGGCGCCGCTCTTGAGCACATCCACCTGGCGTTGGCCAGCCAGGAAGAACACGCGGAAGTGAACTTTCCCCGTGTTATTCAAAGCACTAGCCTTCTCGGCCAATTCGCCGTAGCCCTGCATGATGGCCGCCTGTTGGGGCAGAAGTTGTTCCATTTGTTCCCGCCGCTGCGCCGGACCGATCTTTTGGGTCACCATGTTGTTCAGTTGCTGGTATTGCGCGCTGGCCTGCGCAAACGCCTGCTGAATGCCCGGAAGCGTCAACTTCACGGGTTGATTGCCTACCTTGAGAAAGGGCGCGAGCGTCACGCCGAGTTTCCGCGTCATGGTGGCGCGAACTTCCAGCATCATCAGCTGATTGGGGGGGTCGCCAAACATGATCGCGGTCCGCCCTCCAGCCGCCTTTATTGCAGCCGAGGGATCGAAATTATGTTTGGGGAAGGGGCCTTCAAGCGATGTAATTTCCAGTTGTAGCTGCTCCGGATCGGGCGCCCACTCCAGATCAAACTGTTCCCGCGTTCCGCCTTTGTCAAGCGAAACGACCAGAGGTTCGACCACGGTCGGCTCACGCAGGGGGATTTCCTTTGACTTGTCCCCAATCGTGATATCCAACAAGCAATTTCGCAAATAGTTGGCTGCGTTTTGTTCGCTCGCCTGCGGAGTCCACTGGAAATTCAGATTATCTTTCTCGTCGAGAGCTAACTTGGCGATAGGAGCACGATTGATCTCCCCCGAATCACCTAAACCAACAAAAATGGTCCACGCCCGGTTACGGTAGCCTTGATCGTCGGGCTCCAAAGTGAAAATTTCTTTTCCCTTATGCGCGACATCCCCGCCCGCAAGCCGAAGAAAACAACCGGCCTCCGGGTCGTCGTGCACAACCGCTAACGCCGCCGGTTGAAGAGACGCGGCCGCTTCAGCACCCTCGCCTAACGATGGTAGGGTGAGGGCGGTTTTCTTGAGGTCAGCAAACGGATCCGCAGGTTTCTTTTTTTCTGGCTCCTTGGGTTTGGGTTTCTCAGCAGGCGGCTGTGCTGGAGCAGGGGCGGCCGGAGGCGTATCGGCGGTTGGTGGCGGCGTGGTGGCCGTAGGCTGGTCCGGTGGGGGGCTGGAAGGCTCCTCGCTCGGCGCCGGCGGCTGCGGTTCGGTGCTGGAGGTGTCCGTCGCGGCGAGCGTCTCCCCCGCGGAAGAAGGGTCGGCCGCGTTCATTTGCGAATTCGGAGCATCGACTGGTTCCGCCGCATCGGTCGCTTTGTCGCCGTCCGACGCGGCAGCGGCCGAAGATGGCTCTGATGCTTCCGCGTCGTTGGACGTGTTTGTTTCTTCATCGGGATCGGATGACGAGAAGAGGTCGCCTTCAAGCGTCTCCTCTTCGAGTACATTCCCGTCGACGATTTCAGGTTCGGGCGCCGCCTGTTGCGCGGCGGGCGCCTGAGCGACTTCCTCGCCTTGGTCGTCGTTTCCGCCCAACAGAAAGATGGCCGCCACACCGACAACCGCCAGCAAGGCCAAACCACCGCCCGCGCCGAGGCCAATCAGCAGGCCTTTGCTTAAAGGTTTTTTTTCCGCGGGCTGGGTGTCGGTCGCGGCCGGCGTCGCGGTCGTTGAGCGAGTCTCCTCGCGCTGGGATGGCGTTGCCGAGGGCTTGGACTTCTTCTTCTCTCCGAAATTGAATGAGGGAAGCGCCTGCTCGGATGCCGGCGAGGCAGCCGCCGCCGAATTGGCTAACGGCTCGGCCGGACGCAGCTTCTTGTCGGAGGGAGAATCGCTTCGATTCTGCCCCGGCAAGGGATTCTTTTGTAACCACGCACTCAACAACGTCGCGACTTCCTGCGCCGATGGGACCCGATTGGCCGGCGTTTTCGCCATCATCTTCTGGCAAATTCTCGCCAAGTCGGCCGGAACCTCCGCGCGCTTCGCGGTGAGCACCGCTGGCGGAAGGCTCTGATGTTGGCGGCGCCGTTCGGCGAATGCTCCGTCGCCAAACGGCGGTTGGCCACTCAACAGAAAGTAAAGTACGCATCCAAGCGAATAAACGTCGGAAAGTGGGGTCGCGTTGCCGCCCCGATACTCAGGAGCGGCGTAGTCGGCCGAGGAAGGGTCGCTCTCTTCCAGAGTTCTCAGCGACGGCCCAGCCAGTTCGAGTAGTCCGAGATGCAACACCTTCACCCGACCGGCCGAATCCACGGCGATGCTGTTGGGGCGAACATCGCCATGGGTCATGCCTTTGCCAGCCGCATGCGCCAACCCTTCGGCAGCTTGTCGAATAATATCCGCCGCGCGCGCACACCCGAGTGGGCCTTCTTTTTCGACAAGCGTCTGTAGGTCGTCGCCAGGAAAATACTCCATCACCAAGTAAAACTGGTCGGCTTCGCTGTCGACATCGTAAGTGTGGATCAGGTTCGGGTGATCCAGAGCCGAGACCGCCCGCGCCTGCTCCATGAATTGTTGAAGATTAGTCGCCGATGCGTCCGCCCGCCGCGGGAGAATCTTCAACGCCACTTGGCGCCCCATATCGGCATGGCAACCCAGGAATACGCGCCCGCTTTTTCCCGTTCCAAGCTGACTAAGTAGATGGTATTTGCCGATGGTCAGATTGGCATTTCCCGCCAGCAACGCTCCAGCTTGCCAGCGGGAAAGAACTCCTTCTTTGACCAGCCGGACGGCGGTGGTCTTCCCGTCGTCAGAATCTCCGGCTGTTTCGCGAAGCTGTGCTAATCGCTCAGCGGGAACCAACCGGCTTTTTTCAAGTGTCTTAAAGAACTCGTTCGCGGTAGCGACGGGCATAATCCGACGAGTGGTTGAAGGTGGGGGAACCGACCTTTATTCTGTCCATTGAATCACGACTTGGCAATTAGCGCACGGCTGAATCCATGAGATTTCCCTGATGGGAGATTTGGTTCATGGCAATATCATGGCCGGCGCATGCCGCAGGCGGCCAATTAACATTCCTGAGGCGCGCGTGCTCCTGCTTTACCCGATACGATTTGAACCAATGTACCGACGCTACCTGTGGGGGGGGCGACGGTTGGCGACCGTGCTCGGAAAGTCATTGGGTGATGGGGACGATTTTGCCGAAAGCTGGGAAGTGGTCGACCACGGAGCCGACCAAAGTCGCGTTGCCGCGGGGCCGCTGCGGGGGAACACATTGCGCGAACTCGTAAGTGATCGTGGACAGGAACTTTTCGGCCGCCACGCACCGCAGCCGCAGTTTCCACTACTGTTCAAGTTTCTTGACGCACAACAGAATCTTTCCGTTCAAGTTCATCCTGACAATCAACAAGCAGCCAAACTCGATCCTCCGGACTTGGGAAAAAGCGAGGCCTGGATCATCCTTCATGCCGAACCGGGAAGCGTGATTTATGCTGGCCTAAAGCGCGGCTTCGACAGGGCGGCATTGGAGCGCGAGGTTGATCGCAATACGACGGCGTTATGCCTCCACCGGTTTGAGCCAAAGGTTGGAGACTGCATTTTCATTCCGGCGGGCACGGTCCACGCTCTCGGCGCCGGATTGGTCGTCGCCGAAATTCAGCAGGCCAGCGATACGACCTATCGCTTGTTTGACTGGAATCGTGTCGGGCCTGACGGCAAGCCGCGCCAACTCCATATTCAGCAAGCCTTGAATACGATTGACTACGGCCGTGGACCCGTTTTACCACAGGCGCCCAGACCCATCGACGGTTATCCGTTAGAGCGACTGGTGGAGTGCGAACACTTTATGCTTGATCGCTGGAGTATGACTGGGCGCCACATGCTCGGAGGCGACCAACGCTTCCATTTACTTTCCGTGGTAAGCGGTGAGGTCGTCGTTGCGGGAGATCCTTCGGGACAACCCCTTACTCGCGGTCAAACGCTCCTTCTGCCAGCGTCGTGTGGCAAGGTCTCGGTAACGGCGCCGAACCATGCAGTGGTGCTCGATATGTATTTGCCGTAATGGGAAGTCAGCGCGCGAATCGGTCGTTGGGGTTACGACCCGCGAGGGACGCGGCCCCACGGTGAACGACGCGGTGGCGCAACAAAAAAGGAACGCCCATGCGTTCCTTTTCTGATGCCACACTCACTTTCAGCGGGCGCGGACAATGCGAGTGCAAACTCGATGAAGACGGGTGGGGTTATTCCCAGCCTATGAGTTTCTCACGAAACGACCGTAGCGGCGGCGCGAACGCCAGCTTAAATGGCGACATTTGCCGCCAACCTCGGCCACGCGCCGCCGCGACGAAAGATCACAACCGCTCCGGCAGAAACCGTAACGGCACACAACATCAGGTATCAGGGTTGGGGCGCTCGCCTCCCGGCCGGCGGCGTCGCGGTTGATCGTCGCCCCGCGGGCGCCGTCCCGAGTCGGAAAACTCAAACTTCGAGCCTTGCATCTTCTCGAACTTTTCTTTTTGAGCGTCGGTCAGGACGCCCAGAATGTCTTTTTCTAACTGAGCACGGCGTTCTTGAAAGTTGCCGCGATCGGCTCCTTGTTCGCCTCGGTTGCCGCGGCGGAACGTTGACGTCAGTTTCTCCTGAATCTGCGTTTTCTGGTCATCGCTCAATCCAAGTTCCTTCGCGACCTCGTCACTGCGGAGCGCAAACACGCCTTGTTGCTGTAACGCGATCTGCTTGACCCGGGCTACCTGGTCCG
>JAANMT010003142.1_pt1 | contig 12328 bp, 10 predicted proteins | sample 7279711 | NCBI WGS metagenome assembly JAANMT01 (sample SAMN14094538, study PRJNA606508) | bioreactor metagenome | isolation source: A lab-scale SPAN reactor treating ammonium-rich wastewater day 1 | place: Ireland: Galway | collected 2017-01-16 | reverse complement strand
GACCTTTACGAATTCTTTGGTGAGCCTGCTGACCATTCTCGGATCTGCGGCGGTGCGCAACAGGCTCTGGATGGAACCTCTCAGGAGTTTTCCCGCTTTTCCGGCTCTCCCGAATTCTGCACCGTTTTCGCGGGTGCGCTGGAATTTAGGATCGTTCTTAATGCGTTCTGCGGAAATTCCGCCTTTCTCTCTGGCCATGTAGCCGTCTCTTGTACGGTAGAAGGTAATGTCGCCCATTGTACCGTGCAGTTTAATAAGACCTTTTTGTCTTGCCATTGTTTTAAGTTTTAAAAATTAAGATTCGGATGTTGAGGTACATCCGTGAAAACCTCTTGTGATCACCCGACAAAATTTGGCAATAAAAACAAGCGAAGCAAGTGTTCATACCGGTTACGGCCGTTTTTGCCGATCAGGCAGCTTATTTCCCAAATGTGCCGGGTTTGCCGAAAAAGGAGGTGTGTGCCGAAAATTCACGGCCTATGTATTACCTATTTCATACACTCCTCATACACTATCCATACTTAGGATAGGAGTGGGAGTTGGATGGGGTTGGGAGGAAGGTAGATGGGAGACGGATGCTGGGTGTTGGGTCCTGAGTGACTGATGTTTTTGCTTCGCAAAGTAGCGATGACGCTTCGCTCCGCGCTATGACAATGGTACAGTGGATTCGTGGACCAGTGGTGAAGGGCTGCAGGTTTTCAAATGCACCGCCGGAAGAACTGCCACCCTGTATTGTGATGACCGCCAGTTAACTATAGTCCTTTGTCACTCTGTAAGAGTCTCAGGTTCAATCTTCCTGAGTTAGCTGTTGCACCGTTACTGCTTCGCTGCGGTTCCTTCGGTAATTGGGTGATTTAGTAGATGAATGATTGAGTTTAGGGTTGAGGTTGAGGTTGGGTGCCGGATGATGGGTGCCGGATGATGGGTGAGGTTAAGGCTCAGGTTAAGGTTAAGGATGAGGAGTTTAGTCTTTGATGAATTCCCGGATGGATTCGTAAGGAATGCCTATGTAGGTGCAGAATTCCTCGACGGTAAGGAGCTGGTGGGGAGATTTGTTCAAGGTTTTCTTGATGGTGTGGATGAGGCTCCGGCTGTAGCGCTCGCTCTTTCCGGTGATCCGCTGGATGTCTTTTGGATAAATGCAGAGGCGGGTGATCCTAGGTTTCATCAGTGTCTTTTTATTTCAACAAATTTTGGAATTATGTTGCTATGAATTACCCAAGGTATACCCAAGTTGGGTGCATTTTTTTTAAAGAACCCCTTAAGGAAAGGCGTTTGCTGTATTTTATTTGGAAAAACATGCAAATTCTGCCTGAAAATTCTCGAATTTATTTTTGTGAAAAAAAATGGGTCAGCAGCACCCAAAATTGAGTTCAACGTCATGGAAAATATTATTCGTCTCCAGCATTCATTTTTTCGGTTAAAAGATCCTCGAGACCACTTAGAAATTTTGTACGGAATGTCCTGTTTTTTAATTCCAGATAAGTCCGGTAAACGTCACCGAGTTCCACATTAAAGACTGCCTCAAAATATGCGCTGATCTCCTTAATATCAGCGGCACCATTATTAAAAGACCCTTTATAATGTAAGGCGTAGATGAGTTCGATCAGCGCAGTTTTATTGTCTGACCATGCCAGTTTTGTTTTGGGTGTTGAAATACTATACTGCTCCTCTCCATGCCTGTTCAACTTGAGTATTTCGTCGTTTAAGTAAACTTCAAGTAAATCATTGGCCACAATCTTGGCGACTTTATAGTCATGAGAGGTACTGAACCTATGATCTGATTCGAATACGAAGGAATCGACACTTAATTTTATATCAAGCTTTCTGCGTATAAAATATTTATGATCGAGGAAGGTACTGTTGGTTCTATAATAGCCGTAAAAATCAACGTTTTCCTCAAAAAATTCCTTCAGTTTGAAAAGTTCTGTCTGGTAGTATTTACGGATCATTTTTTCTCCGCCACTTGGTTTGCGGGTTTCTATTCTATAGATGTCATTGTAGTATATGAGCTTGGATAAGATTAAAGGTTTGCGGTTCTTAAAGAAGTCGATTTCTTCATTGTCTGACGCAAATTTAGTCCGTAAGATAAAGGATTTCAGTTTCTTCAAGGTGCTGTTAATTTCGAGCATTGATGCTTCAGCTCTTTTTATCGGTTTATCAAACTCCAAACTCAGAAAAAGTAATCTGCTTTCCAATTCCCTTTCGAGATTTTCACTGAACTTCACCATGGTTTATGATTTTGTATTCAAATGTATCAGTCCGAATCAATTCTTTTGCTACACTTCAGATTAAGAAACAGGGCGTGATGAAAGAACTACACCTAAGTGTAGGGCGATGAATATTGTAAAAAAGTAGATTTGGAAAACTCTAAAAGAATGAACCGATATTTAAGAAACCGAATTTATCTCAGTACCGAAGAACAGGAAAAATTAAGAAACTTTTCTATTGTCATTGCCGGTAGCGGAATCGGAAGTAATATCGCAGAATGTGCACTGCGTACGGGATTTGAAAAAATCTGCGTTATTGACGGAGACTTCATCGAAGAAACCAATCTTAACCGTCAAAATTACACTGAAGATCAGATTGGAAGTCCGAAGGCTTCCGCTCTTTATGAAAGACTGATCAGCATCAACCGGAATGCAGAAATCAGTTTTATCAATCAGTTTATCAGCAGCGGCAATATGCCGGCGACCGGAAGCTATCAAGCCGGAATCAATGCACTGGATTACAGCAATGACGCACCCCATCTTTTTGATATGGCATGTTTTAACAGCGGAATCCCGGTGTTGCATCCTTATAATGTTGGATGGGGCGGTCTTGTCACTGTAATTTCAGACAAGGGACCACTTCTGCGGTCTATTGAAAAAGCGGGTGACTTTACTGAACTTGATGCGGTAGCGTATGCTGCAAGTTACCACCGTTACTGGGGCAAGCCTCAGGTTTGGCTTGAAGAAATAATCAATGAATACCGAAGTGAAGATTTTGCGCTCCCACCTCCGCAACTGGCTATCGGATCCTGGTATGCGGCCGCAATGTGTACCCATTTACTAGTGAAAATAGCTACCGGAAAGTATTATAAAACATTTCCGGAGTTTTATCTGAGTTCGTTATTTGAGGACGAAAATTTAGCGTAGATTTCTGCTAAAGAAGTTTGTTATTTTTGACATACGCCAAGGCTTCGGCCATATTTTTAACCTGTAATTTTTCAAAAAGTTTTCTCCGATGAAACTTCACCGTATCTATCGCGATAAATGTCCGGTCTGCTATCTCGCTGATGGTAAGACCCTGCGCATGAAGGCGGATAATCTGTAGCTCCCGATCTGTAAGTTTGCTCTTATCCATTTTATTCCACTTACCGTTGTTTAAATTGAGTTCCCAGAACGAATCCTGGCCAGTTTTAGAAAGAATAATATTCCCTGCCGCTGCATTGGAAGAGAGCGAAACAACACACAGAGCTTTCCAGATCTTTCCTTCTTCTGTGATAAAAATCGGCGTGAGTTTATGATTGACAAGGATTTTTTCTTTACCGTTCAGTAAATTAAAATCATAGGAGATGCTATAGCTTTTCCTTTCGCTTAACGGGATACTGTCGAAGAAGTTAAAGCCCATTTCGTTCACTTTAATCAGCATTTCCAGGTCTTCGGGAGAAACGTGCTTAAAGTAAAAAGCATATCCCTGTGCCATTACCTCCTGAGGGGAATGACCACAAAGAAAAAAAGGATTGTCTGAAACATATTCGAACTCCTTCATCTGGTAGTCGATCACATACATGCTCATATAGGTGAGTCTGGAAACGGCACGGAGGGTTTCGAGATAGCTCAGGCTTTGGGCATACTCGGCTTCGGATAAAGAATGTACGGTATTCTTTCCGAAAAAGAATCGCTGTATATCATCCATATCAGTAGGAGCACGTCCCATAATGACGCTACACTCCAGTGTAGTTTTGTGGCGTGCTGAGTAAATATACACAAAAGTGTAGCAATGTTGCAATTACTGGGGTATAATTTTGCTTAAAATGCAACCATAGATGAAAAGAATTAATTATTTACAACTGTCTTCCCTTTTTATTCCAGAATTAATTTCGTTTGTCCTGACCGAAAATGAACTTCATCATGGCAAGGGTGGGGGTCTTACCACTCCCGAGGCTGAAAGCTCAGCACTTTGTTCGGAAGAAGCACAGTATGTGAACTCCCATATTTTTGCAGCACTGTCAGAGGGCCGCATCTGCGGAAGTATAAGGATATTTAAAAGGAAAGCTTTTCAGCAACTGCCTACAGAAAAACTATATCCTATTGATCTTGATATGTTCACCGAACCGAATCAGCCCGTGTATCATATCGGAAGATTTGCCATCGCAAAAGGGTGTGACGAAAAAGGTTTCCGAGTCTTTAAAACTCTGATGGCGCTTGCCCTTAAGATTTCGAATACGGATCCTACAGGTATCGTATTTGCAGAATGCGATCTCAAATTACTCCGTACGATCCGACTTCTCGGAATAGAGGCTGAAACTATAGGTAAGCCCATCCTTTATCTTGGCTCCGAAACCGTTCCTGTTATGCTCCCCTGGGCGGGTTATCAACATTTTCTTAACACGTACAGCAACCTCCCCGGTTATCAAGTGCCGGTTGTGAGGAATGCGGTTTCTGATATGAATTTATCGCCGTGAATACTTATCATCTTGATCTTTTGGTAAAGCATCTAAAAAATGCATTGCAACGCTACTGTGAACTTTGTGATTCATCACCGGAGCGGAAATACTATAGCGATGAGACGGTTCTGTCGCAAACCAAGGAAATCGTTCAACACTATATCAGGCTGTTTCAGGCTCTGCATTTTCTGGATGAGCAAACAGAATATTATCAACATGGTTTTATCTTTAATTACGAGGAAAAAGAAGACCAAATAACTGTTAATGAAGCGTATGCTGAGATTGTAAAACTGCTGACTGAAGCTTACCAGCGGGTTGCTGCCTCAGTCGTCAAAGAGCGTTTTTTTCTTCCGATTCATGTTCAGCAGAGCAAAGAGGAGGACATTCAAATCTTTATTGGCGTGGTCACTAAAAAGCGATATCATTATACTATTTCTATCGTGACCCATCACACCGTATACCCCAGACCTCCGGCATCGATTGGAAATAAGAGGTATGAGTACCTGCTGAAAATGATTGAGACCTATGATCCCGAGATCCACGGAACATCAGAGTCTTTTGTTGAAAGCGAGGGTCTTACCTACCGCAAGATTTCATCGGACAGTACTGTTTTTTTTGGCAGTTCCTTTTACCAACATTATCTTAAAATTAAAATGATTCCCGTCCTTGAAGATCTTATGCTGAGTACACTGAGCTACAAGCAAATCGCATATAAGAATGGCTTTACAAGTTACCATCAGCTCTATACTCTATTTCACCGAACTTACCATTTTCCATTCCACCGTATCCACCGCATTGCATTGGAAACGTGATTCGGACCTAGTATCATTGGTCTTATGCTGATATTTTACCATATAAGTGTAAATATTACATATAGAAATGTAAATATTACACATAAGAATGTAAATATTACACATACTTCTGCATAAAAAGCACATGTATTTGAAAAAGAGATGTCGCAACTTTACCTCATCAAAAATACTATAGTTAAAAATCTGATAAAAGTAGTGCCTTTTGCCATAAGTTTCTTTGCAGTTCTCTTTTCCTATGCTGCAACGAGCAAGCGACAGGTAAGAAGTGTGCACAGTTCTAAGTGTAGAATGCCGGACATTCCGAGAAATTTGCAAACAGAAGTACCTGTCTGCATCACGTACGCAGAAACGGTTGACGAACCGCAACGCGCCGAAGTAAAAGTCTGTCCAAAAAGGCAGAATACCCACTTAATTATAACTTTGAGTTTTTATGGTAATCTTTTTTATCTAAAAAAAGACCGTCATTATGAAAATGATTCATTCTTTAAAAGCAAATATTCTGCAGATTGCAGGATTGCTTGCAGTCGTTTTGACTTTATCTTTCACATTTGTTCCAAGTAAATCTAAGAAATTTGATAAAGTTGAAACCGTTAATACAGTTTACTTTTACGCCAGTAATAATATGAGCGCAGGAGCTTTTGCAGATCCTACGAACTGGAGTACTACAAATTCCCACGGAGAGTGCGGAGAGCCTCAGCCAGTGAGGCCCTGTAAGATCACGGTTCCTACGGGTTCTTCTCTGAGCAGTGTTTTAAGCGGAAAGAACAACAATCAAGTGTTGGTGATATCTCAGGGATATAAATCCATTCCGGAGTAACTGTTAAGACAAGACTGTCTCAGCGGTGAGCTGAGACAGTTCTGTTTTATCTTGGGTTTTGTGGCATTCCGGTCATTTGAATGATATCTTCCGGTATTGCGATAGCGAATCTCAGGTCATTTGGAGGCAATGTATAGGTTTTGCCGTTAAAAGTTCTTGTCAATGTAATCCGTGCTCCTTCTTTATTATACCGTTTAAGATCCGCCCAACGGAGACCTCTGAACAGAAGTTCTTTCCTTCTTTCTTCTCTAATCTTTATGAGGGCATCTGCGGCATTATTACTGCTTAGCGGAATATAGGTTCCCGTTTTCCATCTTGTTATCAAAAGTGCATTCAGCCATGTCATTGCCTCTGAAGGTCTGTTAAGGCGTGCGTAAGATTCTGCGACCGTCAGGTAAATTTCATCAATAGCCAAACAGTTTTTTCGCGAAGAACTTCCGCCGTAATTTCCTCTGAACAGATATGCCCCGTTCGTATTTGTTCTGAAAAATATCGTTTTTCTTAAATCATTATCCTCGTAGGTGTTATAAAGTTCAGGAGGAATTTTTGCATTGGTAACGGTGAGGAACGGAGTGTATGCATTTCCTGTAGGCAAAAGCACTTCAACATTTAAATTGGGAATAGGGTAGGATGCATTTGCATTCAGGCTATTGAAATTCATCAGTTGCTTGTTGATATCCAATGCCTGTAACCCATATTTCAATGCGTTTTCATAATCACCCATAAACAGGTAAGCCCTTGCCAGATATCCCAGTGCCGTTACTTTCGAAGGTCTTGAGGCCGCAATTTGCTGTTCAGGTAATAACGATACCGCGGTATGGAGATCAGAAAGAATGTGACTGTATGTCTGTTTAAGGGTTGATCTTACCGAAGGAATATTCATATCGGGATCTGTTCGGACAGGTAAGCCTAAATCCTGATCAGCTGTTGCAGAATCATACGCAAGACACCAAATCTGAGCGGCCTCGAGATAGGTGGCCGCCCTAAATACCAATGCCTGGCCACGGACGTTCCCGGAATTAGGTATTTCGTAGTGCTGAAGGTTAAAAAGCACCGTGTTGAAAATGTTGATCTTGGTGTAACTATTTTCCCAGTCACTTCCACTTTCAAGTGACACATAGTCCGGCTGCCACAAGTGAAGTCTTTTTTCAGACTCATAAGGCATCGCATTGAAATCTGATTCAACTATATAGATGTCATCTGCTGAGATTTCAGGAGAATTGGCGTTCAGTCCCGTTACAAAATAGCGGTCCAATATTGCCTGATTATCTTCCAGCGTTTCCGGTATCCCAAGAAGTGAATCTGACTTTTCATCCAAAAAGCGACCACAGGCGGAGACTCCCAGCCAAATTGTTACTGAAGCAAAGTATAATAATGTTTTTTTCATAATATTGATTTTTAAAATTTAACCCGAAGCCCGAAACTGTAAGTAACAATTGGTTTCAGCGATTCATTTCCGAACGCATAATCAGGATCAAGTCCGTGTTTATTTGCCTTCCATATGACGCCAATATTGTTGACAGAACCAAACAGTACGACGCTTTTAACCGGAACATTGAGCCATGATATTTCCGGTTCATAGCTGAGGTTGATATACTGAAGGCGAACGTGGTCGGCTTTCTCCACCAGCACTTCAGAAGCCAGATAAAATAAATCTCTCGCGGAAAATGCGGAATAGGGATTAGAGGGAACATTTGTGAACTGCTCATCACCGGTTTTCTGCCAACGCTTAACGTAATCGCTGTGTCCTGAACGACTGTATATAAGATTGGTGTAATTAATTGAGCCCCTTCTGAACCAGTACCCTAGTTTATAAGTGATTCCTATATCCATGCTGATATTTTTGAAAGAGAAAGTATTGATAAAGGAACCGTATTTTGTAGGCAGGGCGGAGCCGAAATGCTTCAGGTTTTCGAGTCCTTTGTCAGAGCCGGTAATTGCCGTATAATCCTTGCTGATTTCACCATTGAGATATCCCTGTGGATCACCTGTTTCAGGGTCCAGTCCGGCCCATCGGTAGGCAAAAACAGAATACACCGGTAAACCGGTGACACCCGTGATCGGCACGGCCTGGCCGGAAAAAGAAACGTAGGCGGATGCAAAGGTATTGGGATTATAATAATCGGTCACTTTATCCTTATAACCACTAAAGTTTACAAGAGTCTTCCATGAGAAAAATTCTCTATTAATATTTTGGGTGTTGAGCTGAATATCCCAGCCATTTCCTTCAATACCGGCTACATTCATCAACATGGATGTAATGCCGGTAGTGTAGTCGAGTGGTGCATTTCCGAAGAGATTGCTTCCTTTTTTTCGAAACCATTCTGCTGATCCGTTTATCCTTCCTTTCCAAAGGGTAAAATCTACCCCTATATTTGTGATTGCAGAAGTTTCCCAGCGAAGATCAGGATTGTAAAACTGATCAATTCTTGCCATCCCGGTTCCAGTATATATAGAGGTAAAGTCATCATAAATAATTGTCGTTGCTGCGACCATGGCCGGATCAATATTACCACTGAAACCGTAAGAACTCCTTAGTTTAAGGGTATTAATCCACCCACTGTGAAAGAAGCTTTCATTTGAAATGCTCCACGCTGCACCAGCTGACCAAAAAGGATTCCACTGGTCGTTTGTTTTCAGCCCGAAAAGATTGCTGCCGTCACGGCGGATGCTTCCAGATACCGTGTATCTGTTGTCATAGGTGTAGGCGGCATTCGCAAAAAGAGAGGCAAATCTGATGTTTCTGGAGCGCATCGACTGGCCTCTGAATATGTAATCACTTCCTTCTCCGGTAATGAAAGGGTAGGTTCTGGTAAAATCAACCGGAGATGACGATCTGTTATGGGGGTTGTACCCGTAGTACCTCTGAGTTTCCGTGTCGGAAAGTGTTTCACGGGTTTCAGCTCCTGCAATTGCTGAAACATCATGCCTGTCCCAGTTCCGGTTATAATTCAGCTGTCCCCTTACATTATGAATGACAGACTGTAAACTGTAGGAGTCCAGAATGCCTCCTTTGGGAACAATAAAGGTGATGCTTCCATCTGCATTCTGTTTTGCAAATTTATTGACATAGTTCCGTGCGTAATAGCTGTTTTCATTATTCAGCGTTTCTGTATTGTTCTGAATGGTTTGGTACTGGTATTTCACTTCGGCATCCAGCCCGGATATAATTTTATACTTCAGACTTCCGTTCAGGATTAACTCTGTATTCCTGGTATTTGACCTGCTGTTCATCCAGTCCGTCAACGGGTAGAAATTCCAGTCCAGAAGTCCTGTGCCAATGAGGGAGTTTTTATATTCCTGATTATATCCGTAAGGCATTATCAGTGGATTTCCGCTGTCATCGGCAAAACTTATATACGGCACGCGCCAGTTGCCACTGATGGAAATACTGCCATAGCCGTTTTTTCCACTGTTCTGATCGGTCCGGGTAAAATAAGCTCCTACCGTCATTGAAATTCTGTCTGAAACTTTCCAGCTGTTGTTCAGGCGGAAGTTCATTCTTTTGTAAGACTGTCCCAGATTTCCGGTATTGTCATCATAACCCAGCGTTGAAGACCAGTTCATTCCCGGGCTGCCGCCTGAGAGGTTGAGCCCATACTGATGATTTTCCATGGACTGGTACATGTATCTCATGTATTGGTCTCTTACATCAACGGACCGGAGGCGCTCCATCATGGAATTAGCTTCATCAGAGGTCAGAAGGCCATTTTTTTCTTTACTAAGAATGTCCACTACAGGCGTAAGCACGGGGTGAAGTGGCGAACTTATTTCGCTGTCGTAAAATCCGCCAGTGAAAAGTTTTTTTTCAACATCAATAAAATCAGAGCTTGACATCTGCCTGATGTAGCTTAAGTCCGGTTTTCCGCTTAACGTGGTAGTCATGCTGAAATCAGCGGAAAGAGGCTGCTTGAATTTTCCTTTTTTGGTCGTAATGACAATAACGCCGTTCGCCGCCCGTGCGCCCCATATACTGGCAGCAGAAGCATCTTTCAGGATGGTGATGTTTTCGATGATTTCAGGATTAATGTTGCTGAGGTTTCCCTCATAAGGAAAATCATCAACGACAATCAGGGGATCTTTCGGTCCTCGTATGGTACTGAGTCCGCGAACGGACAGCTGCGGATTTCCGTCAATCCCTCGGCTTAAGAGGAGACCGTTCCCCACCGCATCCAGCCTGTCCATGATGTTGGTCGTCACCTGTTGATTCAGTAATTTGTTGTCGATGATAGAAAAAGACCCTGTGGCTCTTTCTTTTGCAATTTTCTGGTAGCCGGTGGTCAGCTGGATTTCTTCGATTTTCCCTACTCCTGAAACCATCAGGATTTTTAATGGTGCGGTAAGCGGAAGTTTTACTTCAGCCGTAGAAGATTCGTAGTTCTTACCCGTTGCGCTAATCACTGTTTCCACGGTGTTAAGGTCCAATGAAAATTTCCCATGACTGTCGGTAACTGAAACCGTCGCCGAATGCTCTGAGGTAACGGTAATACCCACTACCGGTTTCAGTGTTCTATCGTCCAGTACTTCACCGGTCACCTTATACTGTGCATACAGTGTGGTACCGACAACCAGACAGAAAAAGACAATACTTTTCTTCATAATATTATGTTTAGGTTATTAATTTTTGAATTCCCTGTCCCTGATCACGAACATCATCAACGCCCGTTCTTCTTCTGTGATGTGGAGATTTTGCTTTGCAAGAGCCATTTTTACAGAATTAAGATCCTGGAGATCTTTCTTTTCAATAGTGGTGTTTCCTGTAAATCCGGATACATCAATCACGGGAAGTTCGGTGATGTTAGAGTCACCGTTTAAGAGGCTGAGGACCGTAGGCATGGGCAGACCACTCTGCGCACGCGGCTGCTTTTTCAGTTTAGCACTGTTTTCCCGAATTACCAGACATTTTACTTTCCGGAGTTCTATGGAAGCGGTATACTCTGTAGAGCTGTTGAGCTCTGACAGCATATTGTCATAGAGATTACCGGCATTGGTAACTGTCCCGATATAATCAAAAGTGTACAACCTTGAATCGGGGATGCCGGTTTCTTTGGAGGGATCAAAAGTAATTTCCGAAGGACGTTTTACTGAATTTATAATTCTTTTATCATTAAACTGCTCGCCATTGCGGGAAAAGAGTTCATCTGCGATTCCCCGGTAGATAAACATCAGAACCACGTTTGAAAACAAGCGGCCGTATACAACATCACCTTCCCTTCTGAAGAAAGTTCCTGCCGCCGCCGAACGTATTCTCCCTTTGGATAGAAATGTGTAATTGCGCAAAACAGTCTGTTTTTCGAGATCGAAGTTTTCTGAGAGCATGAATGGCCGCGAGCGGTCTACCTGAATTACGGTTTGCAGTGATGATTTCTGATCAGTGATGATTTCCGATACCGTTTGTGCTGTTACCTGTTCAGCATCCGTAGTGTTGATCAGTTTCCCATTTTTTATCCATACGATATGGGGCACTGCTTTATGGGGGAACAGTTGTTGAAGAACAACATCTTCCTTTATCGAGGAAGTACTACTGTAGCGCTTTCCGTTTGTTGAGGAAAAGAACTTATTCAGGACCGCTGAACTTTCTCCGGTAACAGGAATAATTTTGACTTTGCCTTCGAACTGATTCTCAATGTCATGCATTTTCCTGAAATTTTTCAGGCAGCTGCTGCACCATGTAGCCCAGAAATCAAGTAAAATCAGTTGATCTTTGTGTTCAGATAATGTTATGGAAATTTTGTTCTCCGGATGGTTGATCACCTGCATTGGAGCCGCCCATACTTCTTCGGGAATGGGGTCCCCGATCTTTAGGGCTTTGAGCTGCGCAGGAACCTGCAGGAACAGCATCGCCGTGAATGCCAGGGAAAGAATTCCCCTGCAAAACTTTTTTTTCATAGTTTTGTTTTGGTTTTAGTTATACATTAATTAATTCCACGCTCTTTCCTTCTTCGTCGCCAAACTGGAGGGGACTGGCTGCACGCGGCCGACACCACTGCCGGCGGGAACAGCATCGTCTGGCAGTTGAGCCGCGATGGCTACGCCGACGGTCAGGCT